>JAANCK011205014.1_pt1 | contig 10074 bp, 5 predicted proteins | sample 7277841 | NCBI WGS metagenome assembly JAANCK01 (sample SAMN14222788, study PRJNA588281) | permafrost metagenome | isolation source: Arctic cryosol methane SIP | place: Canada:Nunavut | collected 2015-07 | reverse complement strand
GGAGTGGGCAAGAGCACTTTCATCGAGGGTCTGGGGCTGGACCTGATTGCCAAGGGGCACCGAGTAGCGGTGCTCACCGTCGATCCCTCCAGCACGGTTTCCGGCGGATCGATCCTGGGCGACAAGACCCGCATGGAAAAGCTGTCGGTCAACGAGCAGGCCTATATCCGGCCCAGCCCGTCCAGCGGTGCCCTGGGCGGCGTGGCCGAGAAGACCCGCGAGGCGATGCTGGTGTGCGAAGCGGCGGGCTACGACATCGTCATCGTGGAAACGGTGGGCGTGGGCCAGAGCGAGACGGCGGTGGCCGGCATGACCGACATGTTCGCGCTGATGCAGTTGCCCAACGCCGGCGACGACCTGCAGGCGATCAAGAAGGGCGTGATGGAACTGGCGGACCTGGTGGTCATCAACAAGGCCGATCTGGACGCCGATGCCGCCACCCGGGCCCAGGCCCAGATCACCAGCGCCTTGCGCCTGTTCGGCCAGCACGGCCATCCGGATCACGCCCACCATAACGCCCAGGTCTGGCATCCCCAGGTGATTCAGCTGAGCGCGCTCAAAGGCGAGGGCCTCAACCGGTTCTGGGAAATGGTGTCGCGCTTCCGGGGGCTGCAGGAGGCCAACGGGCGGCTGGCCGAGAGGCGGCGCCAGCAGGCGCTGGCCTGGATGTGGGAGCGCATCGACGCCGGCCTGAAGTACGCGTTCCGGCACAACCCGCAGGTGCGGGCGATGCTCCCCGACGTCCTGGCCGACGTCGCCCGTGGACGCTTGCCCGCATCGATCGGCGCGCGCCAGCTGCTCGATGCCTGGCATCCCGGCCTGGACACCGGCACCGCGCCGGCACAACCACAAGACGGTCCACCCGGATCGAAGCCCGGGACCGGAAGACCCGGCTGAAAGACCCACGGAGAAACTCATGCACGACATCCTCGAACAACTCGAAAAGAAGCGGGCCGCGGCCCGGCTCGGCGGCGGCCAGAAGCGGATCGATTCGCAGCACGGCAAGGGCAAGCTCAGCGCCCGCGAACGGCTCGAGTTGCTGCTGGACGAAGGCACGTTCGAGGAATGGGACATGTTCGTCGAGCACCGCTGCACCGACTTCGGCATGGAGAACAACAAGGTTCCCGGCGACGGCGTAGTGACCGGCTACGGCATGATCAACGGCCGGCTGGTGTTCGTCTTCAGCCAGGACTTCACGGTGTTCGGCGGCGCGCTGTCGGAAGCGCATGCCGAGAAGATCTGCAAGGTGATGGACCAGGCCATGAAGGTCGGCGCGCCGGTGATCGGCCTCAACGACTCGGGCGGCGCCCGCATCCAGGAGGGCGTGGCCTCCCTGGGCGGCTATGCCGACGTGTTCCAGCGCAACGTGATGGCGTCGGGGGTGGTTCCGCAAATCAGCATGATCATGGGTCCCTGCGCCGGCGGCGCCGTGTATTCGCCGGCGATGACCGACTTCATCTTCATGGTCAAGGACAGCTCCTACATGTTCGTGACCGGCCCCGAGGTGGTGAAGACCGTGACCCACGAGGAGGTGACGGCCGAGGAGCTCGGCGGCGCCATCAGCCACACCACCCGCAGCGGCGTGTCCGACCTGGCGTTCGAGAACGATGTCGAGGCGCTGATGATGTTGCGGCGCCTCTACAACTACCTGCCGCTGAACAACCGGGAAAAGGCGCCGGTGCGGCCCAGCAACGACCCGGCCGACCGGATGGACCGCTCGCTCGACACGCTGATCCCCGACAATCCCAACAAGCCGTACGACATGAAGGAGCTGATCGTCAAGACGGTGGACGACGGCGACTTCTTCGAGCTGCAGCCCGAGTACGCCAAGAACATCGTGGTCGGGTTCGGTCGCATGGAGGGCCAGACCGTGGGCATCGTCGCCAACCAGCCGCTGGTGCTGGCCGGCTGCCTGGACATCAAGAGTTCGACCAAGGCGGCCCGCTTCGTGCGTTTCTGCGACGCCTTCAACATCCCGGTCATCACCTTCGTCGACGTCCCGGGCTTCATGCCGGGCACCAGCCAGGAGTACGGCGGCATCATCAAGCACGGCGCCAAGCTGTTGTTCGCGTTCGCCGAATGCACCGTGCCCAAGATCACGGTGATCACGCGCAAGGCCTATGGCGGGGCCTACGACGTGATGAGCTCCAAGCACCTGCGCGGCGACGTCAACTTCGCCTGGCCCAATGCCGAGATCGCCGTCATGGGCGCCAAGGGTGCGGTCGAAATCATCTTCCGCGAGGACAAGAGCGACCCGGTCAAGCTGGCGGCGCGCGAGGCCGAGTACAAGGCCCGGTTCGCCAACCCTTTCGTGGCCGGGGCCCGAGGTTTCATCGACGACGTGATCCTGCCGCACGAGACCCGCAAGCGGATCTGCCGTTCGCTGATCATGCTGCGCGACAAGAAGCTCGAGAACCCGTGGCGCAAGCACGACAACATTCCGCTCTAGAAACCAAAATCGAACAGCCGGACGCAGAAGACGCAAAAGAGCGCGGAAGACGCAGAAGGAAATCCACAAATGAAAAATGACTCCGGAATTGTTCTGCGTCTTTTGCGTACTTCTGCGTCTTCTGCGTCCTTGAACCCGAATTAAGGCCCTGACATGTTCACAAAGATACTGATTGCCAACCGGGGTGAAATCGCCTGCCGTGTCATCTTGACGGCCCGCAAGATGGGCATAAAGACCGTCGCCGTCTACTCCGATGCCGACGCCGATGCCCGGCACGTCGAGCTGGCGGATGAGGCGGTGCACATCGGCGCCGCACCCAGCCGCGAGAGCTATCTGCAGGCCGACCGCATCATTGCCGCGTGCAAGGCCTCCGGCGCGCAGGCGGTGCATCCGGGCTACGGCTTTCTCAGCGAGAACGCAGCTTTCGCGCGGCGGGTCGAGGAGGAGGGCATCGTCTTCATCGGGCCCAAGCACCATTCGATCGCGGCCATGGGCGACAAGATCGCTTCCAAGAAACTCGCCAAGGAAGCGCGGGTCAACACCATTCCCGGCGTCAACGAGGCCATCGCGACGGCCGAGCAGGCGGTGGAGATCGCCAAGGGCATCGGCTACCCGGTGATGATCAAGGCGTCGGCCGGCGGCGGCGGCAAGGGTCTGCGTGTCGCCTTCAACGACAAGGAGACCTTCGACGGCTTCAGTTCCTGCCGCAACGAGGCGCGGAGCAGCTTCGGCGACGACCGCGTCTTCATCGAGAAATATGTCGAGGAGCCGCGCCACATCGAGATCCAGGTCATCGGCGACAGCCAGGGCAACGTCATCTACCTGAACGAGCGCGAGTGTTCGATCCAGCGCCGGCACCAGAAAGTGATCGAGGAGGCCCCGTCGCCCTTCATCAACGACGCCACTCGAAAGGCGATGGGCGAGCAGGCCGTCGCGCTGGCCAAGGCGGTGAAGTACCAGAGCGCCGGCACGGTGGAGTTCGTGGTCGGCAAGGACCAGAGCTTCTATTTCCTGGAAATGAACACCCGGCTGCAGGTCGAGCATCCGGTGACCGAGAGCATCACCGGGCTGGACCTGGTCGAGCTGATGATCCGCGTCGCGGCAGGCGAACCGCTGCCGCTGAAGCAGGTCGACGTGCGGCGCGAGGGCTGGGCCATCGAATGCCGCATCAATGCCGAGGATCCGTTCCGCAATTTCCTGCCGAGCACCGGCCGGCTGGTGCGTTTCCAGCCGCCGAAGGAAACGATGTGGGCTGGCGATACCCAGCATCTGCACGGCGTGCGTGTCGACACCGGCGTGCAGGATGGCGGCGAGATCCCGATGTACTACGACTCGATGATCGCCAAGCTCATCGTGCACGGCAAGGACCGCAAGGAGGCGATCGCCAAGATGCGCGAGGCGCTCAACGGCTTCGTGATCCGCGGCATTTCCAGCAACATCCCGTTCCAGGCCGCGCTGCTGGCGCATCCGCGCTTCGTTGCCGGCGACTTCAACACCGGGTTCCTCGCCGAGCACTATGCCCAGGGCTTTCGCGCCGAGGATGTGCCGCACGACGACCGGGATTTCCTGGCGGCGCTGGCGGCCTGGGTCAACCGCCGGATCCTGCAACGTGCCGCCGGCATCAGCGGCCAGATGCCCGGCCACCAGTTCACCGTGGGCGAAGAGTTCGTGGTGGTGGCGCTCGACGAAGCCGGCAAGCACAGCCGCCAGCCGGCCCGGGTCAGTGACTTCGAGGCGCAGTCGGGCTCCAGCGTGGTCACGACCGGCGAGAAGCGCTACGAGATCTGCAGCAACTGGCACCTGGGCGGCAGCCGCATACGCGGCACCGTCAACGGCAAGCCGTTCACAGCCCAGGTCGAGCGCGGCGTCGGCAAGAATCCGCTGGCGATCCGCATCATTCACGACGGAACGCGGATGGACACTCTGGTGTTGACGCCGCGCGCCGCGCAACTGCATGCGTTGATGCCGTTCAAGGCGCCGCCGGACATGAGCCGCTTTGTGCTCTCGCCGATGCCCGGCCTGCTGGTGGACGTGGCGGTGCAACCGGGGCAGAAGGTGCAGGCCGGTGAACGCGTGGCAGTGATCGAGGCCATGAAGATGGAAAACGTGCTGTTCGCCGCTGCCGACGGCGTGGTCGCCAACGTGCTCGCGAGCAAGGGCGAAAGCGTCGTCGTGGACCAGCCGATCGTCGAATTCGCGTGAGCGTTGATCCGATTCAACGAAATTCAGGAACGTTCATGACCCAACGACCTTTCAAAGTCCTCGGCATCCAGCAGTTCGCCGTCGGCGGCCGCGACAAGAACCGGCTGCACAAGCTGTGGGTCCAGCTGTTCGGACTCGAAGTCGTCGGCACCTACAAGAGCGCCGGCGAGAACGTCGACGAGGACATCTGCGCGATCGGCACGGGCCCGCTCAAGGTCGAGGTCGACCTGATGCAGCCGCTGGATCCGGACAGGAAGCCGGCGGTGGACCAGCCGCCACTCAACCACGTGGGGCTGTGGATCGACGACCTGCCGGCCGCTGTTCTGTGGCTGGGCCAGCAGGGTGTCCGCTTCGCCCCGGGCGGCATCCGCCGCGGCGGTTCGGGCTTCGACATCTGCTTCGTGCACCCCAAGGGCAACGAGCAACTGCCGATCGGCGGGGAGGGCGTCCTGATCGAACTGGTCCAGGCGCCGCCGGAAGTGATTCGGGCCTTTGCGGCTCTGGCGACAGGCGACCCGGCTGCGTCCTGACGCCCAGGTGCAACGTTGCGGGTGATCCGCGTCGCCGCGCTGGCGCCGGATGAGCTTGTCGGTGAGAATCGGGACCAGCCCGACTTCTCATGGACAAGGCACCGCCCCAACTGCTCTCTCCCGAACCGCAGGGACCGTTGGCAGCCCAGGACGCCATCCTGCGCTGTCAGGCTGCGCTGCTGGCGCGGACGGGGCTGGTTGAAGGCGCAACCGCTCTTGCTGCCGAACTCGCGGACCTCCTGTCCTGCCACCGGGTCAGCGTCGGTCTCCTGTACGGCGACAAGCTGCGCATCGTGGCCAGCTCTCAGGCCGGGGAGCTGGATCATCGGCACGACGCCGCGGTCGCGATCAGCGCTGCGATGCACGAGGCGCTGGATCAGGGCCTGAGCGTCGCCTGGCCCGCGTCGGTTGCGTCGCCGCCGATCAGCCTGGCGCATCGACAATTGGCCGGCAACGGACAGGCTTGCACGGTGCCCATCATGTGTGGGGTACGCGTGGCCGGTGCCTTGACGCTCGAACGGGCCACCGGCGCCTTCTGGCCGGCCCAGGTGGACCTTTGCGAGGACGTCGCCAGTTTTGCCGGGCCGGTGCTCGAGCTCAAGCGAACGATCGAGATCCCGTGGCACGGCCGCATCGGCGAAGCCCTGCGCCATCGGCTCGGCGCACCGGGCAAGCGGCGCGGTGCGTGGGCGCTGGCCGTGCTGGGCGCGGCTGCGCTGCTGGCGCTGCCGCTGCCCTGGCGGGTCAGCGCTCCGGCCCGCCTCGGAGGATCGGTGCAGCGCGCCGTGGTTGCAGCGGCGGACGGCTTTCTGCAGCAGGCCAATGTGCGACCGGGCGATCGGGTGGTTGCCGGCCAGGTGCTGGCGCAACTGTCTTCACAAGACCTCGAGCTCGAACGCAAGCGGCGCGAGAGCGAGCTGCGCCAGCACGAGAACGCCTATCGCGCGGCCCAGGCCCGCAATGACCGCACCCAGATGGTGATCAGCCAGTCCAAGGCGGGCGAGGCCCAGGCGATGCTGGCGCTGAGCGAGACCCAGCTGGAGCGGACCCAGCTGCAGGCCCCGTTCGACGGCATCGTCATCAAGGGCGACCTGTCGCAGAACCTGGGCGCTCCGGTGCAGCGCGGCGAGGTGCTGATGGTGCTGGCGCCCAACGACAGCTTCCGGCTGATGGTCGAAGTGGATGAATCCGACATCGCGGCCATCCAGCCGGGACAGAAAGGCCAGCTGGCGCTGGCGGCGCGGCCGGAACAGCCGCTGCGCTTTACCACCCGCCGCATCGTCCCGGTCGCCACCGCTGCCGAAGGCCGCAACTATTTCGAGGTGGAAGCCACCCCCGATGAGGTGCAGGCCAACCTGCGGCCCGGGTTGAGTGGCGTCGCCAAGATCGAGGTGGGGCAACGCAGCCTCGGCTGGCTCCTGTTCCATCGGGCCGTGGCCTGGCTGCGGCTGGCTCTGTGGACGGTGGCGTTGTAGATGGCGCAGACGCTGGTCAGCGGATCCTGGTATCGGGTGGCGCCGCTGAAGCCGAGCCTGGTCGCGGGCCTGAAGATCGTGCGACACGAGGTGCGCGACCAGGTCTGGCACATCCTGGTGGAGCCTGGCTCCGGCCGGCAACTGCGGCTCAACCCGGCGGCGTATGGGTTTGCCGGCCGCTGCGACGGCCATGCGACGGTGACCCGCTTGTGGCAATTGCTGCTCGAGCGCGATGGCGACGATGCGCCAACGCAGGACGACATCCTGCGGCTGCTGGCCCAGCTCTATCGCGCCGGCATGGTGCAGTTCGACGCGACGCCGTACCTGTCGCTGCTGTTCGCGCGGCGCACCGAGGAAGGCCAGCGCAAGCGTCGCGCTTTCATCAATCCGCTGATGCTGCGCATGAAGCTGTTCGATCCGACGCGCCTGCTCGATCGGCTGGCGCCGCTGTCGGCCGTGCTCGGCCGCTGGAGCGTGTTTGTGCTGTGGCTGATGGCCGTCGGCGTCGCTGCGCTTGCCGCCGCCGTCAACTTCCCTGCACTCAAGGCCGATGCCCTTCGCCTGCTGGCGACGCCTTCGAGCTATGCGCTGGCGTGGCTCTGTTACCCGGTCGTGAAAGGGATTCATGAGATCGGTCATGCGATGGCGGTGCGTCGCTTCGGTGGGGCCGTCCATGAGATGGGCATCTCGCTGGTCTTCCTGACGCCCGCGCCCTATGTCGATGCCAGTGCTGCGAACAGCTTTGCCAGCGCGAGGCAGCGGGCCATCGTCAGCGCCGCGGGCATCATGATCGAGCTGGCGCTGTCGGCGGCCGCCGTCCTGGCGTGGCTCGCCTTCAGCCCGGGCCTGCTGCGGGACACGGCCCTGGTGATCGTCCTGATCTGCTCGCTGTCGACCTTGATCTTCAATGCCAACCCGTTGCTGCGGCTGGACGGCTATCACCTGCTCTGCGACCTGCTGCAGCTGCCCAATCTGGCGCTGCGCAGCCAGGCCTGGTGGACGGCCCAATGGCGCCACCTGATCCGGGCCGAGAGCGCCTTGCCGCGCGGCGCGGTCGCAGCGGGCGAGTTGAAATGGCTGGTCATCTACGCGCCCGCTTCCTGGCTCTATCGTCTGGGCCTGATGCTCGCGCTGGTGTTCTGGCTGGGCCGCCAATCCTGGCTGGTCGGATGGCTGGCCGCGCTGGCGTTGGTGTTCTGGCTGGGCAAGGCCGGCGTGGGCAGCCTGATGCGTTCCGTGCAGGGCGCCGCGGATCCGGGGGCGCGACAGCGCGCGCTGCTGGCAGCGATTGGCATTTCCGTGACGGTGGGTGCTGCGCTCTTTTTCGTGCCCGCCCCCGCCAGCGTGGTTGCGCGCGGCGTGGTCTGGCCCCCCGAGCAGGCTCAATTGCGCCCCGAATCCGGCGGCTTTGTCGAAGCGGCCATGGTCGGTGATGGCTCGCGCGTGGCGGTGGGCGACGTGGTGCTCACGCTGACGGACCCGATCCTGACGGCCCAGCGCGAGAAAACCGAAAGCGAGACGACGGGCCTCATGGCGCAGCAATACCAGGCCTTGCTGCAGGACCCGGCGCGCGCGGGTTTCCTGGGCGAGGAGATCGTCCGCAATCAGGCGGAACTGCAGCGGGTCGAGCAGCAGCTCGCCAACCTGCAGTTGCGGGCGAAGGCCGCCGGGCGTGCGATCTGGCCGCGCGAACGCGACCTGCCGGGCAGCTTCGCGCAGCGCGGCGCCATGCTCGGCTACGTGCTGGCGCCCGAAGCGGCACAGGTCCGATTGGTGCTTCGCGACGAAGACCTGCTGCGGGTACGGGGACGCGTGCAGGCCATCGAGGTCAGGCTCGCGGAAAAGCCCTTGTCGACTTATTTCGCCACCTTGCAGGGCGAAACGCCGGCCGCGACGCGCCAGCTGCCCAGTGCCGCGCTCGGGGACCGCAACGGCGGCCCAATGAACGCGGACCCGGCCGACAAGGAGGGCTTGCGCACGCTGGCGCCGGTGTTCCTGCTGGACGTGCGGGTTACCGGGCTGACGGCCGATCACATCGGCGGCCGCGCCTGGGTCAAGCTGGTGCTGGAGAAGGAGCCGTTGGGGCTGCAGGGCCTGCGCATGATGCGCCAGTTGCTGGTTCGGGAATTCAACCCGACGGGGCAGACGTGAACAGGGCGGCGGCTGCCAGGGCATGGCCCTTTCCCGGGGTCGTCTGGGGCGACTATCCCGAGCAGACGCCGCAGGATTCGCCGCGGCGCAACCCCCGTCCTCTGGGGCGCAAGGCTCTTGCGCGCTTTGCCGACGCAGCGGCCGGGAAGCCGGCGCTTCCGCTGCCCGTGCTCCAGCAGCGGCTGGCGTCGCTGCGTACGGTTCCGTCCCACAGCGAAGCCTGGCTGGACGAGGCCTTTGCGCTGGCCGCCAGCGCCTTGGCAGCGACGCTGGGCTTCCCGCTGCACCGGCAGCAGCTGCTGGCAGCCCGGGTTCTGCTGGACAACCGGCTGGCCGAAATGGCAACCGGCGAGGGCAAGACCGCGGCGATCGCGCTGGCAGCAGCGGTCGCTGCGCTTGGCCGCACACCCGTGCACGTCGTCACGGCCAACGACTACCTGGCGCAGCGCGATGCCGGCCAGCTGAAGCCGTTCTACTCGCTGCTGGGGTTGCGGGTGGACTGCGTCACCCAGCCGATGCTGGCCGCGGCTCGGCGGCAGGCCTATGGCAGCGATGTGACCTACTGCACCGCCAAGGAGCTGGCATTCGACTATCTGCGCGACGGCATGTCGCGCGTGGCCGATCTCTCCTCGCTGGAGCAACGGGCCCGCCGTTTGGGCGTGGCGGGGCCCCAGGATCCGCCGGTGCTGCGCGGTTTGTGCATGGCCATCCTCGATGAAGCCGACACCGTGTTGATCGACGAAGCGCGGCTTCCGCTGGTGCTGGCCCATGGCAACGGCTCAGCGCCCGAAGACGAGTTCCACCGCGGCGCGCTCGCCCAGGCGCGGCGGATGGCGGAAGGCGTCGACTTCCGGCGCGCCGTCGACGGCCGGCGGATCGAGCTGACCGCGGCCGGGCGTCAGCGTCTGTCGCAATGGCCGCCGGCAGCCCACCCCCTGTACGGCCACCGGGTCCATCGGGAAGCGGCTGTCCAGCTGGCCTTGGCGGCGCTGTGGGTGCTGCGGCGTGACCACGACTATGTGGTGCGCGAGGGAGAGGTCTTGCTGATCGACGAGACGACGGGTCGCGCTGCGCCGGGCCGCGCCTGGTCGCAGGGCCTGCACCAACTGGTCGAACTGAAGGAAGGAGCCCGCAACTCGCAAAGCAACTCAACCGTGACTCAGATCACGTTTCAGCGGTTTTTCCCTCGGTACCTGCGGCTGGCCGGCGCCAGCGGCACCCTGGGCGAAGCGGCAAGCGAGCTGCGGACCCTCTATGGGCTGGAGGT
>JAANCK010404416.1_pt1 | contig 10077 bp, 9 predicted proteins | sample 7277841 | NCBI WGS metagenome assembly JAANCK01 (sample SAMN14222788, study PRJNA588281) | permafrost metagenome | isolation source: Arctic cryosol methane SIP | place: Canada:Nunavut | collected 2015-07 | reverse complement strand
GCGATAGCCGCCATAGGTGATTGCGATGGCGACCGCGAAGCCGCCCAGGGTTTCCATCAGCGGGCTGGCGCGGCTGGAAACGCGCGCCATTTTATTGGCCTCGTGCTCGACCGCCGCGACGTTGCGGTCGAAGCGCTCGCGCATGATGCCTTCGAGCGTGAAGGCCTTGACGATGCGGATGCCTTGCAGGGTTTCCTGCAACGTCTCGAGGATGCGCGTGCCGCCGTCGAATTGGGTGCGCGCGATCTTGTAGACGCGGCGGATCAGCTTGCGCAGCACGAGAAACGCCGGCGGCGCCACCACGAAACTGAAGAACGACATCATCGGGTCCTGGATCACCATCACGGTGACCAGCCCGATCAGCGACAGCAGATCGCGGCCGAGCGAGGTGATCAGCAGGTTGATCACTTGCGTGCAGGCGGCGGCGCCGGTCGACAGCCGCGCGATGAATTCGGTCGAATGCCGGTCGGAGAAGAAAGTCAGCCCTTCGTACAGGAGCTTGCTGAAGACGGCGCGCTGATTGTCGGCGACGATGCGGTTGCCGATGCGCGAAAGCGTCACGCTGTGGCCGTAGGTGGCGATCCCCTTGATCGTGAACAGGGCGGCGGTCACGCCGCCCAGCACGAAGACGGCCGACAGATTGCGATGAACATAAGTCTGGTTCATCACGTCGCCGATCAGATAGGCGCTCAACGCCGTGCAGCCGGCGGAAATTGCCATCAAGACGAATGCGACGGCGTATTTGCGCCAATGCGCCAGGCCTTGTTCGGCCAGCAACCGCCGGATCAGGGCGAAGGCGCCGTAGCGCTCATTGTCGGCCAAGGGCAAACTGCGTTCGTTCATCCGCCCTCTGTCGGGCATTGATTATGGCGCGTCAAGCGCATGATCCCGAAAAGCGGGCACAGTTTGTCGGCAAAGATCATGCGCAATCAAGTGCATGCGCAGGGGCGGCTGTTTCCTTGCCTGCTGGCAGCGGATTTTTCAAGCCAAAAACGGGTTGATAAACCGGCGCAATCGGCGGGGCGTCTGCGGCGTCAGGCGGCGCTGGTGACGCGCTTGCCCGGCAACCGTTTTTCCCAGGCGTAGGCGTGGGCCACGATGGTGTCGAGGTCCTGGAACTGCGGGCGCCAGTCGAGGGTGGCGCGGATGCGATCGACATTGGCCACCAGCATGGGCGGATCGCCGGCGCGCCGGTCGGCGATCTGCACGGGAAAATCGTTGCCGCTGATGCGCCGCACCGCGTCGATCACTTCCAGCACCGATGCGCCCTGGCCGTAGCCGCAGTTGAAAGTGGCGTTGCCGCCGCCGCGCCGCAGATAAGCGAGCGCGGCCGAATGTGCGCGCGCCAGATCGCTGACGTGGATGTAGTCGCGCATGCAGGTGCCGTCGGGCGTCGGATAATCGGTACCGAAGACGTCGATCCTGGACCGCTTGCCGAGGGCGGCTTCGCAGGCGACCTTGATCAGATGGGTGGCGGCGGCCGTTGCCTGCCCGGTGCGCAGCTTCGGATCGGCGCCCGCGACGTTGAAATAGCGCAGCACCACGAAGCGCAGCCCGTGCGCCTTGCCGGTATCGTGCAGAATGATCTCCGACATCAGCTTCGATGAGCCGTACGGCGAGATGGGAACCGTCGGCGCAACCTCGCGCACCGGCGCCGCCGCGGCATTGCCGTAGACGGCCGCGGTAGAGGAGAAGATGAACTGCTTGACGCCGGCTTCGATGGCGACGCCGAGCAGGTTGCAGGTGTTCATCGTGTTGTTGCGATAATAACCGAGCGGATCGGAAATCGAATCCGGCACTACGATGGAGGCGGCGAAATGAATGATGGCCGAGACGCGATACTGGGCGATGGTCTTGGCCACCAGCTCGCAGTCGCCGGTGCTGCCGGCGACGAAGGGAACCGAGCTGGGCACGAGGAAGCGGAATCCGGTCGACAGGTTGTCGAGCACGACCACCGGCTCGCCGGCGTCGAGCAGTTCATGCACCATGTGGCTGCCGATATAGCCGGCTCCGCCGGTGACCAGGATCGTCATAACCGCGCCCTCGTATGGCGTTTAGTCTTCTAGCGGGCGACCGTAAAACGAGAGGTTAGGGCGCCCAATGAGCACACATGGTTATGGCGGTCAGCGTTAATGAATGGTTATAGGGTGGTCCGCCATGACCGGTATAGGATCGCTATTAGCCCGCTATGTCCGACATCCTCTTCATCAAGACATCCTCCCTCGGCGATGTGATTCATCACATGCCGGCGCTGACCGAGGCGCGGCGCAAGCGCCCGGATGCCCGTTTTGCCTGGCTGGTGGAGGAGGCTTTTGCGCCGCTGGTGCGCCTGCACCCGGCGGCCGGGGAGATCATCCCGGTGGCCTGGCGGCGCTGGCGCAAGTCGCTTTACGCGCCGTCGACGCTGGCCGAGATCGCGGGCAGCCTGCGCGCCATCCGTTCACGCCGCTACGACGAGATCGTGGACAGCCAGGGACTGCTGCGCTCCGGCATGATCGCCCGCATCGCGCACGGGCGCCGGCACGGCTACGACATGGGCAGCATTCGTGAGCCGCTGGCCTCGTTATTCTACGACAGCCGCCACCGCGTCAGCCGTACGCTGCATGCGGTCGAACGTAACCGCATCCTCAGCGGCCTGGCGCTCGGCTATACGCCGCAGGGCGCGCCCGACTACGGGCTCGATCGCGTGCGACTGGCCGGCAGCGGACCGCGTTATGCCGTGCTGCTGCACGCCACGGCGCGCACGACAAAAGAATGGCCGCAGGAGCATTGGATAGCGCTCGGCAAGACGCTCGATCCGGGCGTCGAGCTCGTGCTGCCGTGGGGCACAGCCATTGAGCGCGCCCGCAGCGAAGCGATCGCCGCCGCGCTGCCGCGCGCGCGTGTGCCGGAGCGCTCGCCGCTCGACGCGGTCGCCCGCCTGATCGCCGGCGCGCAATTCGTGGTCGGGGTCGATACCGGGCTCATGCATCTCGCCGCCGCGCTCGGCGTGCCGCTGGTGGCAATCTTTGCCGGCAGCAAGCCGAATTTGACCGGCCCGGTCGGCAACGGGCCGCTCGCCGTGCTGGGCGCGCAAGGCCAGGCGCCGTCGTTGCAAGAGGCGGTCGACGCGGTGAGGCGCATCGCCGCGCGCTCGCCCTGAGCTGGAATTATGTTAGGCGTAGCCTAACAAGATCGCAAATCGCCGATAATGACGCCGCGCTCGCATAGGTAGAAGGTGGCCGTCATGTATCATGAGGCAATGCGGGTTTCCAGCATGACAAATAGCGCGACCGAAAAGACCAATGTCGTGGAACTGCGGCATTTTGCCGGGAATACCGCGCCAAAAATCTCCGGCTCCGCATACAGCGATCCTGCGCCGTCGCAGGATTCCAACGATCGGTTCATCGCCGACGGTCTGCAACTCGTCCGCTCATTCATGTTGATCGAAGATGTCGATATGCGCGCATCGATCATCCGTATGGTCGAAAAAATCGCCGAACAAAATAGCGTTTTTAACAAGTGAACTCCGTTATTTTTGCGCGCGGCCTCGCGCGGATCATGACAGGTTCATGTTGAACCGATTTTCCACTGTGCCATGATCGTTGGCGCTTGGCGTCGGCGCGGCCTGGGATAACGATCATGGACCTTCGGCTTCTTCGTTATTTCGTCGCAGTCGCCGAGGAGCAGCATTTCGGCCGGGCTGCCGAAAAACTCGGCATCAGCCCGCCGACCTTGACCGTGCAAATCCAGATATTGGAACGGGCGCTCGGCACCGACCTATTGATCCGCAATGGCAAGAAAATCGCATTGAACAACGCCGGCCAGCGTTTCCTTGTCGAATCCCGCGCCACCCTCAAGCAGGCGGAAAAGGCCGAGCGGATCGCACGCGAGGCCGGCCGTGGAGAAATAGCCACCATTTCGGTCAGCTATCTGATGTCCGCCGCGATGTCCGGAGTCATTTCCGAAGCGATCGGGATCTACGCGAAGCGCCATCCCGGCGTTTCCTTCAGGGTCCAGCGGATGGAAACGATCTCGACGCTGCGGGCCTTGGTGGAGCGCAATGTCGATGTCGGCTTTACCCGGGCGCCGGTTCGTTATCCGCCGGAGCTCACGGGATTTTCGATTTCGCGCGACCCTTTCTGGGCGGCTCTCCCGGCGGACCATGCCCTGGCCAAGCGCAAGTCGCTCTCCATGGACGATCTTGCGGGCGTGCGCTACCTGCCTCCCGCGCTGGAAACCGAGATCGGATTTCGGGGAAACATCGCCGAGATTTCCTCCGCCACCTTGCCGGCCGTGAGCGAGGCGCCGGCAGCCGACGTCGTTTCGGCGCTCGTGCTGGTCGGCGCCGGTCTAGGTACAACCCTCGTTTCCGAGCCGATGACGCGCATCGCCGTGCCGAACGTGGTGTACCGGCCTATGAAAGGCCTCAAGCCCGGAGCCGAGCGCGTCGTGGTTTACCGGAAAACGGAAGACTCGACCGCCGTGATGCAGTTCATCGATACGTTGAAAAAACTGGCGCACAAAAATTAGCGCAATTGTCTCCGCAGCATCGCAAATATCTCCTGCCAGTCCCGTTCGGTTGCCGCGGGGTCGTATACGTCGCGGTCGGGCATCGAATAACCATGTGGCACGCCGGCATGAACAACGGGGCGGTACGCGACATTCGGATTGTCCTGGAACAGACGCTTGAGTGTGTCGAGTACGGCCGGCGAGGCTTGATCGTCCAGTTCTCCATAGCCACAATACATTTCCCCGCGCAGCGCGCTTATTTTGGTATGCGCCGAAAACGATTTGTCGGTGGAGAGCTGCGTGCCATGCAGGCATGCATTGGCGCGAAATCGTTCCGGGAATTCCTGCCCGACATAGAAGGCGGCCCGTCCTCCCATGCAAAAGCCGATGGACGCCGCTGGCCCATCGCTCACCGGCCAGGATTTTGCGGCGGTCAATATCGCCGCCACGTCCTCGCGCACCGTCTCACGCACCGTCTGGTGCGCATAAGCCCGCATGTTCTCGCGAATATCCGGCGGCAGCTTGTCGAAAGACATGGCCTTGCCGTCGGGCGTGCGGTGCTCGAAACGCAGTTTGCCGTGGCGATAAAACAGATCCGGCAAGACGCAGAAATAACCTTCGCTCGCCACGCGGCGCGCGATCTGGAACAACTCCTCGCGCAGGCCCCATATGTCCATGAGCAGGACAACCAAAGGAAAACGGCTGCCTTCGGCGGGATGCGCCACGAAGCAGTCCATGGAACCTGAAGGAGTCTGGACGAGGAGCGAGTCGGTGACCGGCGTCATTTGTTTTGCGGATCGAGCGTAATGTTGTTGTCGTGCAGAATGGCGGTCCATTTGCGCCGATCGTCCTGCACCTGTCGTTTCACGCCGGACGGCTCGCCGCCGGTCAAGACAAATCCCATCTTGCTGAATTGCGACCGCTGCCCCGGCTTGTTCACCCAGGCATTGATCAGCTTGTTGAGCTTGCCGACGATTTCAGGCGGCAGGTTCGCGGGGCCGACAATCGCGGTCCATGTGGTGGCGACGACATTGGGGTAGCCGCTTTCTGCCATGGTCGGCACGTTCGGCAAGATATCGAATCGCTTTAGCGTGGCGACGGCGAGGATTTTCGTGTTCGTGGCGGCCGGATTGTAGGGCGGGAATCCGGAGTTGATTTCTCCACTCAACAGATCCGTGATCATCGGTCCCGATCCCCGGTAGCCGACAAAATTCAATTTAATTTTCGCGCTTTGACCGAACAGAATTCCGGCCAGCTGGCCAATGGTGCCGGGGCCCCCATGCGCCATCGTCACATTGGGGTGCGCCTTGGCGTAGGCGACGAATTCCTGCACCGTATTCACGCCCAGTTTGGGACTTGCCAATAACGTGTTCGGAATATCACCCAGCATGACGATCGGCGTGAAGTCGCGATCGAAATCGAACCCGACCGCCTTTTCCATGATCGGCCGGATCACCGCCGGGCCGACAGCCGTGATACCCAGCAGATAGCCGTTAGGCTCGGCTTTCGCCAAGGCTTTGAGCAGAACGACACCGCCGCCGCCGACACGGTTCTCGATGGTGACGTTCTGCCCGAGCGCTTCCGAAAGATCGCGCGCGAGCGAGCGGGCCGGTGCATCGAGCAGGGTGCCCGGCGGCGTCTGCACCAGAATCGTGATGGGGTGCTGCGGCCAGGTCTCAGCGTAGCAAAGCGAGCCCGCGAGCAACGGGAAGGTTGCGCAAGCTGCCGCGAAAACGATGCTCGAAATCCTGTTCATGATGCCACCGATCTCTTTGCGCCAACCAAATCCGCTAAATTCGATCGATGCAAGTCTAGTTGAGCGAAATGCCAAGAGCAACCGCAGCTTATGGTACTTCGCGGGCAGGGCGCGATGTCCGAAAGGAATCCGCGGCGTGCCGCAACGCGGACGTCGAGCTGCAACCGTCCAATAACCCTCGATTGATGAGTCGGCGTCTCCGTTCGAACCCGCTCATGCCGCGCCATCGCAAATGCGGCCGTCACAGCGCGACGGCGCGAGAGCCCGCTTACGGGCGTCCGGCTTTGAATAATTCGAAGCCGGCCTTGATGCATGTCAAATTCGGAGATGGACGACATGGCGTTAAATGCCGGGGCATCGCGACACATGCCAACGAATCCGGCGGCTGACTGAAGTCCGTAGCAAGACGCTAAACAGCCCCGATAAAGCTTAAACTGCGGGAGGAAAATATGAACCGCTTGAAATGGCTGGCGATTGCCGGCTTATCGCTTTTATGCGTGAACGGCGCCGAAGCGCAGAGTTATCCGACGCGGCCGGTCACCATCGTCGTACCCTACGCGGCCGGCGGCGCGACCGATCTGCTCGCCCGCATGATCGGACAAAAACTGGAGCAGAAGCTCGGTAAGTCATTCATTGTCGAGAATCGGCCGGGCGGCGGCACGGTCATCGCCGCGCTGGCGGTCGCCAAGGCGCCGGCCGATGGCTACACGCTGCTGATGGGTACAAGCACGCCGCTCGCCATCAACGCGACGCTGCACAAGAGGCTGCCGTACGATCCGGCGGCCGATTTCGTGCCGCTCGCGCTCGTCTCCCATGTTCCTTTCGTGCTGGTGGTCAACCCGTCGCTACCGATCAAATCGGTGGGCGACCTGATCAAGCTCGCCAAGGAGAAGCCCGGCTCGCTGTCCTACGGCACCAGCGGGCCCGGATCGCCGCATCATCTCTATGCCGAATTATTCAAAACCATGACCGGCATCGAAATGACCCACGTTCCCTACAAAGGCAGCGTGCCGGCGCTCACCGACGTGATCGCGGGCCACATCCCGCTGATGTTTTGCGATCTCGCGCCGGCGCAGCCGATGATCAAGCAAGGCAAGGTGCGCGCGCTCGGCGTCTCGTCGGCGGTGCGCGTCCCATCGCTGCCTGACGTCGCGCCGATCGCCGAGGTTGGCGTTCCCGGTTTCGAGGCGGTTGCCTGGCAGATGCTGGTGGCGCCCGCGCACACGCCGAAGCCAGTCGTCGATACGCTGTACAAGGAGTTGAAGGTCATTCTGGCATTGCCGGAGATCAAACAGCGGATCAGCGAACTCGGCATGATCCCGATCGACAGCGCGCCGCCCGATGTACTCGCCCGCTTCGTCAAGTCAGAGATCGTGCGCTGGGGTGCGGTCGTTAAAAAATCGGGCGCCTCGATCGATTAGACCTGAAACGTTTTGACCGGACGAGGTGAGCGATCATGACCGTCATCGACGTGCATACCCACATGCTGACCCTTGAATGGATCGACATGTTGAGCCGGGCCGGCGGTGGCTGCTACGAGGTCAAGAAGACCAAGGCCGGCCAGGATTCGATATTCCTCGATAACGTGCCGTTCATGACGTTGATGCCCGGCATGTGGGACTACGACCTGCGCATCAAGGCGATGGACGCCGCCGCGGTCGATATCGCCATTGTCTCGCTGACCTGCCCGAACGTGTTCTGGGGCGATCGGGCCACCAGCCTGGCCGCCGCGCGGCAGGTCAACGATTCCATGGCCGAACAGCAGCGCGCCAAGCCGGACCGCATCCGCTGGTTCGCGTCGATGCCGTGGCAATATGTCGACGACGCCAAACAGGAACTCGCGCGCGCGGTGAAGAACGGCGCGGTCGGGGTCATGGTGCTGGCCAATATCGCCGGCAAGGATCTGACCGATCCATCCTTCGCGCCGATCTGGCGCGAGATCGACCGGCTCGGCCTGCCGGTGCTGGTGCATCCGACGGCGCCGCCGGGTTTACCGGCCATGCACATGGATGAGTTCGGTCTGGTGCCGCCGATCGGCTTCATGATCGATACCACGCTCGCATTCGCGCGCATGATCCTGGCCGGCTTCATCGACACCTATCCGAACGTCAAGCTGATCGCCGCGCATGGCGGTGCGACGCTGCCTTACCTCGCCGGCCGGCTCGACCGCTGTCACGAAATGATCCCGGCGTGCAGCGCCGTCATCAAGGACAAGCCCAGCACTTATCTGAAGCGAATCTGGTACGACACCGTCGTCTACGACGCGGGCGCGCTCAACCTCTGCATCGAAGTCGCGGGCTCGGCCGACCGGGTGCTGTACGGATCGGATTACCCGCACAATATCGGCGACATGGCCGGTTGCCTGGCGCGCGTGCGGGCGCGACCGGCGGGTGAGGCGGCGAAGATCGCGGGGAAAAACGCGGAGAAACTGTTCCGGCTGTAGCGATAAAAAGCTTCGATAGCGGGCATTACGCCGCGCCGGCGCGCAACAGGTCGTGCACGTGGATGACGCCGACTGGCTTGCCGGCGTCGACGGCGAACAACGCCGTCACCTTCATGGCATTGAGCAGGTCGAGCGTCTCGCTGATCAGTTGATCGGGCCGCACGGTCTTGGGCTGGCGTGTCATCACGTCGTCGACGCGCGCGTCGAGCAGATTGTTGCGCATGTGGCGGCGCAAGTCGCCGTCGGTGATGATGCCGACCAGCATTCCTTGCGCGTCGACGATACCGACGCAGCCGAAGCCCTTGGTCGTCATGACGATGATCGCCTCCGACATGCGGGTGCCGAGCGGCGCCAGCGGCACCGACTCGCCCGAATGCATGAGGTCGCGCACCTGCTTGAGTAGCGCGCCGAGCTTGCCGCCGGGATGCAGCATGCCGAAATCGACCGCGGTGAAGCCGTGGCTCTCCAACAGTGCGATCGCCAACGCGTCGCCGAGCGCGAGCTGCATCAGCGCGGAGGTGGTCGGCGCCAGATTGTGCGGGCAGGCTTCGCGCGCCTGCGGCAATGGCAGCACGACATCGGCGGCCTTGGCCAGCGTGGAGTCGGCGCTCGCGGTCATGGCGATGAGGCCGATGTTATGGCGGCGCGAATAATCGGTGAGGTTTTTCAGTTCGGCGGTCTCGCCCGACCAGGACAGCGCCAGGATCACGTCGGCTTTGGTGATCATGCCGAGATCGCCGTGGCTGGCTTCGGCCGGATGCACGAAGAGCGCCGGCGTGCCGGTGGAGGCGAAGGTCGAGGCAATCTTGTGCCCGACATGGCCCGACTTGCCCATGCCGGTGACGATGATGCGGCCCTGCGCGGCGCGGATCAGGTCGATGGCGGCGGCGAAGCTGGCGCCGAGGCCGTCGCGCAGGCTGGCGGCCAGCGCGTCGATGCCGCCGCCCTCGGCGTCGAGCGTGCGCAAGGCGGACTCGATGGCCGCCTGCGCGCGGTCGCGGTCCACATTGGCTGGCTTGAGCTTGGGCATGCGGCGGTCGTGGGTTCTGGATGAAGGGGGGTTGATAGCACGGAATGGCGCGCGCGTCAGGCGTGGAGCAGGCAAACCGTTAACACGTTAAGTCACGGCCATTAATGCCTTTTCGCGCTTGCGAGGACCTCGCGCAGGCACGCTAGCACGGTATCGACCGCGACATCGGCGGTGCGGCGGTGCGCCACGGCGTCGTTGCCGTCGCTGCGCGCGCGCTGGCGCGCGGCTTCATCGCCGGGCGGCTCGAGAATGGCGGCTATCGGGTTGAGCGGCTTCCAGTGCCAGGGGCTGGTCGGCCCGAAAATGGCGACCGTCGGCGTGCCGATCGCCGCCGAGACATGCATGAGGCCGGAGTCG
>JAANCK010061005.1_pt1 | contig 10085 bp, 11 predicted proteins | sample 7277841 | NCBI WGS metagenome assembly JAANCK01 (sample SAMN14222788, study PRJNA588281) | permafrost metagenome | isolation source: Arctic cryosol methane SIP | place: Canada:Nunavut | collected 2015-07 | reverse complement strand
GTTAATTTTCCGTTAATATCGAATTCTGTAGGCTTATAGAGCCACCCATAGGGTGGTGCGCCGGGGGGGCGCGATTGGGGCGTGGGGGACTCGATGCGTTTTGTTGCGTTTGTGTTGTGCGGCATTTTCGCCGGCCTTGCCCCCGCCACGGGTGCAACGTGCCCGGGCAACCCGCATGCGATCGGGACCAGCCGCACCATCGAAGTGGATCCGGCGGCGCTGCCGCGCATCGGCAAAATGCAGTACAGCAATACCCTGCCGCTCAACGACCACGAGGTGGCGATCACCTTCGACGACGGCCCGCTGCCGCCCTATACCGACCGCATCCTCGAAACGCTGGCGTCCGAATGCGTGAAGGTCACCTATTTCCTGGTCGGCCAGATGGCCCGCGCCTATCCCGACGCGGTGCGCCGCATCTATAACGCCGGCCACGTCATCGGCACGCACAGCCAGAACCACCCCCTCACCTTCGACCAGATGGCCTTGCCGGGCATCGAGCGCGAGGTCGATACCGGTATCGCCTCGGTGAAGGCCGCGGTCGGCGATGCGCGCGCGGTGGCGCCGTTCTTCCGCATCCCGGGGCTGCTGCGCAGCAATCAGGTGGAAAGCTATCTCGCCTCGCAATCGCTGGCGGTGTGGAGCGCCGACGAAGTCGCCGACGACTGGTTCAAGAACGCCACCCCGGACCGGATCGTGCGCAAGGCGATGCGGCGGATCGAGGCGCATAATCACCGTGGCGTATTGCTGCTGCACGACATCCATCCGGCCACCGTCATGGCGCTGCCGATGCTGCTCAAGGAGCTAAAAGCGGGCGGCTATCGCATCGTGCAGGCGGTGCCGACCGGCGTGCGGCCGAAGTCAGTGCCCGAGCGCCCAGCGCCCGCGGTTGCCGACAACGGCGGCGGCTGGCCGCGGCTGCTCAAGACCGACAAGTCCGGCGCCGACAAATCGGTTAACACGACGGAGTACCGGAAGCATCACAAGCGGCTCGCCCGCGGCGAGCGCGAGCGGGAGAGCAAGAAGGCGCACCGCGGCAAGCGCTATGCGCACAACGTGAGCAGGCATGAGACGGGGATGGCGCGCCACCGCACGCGGCTGGCACAGCATGTGCGCGAAGAAGACATCGCCGCCATCGTTGCCAAGAAGAAGCACAAGCCGCACACCGCCGAGCGGATCCAAAGCGGGTCGCGCGAGCACTAAGTTTCAACGTTTATTAGGCTGGCTTGCCAATCGACGCCGCGAAGTCCGCCTTCGCCAACCGCCTTCGTCCGAAGGCGGACTTCGGCGGTCAAGAGGCTTCGGCGGACAAAAAACTTCACCGCTTCGCGGCAAAGACTGGTGCGGCCAAGAGGACTCGAACCTCCACGGGTTGCCCCGCTAGCACCTCAAGCTAGTGCGTCTACCAATTCCGCCATGGCCGCATTTATCCGGGAAAGGAAGCGAAGTCTTTGAAAAACCGCGCGTCCCGAGGTGGCGGTCCATGTAACAAATAGGATTGGCAGCCACAAGGGCCGCCGTTGAACGGGAAAAGACCGGTAATTAGGGCCGATTCAGCGCATATCCGGCGGGCGCGGCAGCAATTCTTCGACGTGGACCGCGATACGGTTGCCATTGACCGCCACTGTGCCCTTGGCCACCGGCAGGTTGTTGGCCAGGATGTGGACGGCGTCCTCCTCCGTGGATTCCAACTCGATGATGGCGCCGCGGCCGAGCCGGAGCACCTGGTGGATCGGCATCGTGGTGGTGCCCAGCACCACGGTGATATCGACGGCAACCTTGTCGAATGTGCTCAAGGGTTTGAACTTTCCTGGTCAGCGCCCGGCGTGATTGGGGGCGCCCAACAGGTCACCATGGTATGGTTACCGAAACGTAAACGGAGAGGGCGATGGGCGGAAAATGGCCTGGTTTTGCGCTTGCCTTGAGTGTGCTGCCGGCGCTGGCCGCGCCCGCTCTCGCCGGCCCCGCGGTTGCCTCGCGCTATAACGAAATCAAGATGTCGCAGGAGGAGTGCCTGAAGAACGCAGAGGCGGCGCTTCGTAAAACCGGTCTCGACAAGTTGCAGCACACCGAGCAGTCACGCTACGGCGCGCGTGGCGACTATACCGGCGTGGTCCGCTGCATCGCCGGCAACGGGCTGGTGCTGTTCATCGGGTCGGGTCCCGCGCGTCCGATAACGGACAATCTCGCCGGCGCGCTGTTCAAGAATTTCGAAGGCGGACTGCATTGAGCTCGGCTCGCGACACGCTCGCACCCTTCACCGCGCCCGGCGCCATGGCGCCGGTCGAATGGCGCGTGAGCGCGGCGCCGGTCGGCTATGAAGAAGCGGTGGCCTTCATGGACGCGCGCGCCGCCGCCATCGCCGCCGGGAACGCACCCGAACTGGTCTGGCTGCTCGAACACCCCCCGCTCTACACCGCCGGCACCGGCGCCAATATGCGGGACGTGATCGACGCGCGCTTCCCGGTATTCGAGGCCGGGCGCGGCGGGCAACTGACCTATCACGGGCCGAGCCAGCGCGTGGCCTATGCGATGCTCGACCTCAAGCGGCGTGGGCCGGACGTGCGGCGCTTCGTCGCCACGCTGGAGGAATGGATCATCCGCACGCTGGCATCGTTCAATGTGCGCGGCGAGCGGCGCGAGGACCGCATCGGCGTCTGGGTGCGCCGGCCCGAAAAAGGCGAAGGTTGCGAGGACAAGATCGCCGCCATCGGCATCCGCGTGAAGCAATGGGTGACGCTGCACGGCATGGCGCTCAATGTCGATCCCGACTTGTCGCATTTCGCCGGTATCGTGCCGTGCGGCGTGAGCGAGCAGCGCTACGGCGTCACCAGCCTGGCCGATCTCGACATTCCGGTGTCGATGGCGGAGGTCGACAGCGTGCTGCGGCGGGAGTTCGAGGCGCTGTTCGGGGCGACCGTCGATCAAGCCGTCGGCAGTTCCGAGAACGATCGCCCGGGCAGGCGCAGCTTGAGTTCGTCAGCGCTGCCTTCACGCTGATCGAGCGCATCGACGCGCGCCGAAAACGGGCCGCGCCGGCAGACTTCGATCATTTCGGCGACGCTGGCGGGCGGGCCTGCAAACAGCGCCTCGACCGCACCGTCGCGGCGATTGCGCACCCAGCCTTCGAGCCTGCGCTTGAGCGCCTCACGCTCGACAAAGGCGCGGAAGCCGACGCCCTGCACGCGCCCGCGCACGATCACGTGACGGATGACGGTCATGCCTGATCTCCGGCGTCGAGCATGCGCGCGCCGGTGAAACGCGACGTGCGCAGGCGTTCGACCGAACGAATATAGCGCTCCGGCAGGCTCCAGTCGCGCGCCGAGGCTGCGATCATCGCGACATAACCCGGCCGCGGCCGTCCGGTTGCGCGCCCGCGCAGAAGATAAAGCATCGCCCGCGCACCCGGACAACGCCGCCGCATGGCCGCGCGGTTCATGTTGGAGCCATAGGCGAAGTACAGCGTCATGGGTCGCAACGCCTATGATGCCCGATTGAGCCGCAGCGGTCATCACCCACCCCGCTTGCATCGTTACCGGACCTACGCCACTCTTACGGCGAGTGCGGTGGAATCGATGGCGAATGAACCCGACCCCGATAAGAACGGCAACAAGAGGCTGATCAATATCGGCGTGGGCATCCTGCTGGTCTGCGGATACCTCGCCTATCCGTATCTCCGCGAAAATTTCACAGTCGGCGGAATATTCGACACGGCGCTGGAACTGCAAAAGAAGGGCGATTGCGCAGCCGCCCTGCCCAAGCTCGACGACGTCGTGCGCCGCGATCCGTCGATGTGGCAGGCGCGTATCACACGCGGGATCTGCCACTACCGCGCCGGCCGCTATGACGTTGCGCTGGCCGATTATAATGAAGCGATCCGGCTCTCGCCCAACTCCGCGACCGCCTTCTACGACCGCGGCCTCGTCTGGCTCGCCAAGGGCGAGTCGGACCGCGCATTGGAGGATTTCGCCAGCGCGGCCAGACTCGATCCCAAGGACGCCGATGCGCACGTCCAGCGCGCCCAGATTCTGCGTGCGCAGGAACGCTACGACGAAGCGATCAAGGAATATGAGGCCGCGTTCACGCTCAATCCCTCCGACCAGCGCAATGCGCTGCGCCGCGTCGACATCATGCGCGACAAGGGCGATTTCGATGCGGCGCTCGATGCTGCCGACAGACTGATCGCCGTCAGCCCGGACGAGCCGACCTATCGCTTCGCCCGCATCGCGGTTCGCCGCGACAAGGGCGACATCGAGGGCGCGTTGAAGGAAGCCGGCGAGACGATCGACCGCTGGCCTTCGCTCGCCACCGGCTATCTCGAGCGCGGCACCATCGCGCTGTTCTACACCGACAAGCCGGCGGCGGCCGTCGAGGACATCGCCAAGGCGGTCAAGTTGGGTTTCGAATACCAGGGGGCAATGCTACTGATCGATGCCGGCGGCGAACACTTCGGCATCAAACGTACCGATTACAAGAACCGCCTGGCTCCCCAAACGCCGTTCGATCCGGACGCGCTCTACTGGGTGCTGCGCCTGCATGTCGCGCACGCCCATGTCGGCGTGGATGACGCAGCAGAAATTACAAAATATGCGGGCGACTTCGCCTTTGCGCTGAGGCGCGGTCTGTTTTTCGACGAAAGTCTTCCGCAATGGCCGGGCGCGATCGTGCGCATGTTCCTCGGCAAGGTGACACCGGAGGAGATGCGCGCGGAAGCCGAGCGCCCTGCTTCGCAGGCCCTGCGCCGGCAACGAGCCTGCGATGCCGATTTCTATCTCGCCGAGTACCGCCTGCAGCACGGCGAGCGCGACGCCGCGCGCGCCTCCTTCGAATCGGCCGCCGCCAAGTGCCCTCACTCCGCCCCGGAACGCGGCTTCGCCCGCGCCGAGCTCAAGCGGCTCGCTGGAAATGCCACCGCCGCGCAATAGCTATCAAGCGAATTCGAGAATGACCGCATCGACCGCCAGGCTGTCGCCCGGCTTGGCGTTGATCTTCTTGACGGTGCCGTCGATCTCGGCGCGCAGCACGTTTTCTAGCTTCATGTCTTCGACCACCGCCACGGTCTCGACGGCCTTCACCTCCTGGCCTTGCTTGACCGTTATCGACAACGAACCAGCATGTCCGTTGTTGGAGGCTAAGCTGGCCTATCGCGGACCTTGCGGGAATGACGAAAATGACTCATGAGCTACAATTATGACGTGGAGTTATCTCAAGCTGTGCCGCTAAAACGGCAAGCTGGCGCGCACGTTGCCGGTCCAGAGTTTGTAGTAGTCGTCGAGTTGCCGGCCAATGAGCGAAACGCGACCGGCTTCCCCGTTACCAGATGGTGGACTACCGCAATTCCCGCCGGCTGCTATGTTATAGCGATCCAGCGTTGGAGGGGAAAATGAAGCTGTACCGATGGTACTGGTTGTGGGGTCTTTGCCTTGTAGCGGCATCTGTCTTCGATCCGCCCCCGGCGAATGCCCAGCAATCGCAGAATTGGACTTGGTGCGTCAACAAAGGCAAAGCGCTCGGCATGGACGTGCAGATTAAAGGCTGCACGTCCCTGCTCCAGGGCGGAAAAGAAAGTCGGCGCAACCGGGCCATCGCCTTCAACAACCGTGGGCTCGGTTATTATGAGAAGGAAGACTACGTACACGCCATAGCCGATTTCAGCGCAGCCATCCGGCTCGATCGTGGCTATGCCGATGCCTTCGAAAATCGCGCCAGCGCCTATTCCGACAACGGCGACCACGATCGCGCCGTCGCCGACTACAATGAATCGATTCACATTAGTCAAAAAAACCCGGTCGCCTTCAACAACCGATGCGATGAGCTTCTCATTATCCACCAGGTTAACGCGGCGATCTCGGACTGCAACGAGTCGCTGAGACAGCGTCCCAACCACGCCAATACCATGATGCACCGTGCAAACGCTTATTTGGTGGCTGGTGACTTGAAAAAAGCCATGGCCGACTATGACGTTGCGCTCCGATTGAATCCGAAGGACGAATGGTCGCTCTACGGCCGCGGTCTCGTGAAGGTGAAGCAAGGCAATGCGGCCGCCGGTGAAGCCGACATGGCCGCCGCCAAAGCGATTAATCCCGACGTGGCCAAGGTGCTCTTCGCGACGTACGGGATACAATAGGCTCGCAGCCGCGCGGGCACTCGCAATGGAGGAGATCCGCGTTTCGACATTCGACTGACCCCGCAGCCAGCCGGACCTTTGGGCCTGCCGCCTCCTCCCGGCAGGCCCAAACGTTTTGAGAAACCTTGATCGGATGCGCGCCTTGACGACGCCGGCCCTGCCCCCATGGCTATGGCGTCAGTCGGCCGGACGGCCGCCCCTTGTCAATGCCGAAAGGCGGCTGGGCAGGAAAGTCCGGACTCCATGGACGAACGGTGCCGGATAACGTCCGGCGGGACTTGATCCCGGCCTCCGCGGAGACAGGCCTCAGGGACAGTGCCACAGAGAACAAACCGCGTGGCTGCATGAGCCGATGAAATTTTTTTCGGCTGATGTCTTTGGCCTCTGCTTCTGGCGTTTGGCGAAATTGCCCGATGCCTTTCTACGACGCGAAATGTCGATTGTGGCACTTAACGGACATGCCGCGACTGCCATCAAGAGTCCGTTTTCTGGGGCAGTGCGGACATTGGCTAACCATTACTCAATAGCCTCAATTTATGAGTTCACGTCCCAAGGGAAGCGCTGTTACCATCGCTAAGCAAATAAGAGAGCCACATTCTACGTCGGGCTAGACAAATTCCAGGATCACCGCATCGACCGCCAGGCTGTCGCCCGGCTTGGCGTTGATCTTCTTCACCGTGCCGTCGATTTCGGCGCGCAGCACGTTTTCCATCTTCATGGCTTCCACCACCGCCACGGTCTCGCCGGCCTTGACCTCTTGGCCTTCCTTGACCGCGATGGAAACAACCAGGCCCGGCATTGGGCACAATATATGCTTAAGACTGTCGGCCGCCTGCTTGACCGGCATCAGGCGCGCATAGCCGGCCTCGCTCTCGGTATAGACATAGGCCTTGGTCTCGACGCCGCGATAGGCCAGCGCGAAGCCATTCGGCAGGCTACGCACCTGCACCGCCACCGCATGGCCATCGTAGCTGCCGTTCCAGATCGGTTCGCCCGGCTTCCAGTCCGACTGCAATCGCCGCGCCCCGGTCTTGCCGGGGAAACGAACCTCGATCGTGCCGTTGTCGCGTTTAACCTCGAGCTTTTGCTCATGCGTGCCGAGCCACACCGCGCGCCGGCTTTCGCGCGTGACGCCGCGCCCGTCCATCTGGCCTGAGATGCGGCGCTTGCGCTCGCCCAGAACGTGGTCGATAGCGGCCGCGACCGCGGCAAGCACATGCGCCTGCTCGCCCTTCGGCGGATGCGGGTGGAAACCCTCGGGGAATTCCTCGGCGATGAAGCCGGTCGACAGCTTACCGGCGCGCCAGCGCGGATGCGCCATCAGCGCCGCCAGGAACGGGATGTTGTGGCGGATGCCGTCGATGACGAAGGCGTCGAGCGCATCGGCCTGCGCATCGATCGCCTGCTCGCGGGTCGGCGCATGGGTGACCAGCTTGGCGATCATCGGATCGTAATAGAGCGAAATCTCGCCGCCCTCGTAGACGCCGGTGTCGTTGCGCACCGTCACGCCGTTGCTGCTGCTCTCCTGCGGCGGACGGTAGCGCGTGAGGCGGCCGGTCGAGGGCAGGAAATTGCGGTACGGGTCCTCGGCATAGACGCGGGTCTCCACCGCCCAGCCGGAAAGCTTCACGTCGCTCTGCTTGATCGACAATTTTCCGCCGGCAGCAACGCGGATCATCTGCTCGACCAGGTCGATGCCGGTGACGAGTTCTGTCACCGGGTGCTCGACCTGCAGCCGCGTGTTCATTTCCAGGAAAAAGAAGCTCTTGTCTTGCCCCGCGACGAACTCCACGGTGCCGGCGCTGTCATAGCCGACGGCTTTGGCCAGCGCGACCGCCTGCTCGCCCATCTTGTTGCGCGTGGCGGCATCGAGCAGCGGGCTTGGCGCCTCCTCGACCACTTTCTGATTGCGCCGCTGGATCGAGCATTCGCGCTCGCCCAGATAGATGACGTTGCCGTGCTTGTCGCCCAGCACTTGGATTTCGATGTGGCGCGGATCGGTGATGAATTTCTCGATGAACACGCGGTCGTCGCCGAAGGAGGACTTCGCCTCCGAGCGGGCGCGCGCGAAACCTTCCACGACTTCCGCCTTGCTGTAGGCGATGCGCATGCCCTTGCCGCCGCCGCCGGCGGAAGCCTTGATCATGACCGGATAGCCGATGTCGTCGGCGATCTTCATGGCCTCGACGTCGTTCTCGATCACACCGAGATGGCCGGGCACGGTGGAGACCTTGGCCGCCGCCGCCGCCTTCTTCGACTCGATTTTGTCGCCCATGGCGGCGATGGCTTTGGTATTCGGTCCGATGAAGACAATGCCGGCGACTTTCAGCGCGTTGGCGAAGGCCTCGCGCTCGGACAGGAAGCCGTAACCCGGATGCACCGCTTCGGCGCCTGACGTTTTGCAAGCCTCTAAAATCTTGTCGATCAGCAGATAGCTCTTGGCGGCCTCCGGCGGACCGATATTGATGGCCGTGTCGGCCATCTCGACATGCAGGGCGTCCTTGTCAGCGTCGGAAAAGACGGCGACCGTCTCGATGCCCATGCGGCGCGCGGTCTTGATGATGCGGCAGGCGATTTCGCCGCGATTGGCAATGAGGATACGCTTGAACATGCCGCGTACAGGACCCGTGAGCCGGTCCTTTGGCTTAGCGGCGTTGTCGCAATTTTGTCAATGACGCCTGAACCTGCCCGACGGCGGCGCCCTAGAATTCCAGCGCCGCGGTCAGATCGCCCAAAGGCGGCTGGCCGTTGGCCGCCAGCGCATCGTCGCGCACCTTAAGTCCCGCCAGCATCGGCAGAGCAAAGCGTTTCGTTATAAAGCGCAGGATCGAGGTGGTGTCGTACAGCGCATGGTCGACAAAGCCCTTCTTGGCGAAAGGAGAGACGATCAACGTGGGAATGCGCGTGCCCGGCCCCCAGCGGTCGGCCTTGGGCGGTGCGACATGGTCCCAGAAGCCGCCGTTTTCATCGTAGGTGACGATGACCAGCATGCGCGGCCATTGCGGACTTTTCTCCAGATGGGCGATGACCTCGGCAATGTGCCGGTCGCCCGACATGACTTCGGCATAGCCGGCGTGTTCGTTCAGATTGCCCTGCGGCTTATAGAAGGTGACCTGCGGCAGTTTGCCGGCCTCGATCGCCTTGATGAACTCGGCGCCGTTCATGCCGCCGTCCTTGAGATGCATGGCGCGGGCGTCGGTGCCGGGCGCGAACTGGGCGAAATAATTGAACGGCTGATGGTGGAACTGAAAGTTCGGCACCGGATGGCCGCGATTGCCCTCGAGCGCGTCCTGCCAGGCACCGGCATACCAGGCCCATGACACGCCATTTTCGCTCAGCAGATCGCCGATGGTCTTGTCATGTTGCGGCGGCAGCGTGGTTGGCGCATTCGGATCGGCATAAGCCGAATTGCCGCCAGCCGCCGGCTTGTTCTTGCTCGGCTGGTAAGGCGGCTGCATGGTATTGACGGCATAGAAGTCGGGCGTGATATCGCCATCCTTGACGAATTTCGGAATGCCTTCCAGCGCCGACTTCGGCGAAGCGACCGCCAGTGTCAGCGTTACTTTATCGGCATCGACCGCGGCGATGTGGCCCTTGGCCGGACTCTTGTCGGCGTCCGGATAATGTGGCGTGCAGGCGCAGGCCAGCCAGAAATGATTCAGGAACGAGCCGCCGAAGGCGCCCATGAAGAAATTATCGGCGAGCGTGTATTTCCTCGCGACGTTCCACAGCGGCAGCTTGGAGCCATCGTAGTGGCCCATCACCAGCGCGCCCGAGTCCGCATAAGCGACGAAGCGGTCGTTCTTGCCACCGTTGATCTGCATCTGGTTTTGGTAGAGCGATGCCAGAGATCGTGGGTGACCACGTGCAGCGGAGTATTGAATCCGTTCGGATTGTCGATTGCGAATGGCTTGTTGGGCAGATGCTCGGTCTGCTCTTGCGTCACCGGCGGCGTCACGCC
>JAANCK010403797.1_pt1 | contig 10091 bp, 7 predicted proteins | sample 7277841 | NCBI WGS metagenome assembly JAANCK01 (sample SAMN14222788, study PRJNA588281) | permafrost metagenome | isolation source: Arctic cryosol methane SIP | place: Canada:Nunavut | collected 2015-07 | reverse complement strand
GCTGCAGCGCGCGCTGCGCTACGTCCCGGCGGCGGTGTTCTCGGCCATTCTCGTGCCGGCACTGGTACTGACCGAGGGTGCGCTGGACATCGGCCTGGACAATCCACGCCTGTTTGCCGGCATCCTCGCCGGCGTCATCGCCTGGCGCACGCGCAACACACTGATTACCATCGTGACGGGCATGCTGGCGCTGCACTTCTTCCGCTACCTGGTGAATTAAGGCGCAGTTGCGGTCGCTGAATTCTCGCCCGCGGCAGTTCAACACCAAGCTGAGCTGCGCAATAGCGCTGAGCCGGTCGGCCAGCCGCACCAAATAGTTTCGGCACCCAAGGACATCCGGGCGCTGCGATACCTCAGGCGCCAAAAGAAAAAGGACCCTCGCAGGTCCTTCTTCTTTCCCCACAATTCCAGGCTTATTTCTTGCCACCCTTGTGACCCGGGTCACCCGGCTTGTTGTGGTCTTCATCGTTCGAACCGAAAGGCCACTGGATGCCATGGTCCGATTTGCCCGGATCGCAGCCTTCGGAGCCGTTGCCGACGCCCTGGTTGCATTTCTTGTGATCTTTATCATGCCCATGGTGCTTGTGGTCCTTGTGATCCCCATGGTGTTTCTTGGGCTTGCAGGACGGGGAGGGCTCCGACAGTGCGTCGCAGCCGATGACGCTGGTACCGGTCATGGTCACGGCGACGTTCGCCAAGGCTCGGCCGGTCAGGGTTCCACCGGTCGTGGTAATGGACCCGCCGCTGGCGTCACCCGCGAGGATGTTTCCGCTGAGTGCCGAAGTTGTCATCGTCACGCCGGCGCTCGGTACCCAGTACACGTTGCACGCTTGTCCGCCGCCAGCCATGACCACCGAAAAGTTGGTGCCGGTGAGGGCTGCCCCGATGTTGAAGACCCAGACCGCGTTTGCATCGCCACCGGCGTCCAGGGTCAATACGCCCGTTCCCGTCAAGGCGGTGGCGGCACCGGTACAGTAGACACCGGGGGCCAGCGTCACGGGGCCCGTGATCGTGCTAAGCAAACCACCGGTGCAAGCCATGCCCTTGAGCGTATCGTAGGCGCTGAGGAAGTCCTCGTTCGCCGCGTCTGCGGCCACGTTGGTCGCAGGTGGCGTTGCACCCGCAATTACGCAGCCGGTATTCGTGTACGGCACGGCGCTGCCGGGGTAGACGCCTACGTCTCCGACAATCGTGCCGGGCGCGGTACAAGTCACGTTCGTGCCGCCCAAAACCGCGAAATCCGCCGCCGCGCCCAGTGATACCTGGGCCCAGGCCGGAGAAGCGCCGACTAGCAGCGCGACCGTGGCCAGCAAACACCTGGAGAGGTACTTCTGAAGGTCATTCATGTTTTGTTTCCTTTCATAAATATTTCAGGAGGACAAGGCACAATCCCAGGCGGGCGTGTGTCCCGATGCGCCGCATCGGGGTCCCGGCACAGGGATTCTTCCTTCAGCACGACAGGTGGGTCCGTCTTGCGCGGGCCTACTCCTGGACAAGTCTGGATCGACCAGCCGTGAGGTCACCCATCGATAACGCATTTTTAGCGCTTGCGCCCCGAAATGCGCTGTGCGTTGCCGTACATAGGACGAAGAATTTCCCGCGGCCGGAGATATTGCGCAGGGGAACACCGGGCCGGTCGTATTAGAATCTGAACCAATCCATATATTTGCGGTCTCTTGCCGATGTTCCGACAACTACGAGGTCGTCCGATGTTGCGCCGTATTCTTTCGCTGACCCTTGCCCTGTTGCTGCCCGCGTCCCTGCCGGTCCCGGCATACGCGGCTCCGGCGGCGGTCGAATCCACTGCACCGATACGCAAAATCACCTCAGTCGAAGGGATCACCGAATACCAGCTCCCCAACGGTCTGAAAGTACTGCTGTTTCCGGACGCATCGAGCGACACCATCACCGTCAGCGTCACCTACCTCGTCGGTTCGCGCTATGAGGGTTACGGCGAATACGGCATGGCGCATCTGCTCGAGCACATGCAGTTCAAGGGCACGCCGCGCCATCCCGACCCGAAGAAGGAATTTCAGAACCATGGCGCGCGCTTCAACGCCTCGACCTCGTTCGACCGCACCAATTACTACGAAACTCTCGCGGCCAACGAAGCCAATCTCGACTGGGCGCTGGAGCTGGAAGCCGACCGCATGCTCAACTCGCGCATCGCGAAGCAGGATCTGGACAGCGAGATGACGGTGGTGCGCAACGAATTCGAGGCGGGTGAAAACAGCCCGTTCAACGTGCTCGGCGAGCGCATGGCCTCCAGCGCGTACATCTGGCACAACTACGGCCACGCCATCATCGGCGCACGCTCCGACATCGAGAACGTGCCGATCGAGCGCCTGCAGGCTTTCTACCGCAGGTACTACCAGCCCGACAACGCCGTGCTGGTGGTGAGCGGCCGCTTCGACGAAGCCGCGACGCTGGCCGGGATCGAAAAGCATTTCAGCAATCTGCCGAAACCGGCGCGCGTGCTCATTCCCACCTACACGGTCGAGCCGACGCAGGACGGCGAGCGCAGCGTAACCCTGCGCCGCGCCGGCGAAGTGCAGCTCGTGGGTGCGCTCTACCACCTGCCGCCCGGATCGCATGTCGATTTTCCCGCGATCGACATCCTCGTCACTGCGCTTGGCAAAGTGCCGGGGGGGCGCCTGCATCGCGCGCTGGTGCAATCGGGGAAGGCGAGCAGCATTTACGGCGGCGACCAGCAGCAGCGTGAAGCCGGCTACGCCTATTTCGGCGCCAGCCTGCCGCAGAACCTGTCCCTGGATGCGGCGCGCTCGGCCCTTGTCGAAACGCTCGAAGGCATTGCCGCCAAGCCGATCACCGACGAAGAGGTGGAGAGCGCGCGCACCCAGCTCCTCAACGACATCGACATGGCGATGAACAATCCGCGCGAACTCAGCATCGCGCTGTCCGATTTCATCGGCATGGGCGACTGGCGCCTGTTCTTTCTTTACCGCGACGGCCTGCGCCGGGTAAAACGCGAGGACGTGCAGCGGGTCGCGCTGCAGTACCTGAAGCGATCCAACCGCACGCTGGGCGAATTCCTGCCGACGTCAAAGCCCGACCGCGCCGAAATCCCGCCGGTGCCGGATATCGCCACGCTGGTCAAAGACTACAAGGGCGCTGCGCCGGTGGCCGCGGGCGAGCTGTTCGACCCCAGCCCGGCAAACATCGACGCGCGCACTATCGTCAAGCGCCTGCCGGGCGGCATGGAGTTGGGGCTGCTGCCGAAGAAAACGCGCGGCGGCACGGTGGTGGCGCAGCTGGTGCTGCGCTGGGGCGACGAGCAGAGCAAGATGGGCCGCCACACCGCCTGCAGCCTTGCCTCCGCCATGCTCATGCGCGGCACGCGCGAGCACACGCGCGAGCAGCTGCGCGACGAATTCGACCGGCTCAAGGCGAGCGTAAGCGTAAGCGGCAACGGCGCCTCGATCGAAACCCTGCGCCCGAACCTGCCGACGGTACTGCGCCTGGTCGCCGAAATCCTGCGCGAGCCTGCTTTTCCCGCGAGCGAGTTCGAACAGCTCAAGCGCTCGGCACTCGCCAGCGTGGAAAACATGAAAGGCGAGCCCGAAACGCTCGCCAGCATCGACCTCGCGCGCCATCTCAACCCCTACCCGCCCGAGCACTGGCTGTACACGCCGACGCTGGACGAGCGCATGCGCCGGCTGGAATCGGTGCGCATCGAGGACCTGCGCCGCTGCCACGACGATTTTTACGGGGCAAGCAACAGCCAGCTGGCGGTGGTGGGCGATTTCGATGCGCCGCAGATCGCCAGCCTGGCACAGGAGCTGTTCGGCAGCTGGAACAGTCCGCGCCCGTTCCAGCGCATCGTCGAAAGCTATCGCGACGTGCCACCGATGGACCGCAACCTGGAGACCCCGGACAAGGCCAATGCGGTGTTTCGCGCGGCGCTGAACTTGCCGCTGCGCGACGATGCCTCCGACTACCCGGCGCTGGCGCTGGGCAACTACCTGCTCGGCGGCTCGGTCGATTCGCGCCTGTGGCGGCGCATACGCGAACAGCAAGGCCTGTCCTACAGCGTCGGCTCCACCCTCACCCCCGGCACTTTCGACGCCGCCGGCGAATTCGGTATCAGCGCCATCTACGCGCCGCAGAACCGCACGCGCATCGAGTCCGAAATCAAGGACGTGCTGCGCAAGGCCCTGGGCGAAGGCTTCAGCGCAGCCGAGGTGAGCGAAGCGAAGAAGGGCTATCTCGCCCTGCGCAAACTCGGCCGCACGCGCGACGGCGCGCTGGTGGCGCGGCTGGCCAATAACCTCTATCTCGGCCGCAGCTTCGCCTGGGAGGCCGATTTCGATGCCCGCATCGCGGCGCTGAGCCCGCGCGATATCCAGGTGGCGCTGGAGAAGTATCTCGACCCGGAGAAGCTTTCGATCGTCAAGGCCGGAGACTTTACCCACGTCGCCCAGAACGGCGCCCGCGCGAACAAGATGGACTAGTACCCGACAGCCAGGCGCCGCGCAGGCTATGGCAGCTCGTCGTAGCGGATTTGCTCGACTTCCAGCTGTTCGACGCCGGTGGGCGTGCGCAGCGTCACCGTGTCGCCCTCGCGTGCCTTGAGCAGCGCGCGCGCGATGGGCGAGATCCAGCTCACGCGCCCGCGCGCCGGGTCGACCTCGTCCATGCCGACGATGCTCAAAGTGCGCACTTCCCCAGCGCCGTCGCGCACGCTTACCGTGGCGCCAAAAAACACCTGGTCCTGCTCCTGGCCGCTGGAATCCACCACCTCGGCGATCTCCAGGCGCTTGATCAGGAAACGGATGCGCCGGTCGATTTCGCGCAGGCGCTTCTTGCCGTAGATGTAGTCGCCGTTCTCCGAGCGATCGCCGTTCAAGGCCGCCCAGTGCACGACGTTGACGGTCTCGGGGCGCTCCACGTCGAGCAGCTGCTTCAGCTCGGCCTGCAGGCGCGCGTAACCCGCCGGCGTGATGTAATTCTTCACCCCCTGCGGCTGCTGCGCCTCGGGGGCGAAGTCCTCCTCGTCCGCGCCGTCCGGCTCCCTGGTGAATGCCTTGCTCACTGGCTCTCCCGGCTCCTGCTTCAAACTGCCGTTTCAATGGTTGGATTATACTAGCGCCTGTTTGCCATCCCCCCCAAACACCATCGCTAAGCGGAGGAAGTCATGGACTTTCTGCAGGCAAGAAAATACAAAGAATGGGCGCTGGTCGGTCTGGTCGGACTCGCCACGATCTTCGCGCTGCTGCCGGCGGAGATCGCCGACCAGCTGAGCATCAACCGCAACTACATCGCGGCCATCCTCGGCATCCTGCTGGTGATCGCGCTGTTCCTGTACCTCAAGTTCGCATTCTTCATCATGGTGGCCCTGCTGGTGATCGGGGCCAACGTCACCGACAGCTGGTCCGACACCCTGGGAATCTCCAAGCTGCCGCTGATCATCGCCTTGATCGCCATGGTCGGCATCTCGCTGATCAACTACGTCGTCAGTATCCTGCCTACCGGCCTCGAGGCCAAGCCGCGCGAGAAGAGCCCGGAAGGCGTCAAGGCGATGTTCTATGCGATCGAAAAGGACAACCTCGTGTACGCTCAGAAAATCCTGTCGATGAATTTCGATCCGAACGTGCTCAGCGACAACGGCTACACGCCGCTGCAGTACGCCGCCATGCGCGGCAATGCGCAGATGGTCGAGGTGTTCCTGCGCAATGGCGCCAACGCGGCCCAGCTGAGCAAGGACGGCGAGAGCGCAGTCGAACTGGCTTTGAAAATGGGCCATGCCCCGGTGGCTGAGGTGCTGAAGAAGGCGCGCCAGGAAATGCTCGCGCAGGAACAGGCGGCCAAGGCCGGCGCGAAATAGCGGCGCGCGGCGCCCGCGCACTGGCCGAGATCTGGCTGCCGTGGTAGCGATGCGCGATGCCGCAGCTTGATGGGAGGCCGCACGGACACGCGATCGGTCCCCCTTGGACATCCTGATAGAATCGGCCGGATCTTCAGGAGGACCCATGGCACAACCGAAGTATCTGGGCTTCGACACCCTCAGCCTGCACGCCGGCCAGGCGCCCGACCCGCACACCGGGGCGCGCGCCACGCCGATTTATTTCACCACCTCCTTCGTATTTCGCGACTCGGACCACGCCGCGGCGCTGTTCAACATGGAGCGCGCCGGCCATGTGTATTCGCGCATCTCCAACCCGACCAACGCGGTGCTGGAGGAGCGGATCGCCGCGCTCGAGGGCGGCGTCGCGGGCATCGCCACCGCCAGCGGCCAGGCCGCGCTGCACCTGGGCCTCGCCACCATCGCCGGCGCCGGTTCGCACATCGTGTCCTCGGGCGCGCTCTACGGCGGCTCGCACAACCTGCTGCACTACACCCTGCCGCGCTTCGGCGTTGAGACCACGTTCGTTCGCCCGCGCGAGCTCGATGCCTGGCGCGCCGCGATCCGACCCAATACCAAGGCGCTGTTCGCTGAGACGCTGGGCAATCCCGGCCTGGACGTGCTAGACATTCCGAAGGTAGCCGAGATCGCGCACGAGCACGGCCTGCCGCTGATGGTGGATTCGACCTTCACCACGCCCTATCTGTTGAAGCCCTTCGATCACGGCGCGAACCTGCTCTATCACTCCGCCACCAAGTTCCTCGGCGGACACGGCGTCGCCATCGGCGGGGTGCTCGTCGACGGCGGCAACTTCGACTGGCTCGGCTCGGGCAAGTTTCCCGAGCTGACCGGCGAGTACGAAGGCTTTCACGGCATGAATTTTTCGGAGGAGTCGACCGTCGCGCCGTTCGCGCTGCGGGCGCGGCGCGAGGGCTTGCGCGATTTCGGCGCCTGCATGAGCCCGGCCACGGCATTCCAGATCCTGCAGGGCGTGGAGACACTGCCGCTGCGCATGGCGCGCCACGTCGCCAACACGCGCAAAGTGGTCGAGTTCCTGGTCAAGCATCCCGCAGTCGAATCGGTGTCCTACCCGGAACTGCCCGAGCATCCGGACTACGAACTCGCCAAGCGCCTGCTGCCGCGCGGCTGCGGCGCGGTGTTCAGCTTTTCGGTGAAAGGCGACCGCGCCGCCGGCCAGCGCTTCGTCGAGGCGCTGAAGATTTTTTCGCACCTGGCCAATGTCGGCGACGCCAAGTCGCTGGTGATCCACCCGGCGAGCACCACGCACTTTCGCATGGACGAAGCCGCGCTCGAGGCGGCTGGCATCACCGCGGGCACGATGCGGCTTTCGATCGGACTCGAGGACGCGGACGACCTGATCGAAGACCTCGGCAACGGCCTGCGCGCGTCGCAAAAGACCGGCAAATAGGGGGCGTTCGATGCAATTCGACGTGAACGGCAAGCAGGCCTACGCCTACACCGGCGGCAAGGCCTTCGATGCGGGCCTGCCCACGGTGGCGTTCGTGCACGGCGCGCAGTGCGACCACAGCGTGTGGATCCTGCAGAGCCGCTATCTCGCCCACCACGGCTACGGCGTGCTCGCGCTCGACCTTCCCGGCCACGGCCGCAGCGCGGGCCCCGCGCTCGCGCGCGTCGAGGACCTGGCCGACTGGGTCGCGGGCGCGCTGGCCGCGGCCGGCGCGAAGCAGGCCGCGCTGGTCGGCCACAGCATGGGTTCGCTGATCGCGCTGGAATGCGCCGCGCGCCATCGCGCGCGCGTGGCGAAAATCGCCCTGCTCGCCACCGCGTATCCGATGAAAGTGTCGGACGCGCTGCTGGATGCGACGAAGAACAACGAGCCGGCGGCGCAGGACATGGTCAACATCTGGTCCCACCTGGCCTATGCGCAGTACCCGAACAACCCCGGACCCGGGTTCTGGGTAATCGGCGAGAACCTGCGCCTGATGCAGCGGCAGAAACGCGGCGTGATGCACACCGATTTCGCCGCCTGCAACGCCTATGCCGGCGGCGCCGACGCGGCGGCGAAATTGGACTGCCCCGCGCTGTTCGTAATCGCGCGGCGCGACGCCATGACCCCGGCGCGCTCGGCGCAGGCGTTCGCGCAGTCGGTCAAGGGCGCGCGCACGGTCATGATCGAGGGCAGCGGGCACAACATGATGGGCGAGAAGCCGGACGAAGTGCTCGATGCGCTGGTGGGATTTCTGCAGTGATGGTGCCAGGGCTGGATCGGCCCGCAGGCAAGCACGCCTGAATCCAGGCGGATCTCAGCGTTTTCCCCCCGCCATCTGCGTGCTCTCGCGCAGCGCGCGCAGGCGCAGCGTGGCGATCGGGCCCAGCATCGCGCCCACGCCGAGCGCAGTCCAGGCCCAGCCCCAGGCCGCGTCCGTGCGCACGCCGCCCTCCAGATCGAGCACCAGGCCGAATGCCCAAGGGCTGATTGCGCCGAAGCCGAAGCCCAGCACCGAGCGCAGCGCCCAGGCTGCGCCCAGGCAATGGCTGGGAACGAGTTCGGTCAGCGCGGTGGAATAGACCGAGGAGTCGCCGATCGCCGTGAGGTTGTAGGCGATGGCCACGGCGACCACGATCCAGGCCGGCGCGGCGATCAGCCAGCCGAACGTAAAGGAACAAACGAGGCTCGCGAGCGACATCAGCAGAATGACCGCGGTGCGCCCCCAGCGATCGGAGAGCACGCCGCCGCCTATGCTGCCCACCGTGCTCAGAAAATAAGTGAGCGCCGCAAACGCGATGCCAAGGCCGGCCGCGCCGGTGCCGCCCGCGTGCCCGTACGCAAGCACCACGCCGAGATAGGTCGGCAGCCTGGCCCACATGCCAAGCAGTTCCCAGGAATGGAACACGTAGGCCCAGACCGCGAGCATCGCGGGTTTGTTGCGCCACACTTCGGCCAGCGCGCGCATGGGATTCGCGTAGCCCGCGGCATGCACCAGGTTGCGCGTGCCGCGCAGCACCCAGGCGGCGAGTACGCTCGCCGCGACCGGACCGAGCGCGCAGGCGACGAGCGCCGTGCGCCAGCCGGAACTGACGACCAGCACGCTGGAGAGCCACAGCGACAGCGCGTAGCCGAGCGATGCGGCTGCGAGGTAATAGCCCATCGCGCGCCCGCGGCGCATGGCGGGGAACCGTTCGGCCACCAGCGTCAGGCCGGGCGTATACGACCCGCCCGAGCACAGCCCCGCGAGGCCGTGCAGCAGCAGCGCGGAGGCGAAGCCCTTGGCGAACAGCGCAAACGCAAGGCCGCTCGCGCAGGCGGCGATGCTGGCCGCAAGAAACGTGCGCTTGGCGCCGTAGCGGTCGGCGAGAAAGCCGACGGCGAACAGCGATACCAGGTAGCCTGCATGCCAGGCCGACTGGATCAGTCCCGCCTGCGCCGAAGACAGACCCCAGTCCTGTTTGAGCAAGCCGAGCGAGGCCGAATAGGCGACGAAAATCAGCGCGAAACCGGCGCGCGCCGTGCACAGCAATGCGATCCAGCGGCCGTCGCTCATGCCGGCCCGTGCTAATCGCGCAGCCGCAGCAGCACCGGCTGGTGATCGGAAGCGTCGGTGTCCAGGTTCACCGCCACGTCCTCGACGCGGCCGGCGATATCCTCGGTGACGAAAATGAAGTCGCAGGTGAACGCCTCGGGCCACTGCTCGCGGTCGTGCACGCCTATGGTGTGGTCATGCGGCCGTTCGCCGTGGCGCAACTGCCAGGCGTCGCGGTATGCGGGCGTAGCGTCGCTGTAGGGCGCGGCGATGCGCGCGCGCAGCGCATCATCGGCGCGGAAGTTGAAATCGGCGGTAAGGATGGCCGAGCCCGGCCGCGGCGTGGTCTGGAACGGTCCGCCCTCTTTCTGGGAGTGGTTGCGGTCCCCGCGGTGCTCCGCGGCCTCGGCGTGCAGCTCGCGCAGCCGGTTCACCTGCTGCCGGCGCTGCATCTCCGAATAATATTCGAGGTGGGTGGTGGTCACGCGCAAGGGCCCGAAGGGCGCGGCGAGCACCACCTCGAGCGCGACGCGCTGCATGCTCGGCACCGACGCATCCGCCGGCCACGGCAGCAGGTGCGCGAACACCTGGATAACCGGGTAGCGCGTGAGAATCAGATTGCCGAACTGGCTGCGTCTGCCGTCGGCGCCGAGGACGTTCGTCGCTATCCCTTCGACGCAAGTGTATCCGGGCAGCAGACCGCCGAGCAGTGCAAACTGGTCTTC
>JAANCK010833292.1_pt1 | contig 10093 bp, 7 predicted proteins | sample 7277841 | NCBI WGS metagenome assembly JAANCK01 (sample SAMN14222788, study PRJNA588281) | permafrost metagenome | isolation source: Arctic cryosol methane SIP | place: Canada:Nunavut | collected 2015-07 | reverse complement strand
GTGCTCGCCACTCAGGTTTAGGGATGGAATCGCGCTTTCGGGGGCTCCGTTACCGCCGGTCTCGCCATGAATGAGGTCTGCCGCCCGCGATTGACGGGATGGGGGCTAACCGGCATCGTGCCGGCGCCGATTTGAATGGCGAATTAAGTGGCATTTGGGCGGCCTTCGGGGCTTTATCGAGCGCGGCGATCATCGTCGATAGCAGGCGCAGGGGACGTTAAGCTTGGACCACGCACGGTCGCGCGGCGCGCATCGATCAAAGCATGCCGATGCCATTGAGCTCGGCAACGAAGCGCCGTTGTCGGTCGACGGCGGCACCTCGGGCTTCGTCGATCGCCGGCGCGTTTCCGTCCAGTGGTTTGCCGGCACAATTCTGACCGCGCTGTGCGGCGCTGCCTTGATGGGCGGCGCCGTTTTCACATCGCTCGACGGCGAGACCAATTTCGCTTCGTTGCCCGAGCGGGTCGAAGTCGCGCTGCGCGGCGCGCTCGGCGTCGGCAACGACAAGGTTGGCGCGCGCAAGAGCGACCGGCTGCCTACCGCGGAAGAGCCGTCGTTCGCACGCCAGGTGATCCGCGTCTCCACCATCACACGCTCCGGCAACCACGAGATCGTGCGCGTGCGGCCGTTCGTGCGTATCGCCGGCAATCTGTCGCTCACCGTTTCCGATCTCTCCGCCAATATCCCGGCTTACAATCCGCAACGCCTGCTTGCCGAATCCGCGCCCGGCGGCGGCGCCGCGACGTCGGAGGATGCGCCGGCAGCCGAGCCGGATGCCGAGGTCGCGTTCGTGATGCGCGATCTCACGCCGATGATGCCGAAGCTCAAGATCGCGCTGCTCACGCCGACTGACGATGTCATGGCGCGCGTGCGTGAAGCCGCCGAGTGGAGCAATAATAACGCCAATCATCTGCCGGTCGCGGCCGACATCACCGGCATCAAGCTGGCCTATGCCGGCGTGAGCGCGCGTGACCCCTACGCCGGTTTCGAAGCCCGCGTCGTGCCGGAGAACATCACGCTGTTGCCGAAGACCACCAGTCAAACCACCGGCGGCAATGCTTTCAACGAGCGCGTGATCACGGCCAAGAAGGGCGACAGCGTGTCGACCATCTTGCGCGATCTCGGCGCCATGCCGGACGATATCGGCGCGATCGTCAAAGTACTCGGACCGCGCGGACGCGACGGCGGCATCAAGGAAGGGCAGAAGCTGCGCGTGCTGGTAGCGCCGGTCGCCGGCGGCCAGCGGCTGCAGCCGATCCGCGTGATCGTCGCCAGCGATACGGCGATCGACGCGGTGGCGGCATTATCCGACATCGGCAAATATGTCGCGGTCGACGTGAGGAACGTCGACACCGAGGTGGCAGAAATATCCGAAGCCCCCAACGACGACACCGCCGGTGTGCGGCTCTATCAGAGCGTCTACGAAACCGCGATGCGCAACCAGATTCCGCGCCCGATCATCGACGAATTGGTGCGTATCTACTCCTACGACGTCGATTTCCAGCGCAAGGTGCAGCCCGGCGATTCCTTCGAGGTGCTTTACGCCGGCGAGGAAGAAACGCCGGGCGCCGACAACCGCAGCGATGTGCTTTTCGCGGCGCTCACCGTCGGCGGCGAGACCAAGAAGTTCTATCGCTACCAGTCGCCGGACGACGGGCTGGTCGATTACTATGACGAGGGCGGCAAGAGCGCCAAGAAGTTCCTGGTGCGCAAGCCGGTGGCCGAGGGCATCATGCGTTCGCCCTTCGGCATCAGGCGCCATCCGATCCTCGGCTACACCAAGATGCACACCGGCGTCGATTGGGCGGCGCCGACCGGTACGCCGATCTACGCTTCCGGCAACGGCACGGTCGAGAAGGAAGGCTGGGAGTCCGGCTACGGCAAATACATCCGCGTCCGTCACACCAACGGCTACGAGACCGCCTACGGCCACATGAGCGCCTTTGCGCGCGGCGTGGAGGAAGGCAAGCGCGTACGGCAGGGCCAGGTGATCGGCTTCGTCGGCTCCACCGGCCTGTCGACCGGCTCGCACCTGCATTACGAAATCCTGGTCAACGGCCGCTTCGTCGACCCGATGCGCATCAAGCTGCCGCGCGGCCGCGTGCTGGAAGGCGCGATGCTGGCGGGCTTCGAGCAGGAACGCGAACGGCTCGACGGCATCATGGCGCGCAAGCCCGCGCGCGTGGCCTCGAGCGCGCCGGCGCTACGCTGAACGTTAAACTTCAGAAGCTTGCATTACTTTGCGATGATCGCGTTGCGCAGCGCAATCGGATTGCCGATACGGTGCAGTGACTCGATGCCCTGCCCGGTACCCAGCACATGAATTGATCCGTAACCGAGCATGCGCCCAAGCACCGACTGATCGACCGCGACCGACTCGACCTTGTCCATGTTCATTTCCGCCGTGTGCCGGTTAATAAAGCCGCGCTTATAGATTATGCGTCGATTGGTAACGCCGAATTCGGTAATCCAGCGGATAAACCAAGCATGCGACAGGCTGACCAAAAACAGCCCGCCGAATATGGCGGCGGTGACGAGAATAACCGTGTCGTTGTTGTTGAAGGGATATTTGGTTCTGATCGCCAACTGAAACCAGATCACCGCAATCCCAAGCACAACGAAAAAGAAAGCGCGCGTATAGACGATCCAATGGAGCCGGCCGAGCATGACGATGTTCTCGCCCGGTTGAAGAACCGACTTGATGTAACTCATTACCGCCCCCCGCTGCGCAAGCTCTGAAATAAAGCTCCCCCCAAGTATGTCATGGCCCGCTTGCGCGGGCCATGCATTGGCGTTGGATGTCGACGGTCAGGCCGCCGCGGCAAGCTTGCCGTTGAAGGTGAGGCCCTGCTTGCCGGCGGAGACGGTGACGGTCTCGCCGTCCTTGACGGTGCCTGCCAGGATCATCTCGGCGAGCGGGTCCTGCACCGACTTCTGGATCACGCGCTTCAACGGCCGCGCGCCATAGGCCGGATCCCAGCCCTTGTCGGCCAGCCATTCGCGCGCGCCGGCGTCGAGCGTGATGACGATCTTGCGATCGTCCAGCAGCTTTTGCAGGCGCGTCATCTGGATGTCGACGATGCGGCTCATCTCCGTCTTCTTCAGGCGGTGAAACAGGATGATCTCGTCGACGCGGTTGAGGAATTCCGGACGGAACGCCGAGCGCACCACGCCCATGACCTGCTCGCGCACCGCGTCGGTATCCTCGCCTTCCGGCTGGTTGACCAGGAACTCGGAGCCGAGATTCGACGTCATGACAATGATGGTATTGCGGAAGTCGACGGTGTGGCCCTGCCCATCGGTCAGCCGGCCGTCGTCGAGCACCTGCAAGAGGACGTTGAACACGTCCGGATGCGCTTTCTCGATCTCGTCGAACAGCACGACCTGATAGGGCCGCCGGCGCACCGCCTCGGTGAGCGCGCCGCCTTCCTCGTAGCCGACATAGCCCGGGGGCGCGCCGATCAGCCGCGCCACCGAATGCTTCTCCATGTATTCCGACATGTCGATGCGGATCAGCGCGTTCTCGTCGTCGAACAGATAGGCGGCCAGCGTCTTGGTCAGCTCGGTTTTGCCGACGCCGGTGGGACCCAGGAACATGAACGAGCCGATCGGCCGGTGCGGATCCTGCAAGCCGGCGCGGGCACGGCGCACCGCGGTCGACACCGCGCGCACGGCTTCCTGCTGGCCGATGACGCGCTTGGCAAGCTCGTCCTCCATACGCAGCAACTTTTCCTTCTCGCCCTCGAGCATGCGGTCGACCGGCACGCCGGTCCAGCGCGAGACCACGCCGGCGACGTGATCGGCGGTGACAGTTTCCTCGACCATGGCACCGCGACCGTCGGCCGCCTCGTTCGCCTTGAGCTTCTTCTCCAGCTCCGGGATGCGGCCATAGGCCAGTTCGCCGGCGCGCTGGTAGTCGCCCTTGCGCTGCGCATTGGCGAGCTCGGCGCGCAACTGGTCGAGCTCGTTCTTGAGCTTTTGCGCGTCCGACAGCTTTTCCTTTTCCGCCTTCCAGCGGCTGGTGATGTCGGCCGATTTTTTCTCCAGCTCCTTCAATTCGCCTTCGAGGCGCTTGAGGCGATCCTTCGAGCCCGGGTCGCTTTCCTTTTTCAAGGCCTCCTGCTCGATCTTCAGCCGCACGATTTCGCGGTCGATGGTATCGAGTTCCTCCGGCTTGGAGTCGACCTGCATCTTCAGGCGCGCCGCCGCTTCGTCGATCAGGTCGATGGCCTTGTCGGGCAGGAAGCGGTCGGTGATGTAGCGGTTCGACAGCGTGGCGGCGGCCACCAGTGCCGAATCGGCGATGCGCACGCCGTGGTGCTGCTCGTATTTGTCCTTCAGACCGCGCAGGATCGAGACCGTGTCTTCCACGCTCGGCTCCGACACGAACACCGGCTGGAAGCGCCGCGCGAGCGCCGCGTCCTTCTCGACGTGCTTCTTGTATTCGTCGAGCGTGGTGGCGCCGATGCAGTGCAGTTCGCCGCGCGCCAGCGCGGGTTTCAAAAGATTGGAAGCGTCCATGGCGCCGTCGGCCTTGCCGGCGCCGATCAGCGTATGCATCTCGTCGATGAACAGGACGATGCCGCCGTCCGACGAGGTCACCTCGTTGAGTACGGCTTTCAGCCGCTCCTCGAATTCGCCGCGATACTTGGCGCCGGCGATCAGCGCGCCGAGATCGAGCGCCAGCAGCTTCTTGTCCTGCAGACTCTCCGGCACGTCGCCGTTGACGATACGCAGCGCCAGCCCTTCGACGATCGCGGTCTTGCCGACGCCAGGCTCGCCGATCAGCACCGGATTGTTCTTGGTCCGGCGCGACAGCACCTGGATGGTGCGGCGGATTTCCTCGTCGCGGCCGATCACCGGATCGAGCTTGCCGTCGCGTGCCGCCTGGGTGAGGTCGCGGGAATATTTCTTCAGCGCGTCATAGGCATTCTCGGCGGAGGAGGAGTCCGCGGTGCGGCCCTTGCGCAGCGCCTCGATGGCGGCATTGAGGTTCTGTGGCGTGACGTTGGCCTTGGCCAGGATCTTGCCCGCCTCGCTGTCTTTCTCCAGCGCGAGCGCGAGCAGCAGGCGCTCGACGGTCACGAAGCTGTCGCCGGCTTTCTCGCCGGCTTTCTCGGCGACGTCGAAAACACGGGCGAGCGCCGGCGCCAGATAAACCTGGCCGGCTCCGCTTCCGGACACTTTCGGGATTTTAGCGAGGGCGGCCTCGACCGCGGTCAAGGCCTGGCGTGAATTGCCGCCGGAGCGGTCGATCAGGCCCGCCGCCAGCCCTTCCTGGTCGTCGAGCAGGACCTTGAGCAGATGCTCGGGCGCGAATTGCTGGTGGCCTTCGCGCAGGGCCAGCGATTGCGCGGATTGCACAAAACCGCGGGCGCGGTCGGTGTATTTCTCGAAGTTCATGTCTCAACTCCCTCGGCCCATCGTGGCGCCGACAATTCCCTGGGGCATGATCTTTTCCGAAAACCGGTTCCCACTTTTCGGGATCATGCCCTGGCAAGTCCCTGTTTGGCGGCCTGCCTTGCCCTATGTGGGTGCACCGAGTTCCAGTTTGAAGAGGCCTTGCGCCTGATATAGGTGAGGAAAGTCCCCGTTTTGGCTTAAGGAAATACCGAAAACCGATGGCTAACCAGACAGCCAGGATCGACGCCATTTATCGCTACCCGGTTAAGGGGCTGTCGCCGCAGCCTCTTGCCCGCACCCATCTGGCGGTGGGCGCAACCCTGCCGGCCGACCGGCTCTACGCCATCGAGAACGGCCCCTGCGGCTTCGATCCCACCGCCCCCGCCTACTTCCCCAAAATCCGCTTCCTGATGCTGATGCGCAATGAGCGGTTGGCTTCTCTCCGTACCGATTTTGACGAAGAGAGCCACACCCTCGTTGTGCACGCACAAGGCCGCGAGGCGGCGCGCGGCGACCTGCGCACGCCGCAAGGCCGCGCCGCCATCGAGCAGTTCTTCGCCGGCTATTGCGCCAGCGAGCTGCGCGGACCGCCCAAGGTTTTGTTCGGGCAGAACCACAGCTTCTCGGACGTGGCCAAGAAGGTGGTCTCCATCATCAATCTGGCGTCGGTGGCGGCGCTGGAAACCGCGGCAGGCGCCGCGGTCCACCCGCTGCGCTTTCGCGGCAATCTTTATGTCGCCGGCTGGCCGGCTTGGCATGAATTCGACCTGCTCGGCGGCGAACTGGCGGTCGGCGGCGCGCGGCTCAAAGCGGTCAAGCGCATCGAGCGCTGCGCCGCCACCGATGTCGATCCCGACACCGGTATCCGCGACCTGACCGTCCCGCGCACGCTGATGCAGAGCTTCGGCCACACCGATTGCGGCATCTATGCCGAAGCGATCGAGTCCGGCGACATCGCGGTCGGCGATATCATCAGCGAAACGGCCGGCGAATAAGGCCGGCCGTTTTGCATATCATGGTGTCGTCAAAAACTTGGCGATCGGTACGCCATCATTTGCCCGGCATCACATAGGCGTAGATCCGGCTGCGCGGGTAGACCTGCTCGGCCACCGTATGTCGGCCGCCGGTGCTGCGATTCCAGGTATTGCCGGACAGGACGATCGGATTGCCGTTGGCATCGACGCCGGTCACCACGCCGACATGGCCGCCGCCCTTACGGCCCATCACCGCGATGGCGCCGACCTGCGGTCCCGGAACGCGGGTGCCGTAACGCGCATAGGCGCTGGCGAGGTTGCCGCCGCCGGCATGGCCGGTCTTCTTCAACACCAGGTCCATGAACGCCCCGCACCACAGACTGCCGCGGCCGGTCGGATTGGTGCCGATATATTTGCGTGCCTCGGACACCAGCGAATCTGAGGTGAAGCCGCCAACGCCAAAGCGCCCGGCGCCGCCGAAGGCGGCAGCGGGTGAAGCGGAACTCGCCTGTGTCTGACGGGCATGGCGACGGCTTTGGCTTTGGGTGGCTTCGCCCTTTGCTTGCCGAGCGACGGCCGGATAGCGATCGTCACGACCAGCGCCAACATTCTGCGCCTGCGCCGCAACCTGCACGGCCTTGTGGACGGGCCTGGCCGAAGCCGGAACGGTGAACGCCACAAGCGCCACCGAGCACAGCAACATTGCCACCCGATTTGTGTTTCGTAGAGTCATTATCGGTAGTCCCCTTTTCATCAAAGCAATGCACCCGGTCTAAATAGAATCAGAGCCAAATGCATGGTCTAGACGCAGGCAAACCATGGCAAAATCATGATTTTAGAAAGGTCATCCTATGCAATTTTGACGCCAAAAACCTGTTAATACGCATAGCAAATAAAATATACGATTGTGTATAATAGATATACACAGCAAATGTAATCTATACAGTCATTGTAGAATGATATTCTTTAGCCAACAGTTGTTGGCCGCCGGCAGCTAAGTTAAAGTTGCAGTGCAGCAATTTTGCCGGATTTGGTTTGGCCGCGCGGGCGGCTCAGTTTTTGCGGCTGAGCAAAAACACCGCCTGCTCGCCGAACAGGTTCCAAAACCACCAGGGCGCATTGAGCCGCAGCGGCGAGCCCCAGGCATTGAGCGCCACCGCCTTCTCCAGCTTGACCCCGACTTCGGTGCAGAGCTGGCGGAAGTCCTTGATGGTGCAGTGGTGGATGTTGGGGGTGTCGTACCAGCTATAGGGCAGGATATCGGTGCGTGGCATGTGGCCGGCAAACAGCAGCTGCATCCGCACCGACCAGTGGCCGAAATTTGGGAACGACACGATGGCACGCCGCCCGATGCGCAGCATGTGTTCCAAAACGACACGGGGGTGGCGGGTGGCCTGCAGCGTCTGCGACAGGATGACGTAGTCGAAGGCATCGTCCGGGTAGTCGGCGAGGTCGGTATCGGCGTCGCCCTGGATCACCGCCAGACCCTTGGCGACGCATTCGTTCACGCCCTCGCGCGAGAGCTCGATGCCGCGGCCGTCGACGCCGCGGGTTTCGCTCAACAGCCGCAGCAGCTCGCCATCGCCACAGCCGACGTCGAGCACCTTGACGCCGCGCTCCACCATCTCCGCGACCATGACCAGGTCGATACGGGCGCCGGTCGGCGTGCGTGCAATATGATCGATGGCCGGATTGCTCATGGCTTCAGCTCTTCCCGGCTAACCCGCGCGCCTTGCGAGCGCCGTCGAGGAAGCCGCGCACAATGGCGAACAGTTCCGGCTCGTCGAGCAGGAAGGCGTCGTGCCCCTTGTCGGTGACGATCTCGGCAAAAGAGACGCGGGCGCTCGAGGCGTTGAGCGCATGCACGATCGCGCGCGCCTCGGAAGTCGGGAACAGCCAGTCGCTGGTGAAGGAAATCACGCAGAACCGCGTCGGCGTGCCCTTGAAGGCATTGGCCAGGACGCCGCCGGAATCGGCCGCCAGATCGAAATAATCCATGGCGCGCGTAAGGTAGAGATACGAATTGGCGTCGAAGCGCTCCACAAACGAGATGCCCTGGTGGCGCAGATAGGATTCCACCTCGAAATCCGCATCGAACGAGAAGGTCGGATTGTCGCGGTCCTGGAACTTGCGGCCGAATTTCCGGTGCAACGCCGCGTCGGACAAATAGGTTATATGCGCGCCCATGCGCGCCACCGCGAGGCCGCGCCGCGGGTTGCTGCCTTCCAGGTGGTAACGGCCGCCGCGCCATTCCGGATCGGCCATGATCGCCTGCCGGCCGACCTCATGGAACGCGATGTTCTGCGCCGAATGGCGGGTGGCGCAGGCAATCGGCAGCGCGGAGAATACGCGGTCCGGATAGGACGCAGCCCATTGCAGCACCTGCATGCCGCCCATCGAGCCGCCGGCCACCGAGAAAAGTTGCTCGATGCCGAGATGGTCGAGCAGCATGGCCTGCGAGCGCACCATGTCGCGGATGGTGATGACCGGAAAATCCAGGCCCCATGGCTTGCCGGTGGCGGGATTGGTCGAGGCTGGGCCGCTGGTGCCCATGCAGGCGCCCAGCACATTCGGGCAGATGACGAAATAGCGTTCGGTGTCGATCGGCTTGCCGGGGCCGACCAGGGTCTCCCACCAGCCCGACTTCTTGGTAACCGGGTGCAGATTGGCCACGTGCTGGTCGCCGGTGAGCGCATGGCATACCAGCACCGCATTGGAACGCTCGGCGTTGAGCGTGCCATAGGTTTGGTAGGCGATCTGGAACGGCGACAGCTCGACGCCGGCGTCGAGCTTGAGCGGCTTGTCGGCGCCGAAATGCGCGACCAGCGAGTCATGCGGAAAATCCGCCTCGCGCGGGGCGTCCGGCGCGTCATGCGCGCTGCTCCGTGTGGTCTCAGCCATAATACTCTTCGCGCTCCCGACGCGCCGCCTATCTGGAAGGTTACCCCTCCCGGACCGCGGGCCGTTTAGGTAGCCAGGGCCATGCTGTCAATGTTTTCTCTTTGATTTCAAGCCCTCAGGCTCTTATCAATGCCGCCATGACCAAGCCACCCGCAGCACCCGCGCAAACACCCGGACTTGCCGATCTGCGCAAGGAGATCGACCGTATCGACGAGGCGATGCACAAGCTCCTGATGGAGCGGGCCGAGATCATCGACCGGCTGATCTCGGTCAAAAAGAGCCAGGAAACCGGCTCGGCGTTCCGCCCGGTGCGCGAGGCGGAAATGATGCGCCGTTTGGTCAAGCGGCACAAAGGCATATTGCCGCTCGACACGGTCGAGAGCATCTGGCGGGTCATCATATCGACCTTCACTTATGTGCAGGCGCCGTTCTCCGTGCATGCCGACATTTCCATCGGCGAATCCCTGATGCGGGATTCGGCACGGTTTCATTTCGGATTCGTCGTGCCCTACGTGTCGCATTTCAGCGCGCAGGCCGCCGTCGAGGCGGTGGCCAGATCGAAGGGCGACCTCGCGCTGGTCCCGGCCAATTCGAGCCGCACGCCGTGGTGGATCGCGCTCGAGGCCGAGGGCGCCCCGAAGATCATCGCGCGGCTGCCGTTCCTCGAGCGCGCCGATCATCCGGCGGCGCTGCCGGTGTTCGTGGTGTCGCGCGTCGCCGACAGCGCCATGATGACCGAGGTCGAGATGTGGAGCGTGCGGGTGTCGGGCTGGAACGCCGAAATCGCCCGCGCGCTGTCGCCGCTGGCCGAAATC
>JAANCK010171937.1_pt1 | contig 10093 bp, 9 predicted proteins | sample 7277841 | NCBI WGS metagenome assembly JAANCK01 (sample SAMN14222788, study PRJNA588281) | permafrost metagenome | isolation source: Arctic cryosol methane SIP | place: Canada:Nunavut | collected 2015-07 | reverse complement strand
TGGCGGGAGAGTCTCGAGGCCGTACGCCGGGCTGACATCGTGATCGTGACCCGCAAGCGGGCGAGTCGGGAGGCGGCGGACACGCTCGCCGCGGAACTGCGGCCCCATGTCAACGGGCCGGTAGTGCTCGCCTATCTGGGGCTGGCGCGTCTCAGGGGGCTTGTGAGCGGTCGGGAATCGACCCCCTCCTCACTCGACGGCCGGCGGGTGGTAGCGGCGTCTGCGATTGCCGACCCCGGGGCGTTTGTCGCCCAGATCAAGGCGACTGGCGCCGCGGTGCAGGTGGCGACCTGGAAGGATCATCATGTGTACCGCCAGGAGGATGTCGCCTGGCTGGCCCACGCGGCGCGGCGGGCCGACCACCTGGTCATCACCGAGAAGGACGCGGTGAAGCTCCGGGACCAATGGCCGTCGGATGCCCCCGAACCGCTTGTGGCAATGCTGGACCTCACGTGGGAGGAAGGCGGCGACGCTCTCGCCGTGGCCCTCGATGCCGTCATGACCCCGGCCGAGCGGCTGTAACGTTCAACGGAGATGCTATGACCTCGACCGATGTGCGCCCCAGCCAGAACGTGATGCGTCCGGACAAGGACACGTTCCTCGTCCAGGAGAATCCGTTTGAGGAGATGATGTCCCGCTTTGACGACGCCGCGAAGCGTCTCAACCTCGAGGAGGGGCTGTACAAGATCCTTCGCATGCCGGAGAAGCAGATCATCGTTTCGGTGCCGGTGCTGCGGGACAATGGCAGTGTGGAGGTGTACACCGGATATCGAGTCATCTACAACACATCCCGCGGCCCGGCGAAGGGCGGGATCCGCTTCGACATGCAGGTGACGCTGGAGGAGGTCAAGGCGCTCGCAGCGTGGATGACCTGGAAATGCGCCGTCGTGAATCTGCCGTTCGGCGGAGCGAAGGGCGGCGTCATTTGCGATCCCTCGGGCATGTCCAACGCCGAAGTCGAACGACTCACCCGCCGCTACACCTCCGCCATCATCGACACCCTCGGCCCGGATTCCGATGTCCCGGCCCCAGACGTCAACACCAACGAGCGGGTCATGGCATGGGTGATGGACACCTACTCCATGCACAAGCGGCACACCGTCACCGCCGTTGTCACCGGCAAGCCGATCGAGATGGGTGGCTCGCTCGGCCGCCGTGAAGCGACCGGTCGCGGCTGCATGTTCGTCACCCGGGAAGCACTGAAGAAGCTCAAGATGCCGCTCGAAGGCACCCGAGTGGCGGTGCAGGGGTTCGGCAATGTGGGGTCGGTCGCCGCGGATCTGATGAGCAAGGAAGGGATGAAGATCATCGCGGTCAGCGACAAGACCGGTGGGATCTATAATCCGAACGGGCTCAACATCCCCGATGTCTTCGCCCACGTGAAAGCGAACAAGTTCTTGAAGGGCTACAAGGATGCCGAGGCGATCACGAACGATGAACTGCTGATTCTCGACTGCGATGTGCTGGTCCCCGCCGCCCTGGAAAACGTGATCACTGCGGAAAATGCCGGTAAGATCAAGGCCCGGATCATCTGTGAGGGCGCGAACGGGCCCACCACCGCGGCCGCCGACAAGATCCTGAACCAGAAGGGCGTCTTCGTCATTCCGGACATCCTGGCGAACGCCGGTGGCGTCACCGTAAGCTACTTCGAGTGGGTGCAGGACCGGGGAGGCTACTTCTGGGATGAAGAGACGGTGAACAGCCGACTCGAAAAGATCATGGTGCGTTCGTTCGAAGAAGTCACCACGATGGCCGAAAAGCACACCGTAGACAACCGGATCGGCGCGTACATGCTGTCGATCGAACGGGTCGCTGCGGTCCATCGGCTCCGCGGCATGTACGCCTGAGTGCAGCTGACGCTGCTCGCCGTCGGAAAGCTGCGCCCGGTCTTCCGGGCCGCAGCTGATGAGTATCTCCGCCGCCTCAGCCGATACGGACCGGCGGCGGAAATCGAGGTCCGTGAGGCAGGCAGGGCACCGAACGCGGGGGAGGGTCGCCGGCTGGAGGGCGCCCGCCTCCGCGTGCGCATTGCGGCGGGGTCCCATCTGGTGGCCCTGGACCGCGAGGGCGCCGGCTGGTCCAGCGAGAAGCTGGCGGAGCGTCTCGACCGCTGGCGGCTCGCCGCGAAGCCGGTCACCTTCCTCGTCGGCGGATCACACGGACTGGATGCGGCGCTGCGCGCCGAGTGCGAGCGCTGGAGCCTCGGCCCCCTCACGCTGCCGCATGAACTGGCGCGGGTGGTCGTCTACGAGCAACTCTACCGCGCGTGGACGATCCTGCACCACGAGCCCTACCACAAGTAGCACCGGACATCGAATTCCGGGAGGCGGACGGCGGATGGCCGAATGGTTCGAAGAGTGGTTCGGTGAGGAGTACCTTCATCTCTATCCCCACCGGAACGAGGCGGACGCCGAGCGGGTCGTGAACCTGCTCCGCCAGGTGCTCCCATGGCGGGCGGGCTGGCGGGTACTCGACGTCGCCTGCGGGGCGGGGCGCCACCTGGCGGCCTTGGAGCGCGCCGGCGTGGTCCCCTTCGGGTTCGATCTCTCGGCGCTGCTCCTCCGCCGAGCCCGGGAGATGACGAAGCGGCCGCTGGTCCGGGCCGACATGCGGGCGCTGCCGTATCGCCCGGCCATGATGGACCTGACGGTGAACCTCTTCACCAGCTTCGGCTACTTTGCGGCTGACGAAGAGCATCACAATGCCATCGGTCAGATGCTCACGACGATTCGCCCCGGGGGCTGGTTTGTGATCGACTTTCTGAATGCCGAGCAGGTCCGCGACGCGCTGGTGCCGGCGGAGACCACGAGGTATGGGGATCACATCGCCGAAATCCGCCGCATGATCACGCCCGATGGTCGCTTTGTCCGGAAGACCATCACTCTGCCGGCGGGTCGCTGTTTCGAGGAGCGGGTCCGATTGCTCGGCGCTGACGACCTCGAGGCGATGATCGCCTCCCAGGGCGCCCGGGTCGACGGCCGCTTCGGGGACTACGCCGGAGGACCACTCGCCGGTGGGACCCGCACCATCCTCACTGCCCAGGTTGCCGCGTGAGTCTGCGCATCGTCACGACTCCCATCCAGGCGCCGCTTCGCTGGCCGGAGCCGCGCGAAGGCGGGGTACGGGCAGAATTGCTCGACGCGTTCGTCTGTGCCGAGGGCACCGCCACCACGCTCGACCGCCTGCGGAACCCTGAGACCCTCGTGGTAACCACCGGACAGCAGCCGGGGCTGCTCACCGGCCCACTCTACACCATCCATAAGGCTCTCTCGGCGGTGGCGATGGCCCGCCTCTGCGAGGCGCGCTGGCAGAGGCCGGTGGTCCCGGTCTTCTGGGCCGCGGGCGGCGACCACGATTTTGCCGAAGGGAATCACGCTTCCTGGCCCGCGGCGGATGGCACGACCGTCACCATGACGCTGCGCGAGCGAGCCCCCGATGCTCCGCTGACGCCGCTCTATCGGGAACCCGTCGGACCGGAAATCGTGCCGGTGCTCGATCGTCTCGCCGCCGACCTGCCGCCCTCGGAATACCGCGATCAGGTGCTCGAGCTCTTCCGCCGCTGGTATCGGCCGGAAGCGACGCTCGCCGACAGCTGCGCGCACGTGCTCGCAGAAATTCTGGCGCCCTTCGGCGTCGTGGTCTTCGATGCGACACACGCAGCGGTGAAGCGGGTCCAGATGCCCTACCTGTTGAAAGCGCTCACCGGCGCCGCGGCGATCGAACAGGCCCTCGTCGAGCGGGATCGCGCGCTGCGGTCGAACGGCCATGAAGCCGGGGTGACCGTCGGGGACGGCGCCACCCTTGTGATGTACGAAGGACAGCAGGGTCGGGATCGGCTCTCGACTCAGTCGAACGGTTTCATCGCTCGGCGCAGCCGCGAGACCCTCCCGCTCGCAGAGATCGAGCGGCTCGGTCAATCCGATCCCGGGCGCTTCTCTCCGAACGTCCTGCTCCGGCCCGCGATCGAGAGCGCAATCCTCCCGACGGTCGCCTACATGGCGGGCCCCGGGGAACTCCGCTACCTGGCCCTCGCGGAAGCGGTCTATCAGCCGCTCGGGATCCGGGAGCAGCTCCCCCTGCCGCGCTGGTCCGGGATGTTGATCGACGCGCGGACCGATCGGGTCATCCAGAAGTTCGGCGCGACGATGGAGGAGCTCCTGGCACCGAGGCAGCAGCTGGAGAAGCGCGTAGTCCGCGAACAGCTCCCGGAAGAAGCCCGCCAGGCCCTGACAAATCTCCGCGCGGTGATCGAGCGGGAGTATGAGGTCCTCACACAGGTGGCGCTGCGCATCGACCCCACAATCGAAAAGCCCGTCCGCAACCTCGGTGGCCAGGCGCTCACCGGCACCGAAGATGTCGAGAAGCGCCTCATCAATCACCTGAAGAAACGCCAGACTACCGAGACCCAGCAGATTGCCCGGGCCCGCGAACTGGTCCTGCCACTCGGCAAGCCGCAGGAGCGGGTGCACACCCTCGCGCCCTGGTTGGCGAAATACGGTCCCTCGCTGCTCACCGAACTGCTTGCGACCATCGAAGCCTGGTACCGCGCGGGCCTTGAAGGGCCTCCGCGCACTCAGTAGACTCGATCATGGCCTTCCTCGGTCTCATCCTCCTCGTTGCCCTGATGATCCCGATCGCAGGGATTGTGATCGACTCGCCCATCGGGAGAGCGCTCGCCCGCCGGCTCGAGGGCCCCGCGGCGGTGCCGGCCAGCCTGACCGACCTCGCCCGCGACGTCGAGCTCCTGCGCGGCGAGGTCGACGACTTGCAGCGTGCGGTCACCCTGCTTCAGGAGGAGAATCAGTTTCTCCAGCGGCTGCTCGAGGATCCGCCGGGCCGCTCCACTCTCCCCCCGCCGAAACCGTAGGGCAGGCCGCCCTGCCAGCTCCCGAGTTCGTGCCCGCACCAGGTACCCCCACGGCGGCGCCCATCGTCCAACCCCGCGGCACCGGTCACGCCGCCCTGGTTGCGGCGGGAATCTTCGCCAGCCGGATCTTCGGGCTGGTGCGACAGCGAGTGCTCTCCCACTACCTCGGACTCTCCGACGCGGGAGATGCCTTCACCAGCGCGATCCGCATCCCCAACGTCCTCCAGAATCTGCTTGGCGAAGGCGTGCTGTCAGCGTCGTTCATTCCCGTCTACGCACGGCTGCGCGCCGAGGGCCGGGACGAGGAGGCACGGGCGCTCGCTAACGCCGTCTTCGGCCTGCTCGCGCTCACGGCGGCAATCATCGTGCTCCTCGGCATGCTGTTCGCCGCGCCGCTCACGGCGCTGATCGCGCCGGGTTTCCAAGGGGAGAAGCGAGATCTCACAGTGCGGCTGGTGCGGCTGCTCTTTCCTGGGGCCGGCCTCTTCGTCCTCTCCGCCTGGTGCCTCGGCGTCCTCAACAGCCATCGCCGCTTTCTGCTCTCGTACGCCGCCCCGGTCATCTGGAATGTGGCCATCATCGCGACGGTGATCGCGACTGCGGGGCAGCGGGAGGAGTCGGAGATCGCCATCGCAGCGGCACTGGGTTCCGTGGCAGGCGCGGCGCTTCAGGTCCTGGTGCAGCTGCCCACGGTCATCTCCCTCATGGGAAGGCTCCAGCCTTCCGTCGATACCCGTTCCGGACACGTGCGGGTCGTGCTCACCAATTTCGTGCCGGTGCTCATCGGTCGCGGCGTTGTGCAGATTACCGCCTACGTGGACAGCATCCTCGCCAGCCTGCTGGGGACCGGAGCCGTGGCAGCGCTCGGCAATGCCCAGGTCCTCTATACCCTGCCTGTGAGTCTCTTCGGAATGTCGGTGTCCGCCGCCGAACTCCCGGCGATGTCGAGCGCGACGGGGACTGAAACCGAAGTCGCCGCGGCGCTGCGTGTCAGGCTCAATGCGGGGCTCCGCCGCATCGCCTTCTTCGTCATCCCCTCTGCCGCCGCATTTCTCGCCTTTGGCGGCGTCATCGCCGCCGCGCTCTTTCAAACCGGGAAGTTCACCGCCGAGAACAGCAACTATGTCTGGGTGATCCTCGGCGGCTCCGCCGTCGGGCTCCTCGCGGCGACGATGGGCCGGCTCTACAGTTCCGGATTCTATGCGCTCCGGGACACCCGAACGCCGCTCCGCTACGCCATTCTGCGGGTGATCCTCACGACGGTCCTCGGGTATCTTTGCGCGGTGCCACTCCCGCCGCTCCTCGGCCTTGATCCGAAGTGGGGGGTTGCCGGCCTCACCGCCTCCGCCGGAGTGGCCGGCTGGCTCGAGTTCTTCCTCCTGCGGCGCGGCCTCAATCGCCGGATCGGCGCCACCGGGCTGCCGCTGACGCTGCTCCTGGGCCTGTGGGCCTCGGCGCTCGCCGGGGCGGCAGCCGGGCTGGCGACCGCTCAGTGGATCACCGTCACGGTGCCCTGGATCCGCGCGATGCTGATCCTCGCGCCCTTCGGCCTGGTCTACCTCGGCCTCACCCTGGCGGCGGGGGTGCAGGAGGCGAGGGGGATCGGCCGCCGCCTGACTGGGCGCCGGATCAACGCCCGCGGCTGACAGACCCATGCCACAGAACGAATCTCTGGACGAGCTACCCGAGGCGCTCCGGCGCAAACTCGACACCCTTACCGACCAGCCGGGCGTCTACCTCTGGAAGGACAGTGAAGGGAACGTCCTGTACGTCGGCAAGGCCAAGCGGCTGAAGAGCCGGGTCCGCAGCTACTTCGCGGCCGATCCGGCCATGAGTGCCAAGAACCAGTGGATGATCCGCCACATCGCCGATGTCGAGACCATTGTCGTCGGCAACGAAGCCCAGTCGCTGCTGCTCGAGAACAATCTCATCAAGGAGTACCAGCCGAAGTTCAACGTCCGGCTGAAGGACGACAAGAGTTACCCCTCGATCGTGGTCACCGTCGGCGAACCCTTCCCTCGAGTGCTGGTCACTCGCCGGCGTGACTTTCCCGGCGCCCGTTACTTCGGTCCCTACACCGACGTCACGCTGCTCCGGCGCGCCCTCGCCATCGTCCGCCGCCTCTACACGGTGCGCAGCTGTCACGATGACCTTCCCCGGGAACGCCGCGACCGCCCCTGCCTCGACTACCATATCGGCCGGTGCAAGGCACCCTGCGTCGGTTGGCAGGCGGTGGAAGACTACCGCGCCATGATCGCCGAGGTCCTCGATTTCCTCGAGGGTCGCACGGTGGATGTGCGCGGGAAGGTGCGAGGGGCGATGGTGGCGGCCAGCGAACGGCAGGACTACGAACGCGCCGGCCTGTTGCGCGACCAGCTCAAGTGGCTGGAACAGGTGGACGCGCCCTCCAGCATCGAGGTGATCGGGACGGGCGACGCGGATGTCCTCGGCTACGCCCGCGATGGTGATGACGCCGTCGGCGTCTTCATGCGGGTGCGGGAGGGCAGGGTGATCGCCCGCGACCACGCCTTCCTCGAGAATCTGGGCGAGGAGGCCGACGAGCAGATCCTGAACTTTCTCCTGGTCCGCTCCTACGTCCCCATGAGCGCGCGGGTCCGGCGCCTGATACTCCCATTCCCCCCGGCCGACGGGGACCTGCTGCAGGAGCTGCTCCCGGAGACCGAGTGGAATGTGCCGCAGCGAGGCACGGCGCGCCGCTGGCTCGACCTCGCCGATCAGAACGCCCGGCATCTGATGGAGAGCCTGCGGATCGAATCGTTCGAGACCGACGAACGCTCGGGCGATCCGGTCTACGCGCTCGGGCGCGATCTCGGGCTCAACACCGTCCCGCGCAGCATGATCTGCGTCGACATTTCGACCAATCAGGGGCGGGACACGGTCGGTTCCCTGGTCTGGTTCGAGGCTGGGCGCCCGCGCAAAAGCGAATATCGCAAGTTCAAGATCAAAGGCGCCGGCCAGCAGGACGATTACGCCGCCATCCATGAAGTGATCACCCGCTACTTCACCCGCCGGCGGGACGAGAACCGGCCGCTCCCTGATCTGGTCGTAATCGACGGCGGGAAGGGACAGCTCTCCGCGGCTCGGGAGGCCGCTTCCGCAGTCGGTCTGGGAGATCTGCCGATGGTGAGCCTCGCCAAGAAAGAAGAGGAGGTCTTCTTCCCCGGCCGTGCCGAAAGCCTCCGGCTCTCCCGCCGAAGCCCGTCATTGCGCCTGCTGCAGCGCATCCGGGATGAGACTCACCGCTTCGGGGTGGCCTACAATCGCAAACGCAGGACCGAGCGCACAATCACCTCGGCGTTGCTCGAGATCCCCGGCATCGGCCCCTCCCGGCGCCGAGTGCTGCTGGAGCACTTCGGGAGCCTGGCCGGGGTGAAGTCGGCCACCGCGGCCGAGATCGCGAGTCTACCGGGCTTCTCGGGCAAGCTCGCCGAACGGATCATGGCAGGGCTCGGCGTAACTCCATAGGGTCCAGGGCGCACGCCACGGGCGCGACTGGATGACTTATCTTCCCCCCATGTCACGGGCATTCGTGAAAGAGGACCATGACGAGGTCCCGGAACGGTACGAACTCCCTTCCAGGACTGACCCGGGGTATGACCTCGCCGCGGCGTGGGCGCTCCTCGAAGGCGCTAATCGAGGCGATTCGCTCGGAGCCGAAGCGGCAACGGGCTATCACTGGGGCGAGCCGGCGCTGCGGGCCCACGTCGAGCAGATCCTTGCCCATGCCCGGGCCAAGGGCAACGATCGCCTGCAGCAGCTCGCCGAACGTTTTCTGAAGGCGTGACCTCCCGGGCGCCCCACTCAACGCTGATCCCTGGCCATTCATCATGATGGATTGGATCCTCGAATGCTCCAGCTGTGACGCCACGCGCGGCCCCGAGGGACTCCCGACGGTGTGCGACCGGTGCGGACAGCCCTGGCTGGTGCGCTATCCCGACCGGCCGCTTCCATCCCTGACGGCGCGCGCCGAGGTTCGGCGTGGCCACGGGATGTGGCGCTTCCGCCCCTTCCTGCCCCTCATGCCTGACGAGCAGCCCGTCTCCCTCGGCGAGGGTGATACGCCACTGCTCCGGGGCCCGAAGACTGCCGCGCGCCTCGGATTCGAAGATCTCTGGATCAAGGATGAAGCCGCCAACCCGACCGGCTCCTTCAAGGCACGCGGCCTCAGCGCAGCAATCACCCGAGCCTTTGCCGCGGGCGCACGCAACTTCGTCATTCCGACCGCGGGCAATGCCGGCGTCGCCGCCGCAGCGTACTGTGCTCGCGCCGGCGCCTCGGTGCGCGTGTACGCCCCGCGATCCACCCCTCAGACAATTCTCGCGCAGATCATAGCCTTTGGCGCCGACCTGCACCTGCTCGACGGCCACATCGGGGACTGCGGCAAGGCGGCGCGAGCCTGGGGAGCCGAAACCGGCGCGATGGACCTCTCCACGCTGCGCGAACCGTATCGCATCGAAGGGAAGAAGACCCTCGGGCTGGAGCTCGCCCTGCAGTTGGGCTGGACGTTCCCGCATGCGATCATCTATCCCACGGGCGGGGGTACGGGATTGATCGGGATGTGGAAGGCCTTCGCCGAACTGCGCTCGAGTGGATGGGTCACCGATCAACCGCCCCGGATGTTCACCGTCCAGGCGAGTGGCTGCGCTCCCATCGTGCAGGCCTTCGAAGCCGGAAGCGACCGGGCCGCCGCATGGCCCGATCCCCGGACGGTTGCGAGCGGGCTCCGTGTCCCTGCGCCACTCGGCGACCGGCTGATCCTCCGAGCCCTCCGAGAAAGCGGAGGCTCGGCGGTCGCGGTCTCCGACGAGGAGCTGGAGCTGGAGGCGTCAGTAGCCTCGCGCGAGGAAGGCATCGATTTCTCTCCAGAGGGCGGCGCCGCACTCGCCGCCGCACGCATCCTTCGCGAGCGAGGGTTGCTCCGCCCGGAAGAACGAGTGATCGTCTTCAACACCGGGGCTGGGTGGCTCTACCGCACCCCCGGCGATTTGCCCCCCGCGTGACGCGGAGGTGATATTACCGCCCCATGTCACCTCGACGTTTTGCAATCCTGGACCCGTCCGCCGGCATCAGCGGGGACATGCTGCTCGGTGCGTTGCTTGAGGCGGGAGCACCGGCGGAATGGCTCTCTGCGCTGCCGGCACGGCTCGGCTTTCCCGGGGTGCTGGTTCGAATCGATCGAGTGCTCCGGTGTGGAATCTCCTGCAC
>JAANCK010847694.1_pt1 | contig 10094 bp, 12 predicted proteins | sample 7277841 | NCBI WGS metagenome assembly JAANCK01 (sample SAMN14222788, study PRJNA588281) | permafrost metagenome | isolation source: Arctic cryosol methane SIP | place: Canada:Nunavut | collected 2015-07 | reverse complement strand
TCCGGCGGTCTGGGCTGGTTCATCTACGAAAACAAGATGGAGCTGAACATCGCATCGGTGTTCGCCGGACTGTTCACGGTGATCATGATCGGGCTTGCGGTGGAGAACATTATTTTCCGGAACCTCGAAATCCACACCGTGCGCAAGTGGGGAATGCAGGGTTAGCCCAAGCGCAGCGCGCCAGGCGCCTGATCGCGCCGAGGGCGTCGATCCCGCCGCCGGGCGCATCCGGAATCCACCCGCCCCCCGGTCTCCGGTAGAATAGTGGCTGTTCCCGCCGCACCCGGCGGCAGTGGTCCGGAGGCGCGCCCCCGGGATATTTTCTAGCCAGTTCGAGGAGTACAGATCATGCCCATCGTTTCCATGCGCCAGCTATTGGACCATGCCGCCGAGAATGGCTACGGCCTGCCCGCGTTCAACGTCAACAACCTGGAGCAGGTGCAGGCCATCATGGAGGCCGCCAGCGAGACCGACAGCCCGGTGATCATGCAGGCCTCGGCCGGGGCGCGCAAATACGCCGGCGAGACCTTTCTCAAGTACCTGATCCAGGCCGCGATCGAGACCTATCCGAAAGTGCCCATCGTGATGCACCAGGACCATGGCCAGTCGCCCGCAGTGTGCGAATCGGCGATGAAGCTCGGCTTTTCCAGCGTCATGATGGACGGCAGCCTGCGCGACGACGGCAAGACCATCGCCGATTACGACTACAACGTCGACGTGACGCGCAAGGTGGTCGGTGAGGCGCACAAGATTGGCGTGACCGTCGAGGGCGAACTCGGCTGCCTCGGCTCGCTCGAAACCATGCAGGGCGACAAGGAGGACGGCCACGGCGCCGAAGGCAAGATGACGCGCGAAATGCTGCTGACCGACCCGGACCAGGCGGCGGACTTCGTCAAGAAAACCCAGCTCGACGCCCTGGCGATTGCGATCGGCACTTCGCACGGCGCCTACAAGTTCACGCGCAAGCCCACCGGCGACATCCTTGCGATCGAGCGCATCAAACAGATCAACAAGCGCATTCCGAATACCCACCTGGTGATGCACGGTTCGTCCTCGGTGCCGCAGGACCTGCTCGCGATCATCCGCGCCAACGGCGGCGAAATGAAGGAAACCTACGGTGTGCCGGTGGAGGAGATCCAGGAGGGCATCAAGCACGGCGTGCGCAAGATCAACATCGACACCGACATCCGCCTCGCCATGACCGCGGCGATCCGCAAGTTCCTGAACGAGAACAAGAGCGCCTTCGACCCGCGCGATTACCTCAAGCCCGCGCGCGCCGCGGCCAAGGCGCTGTGCAAGCAGCGCTACGAGCAGTTCGGCTGCGCCGGCATGGCCTCGAAGATCAAACCCATGGCGCTGAAGGCGATGGCGCAGCGCTACAGTGCGGGCGATCTGGCCCAGGTCGTCAGATAGCCGCATGAGCAGGGAGCAGGGGCCCCGCTTCGCGGGGATGCGACCGCCCGCGATTGCGGCCGGACGCCGACAGCGCGGTTGTGAACACATGTTGCATGTTATGGAGGCGGCGGGAAGATGAGTCTGATAGGCATCGTCATGGGCAGCACCTCCGACTGGGAGGTGATGAAAGAAGCGGCGCAGCAGCTCAAGGACTTTGGCGTCGCCTACGAGGCGCGCGCGCTGTCGGCGCATCGTACCCCGGTCGAACTCGGCGAGTGGATGCAGGACATGGAAAAGCGCGGCTGCAAGGCCTTCATCGCCGGAGCCGGCGGCGCGGCGCACCTCGCCGGCGTGGTCGCGGCGCAGACGCTGCTGCCGGTGCTGGGCGTGCCGATCCCGTCGAAGTACCTGAAGGGCCTGGACTCGCTGCTGTCGATGGTGCAGATGCCCAAGGGCATACCGGTTGCAACGCTCGCCATCGGCGAGGCGGGCGCAGCCAATGCGGGCCTGTTCGCAGTAGCGATGCTTGCGCTCAATGACGCAGCGCTGGCCGCGCGTTTGCGCGCGTTCCGCGCGACGCAGGCCGACAAGGTCAAGCGGGCGAAGCTGCCCGAACTCTGATGCGCAGGCTGCGCGCTGCCCCAGGGCGCGCGCGCCCGCGCCAATCCGGATTCACCTCACCGAGACGAAAGCGATGACCACCTTATTGCAAACCTCCATCAAAAGCCTGCCTTTCCTGCACCGCGGCAAGGTGCGCGACATCTACGCCGTGGGCGAGGACCGGCTGCTGGTGATCCAGACCGACCGCCTGTCCGCCTTCGACGTCATCCTCGACGATCCGATCCCGGGCAAGGGGGAAACGCTCACCGCGCTGTCGAACTTCTGGTTCGCGAAACTGGGCCACCTCGTGCCCAACCACATGACCGGCATCGACCCGGAAACGGTGGTGCAGGGCGAAGCCGAGCGCGCGCAGGTGCGCGGGCGCGCCATGGTGGTGAAGAAAATGAAGCCGTTGACGATCGAAGCGATCGTGCGCGGCTACCTCATCGGCTCGGGCTGGAAGGACTACCAGCAGACCGGCGCGCTGTGCGGCATCGCACTGCCCAAGGGCCTGCGCGAAGCGCAAAAGCTGCCGCAGACCCTGTTCACGCCTTCGACCAAGGCGCCGGCGGGCCACCACGACGAGAACATCTCCTATGCCGAGGCCGAGGCGCGCATCGGCATCGAGGCCGCGCGCCAGGTGCGCGATGCGTCGATTTCGCTCTACACCCACGCGGCCGAGTTCGCCGCCACGCGCGGCATCATCATCGCCGACACCAAATTCGAGTTCGGCACCGACGGCGACGGCCGCGTCCACCTGATCGACGAGATCCTCACCTCGGATTCCTCGCGCTTCTGGCCGATGGACCAGTACAAGGTCGGCATGAGCCCGCCTTCGTTCGACAAGCAGTTCGTGCGCGACTGGCTGGAGAAGCAGCCGTGGAACAAAAAAGCGCCGGCGCCGCGCCTGCCGGCCGACATCATCGCCAGGACCGCGGAGAAGTACCGCGAAGCGCTGCGCCTGCTCTCGTCCTGAACCTTTCCCTCGCATCGCCCCTCTCCCCCTGACGCGGGCGAGGGAGTAGCATCTGGCGATGACTTCCCATCCCGACCCGGCCGAGATCGAACGCGCCGCTGCGATCCTCAGGGCCGGCGGCCTGGTGGCCTTTCCCACCGAGACCGTGTACGGCCTGGGCGCCGATGCCGCCAATGCGGCCGCGGTGGCGAACATATTCGCCGCCAAGGGCCGGCCGCAGAATCACCCGCTGATCGTGCATCTGTCCGATGTGGCGCAGCTGCCGCTGTGGGCGGCGGATATTCCCGAGGCGGCGCAGCAGCTCGCCGCGGCATTCTGGCCCGGCCCGCTCACCCTGGTGCTGAAGCGCGCCGCGGGCGTGCCCGACTGCGTCACCGGCGGCCAGGGCAGCGTGGGCCTGCGCATTCCCGGGCATCCGGTCGCGCTCGCATTGCTGCGCGCCTTTGCCGGTGCCGCCGGCGGGCGCAGCTACAGCGGCGTGGCGGCGCCCTCGGCCAACAAGTTCGGGCGCATCAGCCCGACCACGGCCGAGCATGTGCGCGCAGAGTTCGGCGCCGCGCTCGACTGGGTGCTCGACGGCGGCGAGTGCGAGGTCGGCATTGAATCCACCATCATCGACCTGTCGCGCGGCCGCGCGGTGCTCTTGCGCCCCGGGCAGATCACGCCGGCGCAAGTGGCGGCGGTGCTGGGCGCGGAGGTCGGGGCGGCCGATGCGGCCGCGCCGCGCGCGCCCGGCGCGCTGGACAGCCACTACGCGCCGCGCACGCCGCTGTTCCTCGTGCCGGCGGCGGAGTTGCAGGCGCGGCTCTCCGCGCTGCGCGCGAAAAAGCTCGCCGTGCTCGCGCGCGCCGAAGCGCCCGAAGGCCTGCACCAAGTCCATTGGCAGGAGGCGCCGCGCGCGGTCGCACCCTATGCGCACGAGCTCTACGCCAGCCTGCGCCGGCTGGATGCGCTCGGCTGCGACGCGATCCTGGTGGAAGCGCCGCCGCCGGTGCCGGAGTGGCAGGGCGTGAACGACAGGCTGAATCGAGCGTCCTCGGACTGAAGCACAGGTTCCCTCTCCCCGCGAGCGGGGAGAGGGCCAGGGTGAGGGGAGGCGACGCTTACGCTACAGCAGGTGCGCGCGCAGCGCGCCGATCCAGCAGCCGCGCGAAGTTGTCCAGCGATATCAGGTGGGCATAGATGCGGCCCAGCACGCCTTTCTTGATCAGATTTTTCAGCTGGCTCGCGTTGAGGAACTCCAGCTTCTTCTCGTCCACGCGGTGCATGCCGGTGAGGTTCATCGCCTCGCCGGCATTGGTCTTGGCCTGCATCGCGAACGGCTCGAGCAGCGCATAGTCTGCGAGGATGGCCGACATCTCGCGGCTGCGCTCCAGGTCCGCTTCGTACTCGCGCAGCAGCTTTTCGATCGGCTGCCATTTCGGCAGCGCTTCGCCGTCGGCATCGAACATGGATTCGCCTTTGTCGTCGAGGAAATCCTTCTCGACGCAGATCAGCCGGTCGGCCTGCTCCACCTGGTCGAGGTTCACGCGCGCCATGCAGAAGGGGTGGCGGCGCACGTAGGCCGGCAGGTACACGCCCGCGTCCCAGGCGCCGTGGGCGAGGAACAGGTTCTCGCCGTTGGTGAGCCCCAGCACCGCCACCGGCGCGTAGGATTTGCCATCGTCGCCGCTGGTGAACACCAGCGGGTAGTCGCGGCAGGCGACGGTGAACTCGCTGTAGCTGACCGGAATCGCGTTGAGCGTCCTGCAGAATTCGGGCAGCGCGCCCGGCACGGGCAGCCTGACCTTGTTGTTCTTGTACAGCGGGACGATTTCGGAGTAGCCGAAAGGCGGATTGATCTGCATGCGCGCTCCAGGTGGGGGTGGGCCGGCTCAAACTGCATCATATCGCCGCGCCGGGGTCGCCAACAACCCGCGCATTGTCGCCGGGCCGGAATAGGGCTAAAATTCGCAGCTTCGTGGGGTGGTAGCTCAGCTGGGAGAGCGCCGCGTTCGCAATGCGGAGGTCGGGAGTTCGATCCTCCTCCACTCCACCATAATCTAATAATTAGCCAGCGCAAGCCTGGATAGTGCCCCACCCGGCCGAGGGAATACGGCCAAGCAATCCGTCAAGAGGCGTCCCGCATGCGCGCCGATCTGGTTAGCCTGGCAGTACCGGATACGACCAGAAAATGACGGTTGCTGAAATCACCCTAGGTCAGCTCGAGTACCATCTTTGGGAAGCCGCCAATATCCTGCGCGGTACGGTCGATGCAGCCGACTTCAAGACCTATGTGTTTCCGCTGCTGTTCTTCAAGCGCATTTCGGATGTGCATGACGAGGAATACCAATCTGCGCTGGAAGAGTCCGGCGGTGACGACGACTATGCGCTGTTTCCCTAAAATTACCGCTTCCAAATACCGGAACGCTGCCACTGGCAGAACGTCCGCGCCACCACCAGCAACGTAGGCCAGGCGCTACAAACCGCCATGCGCGGCATCGAGAAGGCCAATCCCGAAACGCTTTACGGCATATTCGGCGATGCCCAGTGGACCAACAAGGAACGACTGTCCGACTCCCTGTTGCGCGATCTGATCGAGCATTTCTCGCGCATCGACCTCGGCAATCAGGCGGCGCAGGCCGATGTCCTCGGGCAATCCTACGAATACCTGATCAAGAAATTCGCCGATGCTACCAACAAGAAAGCCGGCGAGTTCTATACGCCGCGCTCGGTGGTGCGGCTGATGGTCAACATCCTCGACCCGCGCGAGGGTGAGTCGATTTACGACCCCGCCTGCGGCACCGGTGGCATGCTGCTCGAAGCCATCCACCATGTGAAGGAGAACCACGGCGACGACCGCACGCTGTGGGGCAAGCTCTTCGGCCAGGAAAAGAACCTCACGACCTCGGCCATCGCGCGCATGAACCTGTTCCTGCACGGGGCGGCTGACTTCCAGATCGTGCGCGGCGACACGCTACGCAACCCCGCCTTCTTCTTGGGCGACAACCTGGCCACTTTCGACTGCGTCATCGCCAATCCGCCCTTTTCGTTGGAGAAGTGGGGCGAGGAAGTCTGGGCGAGCGACCCGTATGGCCGCAATTTCGCCGGCATGCCGCCTGCCAAAAGCGGCGACTACGCCTGGGTGCAGCACATGATCAAGTCCATGGCGCCCAAGACGGGCCGCATGGCGGTGGTGCTGCCGCACGGCGCGCTTTTCCGGATGGGGGCCGAAGGTAAAATCCGCACGAAGCTCCTCGGCATGGACGCGCTGGAGGCCGTCATCGGCCTCGGACCCAATCTGTTCTACGGTAATCGTAAAGCCGCTGTTGGCAATCATGGGCGCGCATGCGGGTGTCAGCGTGGGAATGAACGATTGTTGACAATATGTAATCGATCGATTACAGTTATTCCATGTTCTCAGTCAAGGCACTGCCCGAATTTATCGAATGGCTGGACGCTTTGTCCGACGCGTCGGTGCGCGGGGTGGTCGCGGCGCGCATCAAGCGTCTGGAACGCGGCTTGATGGGGGACGTGGAACCGGTCGGCGATGGAGTGTCGGAGTTGCGCATTCATTTCGGCGCGGGCTGGCGCATTTATTTCGTGCAGCGCGGTGTGCAGTTGATTGTGCTGCTCGGCGGCGGTTCCAAGCGCACGCAGAAGGCCGACATCAAGCGAGCCAAGGCACTCGCGGCGTTGTTGGACTGATTGAAGGAAATGACCATGACCAAACGTATCAAAGTGGCCGACTTGCCCGAGTTTGACGCTACGAAGTATCTCGACAGCGAAGCGGCGATTGCGGCTTACCTCACGGACATACTGGAGGCGAAAGATCCGGCGTTGCTCGCGTCGGCCCTGGGAGACATCGCTCGGGCGCGCGGCATGAGCGAGATTGCCAAAGCCTCCGGCCTGACCCGCGAAGCCTTGTACAAGGCGCTCAGACCCAATGCAAAGCCGCGCTACGACACCATCGCCAAAGTCTGCGAAGCGCTGGGGGTGCGGCTGGTGGCGCAGGCGATTCATAATTGAGCAAACGCGCCATTGGCAGCCTGGAAGCGCTGCGGGCAAATCCAGACTGGGCGAAGCTGCCGCTGTTCGAGCGCAAGGGATGGAAGCGATTGCCGTTCGGCGCATTCGCAGAAAGCGTAAACGAGCGTGTCGAACTGGCCAACGCAGCGGACGAAATCTATGTGTGGCTCGACGACCTCGATTCCGGCAGCCTGCATATCCGCCGATCGGGCAAGGGCAGCGATGTCATCGGCACGAAACTGCGCTTTCGCAAGGGGGAAATTATTTTCAGGCGCCGCCGTGCGTATCAGCGCAAGCTCGCGGTGGCGGAGTTCGATGGCATCTGCTCGGCGCATGCGATGGTGGTGCGAGCTAGACCGGAACTGGTACCCTAGGGTAACGACACCACTTTCATTCGCATACACCTGACGGTATTTATAACGGTAGGGGCCAAAGTCCATTAACGCAGATTAAACATTGGCGCGGTGTTCCGCCCGCTATTCGATATTCCTCCAAGCACTCCATCCTCCGACACGCTCTAACAAAGTTGTTAGATTGCTCGGGCGCGATCTGCCATCTAAGCAGCAGAAGCTGCCCAGCTCCAGCGTAAATTGGAACGCAGTCACACCAAGCGTTCATGCCTCGATATTTAGCACCCCATATTGGGGCCGATGATCCCCAATATGGGGAATAGATGCGGGCGGATTGCAGGCTGCGCCGGGCCGCAGGCGACCCCGCTTTCAGCTTTCAGTATTGCAGCACCGTAGGCCCGATCCAGCCCGGCAGCTGGTCGGTGCGCGCGGGCGCGAACAGTTCGTAGTACACCGCGCCTTCCTTGCCCACCGCGACCGCGCAGTGCATGGAGCCGGGCGGGAAGAACACGAGGTCTCCAGGATGCGCCTCGAACTGCGTGCCGTCGATGCTGAGCGTCACGCTGCCGGCGATCATGATCAGCATCTGCTCGTTGTCGTGCGAGTGCGCTTTACCGTCGAATTTCGCGTCGGGCGCGGTGGTGACGCGCACCGCCGACATCAGTTCGCCGCAGATCGCCTTGCGCTCCGAGCCGGCGCGCATGCCCGGCGCCGACGGCAGCTGGTTCCAGTCGATTTTCATCAAGTTCTCCCTGCATGATCCGCGCCGATCGCGGGCTTGCCCTGCCAAGCGTGCCGCTTCGCGCCATCGCAGTCAATGCCTCAATGCGGCCCCTGCTGCCCGCGTTCATCGATTTCCCCGCTCGGGCTGCGGCCGCACGGCGCGAGTGCTCGGTCGCGAGCAGCAGGTACATCTCCGGCACCGCGAACAGCATGCCGTTTGCCGTTCAAGGGCATGGGACCGGGCGAAAACGGCAAGAACCGGAAAGCCGCAAGAACTGAGCGCGTATTTCCATACCGAACGCGGCCGCGCGGGCTTGACGCAGAACCGGCGCGACATCGCACGATTGCTCTGGCGCCTGTGGTCGCCCAACTGGCAATTCGACGAGGCGAGCTTCGCCGCGGGCGGCGCCGCTTGCGTTGGTGCAGGCTATTCGGGAGATCGATGAATCCATCCAGCCGAATTTTCCGGCGCGAGCGCGATGACGATTCGTGCCTTGCGCTGCAGGATATTCAGGATGTCGCGCAGGGCGTACACTCGGCGCCAGTCTACCGGGGGGAGTCTGCGATGATCGATACCATTGCCGTTTGGCACAAATTGCTTGAGACAAAAGACGTCGCCGGCCTCGATGCGCTGCTTGCCGACGATGCCGTATTTCATTCGCCGGTGGTGCATGCGCCGCAGCTCGGAAAGGCTTTGACGCAGCGCTACCTGGCGGCGGCATTCGGCGTGTTCGGCAACGACTCGTTCCGCTACGTGCGCGAGCTCGTGGGCAAGCGCGATGCGGTGCTGGAGTTTCAGGTCGAAATCGACGGCTTGAGCGTGAACGGCGTGGACATGATCAAGTGGGATGGCGAGGGAAAGATCGTGGAGTTCAAGGTGATGATCCGTCCGCTCAAGGCCATCAACCTGATCCATCAAAAGATGGCGGCCATGCTGCAGCCGATGCACTGATCCGCTGCAAGAGCGTCCGCGCCGGGCCTGGCTGCGGCACCCGCGACCTGCGCCGCACCTCTCTGAATGTTCAACATTGCATTTGGGCTGCCCCAGGCCGGGTGTGCGTCAGCGCCAGATCAAGTTGCCAAAAACGGCAATTGCCCCAGGCGGGCGGCCGGCTGCGCCCGCGCTCAGCCCCCCGCCGCCGGCGCAGCCTCCGCCGCCGCGCCCTGCCTGTGCTCGGTCGCGAGCAGCAGGTACATTGCCGGCACCACGAACAGCGTGAACAGGGTGCCGATGGCGATGCCGGTGGCGATCACCAGGCCCATGTCGAAGCGGCTGATCGCGCCGGCGCCGCTGGCGGTGATCAGCGGCAGCACGCCCAGCACCATCGCCGCGGTGGTCATCAGGATCGGGCGCAGGCGGATGCCGGCGGCTTTTTCCACCGCCACGCGCTTGGAGAAGCCCTGCAGCTGCAGTTTGTTGGCGAACTCGACGATGAGGATGCCGTGCTTGCTGATCAGGCCGATCAGCGTCACCAGGCCGACTTCGGTGTAGATGTTGAGGCTGGCGCCGCCGACGCCGAGGCTGATGAAGATGAGCGCGCCGCAGATCGACATCGGCACCGACACCAGGATGATCACCGGGTCGCGGAAGCTCTCGAACTGCGCCGCCAGCGCGAGGAAGATGATGATCAGCGCGAAGAAGAAGGTGACGACGAGCGCGCTCGATTCCTGCACGAACTGGCGCGACTGGCCGGAATAGTCCACGGTGTAGCCCTGCGGCAGCGTGCGCGCGCCGAGCTCCTGCAGGTAGCCCAGCGCCTCGCCCTGGGTCACGCCGGGGAAGGGCACGCCGGAAATGGTGGCGGCGTTCAGTTGCTGGAAGTGGTTCACCGACTGCGGCACGGTGACGGTCTCGAGGTGCGCGACGGTGGACAGCGGCACCATGTCGCCGCTGGCACTGCGCAGGTAGTAGCCGGTGAGTTGCTCCGGGTTCAGGCGCTCGACCTGCTGCACCTGCGGGATCACCTTGTAGGAGCGGCCGTACAGGCTGAAGTAGTTGACGTAGCCGCCGCCGAGCATGGAGCCGAGCGCATTGCCGATGT
>JAANCK011076129.1_pt1 | contig 10106 bp, 8 predicted proteins | sample 7277841 | NCBI WGS metagenome assembly JAANCK01 (sample SAMN14222788, study PRJNA588281) | permafrost metagenome | isolation source: Arctic cryosol methane SIP | place: Canada:Nunavut | collected 2015-07 | reverse complement strand
CGCCTGCAAGGAGCTGGGACTGGAGACCGTCTCGGTGTACTCGGAGGCCGACGCGGATTCCCTGCACGTGCGCATGGCCGACCAGGCGGTGTGCATCGGGCATGCGCCTTCGGCGCAGAGCTACCTCCTCGCCGATCGCCTCGTGGGCGCGGCGGTGGCCTACGGCGCCGACGCGATCCATCCGGGCTACGGATTCCTCTCGGAGAAGGCGCCTTTCGCGGAGCTCTGCGCCAAGGGCGGCGTCACCTTCGTGGGCCCCGGACCGGACGTGATCCGCATGATGGGCGACAAGATCGAGGCCAGGCGCGTGGCGCGCAAGGCGGGCGTGCCCACCACGCCCGGCTCCGACGGCGCCGTCTCCGACCGCGCCGAGGCGATGCGCATCGCCAACGCGATCGGCTTCCCCGTGCTGCTCAAGGCTTCGGCGGGCGGCGGCGGGCGCGGCATGCGCATCGTGGAGCGCGCCAAGGACATGGAGCGCCTGCTGAACGAGGCCATGGGGGAGGCGGCCGTCGCCTTCGGAGACCCCTCGATCTACGTCGAGCGCTACCTCACCCGCGTGCGCCACATCGAGATCCAGGTGCTGGGCGACGGGGAGCGCGTCGTGCACCTGGGCGAGCGCGACTGCTCGATCCAGCGGCGCAACCAGAAGCTGGTGGAGGAGGCGCCCTCGCCGGCGCTGGACGAGAAGCTGCGCGCGAAGATCGGGAAAGCCGCCGTGCACCTTTGCGAGCACGTGGGCTACATGAGCGCCGGCACCGTCGAGTTCATCTACGACGAGGACGGCGGCGAGTGGTACTTCATGGAGATGAACACGCGCATCCAGGTCGAGCATCCCGTGACCGAGATGATCACCGGCGTGGACCTCGTGAAGGAACAGCTGCGCATCGCCGCGGGGGAGGGGCTCGCGCTGCGCCAGGAGGACGTGCGCCCGCGCGGGCACGCGATCGAGTGCCGCATCAACGCCGAAGACCACACCGCGGGCTTCGCACCCTCGCCGGGGGTGATCCACGAGTTCACGGCCCCAGGCGGACCGGGCGTGCGCGTCGACAGCCATGTGCGCTCGGGCTACGAGGTACCTCCGTTCTATGATTCCCTGCTCGCCAAGGTGATCTGCTGGGGACGGGACCGGGAGGAGGCCATCGCGCGCATGGTGCGGGCGCTGGGGGAGATGCGCGTCGAGGGAATCCGCACCACGATTCCTTTCCACGCGCAGCTCATGGGACACGAAGGTTTCCGGGCGGGCCGCTTCAACACGCGATTCGTCCCCGATGTTCTGGGATACTGACGCTGCGGGCGGCCGTTGCCGCCGGGGCGCGGACGAGGAGGAGACATGGCAAGGAAGGTGATCGTGAGCTGCGCCGTGACGGGCGGGGCCGATACGACGAAGAAGCACCCTGGCGTGCCCGTGACGCCGGAGCAGATCGCCAACGAGGTGATCGGCGCGAGGAACGCCGGCGCGGCCATCGCCCACATCCACGTGCGCGACCCGAAGACGGGGCTGGCGAGCCAGGACGTGGGCTACTACCGGGAAGTGGTCGAGCGCGTGCGCGGCTCGGGCTGCGACATCCTGGTGAACCTCACCACGGGGCCGGGATCGCGCTTCGTGCCCAGCGCCGACAATCCCCACGTGGGCGGCCCCGGCACCACGTTGACGCAACCGCTGGAGCGCGTGCGCCACGTGGTGGAGCTGCTGCCCGACATCTGCAGCCTCGACGTGGGCTCGATGAACTTCGGCGAGACGGGCTTCATCAACACGCCGGGCCACCTGAGGACCATGGCGAAGGCCATCGCCGCCGCGGGCGTGAAGCCCGAGCTCGAGGTCTTCGAGCCGGGCCACGTGATGCTCGCCCGGCGCATGGTGGAGGAGGGCGACATCGCCGCGCCGCCGCTCTTCCAGATCTGCCTGGGCATCCCGTGGGGCAGCCCCGCCACGCCCGAGAGCATGATTTTCATGAAGAGCCTGCTGCCGCCGGGAGCGCTCTGGGCGGGCTTCGGCATCTCGAAGATGGAGTTCCCGCTGGTGGCCCAGGCGGTGGTGCTGGGCGGCCACGTGCGCGTGGGCCTGGAGGACAACCTCTACATCGATCACGGGGTGCTCGCGCCCAACAATGCGGCGCTGGTGGAGCGCGCCGTGCAGATCGTGCGCGCCATCGGCGAGGAGGTGGCCTCTCCCCAGGACGCGCGCGGCATCCTGGGGCTGGCGCCCCGGGCCGCGCGGGTGGCCGAAGCCGCGTCGGCGCGCTAGGAAAGCAAGCCCGATGGCGAGCGTGACTCCCGCGATGAGCCCGATGCGTACCCGGGCGCTGGGCGGCCTGCGCTCGGTGGCGAACAACGCCGTGTCCATCGTCGTGTTCCTCGCGGCGTGGCAGGTGGCGGCGATGCTCGTGAATTCGCCCTTCTTCCCGGCGCCGCACCGGATCGTGAACGCCTTCATCCGCCTCGCGCGCGACGGCGACACAATGGGCAACTCGCTCTGGCAGCATTGCTGGGCGAGCCTGTACCGGGTGCTGGTGGGCTTCGCCGCGGGCGTCGTGCTGGGCGTGCCGATGGGGCTCCTGATGGGGCTCATGCCGCGCTTCTATGCCTCCACCCGCTCGGTGCTGGAGCCCTTCCGCTTCATTCCGCCCATCGCGTGGATCCCGCTCGCGATCATCTTCTTCTCGGGGCTCACGCGCTTCGCGTTCCTCATCTTCATCGGGTCCTTCTTTCCCGTCTTCACCTCGACCCTGGTCGGCGTGGCGCGCGTGGAGCCCATCCACCGCAAGGTGGCGCTGGTCTACGGCGCCAGCAAGCGCTACGTGCTCACGCACATCGTGCTTCCCACGGTGTTGCCCGACATCCTGGGCGGCATGCGCGTGGGGCTGGGGGCCGCGTGGCTCACGATCGTCGCGGCGGAGCTCTCCGGCGGCACGTCCGTGGGCCTGGGCCGCATGATGGTGAACTACGCGGAGCTCCTCGCGATCCCGGAGATCGTCGTCGGCATGATCCTCATCGGGGCGCTGGGCTTCGCCATGAACGAGGTCCTGCTGGTGGCGGAGCGTCGCCTCTTCCGCTGGCGCTGGCAGGTGACGCTCTGATGGACGCCGGGACGGCTGCGCGCGGCGGCGACGCCAAGGTGAGGGTGGACATCTCCCACCGCTACGGGAACCTGCTCGTCTACGAGAAGCTCGACCTCGGAGTGCGCGAGAACGAGTTCGTGTGCATCTGCGGGCCCAGCGGCTGCGGCAAGACCACGCTCCTCGACCTCTTCGCGGGGATCATGAAGCCCTCGAGCGGCCACGTGCTGATCGACGGCGTCCCCGCCGATCCCAAGAGGCAGAACATCTCCTTCGTCTTCCAGGAGGCCTCGATCCTTCCCTGGCTCAACGTGCGCGACAACGTCGCCACGGGGCTCAGGATCAAGAAGCGGCCGGCCGCCGAGGTCGCGCGCAAGGTGGAGGAGACGATCGCGCTGGTGGGCTTGCAGGGCTTCGAGGGCTACTACGCGCACCAGCTCTCGGGCGGGATGAAGCAGCGCGTGGCCATCGCGCGCGCCTTCGCCACCGACGCGGACCTGATCCTCATGGACGAGCCCTTCGTGAGCCTGGACCAGCCCACCCGCGAGAAGATGCAGCGCGAGGTGCTGGACATCTGGGCGCGGCGGCGGCGCACCGTCGTCTTCGTGACCCACAACCTCGAGGAGGCGGTCTTCCTGGGCGATCGAGTCGTGATCCTCTCGGGCAAGCCCACGCGCATCGTCGCCGACCTCGAGGTGAAGCTTCCGAGGCCGCGCGACCCCGTGAGCGAGGAATTCACCCGGCTGCGCGCGCGTTGCGCGGCGATGCTGCATGCGGTCCACGCCGAGCCGCGGGAATAGGCGAAATGCATGACCCACAAAAGGAGCGGGAGATGAAGATCGCAAGGGCAGGAAGCAGGCTGGCGAGGTTCGGGCGGGCGGCGCTGCTCGCATCGGTGGCGGCGTTGGGTATCGCGGCGGGTGCGGCGCACGCGCAGGGCAAGGCGATGACGGCGGTACGGCTGGGCGACCAGTCGGGCGCGGAAGTCGACTACGCCGCCGTGTGGGTCGCCGAATCGCAGGGCTACTACGCCGACGAGGGCATCAAGATCGACCGCAAGACCTACGCGAACGGTCCGGCGGCGCTGCTCGACATGCCGAGCGGCTCCGTGGACGCGGTGATGGCGGCCATCGCGCCCTTCATGCAGTTCGTGGCGCGCGGCGGGGACCTGAGGATCGTGATGTCGGTCACCAAGGGCAACGCGGCGCTGGTGGGGCTCAAGAAATACCACTCGTACAAGGAGCTCGACGGCAAGAACGTCGGCACGCCGGGCATCGGAACCATCCACGATGCGATCCTGGGCTACGCCGAGCAGACGCAGGGCTTCAAGGTGCACCGCGTGTTCGGCAAGATCACCGACATCGCGGTGATGATCGACAAGGGCGAGGTCGAGGCCTTCATCGGCTGGGAGCCCGCCTCGGCGATGGCCATCGCGCAGAGCCCGGGAAAGCTCCACTACATCCAGCAGCTTCCGCCCATCAAGAACTCGGAGAGCCTCGAGCTCGCGTTCAGCCCGGCGATGGTGAAGGACCATCCCGACGTGATCGAGCGCTTCGTGCGGGCGACCCTGCGCGGGATCGAGTACATCCGCACGCATTCGAGGGAAAACGTGGCGGAGATCCTTGCCAAGAAGATGAACGATCCGAAGGCGGTCCCCGTGGTGCTGAACGCCATGGGCTCGGTGATCCTCACCGACCCGCGCATGGACATGCCTTCGACGCGGATCATCCTGCAGACGATCGCCAAGCAGGGCAAGATCCCGCCCGAACTCGTGAAGGACGTGGACGGATGGGTCGGCAAGTACCTCGACTACTCCTACCTCGACAAGGCGGAGGCGTCGCTCAAGAAGCGCTAGGCGATCCAGCCGCCGCAGCGGCCGGGCGATCCCCGGCCGGCACTCCCGGGCCGCGCATTGCGGCCCGGAGCGACGCTCCTTTCGCCAGCCCGTCACCGACGCACGCCGTGCACATTCATCCCACCGTCGCCGAGCTCGTTCCGACCACGCCGGGCGACGTGAAGGCGCTGGAATGATGCGTCCCATCGAGCTGCCGCTGTCCGTGCTCACGGGCGTGCTGCGCGGCATCGAGAAGGAAGGCCTGCGCGTCCGGGCGGACGGCGCCCTGGCGGACACGCCGCATCCGGCGGGCCTGGGGTCCGCCTTGACGCACCCGCGAATCACCACGGACTTCAGCGAGGCGCAGCTCGAGCTCATCACCGGCGTGCACGGGAGCGTCGACGAGTGTCTTCAGGAGCTCGCCGAGCTGCACCAGGTGGTCTACCGGCAGTTGGGCCACGAGCTGATCTGGTGCGCGAGCATGCCCTGCAGGCTGCCTTCCGAGGAGCGGATCCCGATTGCCCGATACGGCAGTTCGAACATCGGGCGCATGAAGACCGTCTACCGGCAGGGGCTCGCGCACCGTTACGGGCGCCGGATGCAGGTCATCTCCGGCGTGCACTACAACTTCTCCCTGCCGGAAGAAGCCTGGCCGATGCTGCGGCGGGCAGGCGACGATGCCATCGCGCCGGACGCGTGGCGGGACCAGGGCTATCTCGCGCTGATCCGCAATTTCCGGCGCCATTCCTGGCTGCTGCTCCTGCTGCTCGGAACCGCGCCCGCGGCGTGCGGATCGTTCGTCGCGGGGCGCGGCCATCGACTGCGCGCGTGGGAGGGCGGCACCGTGTTCGCGCCCGGTGCGACGTCGCTGCGCATGGGAGGGCTGGGCTACCAGAGCGACGCACAGTCTTCGCTCGCCGTGAGCTACAACGACCTGCGCGGCTACGCGACCACCCTGCAGCGCGCGCTCACCGAGCCTTATCCGGCCTACGAGGCCATCGGGTTGCGCGAAGGCGAAGGCTACCGGCAGCTCGCCACGACGCTCCTGCAGATCGAGAACGAGTTCTACGGGACGATCCGGCCGAAGCGCGTCACACGCCCGGACGAAAGGCCGCTGCGTGCCCTGGGTGAACGCGGCATCGAGTACGTGGAGGTCCGGTGCCTGGACGTCGATCCGTTCGTCCCGCTCGGCATCGACGCGGACGCGATCCGCCTGATCGACATTTTCCTCTTCCACTGCCTGCTCGCCGACAGCCCTCGCGACTCGCCCGGGGAGATCGCGGCGATTTCGCGCAACCAGCGCCTGGTCGCGGAAAGCGGGCGCGACCCGCTCACGCGCCTGGACCGGTCCGGCGTGGAAATCGCGCCGGCCGAATGGGGCGCCCAGCTTCTCGGGCAATGCGAGCCCATTGCGGCCGCGCTCGACGAGGCCCATGGTGCGGACCGGTACGCGCAGGTCCTGGCGCGAGCGCAGCGCGCCTTGCGGGAGCCCTCCTCGCTGCCGTCGGCGCGTGTCCTTCGCGAGACGGAGCAGGCGCACGGCAGGAGCTTTCCGGAGTTCGTCCTGTCGCAGTCCCGGCGGCATCGCGACGAGCTCTCCGCCCGTCCCCTCGCGGCCGGGACCGAGGCGCGCTACGGGACGCTCGCCGCGCAATCACGGGCGGAGCAGGAGCGCATCGAGGCGGCCGATGACGTCCCGTTTGAAACCTTCCGCCGCCGCTACCTGGAGCAGGACCTTCTTTCGGGTCCGCACTTCCGTCCGGTCGACGGGGCCTAGTCCGCGCGCGCTTCGCGCGACGGCCCTTACACTCCCGCCATCGATGCTATGGAGTGCCGAAGGGATCGAGCGGCGTCCGTCCCGGAGACAGGTTGATGTACTGGACGATGCGGGGACGCTCGCCGAGATTGGGGCGGCTTCCATGGGGAAGGGCGTGGTGCCAGATGACCATGTCGCCGGCCTGCGCCCCGACCGCGACGGAGCCCAACGCATGCAGGTCCTGGCGCTGCGGATCGGCGCCCGGCGCGAGGGTTGCCAGCCAATCCGGCAGCCTGCGATGAAACCCCGGCACCAGCGTAAGCGCACCCTGCTCGGGAGGCGTGTCGGCGAGATACAGGATGCCTTGGGTGCCGAAGTCGAGCGGCTGCGAGAAATCGATGTCCCAATGCAGGTCGGGGCCGGGAAACGGATGATCGGCCCGCTGGGGCGGATGGAAGCCGCAGCGATCCGCCGAGACCCAGAGGTCCGCGGTGCCCCAGAGCTGGGCGAAAGCCTTGTGGATTCGGGCCGACCGGCGATTCGCTTCCAGCGCCGGGTGCTGGATCAGCTCCACCATGATTCCGTGGATTCCGCGGCCGGTGACTTCGTACCATGATGGCGGAGACTGCGGATCCGCGCCCACATGCTCCCATATCGCATGCTCCGCCGCGGCCCGCGTTTCTTCCGGGACGGCATGCTTCAACACGACGAATCCGTTCTCTTCCCAGGAGAGCAGGTCGTCGCGGCTCAGCACGGGCTCGCCTTCCTCGATCGCGTCCAGCCAGCGCCGGATCGCCTCCGGTGCGGGCCTTGCATCGATGTCGGCGTTGAGGCGGTCCACGCGAAGACTGTCGGGCCGCCCCGCCGTCGCGACGATCCACTCCTCGAATTGCGCGAACGTCGGCGCGTTGGTGTAGAGGTGCTGCAACGCCTGGTGCAAGCCAAGCCCCATCGCGCCGATCACCAACCGGTCCAGGCCGCCCTCGTCCGAGCGATCGATGCGTGCTCCTTGCCGCACGGCCATCGCGGCGGACCAGAGCCGCTTCAGGTGAAAGACGCCGAGCGTGCCGGTCTCCGTCGATGGCGCGATGGACTCCGCCGCCGCGTCCCCCGCTCCTGGGGCCACCCGCATCAGCTCTTCGCGCCGCCCGGTACCGAGCGCGAGAGGGCGAGCTCTTCCTCGGTCATCTCCGCGGGAACGTCGGCGAAGAGCGGCGTGCTGAGGTAGCGCTCCGCGGTATCCGGAAGCATGCAGAGGATGTTCGCGCCCTTCGGCGCCTCGGCGGCGATCTTGAGCCCCCCGGCGAGCGTTGCGCCCGACGTGATGCCGACGAAGATGCCTTCCTTCGCGGCGAGGTCCTTGCTGCAGGCGATGGCCTCGGGTCCCGGGATCGCGAGGATGCGGTCGTAGAGCTTCATGTCCGTGGCGTCTGCCGTGAGCTTCGGGATGAAGTCCGGGGTCCAGCCCTGAATCGGGTGCGGCTTGAAGGCCGGATGCGCCGAAGCGGGCGTGCCGTCGGGCTTGCGCGATTGCGCGACGCAGCTGCCGAGCAGGGGCGCATCCGTCGGCTCGCAGACGACGATCTTCGTCTCGGGCCGTTCCTTGCGAAGCACGCGCGCCACGCCCTTCAAGGTCCCGCCCGTGCCGTAGCCAGTCACCCAGTAGTCGAGCCGCTCGCCCCGGAAGTCGTCGAGGATCTCCCGCGCCGTCGTGCGCGAATGGATGTCGGGATTGGCCTCGTTCTCGAACTGGCGCGTCATGAACCAGCCGTGGGCGGCGGCGAGCGCCTCCATCTTCGTGATCATGCCGACCGCGCGCTCGGCGGCCGGCGTGAGGATCACCTTGGCTCCGAGGAAGCGCATGAGCTTGCGCCGCTCGACGCTGAACGAATCCGCCATGACGAGCACCAGCGGATAGCCCTTGGCGGCGCACACCATCGCGAGGCCTATGCCCGTGTTCCCGCTCGTGGCCTCGACGACCGTCTGGCCCGGCTTGAGCGCCCCGGATTTCTCCGCCGCCTCGATGACGCCGATGGCGAGGCGATCCTTGACCGACCCCAGCGGATTGAAGGCCTCGACCTTGACGTAGAGGTTCACGCCGGGCGGAGCGAGCCGATTGACTCGAACCACCGGGGTGTTGCCGATCGTCTCCAGGATGCTCGCGTGTCGACCTGCCATGGTGCCCCCGGGATTTCCGATGGAAGGCTCGCGAGTATTCGGCCACCCGGCGCCGGCGTCAATCTCGGCCCCGGGCAAGGGTGTTCTTGCCGCGGATGTGGCGTTCCGCGATGCGGAAAGTCGTTCCACCCCATTGCCACGGAGCCGAACCGTCGTGATAATCGGCTGACAACCACGAGGAGAATCGACATGACGCACTCACCGATGCGCCGCCACCTGCTGCGCGTAACGCTCGGCGCCGCGGCCCTATCCCAGGTCCCGTTCGGATTCGCCCGCGACAAGTATCCCTCGGGGAACATGCGTGTCATCATTCCCACGGGGCAGGGCGGTTCCGCCGACCGGCTCGCGCGCACCTTCGACGATTTCTGGGGACCGCTGCTCGGCACCCACTTCGAGTACCAGTTCATGCGCGGGGCCGCGGGCGAGGTCGGCTACGAGACCTTCATCGGCAAGATGCCCCACGACGGCCAGCACCTGCTCTTCGGCAACATGGGGCCGGAGATGATCATGTACGTGCTGCAGAAGCCGGCGTACAAGTTTCCGCAGGACTACCAGTACTTCTGCCGCACCGACGTGGACGACAGCATCATCTTCGGATCGCGCAAGGGCAAGCTGCAGACGCTGCAGCAGGTGCTGGACGAGTCGAAGAAGCGCACGCTCAACGTGGCCGTGAGCCGCCTGCCGCACCCCGCCTCCATCTGCCTGCTGGCGCTCGGCAAGGCGATCGGCGGCAGCTTCAACCTGGTGCCCTACGGCGGAGGGCACCCGACGAGCATCGCGGTGCTGAACGGCGAATGCGACATCGGGGCGCTGCCGATCGCGGGCGTGCTCACCCAGAAGGAGACGCTCCAGGTGCTCGGCATCTTCAACGACGAGCACAAGATGGGCAAGTACACCGATGCTCCGGCGGTGAACAAGGTCGCCGGCACGAAGATCCCGGCGCTCCCCTCCTCGCGCTCGTGGGCGGTGCACACCGCGTTCATCGAGAAGTTTCCCGAGGACTTCGCGCTCCTCGAGAAGACTTCGCGCCAGGTCTTCGAGGACCCGAAGTACAAGGAGGCGGTCGCCAAGACGGGAGCGCCGGTGGAATCCATCCAGTACGGCGACCGGGCGGTGTGCGCCGCGTACGCGAACCACATGATCGAGCTCGCGAAGGAGTACGAGGGGCTGCTCACCGCCAAGAAGAAGAAGAAGAAAGGCAAGTGATGGAGAAGCGGCTCGCGGTAGGCGCGGACCTCGTGATCCCGGTGCTCGCACTGGGATTCGCGGCCTACTTCCT
>JAANCK010227069.1_pt1 | contig 10111 bp, 7 predicted proteins | sample 7277841 | NCBI WGS metagenome assembly JAANCK01 (sample SAMN14222788, study PRJNA588281) | permafrost metagenome | isolation source: Arctic cryosol methane SIP | place: Canada:Nunavut | collected 2015-07 | reverse complement strand
TGCCGGCTGCTCGACATCCACGAGTACCTGATGGAAAAGGGCCTTGCGCTCGAGGGCGTCGAGGGCGTGCGCTACCTGTACCACGATCCCTGCCATTCGCCGATGAAGACCCACCAGCCCCTCAAGGTGGTCGAGCGCCTGATGGGACAGGAAGTGGGGCTCAACGAGCGTTGCTGCGGCGAGTCCGGGACCTTTGCGGCGAGCCGTCCCGATATCGCGACCCAGGTGCGCTTCCGCAAGGAAGCCGAGATGCGCAAGGGCGCGGCGCAGGCGCGCTCCGGCGGCTTCGAGGGCTCCGTCAAGGTGCTCACCTCGTGCCCGTCGTGCCTGCAGGGCCTGAAGCGATTCGACGACGATGCCGGCACCAGCGCCGACTACATCGTGGTCGAGATGGCGCGCCACCTCCTGGGCGAAGGATGGATGGAGGACTTCGTCGCCAAGGCGCGTCGCGGCGGCATCGAGCGCGTCCTGCTGTGAGCGCGCTCGGTTGCAAGGCGCGCGGCGCTTGCCCAGAATCGTTTCTTCCCATGGGAGCCATCGAGACATTCGCGCGTCGCCTCGCGGCGACACTGGCGCTGCTGCTCGCCGCCGGATGCGCCTTCGCGCCGCCCCGCGGCGTGCCCGCGGTCGCGCCGTCGGCCGCCGGCTTTCCCATGGATCCGGCGCTCCTCGCGCGCGACGACGACGAAGAGGACGGGGAAGGCGCCGGGCGCGATCGCGGCACGGCGGTATCGATCCGATACAACCTGGAAAGCGAGGCCGACGAAGCGGGACCGCCGCGGGTGGCCCAGATCCTGAAGGCGCAGGAGCAGAGGAAGGCCCTGGTGCGCGGCGCGGCGCCGTCGGGCCTGCCCAAGGCTGCGGGATTGCAGCCCTCCCAGTGGCAGGCGCTGGGGCCGTCGAACGTGGGCGGGCGCGTGCGCGCCCTCGCGTTCGATCCGCGCAACCCCACGCGGCTGCTCGCGGGCACCGCCTCCGGCGGATTGTGGATCTCGCCCGATGCCGGCGCCACGTGGAGCGCCAACAACGACTTCCTGCCCAACCTTTCGATCACCACCATCGCCTTCGATCCGGTGCATCCGTCGACGGTCTATGCGGGCACGGGAGAGGCGAGCGCCGGACTCGTGGGCGTAGGCGTGTTCCGGTCCGCCGATGGCGGCGCCACATGGCAGTACCTCCCGTCGACCAATCCCGACATCAACGCGGACTGGCTCTTCGTGAACCGGCTCGCGGTCCACCCGACGCAGCCCCAGGTGCTGCTGGCGGCGGTCACCAACGCGAGCCTCGCCTCGGGCGGCATCTACCGCTCCCCGGACGCAGGCGCGACCTGGACGCGGTCCTCGGACGCGAAGGCGCTCGACATCGCGTTCGATCCCAACGATCCTTCGAAGGCGGTGGCGGGCCTGGACGACGGCACCATCGCGTACTCGCGCGACGCCGGCGTGAGCTGGGCGCGGAGCGCGCCGCTGGTGGCTTCGCCCTCGGGCCGGGAGAACACCGCCCGCGCCGAGATCGCGTTCGCGCGCACCCAACGCGGCCTCGTGTACGCCTCGGTGGACAACGCCCAGGGCGAGGTGTGGCGGTCGGGCGATTCCGGAGCCACCTGGCAGAAGCTGTCCAACCCGCAGCACCTGGGCGACCAGGGCGACTACGACAACGCGATCTGGGTGGATCCCACCGACGCCAACCACCTGCTCGTCGCGGGACTCGACATCTACGAGTCGCGCGACGCGGGGGCGAACTTTTCCGCCGTGAGCGATTGGCGATCCGCCCCGGCCTCGCCCCATGCGGATCACCATGCGCTCGTCTCGCCGCCCGGGTTCGGTCCCGCAAACCCGCTGGTGTTCGACGGCAACGACGGCGGCGTCTACAAGGCGCCCAACGTCTATGCGCTGGCGGGCGGGAGATCCGGCATCGGATGGACCAACGTGAACAACGGCCTCGCCATCACCCAGTTCTATGGCGGCGCCGGACGCGCTTCGGCGGGCGGTCGCATCCTCGGGGGCAGCCAGGACAACGGCTCGCTGCAGCTCACCGGCGGCCAATGGCGCGCCTTCCGCGGCGGCGACGGCGGCATCGTGGCGGTCGATCCGGCGTCCGACCTCACGATGTACGGCGAGTATGTCTACGCCTCGGTGCTGCGCTCGTTGAACGGCGGGACCACGTCGGGCTACATCTGCGCCGGCATCGCGGAGGCGCAACCCGCGGACTCGAACAACCAGTACTGCGGGGCGGGCGCCACCCAGAAGGCGAACTTCATCGCCCCGTTCATCCTCGATCCGGGCAATTCCAATCGCCTGCTGGTCGGGGCGAATTCCCTCTGGGTCACGGACGACGCCCGCGGCGCGGCGAGCTGGCGCGCCATCAAGGCGCCGTCGCCATCCACGGACAACTTCATCAACGCCGTCGCGGTACAGGAAGGCGACGGCAACGTGATCTGGGTGGGCCACAACAACGGCGAGGTGTACCGCACCACCGATGGGCTCGCGGCGGCTCCCGCCTGGACGCGCGTGGGGCAGGGGACGATCCCCGCCCGGCGCGTGCAGCGCATCACCATTGACCGCGCGAACCCGAGCCGGGTGATCGTCGCCCTCACCGGTTTCGTCGCGAACAACGTGTGGCAGACGCTGGACGGCGGGTCCACCTGGCGCTCGATCACCGGCAACCTGCCCGACGCGCCGGTATTCGACGTGAAGATCCATCCCGCGAACGGCAATTGGCTCTACGCGGCCACGTCGGTGGGCGTCTTCACCAGCGAGACGGCGGGCGCCACGTGGTCGACCACCAACGAGGGACCGGCCAACATCCGCGTGCGCGAGCTCTTCTGGATCGACGACCACACGCTGGGCGCGGCGACGTACGGCCGCGGAATGTACCGCGTCTCGGTTCCGTCGGGAGGACCCGCCGACTACCAGGACCTCTGGTGGGCCGGCTCCCAGGAGAACGGATGGGGCATGAGCATCACCCAGCATGGCGCGATGATCTTCGCCGCCCTGTACGTCTACGACAGCCAGGGCCAGCCGGTGTGGGTGGTGCTGCCGGGCGGGTCCTGGGACGCGACGCTCACGTCGTTCACCGGGGCCCTCTATGCGCCGAGCGGCGCGTGGTTTGCGAGCTACGACGTGAACCGTTTCGTGGTCGGAGCGCCCGTGGGCAGCGCGACCCTCACCTTCTCCGGCCCGTCGGCCGGGATGCTCACCTACACCATCAACGGCATTTCGGGAACGAAGGCGATCACGCGCCAGGTGTTCGGGTTGCGCGACGCGACTCCCGTGGCGACGTACGGCGACCTCTGGTGGGGCGGCGCCTCCCAGAATGGCTGGGGTGTTGCGATCAACCAGCAGTACCGCACGCTTTTTTCCGTCTGGTACACGTACGACGCCTCGGGCAAGACGGTCTGGTACGTGATTCCGGGCGGTTCCTGGACGAGCGCCAACACGTATAGTGGCCCCGCATACCGCGTGATCGGATCGCCCTGGCTCGGGGCGGCCTACGATCCGTCCCGCTTCGATCCCCAGGCGGCAGGCAATGTGACGTTCACATTCAACGGACTGAACGACGCGGTGATGGCCTACACGATCGACGGGGTCACGCAGACGAAGGCGCTCGTGAGGCAGCCGTTTTGACGGCCGCCTGCGAGTTCTGCGCGAGCCCCGGCGGCGCGATCCTCTGGCAGAATGGGCTTTGCCGCGTGGTTCGGGTGGACGAGCCCGATTATCCCGGCTTCTGCCGCGTGATCCTCGGGCGCCATGCCCGCGAGATGTGCGACCTGGAAGAAGCCGAGCGCTCGGGCCTCATGGCGGTGGTCTTCGCGGTGGAGGCGGCGGTGCGCGACACGATGCGGCCCGACAAGATGAACCTGGCCAGCCTGGGGAACATGGTGCCCCACGTGCATTGGCACGTCGTGCCCCGCTTCCGGGATGACCGGCACTTTCCCGCGCCGATCTGGGCCGCGCCGGTGCGCGATCGCGCACCGGTGCCCGAGCGCATGGCCCGTGCGGGCGAAATCGCCGCGGCGATCGCCGCGCGGCTGGGGCGCTGACCTTGACCGCGACACTCCCCCCCGCCCGCGAGGCAGCGCCCTCGTTCGCCGACGCGCGCGGCTGCAAGGAGTGGCTCAATTCGCTGCCGCTCACCAACATCCCGCAGGCGCAATCGCTGGTCCTCGAGGGGCTGCGCGGCCTGAACGGGGGCGCCCTGGACGGCCTCGAGCGCCTGAAATGCCTCGAGCTGCTGCGCGACAAGATCGCGTTCCTGCAGGGCGAGCAGCGTTCGCGTTACTTCGGAAAATCCCTGCCGCTGTCGAACAACGACGCCGCGGCGTGGACCACGGGCAGCGCGCTGCTCGAGGAAATGGAGGCCGGCTACCGCGCATGCCTTCCCGAGGCCGTGCCCGGCGCCGCGCTTGCCGCCCACGCCTCGCTCATCGCGCAAAGGGTGGTGCGCTACCTCGGCGCGCAGATGACGTTCCACGCCATCGTGTACCGGCGCTTCGAGCCCCAGCTCTGGATCCGCCTGCACGGCGAATACGCGCGGTCCCGGGACGCGGGCATCGCGGAAGAGCCGGTGAAGGACTCCCTCGAGGGCGGCGAGGAGGGTGCCTCGAGCGTGGCCGAAGCCTATGTCCAGGTCGTGCTGATGCAGGCGGCGTACCTCGCGGAAATGAGCGCGGCCCAGATGGATTTCGCCGAAGCGTTGCTGCGCCTCTGGGTGCGCAAGGTGCGAGTGCTCGATGCAGGCGCGGCGCCCAGGCTCCCGGTCCATGCGCTCGTGGTCGATCCGGAGCGTCCGATCGGCGCTCGTCCCGTGCCCCACGCGCAGCTGCAACCCGGCCAGCAGGTGCTCGACGTCGACGCCCTGGGCAAGAGCATGAGGAAGCGCATCCATGGCCTGCAAAGCGACGAGGATCCGTCGCGGCTGGGACTGCCACCCGAAGCGGCGGGAGTGGTCGCGGTCGCCCAGCTTCAGCGGCTGTACAAGCTGTGGTGCGAAGGCGCGCCGCCGCGCCCGCCCGCCAAGGCCTCGGAGCTCAAGGCCGCGGGCCTGGTCTTCGGCCTGGCGGAAGCCCATTTCTTCGCAAGCGGGGGCAAGGCCTTCGAGCAGCCCGACAAGAGCCGCGAGCTCACGCACCAGGAAAAGCAGGACATCGAGGTGTTCGGCCGCGTGACGGAGCGCACCCACAGCCGCATGCAGTCCGAGCACAACTACACGGTCGAGTCGTGGCCGGTGATCGACGAGATGCCCGGGACGTGGCGGCTGCAGAGGCCGGCGTCGGCTTCCCGCGGCGTGGCGATCGGCAGGCTGGTCGCGGTGCGCCTGGGGGATGCGGCCCCGTTCTACCTCGGCATGGTGAGTGCCCTCGTGCAGGAGACCGACGGCAAGATCGTGATCACCGTGACGCTCTTCCCGGGGCGGCCGGAGCCGATCGCGGTGCGCTCGGCCGACGCGCGCCACCGCGCGAACGCGCAATGGGTGCAGGGCTTTCGCCTGCCCGCGCTGGAGCGGCTGAACATCGCCTCGTCGCTCATCGTTCCCAACGGGACGGGGTCGCGGGGACGGGGCATCGAGACCTGGGACGAGGTGGCGAGCGAGGCGGTGGTGCGCGAGGTGCTGGAGCGCGGCAACGACTTCGACCGCGTGACCGTCTCCTAGGACGGCTTCAGGCGCCCAGCGCGTCCATCAGGTCGCGCGCCGCGTTGTGGCCCGTCTGCTCGGCGATCTCCACGATGCACGTGGGACTCGTGACGTTCACCTCGGTGAGCCAGTCGCCGATCACGTCCAGGCCCGCGAACGCGATGCCCGCCTCGACGAGGCTCGCGCCGACCGTCTCGGCGATCTCGCGGTCCCGGGCCGTGATGGGGCGCGCCACGCCGGTTCCTCCCGCGGCAAGGTTGCCGCGGGTCTCGCCGGCCCGGGGAATGCGCGCGAGGCAATGGGAGAACGGCTTGCCGCCGATCACCAGCACGCGCTTGTCGCCCTGCGCGATCTCGGGGACGTAGCGCTGGGCCATGATCGTGCGCCGTCCCATGTCCGTGAGGGTCTCGACGATCACGTTGCGGTTGGGGTCGGCGGCGGCCACGCGGAAGATCATGGTCCCGCCCATGCCGTCGAGCTTCTTGAGGATGGCGTCGCCGTGGGCGTCGACGAATGCGTGCACGCGCGCCATGTCGCTCGCCACCAGCGTGGGAGGGGCGAACGCGGGGAAGCGCAGGATCGCGAGCTTCTCGTTCCAGTCGCGCAGGGCCCGCGGGTCGTTCACCACCCGCGCGCCTTCGGCCTGCGCCCGCTCGAGCAGGAGCGTGGCGTAGTAGTACTCCTGGTCGAAGGGAGGATCCTTGCGCATCAGCACCAGGTCGAAGTCGGCAAGCCGGGCGTCGCGCTCGTCGAGCACGCGGTGCCAGGCGTGATCGTCGTCGCCCACGGCGAGGCGCCGGACCGCGCTGCGCACGGAGCCGTCGCGCACGAACATCGCGCGCGCCTCGAGCGCGTGGACCTCGTGGCCGCGCCGCGCGGCCTCGCGCATCATCGCGATCGAGGAGTCCTTGTACGCCTTCAGCTGGTCGAGGGGATCGACCACGAACGCGAGCTTCATGCGTTCGCCGCCCTGGCCTCCGGTGCCGATGCGGCGGATACGAGCTCCTCGACCTCGAGGGCGGCGGCGAGGCTCGCGAGCCGCGCCACGACGCCGTAGGTGTAGAACCGGTTGGGCGGGTCCCCGGGCTTGCCGGTGCAATCGGGCGTGTGGCAGTTGGTCTCGAAGGCGAGGGGGACGTATTTCGCACCGGGCGCGTTGAGGTTCTCGTCGATGCCGCGCTCGGTGTGCACGCGGTAGAAGCCGCCCACCACGAAGCTGTCCATCATGTAGACCACCGGCTCGGCCACGGCGCCTTCCACGCTCTCGAAGGTATAGACGCCTTCCTGGATGATGACCTCGTTCACCGGCCGGCCTTCCTTGATGGTGGCCATCTTGTTGCGCGTCTTGCGGTTGAGGTTGCGCACGTCGTCCACGCTCTTCACGGTCATGATGCCCATGCCGTAGGTGCCCGCGTCGGCCTTCACGATCACGAACGGCGGCTCGGTTATGCCGTACTGCGCGTACTTCTCGCGGATCTCGCCCAGCACGGATTCCACGTTGGACGCGAGGCATTCCTCGCCTTCCTTCTCGGCGAAGTTCACCTTGCCGCACTGGCTGAAGCAGGGGTTGACCACCCAAGGGTCGATGCCCGCGATCTTGGCGAAGTCCTCGGCCACCCGATCGTAGAAATGGAAGTGCTGGGACTTGCGCCGCGTGGCCCAGCCGGCCACGAGTGGGGGCACGATCGTCTGCTCGATTCCGCGCAGGATCGCCGGGATGCCCGCCGACAGGTCGTTGTTGAGGAGCACGGCGCACGGGTCGAAGCCCTCGAGTCCCACGCGGTTGCCGCGGCGCCGGATCGGCTCGAGCAGCAGCGTCTCGCCCCCCGAGGTCTCAACCGGCGTGGGTCCCTGCAGGTCGGGGATCAGGCTGCCGATGCGCACCGTGAGACCCACGCCCTCCAGGATGCGCCGCAGGACCGCGACGTTCTGCAGGTAGTGCGCGTTGCGCGTGTGGTTCTCGGGCACGAGCAGGAAGCGGCGCGAGTCGGGGCAGATCTTCTGCACCGCCGACATCGCCGCGTGCACGCACAGAGGCAGGAATTCCGGGTTGAGGTTGTTGAAGCCCCCGGGGAACAGGTTGGTATCGACCGGGGCGAGCTTGAAGCCGCTGTTGCGCAGGTCCACGGAGCTGTAGAACGGCACGTTATGCTCGAGCCACTGGGTGCGGAACCAGCGCTCGATCTCGGGGCGCTGGTCGAGCACGACCCGTTCGAGCTCGTGCAGGGGGCCGGTGAGCGATGTCGTCAGGTGGGGGACCATGGTGTCGTCGATGGTGGCGGCGTGGACCAGTTCCGAAGAGGCGATGCGGGAACCGAAGCGGCCGGCGGGAGGACCAGTTTACACGCTCCGTGCAGCGCGGAACCGGCGCCGGGCGGGTCTTCCGGCCGTGGAAGGGACGCGGAAGGCACCGTCCGGAATGCTAAAATTCGCAGTTTTTCCGAGAGCGCAACCCGGCAGGAGACCCTCGATGACCCCATTGCAGACGATCGCCCTCACGGCCACGCTCCTCGCGGCATCGAACCTCTTCATGACATTCGCGTGGTACGGCCACCTGAAGAACCTGCAGGCGAGCCCCTGGTACCTGGCCGCCCTCGCGAGCTGGGGCATCGCGCTCTTCGAGTATCTGCTCCAGGTCCCGGCCAATCGCATCGGGTTCGCGGGCGGGCTCAACCTCGCGCAGCTGAAGATCCTCCAGGAGATCATCACCCTCGCCATCTTCGCGCCGTTCGCGGTCTTTTACATGGGCTACGGCCTGCGGTGGAACTACCTCTGGGCGGCGCTGTGCATGGTGGGCGCGGCGTATTTCATCTTCCGGGACTGACCTTGCGACTGCACATCCTCGGCATCTGCGGCACCTTCATGGGCGGCCTCGCGCGCATCGCCGCCGAGCTGGGCCACGAGGTCACGGGCTGCGACGCCCAGGTCTATCCGCCCATGAGCGAGCAGCTGCGCGACGCGGGCATCGCCCTGCACGAAGGCTACGACACCGCGCAGCTCGACCGCTTTCCCGCCGACCTCTACGTCGTGGGCAACGCAATGACGCGCGGCAAGCCCGTGATCGAGGCGATCCTCGACCGGGGGCTGCCCTACGCATCGGGGCCGCAATGGCTTGCCGAGCACGTGCTGCGGGACAAATGGGTCCTCGCGGTGGCCGGAACCCACGGCAAGAGCACGACCGCGTCGATGCTCGCGTGGATCCTGGAGGACGCGGGGCTCGATCCGGCCTTCCTCGTGGGCGGCATCCCGTGCAATTTCATGGTCTCGGCGCGCACGACCGGCTCGTCCTTCTTCGTGATCGAGGCCGACGAATACGACACGGCGTTCTTCGACAAGCGCTCCAAGTTCGTCTGGTACCGCCCGCGCACCGCGGTGCTCGCCAACCTCGAGTACGACCACGCGGACATCTTTCCCGACCTGGCCGCGATCGAGACCCAGTTCCACCACCTCGTGCGCATCGTGCCGGCCCAGGGGCGGCTCGTGGTGAACGGGCAGGACGCCGCCCTGGAGCGGGTGCTCGCGCGCGGCGCGTGGACGCCGGTTGAGCGCTTCGGCGCGGGCCAGCCCTGGAGCGTGGGCACCGTCCACCCCGACGATTCGTTCGACGTGCTGCTCGAGGGCGCCAAGCAGGGGACCGTGCGCTGGCCGCTCATGGGCGAGCACAACCGGCTGAACGCGCTCGCCGCACTCGCCGCCGCCCGGCACGTGGGCGTCTCCCCGAAGGCCGGCATCGAGTCGCTCGGCCGTTTCGAGGGCGTGAAGCGGCGCATGGAGGTGCGCGGCACGGTGAACGGGATCCGCGTCTACGACGACTTCGCGCACCATCCCACCGCATTCGAGACGACGGTCGCGGGATTGCGCACGCGCGTGGGCGATGCGCGCATCGTCGCCGTGTTCGAGCCCCGTTCCAACACGATGAAGCTCGGCACGATGCAGGACCGCCTCGCCCGCAGCCTCGCGGGCGCCGACCTGGTGTACTGCTACGCCCACGAGCTGGGCTGGGACCCGGCGCAGGCGCTCGCCCCGCTCGGCACGCGCGCCGTGGTGTTCCACGACCTCGATGGGCTCGTGGAGGTGCTCGGGCGCGCGCTGCGGCCCGGCGACCACGTGCTGGTGATGTCCAACGGCGGATTCGGCGGCGTGCACGAGCGCCTGCTCGCGCGACTTGCACGCTCGTCGGCTGCCGCATCCACGTGAGGATCCCGTGAGGAATTACGCCTACCGCATCCTCAACGTTTTCGCCCGCGAGGAGCGCCTCAGCGGCAATCCCCTGTGCGTCTTCGAAGACGGCCGCGGCCTCGACGACGGGGCGATGCAGGCCCTCGCGCGCCAGTTCAACCTGTCGGAAACCACGTTCATCCTGCCCTCGGAGCGGGCGAGCGCCCGGGTGCGCATCTTCACGCCGAGCTACGAGATGCCGTTCGCGGGGCACCCGACCCTGGGCACCGCCCATGTCGTCCGGTCCCTGGCCGGCGGA
>JAANCK011361252.1_pt1 | contig 10112 bp, 11 predicted proteins | sample 7277841 | NCBI WGS metagenome assembly JAANCK01 (sample SAMN14222788, study PRJNA588281) | permafrost metagenome | isolation source: Arctic cryosol methane SIP | place: Canada:Nunavut | collected 2015-07 | reverse complement strand
GTTATCCCCGGCGGTCCGGTGCCTCGGGTTTGCCGTCGATGAAGAGCCAGGAGCCCAGCGCACTCAATAACGCCAGCACGGCGCAGGCCAGCATCACCTGGCGAAAGCCCGCGACAAAGGCTTCGCCGACCGCCCGCTGGATGCGCGCCGGGTCGGCGGCACCGGGCGGCACGACGATGGCGGCCAGTCGCTCGCGCTGCTGCCACACGGCATCGTGCAAAGCTGTCGGCAGTTGCAGCGCTGCGAGACGATCGCTCAAGGTCGCGTCGAACACGACGCTCATGGCGATGCCGAACACAGCGATGGCCAGCACCGCCGCCACGCGCGAGACGGCGTTGTTGATGCCCGATGCGACGCCGGCCAGGTCGGTGCCAACCGAGTTCATCACCGTGGTGGTGAGCGGCGCGACCGTCACGGCCATCCCCAGGCCCAGCACGCACACGGCCGGCAGGAACGACCGCCAGTAAGCGCCGCCTATGGACGGCAGCGCGAACCCTGCGAAACCCGCCGCGGCGATCAGGGGACCGACGACCAGTGGCGTGCGGGCCCCGAACCGGTCGACCAGCCGGCCCGCCCAGCGCGACAGCGCGAACATGATCGCGATGAGCGGCAGCAGCGCGGCCCCCGCAGCTGCCGCGCCGTAGCCCTGCACCTGGATCAGGTTCAACGGAAAGAAATACAGGCCCCCGCCCAGTGCCGCGTACAGCAGCAAGGTGAGCAGGTTCGCGCCGCAAAAATTGCGTTGCCGGAACAGCCCGAACGGCAACATCGGCGCGCGGCTGCGGTTTTCGATGACGGCGAACAGTCCCAGGCCCAGCAATCCGATCACGGACGCGCCGGCCACCAGCGGCGCGGTCCAGCCGCGCACCGGCGCCTCGATCAAGGCGAACACGATGCCGGCCAGGCCCGTCATCGCCAGCAATGCACCGGCCACATCCAGGCCGCCGGCTGCGGGCGGGCTGCGGCTCTCTGGCACCTTGGCCAGGCTCAGCACGATCAGGGCGATGCCCAGCGGCACGTTGATCAGGAAAGCCCAGGTCCACGACAGGTTGTCGACCAGGAAGCCGCCGATCACCGGACCCAGCGCGGCTGCGATGCCGCTGAAGCCGGACCAGGTGCCGATCGCCTGTCCGCGCTCGACCTTGGGGAAGGTCGCGCTGATCAATGCCAGGCTGCCGGGCACCAGCAGGGCCGCGCCAACACCTTGCACGGCGCGGGCGACGATCAGCTGCCGGACGCTGACCGAAAGCGCGCAGCCGATCGCCGCCACGGTGAAGAGCGCAACGCCGGCCAGGAAGATCTTGCGCCGGCCGAACCGGTCACCCAGCGCGCCGCCGACCAGCAGCAGCGAGGCCAGGAAGATCGCGTACGACTCGATCACCCATTGCGCCTGGGACGCGGTGGCGCCGAGATCGCGCTGGATCGCCGGCAGGGCGACGTTGGCGATGGTGCCGTCGACGAAGGCCATGCTCGAGCCCAGGATCGCTGCGATCAAGGTCCAGCGGCGCGAAGCGGCCGAGCTGGCGGCAGGCGGGCAGCCGTACAGCACGGCACCGTCGTCGCAAGGGAGTTTGCCGATGAGGCTCATTGCGCGAATTTCGAGCCCGCCAGCATACGCCGCGACAGCGCGGAACGTGCGTGGCACAGCGATTCCTCAACGGTGACTACACTGCGTCGATGCTTCGGATCGGATTGATCTCGGACACCCATGGCCTGCTGCGGCCGGAAGCGATTCAGTTCCTGCGCGGCTGCGACCACATCATCCATGCCGGCGACCTGGGCCGCGAGCGCGTCGTCGACGCGCTCGCGCAATTGGCCCCTTTTACGGCCGTGCGCGGCAACAACGACGTTGGCGAATGGGCGGCATCGTTCCCGGAAACGCAGACCCTCAAGCTAGGGGGCGTGATGATCTTCGTGCTGCACGATCTGAAGGAGCTGAAGATGCGCATGCCGCCGGCCGACGTCCAGGTGGTGATCTGCGGCCATTCGCACCAGCCGCGCGTCATTCAGCAGCGGTCCGGTCCGCTGATCGTCAATCCCGGCAGCGCCGGCCCGCGCCGGTTCAGTTTGCCGGTGACCGCGGCGGAACTGATGATCTCGGATGCGGACACTTTATCGGCACGAATCGTTGATCTGTTCGAAGCCGGTTGATGCGAATTCAGGTCCGCCGAGCCTTGCCACGTCCTACGCGCCGCCGTGCGACCCGCCTACACCCGCGCCGTGACAAGACCCCTAAGGTGACCGGTTCGCAAGGAGATACACCATGGACAAATCCCAGCTACAGCTCGCCGGCCTTTCGGTCGCCATCCTCGCCGTGAACGGCTTCGAGCAGGCCGAAATGACGGACCCGCGCAAGGCCCTGGACGAGGCCGGGGCGAAGACCACGCTGATCTCGATGAACCACGGCCAGGTCCAGGGCTTCCACCACGACCAGCCGGCCGACAAATTCGACGTGCAGATGACGCTCGAGGAGGCCGAGCCGAAGGACTTCGACGCGGTGCTGCTGCCCGGCGGCGTGATGAACGCCGACCAGATCCGCATGAGCAGCCATGCGCAGAAATTCGTGCAGGCGATGGACCGCGAAGGCAAGCCGGTCGCGGTGATCTGCCACGGGTCCTGGCTCCTGGTCTCGGCCGGTTTGGCCCAGGGCCGCAAGCTCACCAGCTGGCCGTCGCTGCAGGACGACCTGCGCAACGCCGGCGCGCAATGGGTGGACGACCAGGTCGTGGTCGACCGCAACTGGGTGTCCAGCCGCAAGCCGGCCGACATTCCGGCGTTCAACCGCGAGCTGCTGAAGCTGATCGCCAGCCGCGCGCAAGCGCACGCGTAACTGACGGCCGGCGGCCGGGACTACCCGGCCAGGCTCTGCACGGCGCGGCGTGTGCCGCCATCACCCACTGGGACTCCGAGGGCAATCAGCGCGCCCTCGACCCCGGCGATCGCGCCAAGGATCATGGCCGGGTTGCAGTCGCCCAGGTGCCCGATGCGGAAGGCGCGGCCGGTCTGCGGGCCCAGCCCACCGGCCAGCGCGACCTGGAAGCGATCGCGCGCCATGTTGCGCAGCGCTTCGATGTCGATGCCCGGCTCCACCTTGACAGTGGTGACCGAATGCGACCGGGTGGCCGGGTCCTGGGCGAAAAAGTCCACCGCGCCGCCTTCGCGCCAGCCTTCGACCGCGGCCTGCACGGCGTGGGCGATCTGCGCATGACGGCGCCACACCGCCTCCAGCCCCTCGCTGAAGATCAGGCCCAGCGCAGCCTCCAGCCCCAGCAACAGGTTCTGCGGCGGCGTGCCGCAGAACTTGCGGTACGACTGGTCGTTCTTGCGGCGCACCCAGTCCCAATAGAAGCGCGGCGAACGGTTGCCCTCGGCGACCGCGAACGCCCTGGCGTTGACGGCGGCGAATCCCAGCCCGGTCGGGCACATCAGGCCCTTCTGCGATGCGCCCACGGCCACGTCCACGCCGACCTCGTCCATCGAGAACGGAATCGCGGCCAGCGTCGACACCACGTCAGCCACGAACAGCGCCGGATGCCGCGCGGCATCGATGGCGCGGTGCACCGCGGCCAGGTCGTTGGTCACGCCCGACGCGGTGTCAGTGTGGATCGCAAAAACGGCCTTGATCGCATGCGCCTTGTCCTCGCGCAAGGCCTGTTCGAGCGCGGCCATGTCCATGGGCCAGCCTTCGCGCCAGGGCGTGCGCACCACGGTGCGGCCCAGCGCCTCGGTCTGCACCGCCCAGGACTCGCTGAAATGGCCGGTGGCGGGCACCAGCACGGTCTCGCCCGGCGCCGTCAGGTTTTCGATGACGGCTTCCCAGGCGCCGTGGCCATTGGCCGCGTGCATGAAGATGTCGGCGCTGCGCGTGTGCACCAGTCGCTTGAGGCCCTGCTCGCAGGCCGCGATGTTGGCGTCGACGCGCGGGTCGCCCAGGTCCATCGGCTGCACGCTCATCGCGTGCAGCACGGCGTCGGGAATCGGGGTCGGACCGGGCGAATGCAGGAAACGGCGGCCGGGAATGCGGATGGAGGTCATGGGGCGTGGGCCAGATGGGCTTGGGCAATGGTACTGCGGTCAATGCGTATACTTTTGTCATGACCTCCGCCATCCCTTTGTCTCGGGGCCGCCGCCATTTCAGCGCCGCACTGCTGCTGGCTGCTCTGACTTTTGCCACCGGCAGCCGGGCGGACGGCGACGCCGATGCCGTGAGCCTGGAGACCGCGCGCGCCGACCTCGAGGCCGGGCGGGTGGTTCTGATCGACGTGCGTGAGCCGTTCGAGCACGCAACCGGCGTCGCGGCCGGGGCGCGGCTGCTGCCGATGAGCCAGTTGAGCACGCGGGTCGGGGAGATTCCGCTCGATCCGAAGAAGCCGGTCTATCTGATCTGCAATACCCAGAATCGCTCCAGCGCCACGCTGCGCGCGCTGCGCCAGCGCGGCTATGCTCACGCACGCTTCGTCAGTGGCGGCATGTCGGAATGGGCGCGGCGGGGCTGGCCGATGGTCAAGCCAGCCCCTTGAACCCGCGTGGCGCAAGCCCGTCGCGGAATGAACCGGAGAGGCATTTGAGAAGTTTTCGATTCCTGCTGGGCTTGGCCATCGCGGCCTCGGGCGTATCGGGCGCCCAGGCCCAGCAGATGCTGCATCGCTGCAGCACCGTGAGCGGCAGCACCTACATCTCGGAGCGCCCGTGCTCGGAGAGCGCCGATCCGTACGCCACCGAAGCCGAGGGGAAGGCCGCCGGGGAAATCCCCCTGGTCGTCGACGTGGCGCCGCTCCTCAAATACATGAGCCCGCGCTGCGGCGAGCTGCTGGAGGAGTTGCGCACCGCCCGGAGTTCGCAACGCTCGGGCGTGACGGCCCTGAGCCGGAGCTACTACCGCGAGTGCAACGCGGAAGAGCTCAAGGCGGCCAACCGGCTCGCCGCCGAGCAATCGGAGCGTAACCAGCAACCCAAAGGCAAACCATGAACACCCGGGAATTCAGCGCGCTGCTGCAGCGGTTGATGGCCGCGGCCCAGGCCGGCGACGGCCGTGCGTTTTCCGAATGCTTCACCCCGGATGGCATCTATCACGACTACATCTATGGCGACCACGCCGGCCGCGCGCAGATCGAGCACATGATCTCCGGGCTGTTCCACCGCGATGCGCAGGATTACCGCTGGGAGATGTTCGACCCGGTGTGCGACGGCAACGTCGGCTACGCCTGGTCGCTCTCCGCCTTCACCTCGAAGCTCCCCGAGTTCGCCGGCCGGCCCGTGCTGATCGACGGGATGAGCCGCTTCGAGCTGAAGGACGGCTTGATCCATGACTACAGCGAATCGGTCAACGGCGGCGTGGCGATGGCCCAACTGGGCGTGGCGGCGCCGCGGATCGAGAAGGTGCTGCAGCGCTGGAGCCAGCAATTGCACGAGCGGCCGGCCAGCCGGGCTTTCCTGGCGCGGGCCAAGGGCAGCAAGATCTGATTCAGCCGGAGGCGCCATGGACTACCAGCACATCCTGTATGGCGTCGAGCACCGCGTCGCCACCATCACCTTGAACCGGCCGGAGCGCCTGAATGCCTGGACTGCGACCATGGAGCGCGAAGTGCGGCTGGCAATGGAGGCGGCCGCGGCCGATGAAGGCGTGCGTGTGATCGTGCTGACCGGCGCCGGCCGGGGGTTTTGCGCCGGGGCTGACATGAATGTGCTGCAGAACATCGACGCCGGCGCAATGCGCGACGACAGCTGGAACCGGCCGTTCGACATGAACCGCCGACCGGATTACCAGACCCGCTATGCGTTCTATCCGGCGATTCCCAAGCCGGTGATCGCCATGCTCAACGGGCCCACGGCCGGGATCGGGCTGGTCCATGCGCTGTACTGCGACCTGCGCTTCGCCGCCGACACCGCCGTCTTCACCACGTCGTTCTCCCGCCGCGGCCTCGTCGCCGAGCACGGCCTCGGCTGGATGCTGCCGCGGATCGTCGGCCACGCGAATGCGCTGGATCTGTTGCTGTCGGCGCGCAAGGTGCTGGCGCCGGAAGCCCAGGCGATGGGGCTGGTCAACAAGGTTGTTCCGGCCGGAGAGCTTTCAGGTGCCACCTACGCCTACGCGCGTGACCTGGCCGACAACGTCTCGCCGCGCTCGATGGCCGTGATCAAGCGCCAGCAGTACGAGGCGCCGTTCCAGACGCTGGCGGAAAACACGATTTCGGCGAACGCCGAGATGCTGCGCAGCTTCGACACCGAAGACTTCCGCGAAGGCGTGGCGCATTTCGTGGAAAAGCGCCCGCCGAAATTCACCGGGCGCTGACGTCAGGCCGGTTTTCGTCTCGCGCGAACGCTTTCGGCCAGTCGCTCGAGCAGGGGGAGGGTCTGTTCCATGCCGATGCAGGCATCGGTCACCGAGACACCCCGCCGCAAGGGCTGCCCGGCCACGATGTCCTGCCGCCCTTCCTGCAGATGGCTCTCGATCATGATGCCGACGATGCGCCGGTCACCGGCCGCAATCTGCCGGGCGACCTCGGCGGCAACCTCCACCTGTTTGCGGTAGTCCTTGCCGCTGTTGGCGTGTGACACGTCGATCATCACCTGCTCACGCAGGCCAGCCGCCTTGAGCATGTCACAGGTTGCCTGTACGTCCTGTTCTCGATAGTTGGGGTGTTTGCCGCCGCGCAGGATCAGGTGGCAGTCGTCGTTGCCCCGGGTCTCAAAGATCGCGCACTGGCCCATCTTGGTCATGCCCATGAAGGCATGCGCCGCCCGCGCCGCAAGAATCGCGTCGGCTGCGATCTTGATTCCCCCGTCGGTGCCGTTCTTGAATCCGACCGGACACGACAGCCCGCTGGCCAGCTGACGGTGGCTTTGACTCTCGGTGGTCCGCGCACCGATGGCCCCCCAGCTGACCAGGTCGCTGATGAACTGCGGGCTTAGCAGGTCCAGGAATTCGGTAGCCACGGGCATGCCCAGGGCCAGCACATCCAGCAGCAACTGGCGAGCCATCTCCAGCCCTTCGTTGATGGCAAAGCTTCCGTTCATGTGCGGGTCGTTGATGTAGCCCTTCCATCCGACGGTGGTCCGGGGCTTTTCGAAGTAGACGCGCATGATCACCAGCAGGTCCTGCTCCAGGGCCGCGGCCGCGTCCTGCAACCGGCGCGCGTATTCCAGGGCCTCGTCGTGATCGTGAATGGAGCAGGGACCGACCACCGCCAGCAGGCGGTCGTCCTGGCCGTGCAATACCCGGGAGATCTCGCGCCGGCTGCGCTCGACCAGCCGGCCGCCGGCCTCATGAGTAGGCAACCACTCCTGCAGCAGCGCCGGCGTGATCAGTGGACGAACCGCCCGGATGCGGACGTCGTCGATCCGGGTCGTGTCGTGGGTGGAAGGTGCTGCGGCGGCTGGAGTGTGAGTGGTCATCAGGGAATTCTCGTCCTTCCCGGCCAAGGTGGCCGCCCCGTGCTAAGCTGATTGCCCCTTTTTGCCCCCCGATAGCGAGAACACCATGCCCGGACTGCTGCCCAACGTCGACCCCGACGGCCTGCTCGAATTTTCCGTGGTCTACACCGACCGCGCCCTCAATCACATGTCGCGCAGTTTCCAGGGCGTCATGAAGGACATCTCGTCCATCCTCAAGCAAGCCTACAACGCCCACTCGGTCGCGCTGGTTCCCGGCAGCGGGACGTTCGGCATGGAAGCCGTCGCGCGCCAGTTCGCCGGCGGCAAGGACGTGCTGGTGCTGCGCAACGGCTGGTTCAGCTACCGCTGGACGCAGATTTTCGACATGGGCCAGATCCCGGCCTCGTCGACGGTGCTGAAAGCCCGCCGCGTCGGCAGCGGCCCGCAGGCGCCCTGGATTCCGGCACCCATCGCCGAAGTGCAGGCCGCGATCCGAGAGAAGAAGCCGGCGGTAGTGTTCGCGCCCCACGTGGAAACGGCCTCGGGAATGATCCTGCCGGATGGCTACCTGAAGGCCGTGTCCGATGCGGTGCACGAGGTTGGCGGCCTGTTCGTCCTGGACTGCATCGCCTCGGGTGCGATGTGGGTGGACATGAAGGCGACCGGCGTCGACGTGCTGATCTCCGCGCCGCAAAAGGGCTGGAGCAGCTCGCCGTGCTGCGCGATGGTGATGCTCGGCGAGCACGCCCGCAAGGCCATCGACGGCACCGCCAGCTCCAGCTTCGCCTGCGACCTGAAGAAATGGCTGCAGATCATGGAGACCTACGAAGGCGGCGGTCACGCCTATCACGCAACGTTGCCCACCGATGCGCTGACGCGCCTGGATGCGGCGATGAAGGAAACCCAGGCCTACGGCTTCGCCAAGGTCAAGGCCGAACAGGAAGAGCTCGGCCGCAAGGTGCGCGCGCTGTTCGAGTCCCGTGGCCTGGCCAGCGTCGCCGCCGACGGCTTCAAGGCGCCCGGCGTCGTGGTGAGCTACACCACCGACCCGGAGATCCAGTCCAGCCGCAAGTTCCTGGCCGAAGGCCTGCAGACCGCCGCGGGCGTGCCGCTGCAGTGCGACGAAGGCGCCGACTTCATGAGCTTCCGCGTCGGCCTGTTCGGCCTGGAAAAGTGGCACCACGTTGATCGCACCGTGGCCCACCTGTCCGCCGCGCTGGACCGTCTCGGCGTGGTCAAGACGGCCACCAAGCCGCAAGCCCAGCCAGCCACGGCCTGAGGCGAGATGCCATCCTCGTCGGTTGAGGAAGGCAGGACCGATCTTCCTCTTGCCGGCAAGGTCGCCCTGGTCACCGGTGCCAACACCGGCATCGGCCGGGTGACCGCGACCGAGCTCGCCTTGCAGGGTGCCCAGGTCTTCCTGGCCTGCCGCTCCGAGGAAAAAACCCAGCCGGTGCTGGCCGACATCGCCGCCAGGAGCGGAGGGCGCTCCCGTGCCGAGTTCCTGCCGCTGGACCTGGGCGACCTGGCCTCGGTGCGGCAATGCGCCCAGGCCTTCCTGGCGCGCGGCCTGCCGCTGCACCTGCTGGTGAACAACGCCGGCCTGGCCGGGCAGAAGGGCATCACCGCCTCCGGGTTTGAGCTGGCCTTCGGCGTCTGCCACGTCGGCCATTTCCTGCTGACGTCGCTGATGCTCGACACGCTGAAAGCTTCGGCCCCGGCCCGCATCGTGGTGGTGGCCAGCACGGCCCATCGGCAGGCCAAGGAGGGCATTCCTTTCGACATGCTGCGCCAACCGACCACCAGCCTCAGCGGCCTGCCCGAATACGCGGTGGCCAAGCTGTCCAACGTGCTGTTCGCGTCGGAGCTGGCCCGGCGCCTGCAGGGCACCGGCGTGACGACCTATTCGCTGCACCCCGGCGTGGTGGCGTCCGACGTCTGGCGCGCATTGCCGTGGCCGATCGGCCCCCTGATCAAGCCCTTCATGCTGTCATCGCAGGACGGAGCGGCCACCAGCCTGTACTGCGCCACGTCGCCGGAATGCGCATCGCAAAGCGGCCTCTATTACGACAAGTGCAAGGCGGTCTCGCCGTCGCGCGTGGCGCGTGACGCCGGTCTGGCGCAGCGGCTGTGGCAGGCGAGCGAGCAGTGGGTCCAGCCTTGATGGTCACAGCGCGCTGATCGCGTCGCCCAGGCGGCCGGACAGTTGCAGCAGCGGCGTGCTCAGGCGTTCCGTGGCTTCCCGCATGCCGGAGCCGGTGACGCTGACGTTCAATACATAGACCGGGTGGCCTGCGACCGCGATCGGCGTTGCCAGTGCCACCACCTCGGGTTGCCATGACGCGGCACAGAACCCGCTCTGGCGCACGTCATCGATGGCTTCGAGGATTTCCTTTTCCAGGGCGCGCCAGTTCGCCGCACGGCGCGACTTGAAGAGCGCGAAGAGTACGCGGCGTTGGGTGACGGGCGCCACGGCCAGCCAGGCCCGCCCCAGTGACGTCAACTCGATCGGGACCCGCTGGCCGGCCACGACGTTGCGCAGCGACACCCGCCGGTTGTAGCGCACGGACTCCAGGTAAACCATCTCGTCGCGATCTGCCACGGCCAGCCCGACGTTGATCTTCATCTTCTCGGCCAGCTTGCGCATCATCGGCGCAGCCAGTTGCAGCACCGGCGAGCCCGAACGCATCGCATGGGCCAGGCTCAATACCGGCGCGGCCAGCCGGTAGGCGTGCTGG
>JAANCK010137932.1_pt1 | contig 10113 bp, 11 predicted proteins | sample 7277841 | NCBI WGS metagenome assembly JAANCK01 (sample SAMN14222788, study PRJNA588281) | permafrost metagenome | isolation source: Arctic cryosol methane SIP | place: Canada:Nunavut | collected 2015-07 | reverse complement strand
CTCCGGCATAGTCCGTGCCGGAACGCCACCCCAAAATACCGGCGCGGATGTTTTCCCCGCTATTAGCTCCGACCTTGTGAACAACTTGCGGGTTTTAGCTCGCGGTCTTTGCCTACCTCCGTACCGCTCGTATCCTTGCGCTTGCTGATTCGTCGTTCGAGACGAGCCGACCAGCAGGTCATCAGGGGGACCCGTGGTCATCTTCGATTGCAACGGCGTTCTCGTCGACAGCGAACCGTTGGCGACCGCCATAGTATCCCAGGAGTTCATGCGGGCCGGCTTCCCGCTGACGCCGGATATTGTCGCGCGCTATTTCACCGGCCGACGTCCCGCCGACATGTTCGCCGAGGTTGAGGCCGCCGCCGGCCGCAAGCTGCCGCCGGATTTCGCCATCACCGTCGCGACCGCCACCTTGCGCCGCTTCCGCGTCGAGCTGCGCGCGACCAGGCACGCCGCCTATGCGCTGTCCTGGTTGCGCGGACCGAAATGCGTGGCCTCGTCCTCCTCGATCGACCGCATCCGCGTCAGCCTCGACAGCACCGACCTGCTCCGCTTCTTCGAGCCCAATCTGTTTTCGGCCAGCGAAGTGCGCAACGGCAAGCCGGCGCCCGACCTGCTGCTGCTTGCCGCCGGCCGCATGCGCGTAAACCCAAGCGAGTGCATCGTGGTGGAGGATTCGATCGTCGGCGTTGCCGCCGGCATCGCGGCCGGCATGACGGTGATCGGTTTCGTCGGCGGCAGCCATGCCACGGGCCATCTCGGCAATCATCTGCGCGCGGCCGGCGCCAGCGCCGTGATCACCGACCTGCGCGCGCTCAAGAGCACGATCATCGATCTGAGAGGGTGGTAGATCTTCTCCCTCTCCCCGCGTGTGGGGAGAGGTGAAAAGCAACTTCAACTCTGCTTCGGCTTGGCGGTGGTCTTCGGCTTCGGCTTTTGTTTGACGCCCGGTTTCTTCTTCACCGGCGATTTTTTCTCCGGCGTCGCGCCGGCCGGATCGAAGCCGACATAGACCACGTAGGCATCGATATCGGCCAGCGGCCGCGGCAGCGGAAACGAGATATCTGAATCGATATGGGTGAAGGTGACGCGGTCGACCGTCCCGGCGATCGTCACCGGAATACGCGCGAGTTTCGACATGATGGCCTTCGGGGTGACGCCTTCGTGCACCACCGCGAGACGCAGCGGCACTTCGACGGTGCCGGGACCGCCGGCCGGACCGGTGATGACGCGGCCCTCGATGCCGACCTTGATGGTCATGACGCCGGCATTGACGTGGCATTCGCGCGCGGTGCGGATGATGCTGCCCTGATAGCGCACCTCGAGCGGCGACGGCTCGCCGCCGCCCGGCTTGCTGCCAATCAGCAGCGTGGCCGCGCCGGTGCGTACGTCGACGCTGGGACACTCGATGTCGGCGGTGGAAGCGTTGGAATCGCCGCCGACGCCGGCCGCGCTTCCCTCGGTGGTCGCCTTGGAAGACGTGTTGAAAAGATCCAAGGACGATGAGCCGAACATGCTGCCGCCGCAGCCGCCCAAGGCCAATGCCAAGCCCAACAGCGCGGCCATGGTCGTACCGTTTCGCATCATGTCGCCGCTTTGCTCCCAAGGCATTTTCTGGCTCGTGTCGTTTGGACGGTCTTATAGCAAACCAAGCGTGGCAACCCCAAGGCAGGGTGGATGAGGGCGGGGCTCAATCCGGATCGTCGGCGAGCCGCGCATACAGCAGATGATCCTGCCAGGTTCCGTTGATGCATAGATAGCTGCGGGCGTAGCCTTCGCGCTTAAAGCCGGCCTTCTCCAGCAGGCCGACCGAGGCGGTATTGGCCGGGATGCAGGCCGCCTCCAGCCGGTGCAGCCGCAGTGTGCGGAAGCAGAACGGCAGCAAAGTGCGCACCGCGGCGGTCATGTAGCCCTTGCGGGCAAACGGTGCGCCGACCCAGTAGCCGATGGAGCCGGCTTGCGCGACGCCGCGGCGGATATTGGCGAGCGTCAACCCGCCGACCAGCGCATTGTCGTCGTTGCGAAAGATCATGAAGGCATAGGCCAGATCGCTGCGCTGATCGTCGGCATAGCGCTTGAGGCGGCGGCGGAAAGCGCCGCGCGAAAGATCGTCGTCCGGCCAGGTCGGCTCCCAGGGCACCAGGAAATCGCGGCTCGCCTCGCGCAAGGCGGCCCATTCGGCAAAGTCGCTGCCTTGCGGCGCGCGCAAGGCGACACCATCGCCGACGATGGCCGGCATGCTGTCGCTGAAACTGACGCTACGGAAGAATGCCATGACGGCCTCTGCCTGACGCGCTCAGGCCGCGCGGCGAACAAGACTTTCAGCGATTGCGGCGGTGCTTTCAAGCCCTTTGCCGGGCCCGAGCGCGGCGATCGCCGGACGGCTGCTTGCGATCAGCGCACGGCCGGCGGCACGCGCGCTCTCGACCGTCACGGCGTCGACCTTGCCGACGATTTCGTCAAGCGGGATCGGCCGGCCATAGGCCAGCATCTGCCGCGCCAACTGACCGAGACGCGCCTCCGAGCTTTCCAACGCCATCAGCAGGCTGGCCTTCATCTGCGCCTTGGCGCGGGCGACCTCGGTCTCGTTGAGCGTCTCGGTAGCATTGGCGACCTCGGCGACCATCACGCGCATGAGCTCGGGCGCGTCGATCTCGTCGGTGCCGGCATAGAGCCCGAATAGCCCGGTATCGGCATAGGGCATGTGGAAGGCGTGGATGGAATAGCAGAGCCCGCGCTTCTCGCGCACTTCCTGGAACAGCCGTGACGACATGCCGCCGCCGAGCACGTTTGTGAATACCTGCAGGCTGTAGAGCGCCTGGTCGCTCACGGCCAAGCCCTGCAGCGCCAGCGCGATATGCACCTGCTCGAGATCGCGGCTTTCCACCCGCGTGCCGCCGCGGAATTGGGCCCGCTCCGGCGCCGGCGCAGCCGGTCCGATGAATTTCGCGAAGCGCTTTTCGGCCTCCTCGACGATTGTCCGGTGCTCGACGGCGCCGGCGGCGGCCACCAGCATGTCGGGCGCGCGGTAGTTGCGCTCGAGGTAGGCGCGGATGCGCGCCGGATTGAACGAGCGCACGGTCTCCGATGTGCCGAGAATGGAACGGCCGACCGCCTGCTTGGGAAACGCGGTCTCCTGCAAGCGTTCGAAAACGAGCTCGTCGGGTGAGTCCTCCAGGCCGCCGATCTCCTGCACGATCACGTTCTGCTCGCGCCGCAATTCCTCGGGGTCGAAGGCCGGCTCCGACAGGATGTCGGACAACACGTCGATGGCCAGCGGCACGTCGGCCTTGAGCACGCGCGCATAGAAGGCGGTGCTCTCGGTGCTGGTCATGGCATTGAGATCGCCGCCGACCGCCTCGATCGATTCGGCGATCTGGCGCGCGCTGCGCCGCTTGGTGCCCTTGAACGCCATGTGTTCAAGCAGATGAGAAATGCCGTGCTCGTCGGGCGCCTCATCGCGGCTGCCGGCGCCGACCCAGACCCCAAGCGTGGCGCTCTCCAGATGCGGCATGCGGTCGGTCACCACCGACAGGCCGGAGGGTAACCTGGTCACCTCGACGCTCATGCCGTTACTCCTTCACGCGCCGCACGCGACGCCGACAAGACAAAATGTTCCACCGCCGCCTGATCGGCCGGCAGCACGGTCACGCGCTCCGGCCGGCCAGTGAGATCGGCAAGCCAGTCGGGCAGCGCCGGCGTGACGCCGCAGGCGGCCGCGACCGCGTCCGGAAACTTGGCGGGATGCGCGGTCGACAGCACCACCATCGGCACCGACGGATCGCGCGTCTCCTTCTCGGCCACCGCCAGAGCCACCGCGGTGTGCGGATCGGCGCAATAGCCGGCCTCGCGCATCCAGGCGCGCATGGTGGCGGCGCATTCCTGCTCGTCGGCGCGATCGGCGGTGAACAGCGCGCGCATCTGCTTGAGCGCCGGCGAGGCGACCGCGAAGCGGCGCGACTGCGCCAGCGAGGCCATCGCGGCGCGCACCGCGGTGGCGTCGCGGCCATTGCTCTCGAACAGCAGCCGCTCGAAATTGGACGATATCTGGATATCCATCGAGGGCGAAGTGGTCGCCACCACGTCCTTGATCTCGTAGGCGCCGGTCGCGAAGGTGCGGGCGAGGATGTCGTTGACATTGGTCGCCACCACCAGCCGGTCGATCGGCAGGCCCATGCGGGACGCGACATAACCGGCATAGACATCGCCAAAATTGCCGGTCGGCACGGTGAAGGCAACTTTCCGGTGCGGCGCGCCGAGCGCCACCGCCGCGGTGAAGTAATAGACGGTCTGCGCCACGATGCGCGCCCAGTTGATGGAATTGACGCCGGACAGCCGCACGCGGTCGCGGAAGGCGTGATGATTGAACATCGCCTTCACCAGCGACTGACAGTCGTCGAAGGTGCCCTCGATCGCCAGCGCCTGCACGTTGGCATCGCTCGCCGTCGTCATCATGCGCCGCTGCACCTCGGAAATGCGGCCATGCGGGAACAGCACCACCACATCCACCTGCTCACGTCCGCGGAACGCCTCGACCGCGGCGCCGCCGGTGTCGCCCGAGGTCGCCACCACAATGGTGGTGCGCTCATTGCGCGCGCGCAACACGTGATCCATCAGCCGGGCGACGAGTTGCATCGCCAGATCCTTGAAGGCGAGCGTCGGCCCGTGGAACAGCTCCAGCACGAACAGGCTGGCGCCGAGTTGCACCAGCGGCGCGGTGGCCGGATGGCGGAAGGCGCCGTAGGCCTCCTGCGCCATGCGCGCGAGATCGGCTTCCGCAATGCTGTCGCCGACGAAGGGCCGGATCACCTCGACCGCGACCTCGGCATAAGGCCGGCCGGCAAAACCGGCGATCGTCTTGGCATCGAGCGCCGGCCAGGATTCCGGCACGTACAGGCCGCCGTCGCGGGCGAGCCCGGCCAGCATGACCTCGACAAAATCGAGCGCGGGGGCCTCCCCCCGGGTTGAGACGTAACGCATTGAGTTGACTTGGCTTTATGGTTCCGGCCCGGCCGTAATGTGGCCGGCACAGTAGCCGCACGCGGGGGCTTTCACAAGGAAACGCCACGGACGGAATTTGCGTATGACGCGAACGCGCGCCGCGTCAGCGGAGAGCCGACCGCAGTGAAATTGATATTCATCCGTCGCCTGCCCTACCATGGCGGGACACACCATCCGGGCATCATCCCCTCACTTAGATTGGTATTTCATGCGCAAGCTCGAACTGACGCTGGCCTGCGGCCGTTACGATCGCACGCAACCCCTCATCGACGGCCGGGTGCAGCCCGAAGGCGTCGATCTCACCTTCCTCCCGCTGCGCCCGGGCGAGACCTTCTGGCGCATGCTCAACTACGGCGAGTTCGACGTATCCGAGATGTCGCTCTCGTCCTACACGATCCTGCGCTCGGAAGGCGACACGCGCTTCACCGCGATCCCGGTTTTTCCCTCGCGGGTCTTCCGGCATTCGGCGATCTATGTCCGCGCCGATTCCAGCATCGAGAAACCGGAGGATCTCAAAGGCAAACGTATCGGCGTCGGCGACTACCAGATGACGGCGGCGGTTTGGGCGCGCGGTCTGCTCACGCACGAGTACGGTGTCACGCCGGAGGATATCGTATGGGTTATCGGCAGGCCGATCCGCACCATCAAGTCGCCCGACGGCATCCGGTTGCAGGATTTGCCGGCAGACACGACGCTGGAGACGATGCTCGAGCGCGGCGAGATCGATGCCCTCATATCGGTGATGATCCCGAGTGGGCTGGGCAAGACGGTCAGGCGGCTGTTCCGCGATTCACGCCAGGTCGAGATCGAGTATTATAAAAAGACCGGTATCTTCCCGATCATGCACACGCTCGTGCTGAAGACGAATCTTTACGAAAGCAAACCGTGGCTCGCGGTGAGCTTCTACCGCGCTTTCCTGCGCGCGCGCGACCTCGCTTATCAGACGATGTACGACACAGATGCGTTGAGCGTGAGCCTGCCCTGGGTGATCCAGGAGGTTGAAGCGACGCGCGGAATTTTCGGGCCGCAAATCTGGGACTACTCGATCGAAGGTAGCTTGCCGACGCTCAATGCCCTGGTCGCCTATCTCGACGAGCAAAAGCTTACGCGGCGCAGAATGAGCGTCGATGAGCTGTTTGCGCCCAATATCAGTGCCGGTCTCGCCGATTATCTGCGCGCAACCGGAGAGGATTGAATCGAAAGGGTCATGGGGCGCGACCTTGGTTCGCATCAGCGCCGCCACCTGAGCCGCCCGGCGAGCCACACCGCGTAGACACCGGCCAAAGCGAGCGCGAGGCCGAACCAGGTGATGGCGTATTGCAGGTGATTGTCGGGCAGCGCGACCACGAGCTTGCCGGGCTTGGGCCAGCCGCCCTCAGGCACCGGCGATTCCTGATCGATATAGAACGGGGCTGCTATTGCCCATGTCTTGGCGGCGGCCATGGTCTTGGTGTCGCGCAGATACCAGACGTTGCCCGCAACGTCGTCGGCCGGCGTGAACAGTCCGCGCGTCTCCGGCCAGCGCATCACGCCGACGATCTCGACAATGCCGCGCGGCATGCCGCCGGCGCGCGTGGCGGCATCCTTGCGCTCGAGCGGCACGAAGCCGCGGTTGACCAGCACGATGCTGCCGCCGGCCAATTGCGCCGGCGCGAACACCCAGTAGCCCGGACCTTTGACGTCCGGCCGCAGGGCTGAGCCGGCGGTGTAGACCAGCGCCTCCTGGCCTGCGAGGAATTCGGCCGGGAACGTGACGCGGGTATATTCATTGCCTTCCTGCAGCAATCGCGGCCAGTTGGCGCGCGGCGGCAGATTAACCGGCGCGCGCGTCAGCCGCGTGTTCAGCGTCGCGATCAGATTTTCCTTCCAGACCTTGCGATCGAGCTGCCAGAGACCGAGTCCACACAGGATGGCGATGCCGACAATGGCGAACACCGTCGCCTCGATCACGCCGCCGCGGCGTTTGGCGCGCGGCTCGCTCACGTATCGCCCTTGTGCTGGAGGCGGCCTTCCGCCGCCTTGTGATGGTATTGCAGCGCGATCAGCAGGCCCTTGAGCAACCTTAAAGGAGCAAGCGTCACCAGCAGGATCAGCGGCAGCCACAGCACCGCGTGCAGCCAATAGGGCGGCTGATACACCACCTCGGTCATCAGCGCCGCGAACACCACGATGGCGCCGCCAATCAGGATCACGAACACCGCCGGCCCGTCGCCGGCATCGGCGAAGCCATAGTCGAGGCCGCAGCGCTCGCAGGCCGGACGCAAGGTCAGGAAGCCCTTGAAAAGCTTGCCCTCGCCGCAACGCGGACAGCGGCCGCGCAGTCCTCTGCCGATCGGCAGTGCGGTCGGCGGTGCATGGTCAACCATCTCGAAACCTCGAAATAACAAAGGGCGGCGTCGCCGCCGCCCTTCGTGACGATCGCCGTCTGCGATCAGTGCCCGTGGGCGGCGCTGGCGCCGGAGCCCCACACATATATGCAAGCGAATAGGAACAGCCACACCACGTCGACGAAATGCCAGTACCAGGCGGCGAATTCGAAGCCGAGATGCTGGGTCGGCGTGAAGTGGCCGTTGAGCGCGCGCAGCAGGCAGACGATCAGGAAGATCGAGCCGATGATCACATGCGCGCCGTGGAACCCGGTCGCCATGAAGAAAGTGGCGCCGTAGATGTTGCCGGCAAAGCCGAAGGCGGCGTGCGAATACTCATAGGCCTGCACGCCGGTGAAGGTGACGCCGAGCAGGATGGTCAGCGCCAGACCCCATTTCAGGCCCTGCCGGTCGCCCTCCAGCAGCGCATGATGCGCCCAGGTCACCGTGGTGCCCGAGGTGAGCAGGATCAGCGTGTTCAGGAGCGGCAGGTGCCAGGGATTGAAGGTTTCGATGCCTTGCGGCGGCCACACGCCGTGCGTGAAGGCCAGGCGGCCGACCTCATGCGCTTCGCCGGGAAACAGCGCGGTGTTGAAATAGGCCCAGAACCAGGCAACGAAGAACATCACCTCGGAGGCGATGAACAGAATCATGCCGTAGCGGTGCGAAATCTGCACCACGCGGGTGTGGTAGCCTTCGTGTTCGGCCTCGCGGATCACGTCGCGCCACCAGACGATGAAGGTGTAGAGCACGCCGATGACGCCGATGCCGAACACCAGCGGCGCCGCGGTAAACATGTGATGCATCCAGGCGATGGCGCCGACCGCCAGGACGAAGACGGAAGTGGCGCCGACCGCCGGCCACGGGCTCGGATCGACCAGGTGGTAGTCGTGGTGCGGCTTGACGTGAGCGTCGGCCATTATCGTCTCCGTCTAGTTTTTTCTGCGCATGATCTTTTCCGAAAAACGGTTCCTACTTTTCGGGATCATGCGCTTCGTTAGAGCTTGCTCTTATCCTTGTCCGGCGCCTCAGCCACCGGCTGCGCGGCATCGCGCTGCCGATAGAAAGTGTAGGACAGCGTAATGGTATTGAGGTCGTCCTGGTCGTGATCCTTGGCGATGGCGGGATCGACATAGAACACGACCGTCATTTCGCGCGTCTCGCCCGCTTTCATCCGCTGCTCGGTGAAGCAGAAGCAGTTGATCTTGGTGAAATAGGAACCGACTTGCGGCGGCGAGACGTTATACGAAGCCATCCCCACGATCTCGCGCGCGGCTTCGTTGATGACCTTGTAGTGCACGGTCGCCACTTCGCCGATGCGGACTTTGATCTCGTTCTGCTCGGGCGTGAATTTCCACGGCAGTCCGGGCGCGACGTTCGAATCGAAACGGATGGTCAGCGTACGGCCGAGCACCTGGTCGGGCGCCCGTTCGGCAACCTGGGTGGTGCCGCCGTAGCCGGTGGTGCGGCAGAACCAGTTGTAGAACGGCACCGACGCAAAAGCCGCGCCGACCATGCCGGCGACCACCGCGCCGCAGCAGACAGCGATCAGCATGTCGCGGCGCAGCGGCTTCTTGTCGTCACGCGATGAGGTCGGTTGCTTCGTCATATCGGGCGCACCAGAACCATCGGGCCCTTCACCAAGGTCATCACGTAGAACAGCACGACCAGCGCGACGAGCGCCAAAGCAATGGCGATCGAGCGCGAGCGCCGAGCGCGCTTCTGCGCCTCGGTGAGCACGACACCCTCGTCCTTGGCCGGTTCAGTCATTGTCAATCCGATGCTCACGCCGTCAGCCGGGAGATCAGCCCGCCCCATCCGCGCTCGACCAGGAGCGTCGCGAACAGGAGGAACAAATACAGGATCGAGAAGGCGAACAGTTGCTTGCTGGCGCGCTCGGCCGGACGGCGCTCATTGAGCACCTGCCAGGCCAGCGCCAGCATGATGGCGCCGGTCACGCTCGCCACGCCGCCGTAGAGCGCTCCGGCAAAGCCGAGCGCCCAGGGCGCGATACCGAGCGGCACCAGGATGAGCGTATAGAGCATGATGTGCCGCCGCGTGCTGGTATCGCCGGCGACCACAGGAAGCATCGGAATGCCGGCGCGGGCGTAGTCCTCGGTGCGGTAGAGCGCCAGCGCCCAGAAATGCGGCGGCGTCCACAGCAGAATGATCAGAAACAGCAGCAGCGGCTCGAGCGACAGCGAACCGGTCACCGCCGCCCAGCCGATCATCGGCGGGAAGGCGCCGGCGGCGCCGCCGATCACGATGTTCTGCGGCGTCGAGCGCTTGAGCCACATCGTGTAGACCGCGACGTAGAAGAAAATGGTGAAGGCGAGCAACGCGGCCGCCAGCACATTGACCAGGAGGCCCAGCACCACCACCGCGAACGCGGCGAGCGTCAGCCCGAAGGCGAGCGCCTCGCCCGGCTGCACGCGGCGCATCGGCACCGGACGGCGCGCGGTGCGTGTCATCACCGCGTCGATGTCGGCGTCGTACCACATATTGAGGCTACCCGCCGCGCCGGCGCCGACCGCGATGCAGAGCAGGGCGGTGAAGCCGGTGAGCGGATGCAAGTGGCCCGGCGCCACCGCCAGGCCGACCAGCGCGGTGAACACCACAAGCGACATCACGCGCGGTTTCATCAACGCGATGTAATCGCCGACACTGGCCGAGCTCGGCTCAGCCAGTGAACTTGCGACAATCGGGCCGCGGAAGTCTGCGCCTTCGCTGATGAGCGACATTATTT
>JAANCK010751024.1_pt1 | contig 10124 bp, 8 predicted proteins | sample 7277841 | NCBI WGS metagenome assembly JAANCK01 (sample SAMN14222788, study PRJNA588281) | permafrost metagenome | isolation source: Arctic cryosol methane SIP | place: Canada:Nunavut | collected 2015-07 | reverse complement strand
CCCTTCGGCGTCGACGTTTCGTCGGGCGTCGAAAGCGAACCCGGCCGGAAGGATCCGGACAAGATGGCCCGCTTCGTCCTTGCCGTGAGGAGGGCCGATGCTCTCCGCTGACCGGCCCGGTTACTTCGGCGCCTACGGGGGGCGCTTCATTCCCGAAACGCTTTCCTTTGCCCTCGATGAGCTCGCGACCGCCTACGACGCGGCGCGCGTCGATCCCGCCTTCCAGGCGCGGCTCGACGATCTTCTGAAGAACTACGTGGGCCGCGCGACGCCGCTGTATTTCGCCGAGCGCCTCACGAAACACGCGGGCGGCGCGCGGATCTTTCTGAAGCGAGAAGACCTCAATCACACCGGCGCGCACAAGATCAACAACGCGATCGGCCAGGCGCTGCTGGCGAAGCGCCTTGGAAAGGCGCGCATCATCGCGGAGACGGGGGCGGGCCAGCACGGTGTCGCCACCGCCACCGCGTGCGCCCTCCTGGGTCTGCCTTGCTGGGTTTTCATGGGCGAAGTCGACGTGGCCCGCCAGCGGCCGAACGTCCAGCGGATGGAGCTTCTCGGCGCCCAGGTGACCCCGGTGGATTCGGGGAGTCGGACGCTCAAGGACGCCATCAATGCGGCGATGCGTCAGTGGGTCGCTGATGTGCGCGACACTCACTATCTCGTGGGTTCGGTGGTCGGCCCCGACCCGTTTCCACGGATGGTGCGCGACTTCCAGTCGGTCATCGGCCGCGAAACCCGCGCGCAGTGCCTCGCTCGCCTCGGCCACCTTCCGGATCTCGTGGTGGCGTGCGTGGGCGGAGGGTCGAATGCGATCGGCATGTTCCATCCCCTGCTCGACGATCCCATCGCTCTCCTCGGCGTGGAGGCGGCGGGCCACGGCATCGACACCGCGCGGCACGCGGCGACCCTGACCAAGGGCCGGCCCGGGGTTCTGCATGGCGCGCGCACGATCCTGCTGCAGGACGAAGATGGGCAGATCCAGGAAGCGCACAGTATTTCCGCCGGACTCGACTATCCGGGGGTTGGACCGGAGCATGCCCATCTGCGCGACATCGGCCGCGTGCGCTACGAAAGCGTCACGGATGCCGAAGCACTCGCCGCGTTTCGCCTTCTCGCCCGCCTCGAGGGCATCGTGCCCGCGCTCGAGTCCGCGCACGCGGTGGCGGCGGCAACCAGCACCGCGGCGACGCTCCCGCGGGATCGGGTGGTGGTGGTGAACCTCTCGGGCCGCGGCGACAAGGACCTCGACCACGTGATGGCTCGCGACGCGGAGGCCGGGTCATGACCATGGCGGCGATGTTCGCGGCGGTGAAGGCAAGGAACGAGATCGCGCTCATTCCATACGTCACCGCCGGGTATCCCACGATCCCAGCTTCGCTCGACTTCATCGAACAGGCCGCCAGAGCCGGGGCCGACGCGGTCGAGATCGGCCTGCCCTTCTCGGACCCGGTCGCGGATGGGCCGACGATTCAATTCGCGTCTCATCGCGCGCTCGAGGGCGGTTTCAAGACGCGCGCCTTCCTCGAGGTTCTCACCAGGCGCCCTCGCCCCTGCCCCCTCATCCTCATGACGTACCTCAATCCTCTTCTCGCTCTTGGTCCAAACGCGTTTTCGATCCTGGTCGCCGCGGGCATTTCCGCCGTGGTGATCCCGGACCTGCCCGAAGAGGAGGCCGCCACGATGTCCGGGGAAGCCGCGCGGGCCGGCATCGACGTGGTGCTTCTGGCGGCCCCTACCAGTTCGGACGTAAGGCTTCGTCGCATTGGCTCCGCGTCGCGCGGCTTCGTCTATGTGGTCGGTGTGGTGGGGACGACGGGCGCGCGGCGCGAGGCCGATCCAGCCCTGCCGCGAATCCTGGATCGCGTGCGCCACGCGACCGCCCTGCCCCTCGTGGCCGGGTTCGGCCTTTCCGATCCGTCCCACATCCAGGCCATCACCGCACACACGGACGGCGCCATCGTCGGAAGCCGTCTCGTGGACGCCATTCGCCAGGGCGAAGACTTCGCCGCACTCATCCAATCCTTCAAACAAGCCACCCGGAGACATTGATGTTGATCCTCATGAAACCTGCCACGAACCCCGACGCGGTCGCCGTCGTCTGCCGCGCCATAGAGGAACTCGGCCTTGTGCCGCACCCGATTCCCGGGGCCACCCGCGTCGCCATCGGCGTCACCGGCAACACCGGCCCGGTCGACGAAACGCCCATCCGCGGCCTGCCCGGCGTGGTCGACGTGATCCGCGTGACCAAGCCCTACAAGCTCACGAGTCGCGAGATGAAGCCCGACGACACCGTGGTCGTGGTGGGCGGCATCCGCATCGGCGAGCAGCGGCCGGTGGTGATCGCGGGTCCGTGCTCGGTTGAAACGCGCGAGCAGACCATCGAGACCGCGAAGCGCGTAAAGGCCGGCGGCGCTCACCTGCTGCGCGGTGGCGCCTTCAAGCCGCGCACGTCGCCCTACGCGTTCCAGGGCCTGGGCGAGAAGGGTCTCGAGATCCTGGCCGAGGCCCGCGATATCACCGGTCTGCCCCTGGTCACCGAGGTAATCGGCGTCGAAGTCTTCGAAGCCGTGGAAGCGGTGACCGACATCCTGCAGATCGGCGCCCGCAACATGCAGAACTACCCGCTCCTTCGGCGCGCAGGCAAGAGCCGCAAACCGGTGCTCCTCAAACGAGGTCAGTCCGCGACCCTCGAGGAGTTCCTCCTTGCCGCCGAGTACCTGCTCGCGGAGGGAAACCGGAACGTCATTCTGTGCGAGCGGGGGATCCGCACCTTCTCCGATCACTCGCGCTACACGCTCGACATCAACATCGTGCCGGAACTGAAGAGCCTCACTCATCTCCCGGTCCTCGTCGATCCCTCGCACGCGTCGGGAAAGCGCGAGATGGTGGTACCGCTTGCCCGGGCCGCGTTCGCCGCGGGTGCCGACGGTGTCATCGTCGAAGTGCATCCGCATCCCGACAAGGCGCTGTCGGACGGACGGCAGTCCCTGAACCTTCAGCTCTTCGCGGACATGATGCGCGGCCTCGAGCGCTATGTGCCGCAGAGCGAGTCCGAACCGGCCCTCGTCGCATGAGCGTCGCCCGCCTTCGTCTCGACCGCGCGGTGAACGCGCTCGAGGCGTTCAGCCGCCTCTATGCGGAAGAGCGCTACGCGTTTCTGTGCGAGTCGCTGGGTGAAGCGGGCCGCAATCGCTTCTCCTTCTTCGGCGGCCGGCCCTCGCGAATCCATCGCAGCCGGCCTTCGGCGATCACGATCGAGGACGTCGAGACGGGCGAGACACGGTCGGATCCGCGCGATCTTCTCGACTCGATTCGCGACGTTCTGTCCGGGACAGAGGGCGTGCCGGACGTCCCGCCTTTTTCCGCGGGTGTCGTGGGCTACCTCGGCTACGACGTGGTGAGGCGGTTCGAGCGCCTTCCTTCCCCGCCCCCCGATCCGGAAGGGCTCCCGGACAGCGTCCTGCTCGTCCCCACGGAGATCGTCGTGGTCGATCATCACGAAGGCACCACGGACATCCTCGTGCATGGATCCGGTGGTGAGGCCCGCCTCGCGGTCATTCGCGCGCAAGTCGAAAAGGCGACCGGGCCGCGAAGGCAGGCCTCCAGCCCGGCCGCCGACGTTGCGCTTCATCCCCGAACGTCGCGGCCCGAGTTCGAGGCGGATATCGAGACGATCCTGGAGCACATCCGCGCGGGGGACATCTTCCAGGGCGTCCTGTCTCAGAGATTCGAGGCGTCCTTCGCCTCCGATCCGCTCGAGCTCTATCGCGTCCTCCGCGAAACCAATCCGTCGCCCTACATGTATTTCCTGAAGCTCGGCCCCGATCACGCCGTGCTTGGGTCGTCGCCCGAGGTCCTGGTGAGTCTCGAAGGAGCGCGGGCCATGACCCGGCCGCTCGCGGGCACGAGGCCCCGTGGCGATTCGCCCGAGCGGGACGCCGCCCATGCGGACGAACTGCTCGCCGACCTCAAGGAGCGCGCGGAGCACGTGATGCTCGTCGACCTCGCGCGCAACGACCTCGGCCGGGTGTGCGAGTACGGCTCGGTCCGGGTCACGCGGCAGTTCGAGATCGAGCGCCACGCGCGGGTCATGCACATCGTGTCGGAAGTCGAAGGACGCCTGCGACCGGAGCATGACGCCCTCGATCTCTTCCGCGCGACCTTTCCCGCGGGGACCGTCACTGGCGCCCCGAAAATCCGCGCCATGGAGATCATTGATTCTCTCGAGCCGGTGCGCCGGGGCCTTTATGGAGGAGCCATCGGCTACATCGATCCGGCCGGCCGCATGGACCTGTGTCTCGCGATTCGCACCCTCGTGGTCCATCGGGGCCGCGTGCTCCTGCAGGCGGGCGCCGGTGTGGTCGCGGACTCCGATCCCGCGCGCGAGTATGAAGAGACGCGCCACAAGGCCTCGGCCCTGGTGCGCGCGCTCGAGCGATTTCAGCCCGCGGTTTCGGAGGTGGCGTCGTGATCGTGGTGATTGATAACTACGACTCCTTCGTCTTCAATCTGGTCCAGGCTCTTGGTTCCATGGGCGAGGAGATCCGCGTCTTCCGGAATGACGCCATCGATGTTCCGGGCGTGCGAGCGCTTCGCCCAGGCGCCCTGGTCCTCTCGCCCGGACCCGGGCGACCGGAGGCCGCGGGGGTCACGGTTGCAGCGATCCGCGAACTCTCGTCGATCCCGACACTCGGCGTATGTCTAGGGCACCAGGCCATCGCCTGCGCTCTTGGCGGACGGGTGGTGAGGGCCGATGTGCCGCGTCATGGCAAGTCGTCCCCGGTGAAGCACGACGGCACGGGTCTCTTCGAAGGCCTTGGCTCGCCCTTTGAAGCCGGCCGCTATCACTCGCTGGTTGCGGAGCGTTCATCCCTTCCAGGGACACTGCGGGTCACCGCCTGGACGGAGGACGGCACGGTGATGGCGCTCCGGCACGTCGAGCGACCCCTTTTCGGGGTCCAGTTTCATCCGGAGTCCGTCCTCACACCCGAGGGAAACCGGATCGTCGGGAATTTCCTCCACCTGGCCCGGCACGGGGAAGGAACTCGTCCGCGGCAACTTTGCGCGGGATGAAGCACCTGGGCCAGAATCGCGCGTGCCCCCATCGTCCAAGCAACGCGAGTGGGTCTTTCGTATCGCCCTCTTGAGCCTCTCCGTGTTGTTTGCCCTCGGAATCGCCGAGGGGATGGCCCGCGTCTTTCGGGCCTCGCACAGCGGAGGGAAGGAAGGCGGGGAGGACGCGCGATACAACGAGTACGATCCCCTGCTCGGCTGGCGCAAGAAGAAGAATGCGAGCGCCACCTACAGGCGGCGCGAGTACACGGTCGACGTGCGCATAAATTCACAGGGCTTGCGCGACCCCGAGCGCGCCGTCGAGCCCGCGCCGGGCGTCTTCCGCGTTCTGGCCCTGGGCGATTCGTTCGTGGAGGGGTACACCGTGGATCTCCCCCAGACCGTGACCCAGAGGCTCGAGGCCCGGCTCAGGGAAACCGGGTGTCCGGCCGAGGTGATCAACGGCGCCACCCAGGCCTACAGCACCGATCAGGAGTATCTGTTCTACCGGTCGGAAGGCGCGCGGTACCAGCCATCGCTCGTTCTCCTCTTCTTCTATTGGAACGACGTCATCTACTCGGACCGCCAGGACTATTTCGGCACGCCCAAGCCGGTGTTCCAGATGGGAGGAGGCGAGCTCAAACTCCACCGATACCCGGTCAAGGAAAAGCCGAAGGAAAACCCGACCGCAGACTCCGGCCCCGCAGAGACGGGCCACGGATCGGCACTGCTCGAGATGGTGAGGGAAAGACTCTGGGTGGGCGCTCCCGGCATGCACGATGCGCTCGCGCGATTCGGCCTTTGGAGTCCCATACCGAAGTCGACCCCGCGGCTCGAGATGCTGGTCTATGACCAGCGCGACCTCGCGCCGGTCGAAGACGCCTGGGAAAAAGTGGGGGCGATCATGAAGGCGCTCAAGGCCGATGTGGAGAGCCACGGCTCCACCCTCGCGCTTGTGTACATCCCGGCGAGGATGGAAATCCAGGAGGCCTCATGGAACGTCACCAAGAAGCTCTATCGCCTGAGTGAAGGAGCCTGGAACCGCGACAAGGTGCGGCACAAGGTGGAGGCCCTCGGCGCCTCGCTCCAGGTGCCGCTGATCGACCTGACGCCGGGCCTCAAGGCGGCCGATCAGCTCCTGAAGCCCGCGTACTTCACCTTCGATGGACACTGGAACGCACGGGGCCACGACGTCGCGGCCACCGCGGTCTTCGATTGGATGAAGCGCTCCGGATCGCTGCCCGCGGCCTGCGGCGGCCGGCTGAACAGCCAGGCGACATCGGCCGCGACGAGCGATCCCGCAACGGATCCGACGATCAGTTCAAGACATTGAATATCACGGATTCGGCAGCGACCTGCTGCCTTCGGCCCCACTCCGAGTTAGCCTTCGCCTTTGGAGGTCCTCGCATGACTCGTCTCTCCCGCGTGCTGGCGTGTTTGCTGATGGCCGGCATCGCCCTCGTTCCCCGCGCCACCGCGCAGGATCAGAAGAAGCCGGCCCCCACGTTCGGAGCGGAAGTCGCCCTGGTGGCGGTTCCCGTTTTCGTCACCGACAAGGATGGCCGAACCGTCCCCGGCCTGACCGCCCGGGACTTCGAGGTGGAAGACGGCGGGAAGCCGGCGCCGATCGAAGGCTTCCTGGCCATTTCGGGCGACGGTCCCGCGCAGAGCCCCCGTGGCGCGGCCGGGGGCGCCACCCTCCTTTCCTCGCGCCGTCAATTCATCCTCCTCTTCGACCTGGCGCTCTCCCGCTCGGTGACTATCCAGCGGTCACGGATCGCCGCGCGGAAGTTCGTGGAGGAGAAGATCGGGCCCGGCGATCTGGTCGCGGTGATGGCCGCGACACCTCAGGGGATCAAAACACTGCTCGGCCTCAGTCCGGATCGAGCCCAGGTCATACGAGCGATCAACGCCCTGGGCCGGGGGGACATGGGTCGAAGTCGAGACCCTCTGGGAATCGTCTACGACGCCAACCTCCAGTCCACTCTCGCGGTTTCCGCTGACGCCCAGAGCCCGGCGGAGGAAGCGGCGGCGGACGCGTCACGCCAGCAGACCCTGCTCCTCATGCGCCAGCAGCGCCAGGCGTACGCTCAGCAGATCAGCCAGTTCCTCGGAGGACTCCAGGGCCTTGCCCGGCAACTCGACTCGATCCGCGGCCGAAAGAACATCATCCTCTTCTCCGAGGGCTTCGACACCACCATCATCACCGGCGCCCAGGGCAATGAGAGGGGCGCGGCCTCGAACGCGGTCACTACCGGCGCCCTGTGGGAGGTGGACAGTGACACCTACTTCGGTTCCGCCACCTCTCAGAATGCCTTGAGCAGCGTGTTCACGGCGATGCGCGGATCCGATGTGGTCGTCCACACGATCGACCTCGGAAGCGCTGGAACGGACACCATGGACCTCGGGTCCCTGGAAGGATCGGCGTTCATCCCGGTGAGCGGCCTCGACTCCCTGGCCGCCTTCGCCTCCAACACGGGCGGGCGATTCATCAAGGGCGTGACCGATGTCGGGGCCGCTCTCACCGACATCGCGGACGCGACCAAGGCCTACTACGTGATCGCGTTCTCTCCCACCTCTTCGGATGTGGGGAAGCTCCGGAAGCTGAAGATCAAGGTGAAGACACCGGGTCTCAAGGTGAACCACCGGCCGGCCTATCTCATTCCCGATCCCGGTAAGCCCGACCCGGCCCGCCAGGCCTTGCAGGCTTCCGAGATCATCGCCAAGGGGCTCACCGGAGGACCGATCGTGCTCTCCGCCTACACCCTGCCCTACCGGTCGCCGCGGAACGGGATCGGCGTGCCCATCGTGATTCAGATTCCCGCCGAGGCGTTCATCGAGCCGTTGAAGCGCAAGCAGATCAACCTCGAGCTGTTCGGCTATCTGATCGACAACAAAGGCACGGTGGTGGACTTCTTCAAGGCCACGCCCGCGCTCGATCCGGCCGTGGTCGGTCCCAAGCTCAAGTCCGGCGGCCTGCAGATCATCACCACCTTCGGGGCCGAGGCGGGAAGCTACGAGGTTCGCCTTCTCCTGCGCGACCCGGTGTCCCAGAAGTTCGGCGCGCTTCGGCTCCCCGTGGTCGTTCCCGGTTTCCCGACCGCCCTCTTCGTGTCGTCGCCCATGATCACCGAGAATCCCTTCGACCGCGTGGCCCTGCCCACGGTCACCGAACGGCGCCCGAACCGGGAGATTCCCTTCCGCATCGAGGACCGGCCCTTCACCGTGGAGACCAGTCCCGTGCTGAAGCGCGGAGTGGCCCGGGAGATCTGCGTCTTCAAGTCGACGTCGACCGGCCGGGCCGAAGATTTGCGCCTGGTCCTGATCGGCGCCGACGGGTTGGAGAAGTTGCAGACCGCCGACGGGCTCAAGGTGTCGCGCGACGCCGATGGTTTCGATCGGGTGGTGTTCACCATTTCCCCCAAGGACGTCGAGGCCGGCGAGTACGAACTGAAGGTGAGTGTCGGGCCAACGGTCTCACTCACGACTTCTCTCCGCGTCCAGTAGCCAGGCGGTTGACTCGCGGCGGCGGAGGCCGGAGCCCGCCGCCGATTCAGAGCCCGAGAGACTTCAGGTGCGCGCGCAGGGCGGGGCCAAGGTCGTCGCGCTGGAGAGCGAGGTCGATGGTCGCCTTGAGAAAACCGAGCTTCTGCCCGGCGTCGTACCTCTTCCCTTCGAACTCGTAGCCGAGCAATCGCCTGCGGGTGACCAGAGACCTCAGGCCGTTCGTGAGTTGAATCTCGCCGCTGTGGTCGCGTGCCGTGGCCAAAAGATCGTCGAAGATGTCGGGAGTCAGGATGTACCTCCCGATGATCGCGAGATCCGAGGGCGCGTCCTCACGCTTCGGTTTCTCGACGAGTTCCCTGAGCAGGTGCACGCGCGCGTCCTTCACGTCGCGATCGCCCCGGATCACTCCGTAAGCCGAGATGTCCGCCGCCGCCACCTTGAGGAGCGCGATCACCGGATCGCCGTCCCGCTCGAACACGTCCATCATCTGGCGCAGGGCGGGCAGGCCCGGTGAGTCGATCAGGTCGTCCGGCAGCATGACCGCGAAGGGTTCGTTCCCCACGAGGTCGCGCGCGGCGAGGACGGCGTGGCCGAGGCCCAGGGGCTCCTTCTGGCGGACGTAGGAGACCGAAGCCAGATCCGACACCTTCCGGGCTTCGCGGACGAGGTCGAGCTTGCCGCGTTCGCGGAGCGTCGCTTCGAGCTCGTAGGAAATATCGAAATGATCCTCCATCGAGGACTTCGAACGCCCGGTGACGATGATGACGTGCTCGATGCCCGAGGCCACTGCTTCTTCCACCGCGTACTGGATGATGGGCTTGTCGACGACGCAGAGCATTTCCTTCGGCATCGACTTGGTGGCGGGGAGAAAACGCGTGCCCAGCCCGGCGGCCGGAATGACGACTTTTCGAACCTTGGGCCTCATCGGAGGAAAATAGCATCGCTTCGGGGAAACGCGTCAGGGTGACGCCTCCGCCGCGAAGCGGATCCGGGGAAGGAAACACCGTGCTCGAACTTCGCTACGTCGCCGACAACAAGGACGCCATTCTGGCCATGCTGAAGGATCGCGGCGACGATCCAGCCAAAGTCTTCGCGGAGAGGGACCCCTGGGAGCTCGACTCGAAGCGTCGCGAGATCATCCAGAAGGTGGAGGGGCTCCGGCACCGGCAACGCCTCGCGGGCGAAGAAATCGCCAGGCGGGGCAAGGCGAAAGAGGACACAGCCGAGCTCAAGGCCGAGATGAAGACGGTGTCGGACGACATCAAGGCCTTCGATGGGGAACTTTCGGCCATCGAACTTCGGCTCAACAATCTCATGCTGATCCTCCCGAACATTCCCGACGACAGCGTTCCGCGCGGCGATGCCTCCGCCAATACCGTGGTCCGGAAAGTGGGGGAGCCCCGCAGCTTCGATTTCGAACCGAAGCTCCACAATGACATCGGCACCGCGCTCGGGATCATCGATTTCGAGCGTGCGGCGAAGATCTCCGGCGCGCGCTTCTCGAGCCTGTGGGGCGCGGGCGCAAAGCTGGAGCGCGCCCTGATTCAGTTCATGCTCGATCT
>JAANCK010408939.1_pt1 | contig 10128 bp, 5 predicted proteins | sample 7277841 | NCBI WGS metagenome assembly JAANCK01 (sample SAMN14222788, study PRJNA588281) | permafrost metagenome | isolation source: Arctic cryosol methane SIP | place: Canada:Nunavut | collected 2015-07 | reverse complement strand
GAATCCACCGCCGACCGGCGGTACGCCGGACTCAGGGATCCCGCAGGCCGGCAGACCCGCGGTGAGCGCGCAGAGCAGCAGTCGGGTCGCCGCCTGCGGCCGGCAACCGATGCCGAGCCCTGCGAGGGCTCCCCTGGCGAATGAGGGAGTCTGGCAGACCATCGAGACGGTGCGCGGGCAGCCCGCCATCCTGGCCACCTTCGTCCGACCCGACGCGAAACACACCAGGTTCCTTGCGGGGATCACCTGCATCAACCAGGACCTGGCCAGCTTCGTCCTGCACCCGGGAACCCAGGTACCCGGCGGCACCGGCTGGTCCCAACCAACCACGGTCCCGCATGGCCAGCGCGGAAGTCTCCTCGCCACATTCAACTCGGGTTTCCTCATGGCCGACGCAATGGGCGGCTTCTGGCAGGACGGCAACGCTGTCGGGCACCTGACCGCCGGCAGGGCATCGATGGTGTTCCTCCGCAACGGTCGCCTCGACATCCGGTCCTGGGAAGGCGGACCCGTCCCTGCAGGAGTTGCCGCGGTCCGTCAGAACCTCACGCTGCTGGTCGACAGCGGCCAGATCACAGACGCGGTAAGGACCGCCGACAGCGGTGCCTTTGGGAAGACGCTCGGCGACACCACCTTCGTGTGGCGCTCCGGCGTCGGCATCCGTGCCGACGGCAGCATCGTCACGGTGCACGGCAATGCGCTCTCTGTGCAGACCCTTGCCCAGCTCCTGCTGGACGCCGGTGCTGTGCGGGCCATGCAACTCGACATCAACCGGGACTGGACCAGCTACAGCTACTCCCGGCACTCGCCGGCCTGCGCCCCGGTCAAGCTCACGGCCGACCAGGTGCGCCCCGCCGGACGGTACCTGCACACCTCGAGCCGCGACTTCGTCGCCGTCGCCGCGCGCAGCTAGCCGGCAGGAGGTAGAGGCCGACGGTGCGGGATGAGGGTGTCACCATCCATCCCGCACAGCGCGGTGACCCGCTCGACAGGACCGATCTAGGGAGAACATGGACTGGCTGCACGTCGTCATCCTGGGAGTGATCGAAGGACTCACCGAGTTCCTGCCGATTTCCAGCACGGCCCACCTGACGATCGCCGAGCGACTGTTCGGCATCCCGCTCCTCGATCCCGGCATCACTGCGTTCACGGCCGTCATCCAGTTGGGGTCGATACTCGCGGCGGTGGCCTACTTCCGCTTCGACATCGCGCGGATCGTGATCGCCTGGTCGCGGGGGCTCCTCCGCCCGGACCTGCGCGACTATCCCGAGTACCGCATGGGCTGGAACGTCGTCATCGGGTCCGTCCCGATCGCGATCCTCGGCTTGGGCCTTCACGGCGCGATCGAGGGACCCTTCCGCAACCCGTGGGTCGTTGTCATCGGCCTGCTGGGCTGGAGCCTCGTGATGTGGCTGGCGGACCGACCGGGAGAGGCAACCCGCGGAGAATCCTCGACGACGTGGCTGGACGCAGTGGTCATCGGCTTCGTCCAGTGCTTTGCGCTGATCCCCGGCGTCTCCCGGTCCGGCGCAACGATCTCCGCCGGCCTGCAGCGTGGAATGGATCGTGTCAGCGCGACGCGCATCAGCTTCCTGCTCGGGATCCCGGCCTTGATCGCAGCCGGCGGGTGGGAGGCGGTGACGCAAGCCGGACACATTTCTGCCACGGTGGGCTGGCTCCCCGCGCTGGTCGGCATCGTGGTGGCCTTCATCGTCGGCAACCTGTCCATCACCTGGCTGCTGTCGTTCGTTTCCCGCAACACCTTCACGGCGTTCATCGTCTACCGGGTCAGCCTCGGCCTCCTGCTTGCCGGCCTGATCGTCGCTGGAGTGGTTCCATCCTCGTGAGAGGGCACTCCTGCGGTGAGTTCAGTCGCTGACGCGCACCACCCGCGATCAGCCTGCAGGCAGCAGTGCTGGCGCCCCTGCTGCAACGGGCTTGTCGAGGTTGGCGCGTAGCCGCGAGGCGAGTTCGCGCTCGGCGCGACCGGGACGCACTGCGCGCAAGGCCATGAGGATGGCGGCCAGGTCGACCAGTTCCTGGAGGGCTGCGCCGACGATCGCGGGAAGGACCCCCCACACAGCGACGCTCATGAGGGCGACGCTGATGATGATCCCGAGCCAGATGGCCTGGAGCGCGATCCGCACGGTGCGCTGGGCGATGGCGATGCTGGTGGCGACCCGGCTGAGGTCGTCGAGCATGATCACAACGTCGGCCGATTCACTCGCGGCCGTTGCCCCCTTTGCTCCCATGGCGATCCCCACATCGGCCGCAGCGAGCACGGGGGCGTCGTTCACCCCGTCGCCGACCATGGCGACCGGCCGGACGGGGAGGGAGGCGACCGCCGCGACCTTGTCCGCGGGGAGCAGCCCCGAGCGGACGTCATCGATGCCGATCTGCGCTGCAACGTGGCCAGCGGTCAGCGCTGCATCCCCGGTCAGCATTGCGACGGTGCCGACCCCGAGCGAGTGCAACGCGCGAAGGGTCACTTCGGCGTTGTTGCGGACCTCGTCGGTGAGCAGGATCCGACCCAGGTAGCCCTGGGTCGTGCCGACGTGGATCGCGATGTGCCCGGGTGGGACCGGAAGTTCAGGTGGCTGGTGCCCCGTCACCCGCAGCACGTGCCCTGCGTTCCCGACAGCGGTGGCCCGGTCCAGGATCCGGGCAGTCATGCCCGCGGCTGTGGTCTCCTCGACCCCGGTTGCCCTCGGGATGTGCAGATGGCGTTCCCTTGCCGTGTGCACGATCGTCTTGGCCAGGACGTGAGCCGAGTACGTCTCCGCCGCAGCAGCGATCCGGAGCAGCTCGTCGGCGCTCGTGCCCGTGGAGGGTTCGATGATGTCGACGACGGGGTGGCCGTGGGTGATCGTGCCGGTCTTGTCCAGGGCGACCGTGCGGACGCGGGCGAGAGTCTCCATCACTCCCCCGGACTTGACGATCACGCCGTTGCTGGCCGCCCGGCTCATGCCGGCGAGGAATGCCACCGGCGCCGCGATCAGCAGCGGGCACGGTGTCGCGACAACGAGCACCTGCGCGAACCGCACCGGATCACCCGACAGCCACCACGCCACACCGGCGATCACCAGCGAGACAAGCGTGAACGGAACCGCGTAGCGATCAGCAAGCCGGACGATCGGGGACTTGCTCGCTGCGGCAGCCTGGACCAGATCGATGATCTGCTGGTACTGGCTGTCCTTGGCGGGAACCGTTGCCCTCACGAGGGCCGCGCGCTGCTGGCTCACGGAGCCGGACAGCACCTGATCGCCGGGACCGTGTTCGACAGGAAGGGGTTCGCCGGTGATCGAGGACTCGTCGAAGGAGGCCGTCTCTCCCTCCAGCAGCCCGTCCACCGGGACGACCTCACCGGGGCGGACCATCAAGAGGTCACCGATCGCGACCTCGTTGATCGGCACCTCGACGAACCTGCCGTCGCTGGTCGAGCGATGGGCGAAGCGCGGTGCGCGCTCGAGCAGGGCGGACACCTCGCGGTGCGCCCGGGCGTTGGCATAGTCCTCCAGCGCCTCTCCACCGGTCAGCATCAGGACGACGATCAGGGCGGCCCAGTGGTCCCCGACGAGCACGGTGGCTGCGATCGCCGTGACAGCAAGGAGGTCGAGACCGAAGTTGCCGTGCAGCAGGTCGCGCACCATGGACCACGCCTGCCACGCAGCGATCACGAGCGCGTACCCACCGACCAGCCACGTCGAGGCCACGGAGAGCCCCGCAAGCAGGAGGCCCAGGCCGACCAACCCGACAGCGATTGTGGCCACAACCACGGGATAGCGCCTCACCAAATCTGCGATCTTCACGCCCCAATCATCGCAGTAATGAATTACTGAGTGCCACCAAGGCATGCCTACCCTCATCTTGCGAGAAGCTATTTAGCTTTGCCTTACCTATGTTCAGAGGACGGCGGGAGAATGCGTTCGATGAAACATCGGACCGCGTAATAGCATTCAAATCATGGACGTCCAGAGCCCGCCTGTTCCATCCGTCGCAAGACCGGACCTGACCCGATTCGCGTGGCTGTCGATCGCGGCAGCGATCGCGACGATCGGCCTCAAGTCGGGGGCTTACCTGCTGACGGGGTCGGTAGGGCTGTTGTCGGATGCAGCGGAGTCGATCGTCAATCTTGTCGCTGCGATCGTTGCCCTCGTCGCCCTGCGGGTGGCCGCGCAGCCGTTCGACGAGAAGCACCACTTCGGTCACAGCAAGGCCGAGTACTTCTCCGCAGCGATCGAGGGGATCATGATCTTCGTCGCTGCGGCCTTCATCCTGTGGACGTCGGTCGACCGCTTCCTCCACCCGGTTCCCCTCGAGAACGTCGGAGTCGGCCTCGCCATCTCCGTTGTGGCCTCCGCGATCAACGGCGCTGTCGCAGTCGTACTGATGAGGGCGGGGCGCAGGCACCGGTCGATCACCCTTGTCGCGGACGGCAAGCACCTCATGACCGATGTGTGGACCTCGGTCGGCGTGGTCGTCGGCGTACTCCTGGTTGCGCTCACCGGCTGGCTGCAACTCGACCCCGTGATCGCCTTCCTCGTGGGCTGCAACATCATCTGGACCGGGTGGCACCTGATCGCGGAATCGGTCGACGGCCTGATGGATCGCGCCCTCAGCACGGAGGACCTCGACCGGCTCCAGCAGATCCTCGATGACTTCGATTCCGATCAGGTGCGCTTCCACTCCGTCCAGACGCGGGTGGCCGGGCATGCCAGGTTCATCTCGATGCACGTGCTGCTTCCCGGCGCCTGGACGATCCAGCAGGGTCACGACCTGGTCGAAGAGGTCGAAGGCCGGCTTGTTGCAGCGTTCGAGCACGCGCAGGTCTTCATCCACATGGAGCCGCTCGAGGAGCCGCGGTCCTACGAGGACTCGCTCCCTGGGTTGGCCCCGAAGAACGGGGCGGACCGGCTCCCGAACGGGGATCAGCCCAAGGAGCCGATCAGGTAGCTGGCAAGGACACCGACCGCGGGATCGGAGGCCCCGTGCTGGGACTGGAACGAACTGGTCGCATCCTTGCCACACATTCCGAGGATGCGGTCGGGACCACCCGGGTGGCTGTTGATCCACGTGGTGAGGTCGTAGACCTTCCCGCTGACGGCGGCCCAGCAGGACGAGGCGCCGGCGTGCTTCTGGATCTCGGCGATCGCAATGGTCCTTGTCGCCGACGGTGCCGTGCTCGCGGTCTGCTGGCCGGAGCCCAGAGTGCCGATCGCGAAGCGCTTGAGGGCCTGGTTCGGCTCGCCCTGCTTCCCGTGCTGACCGGCGAACGCTGCCGTTCCGTCGATGCCGCACATGGCCTTGATGACGGCCTGGCCGCCCTCATGCCTGGGAATCCATGCCGTCAGGTTGTACACGGTGCCCGCGACGACGCTCCAGCAGTCCGCTGGTGTCGCGTGCGCCTTCACCTGGTCGAGCGTGTAGGTGTTCGCACCGGCGCTGGCAGGCGCGGAGGTCGAGACCTCAGGTGCCTGCACCGGGGTGAGACGGCCCTCCCAGACGGCCGTCGCCCCGCTGTGTCCGACGATGACCGTCATCACCGTCGCGGCCGCAGCCAAGGCGACGGCGATGACGCCCACGACGCGGATGCCGGGTTCCCGACCCTTCGCCAATCGGGTCGCGACGGGTCGTTGGAGCCAGAACCACACCCCCGCAACGATCACGAGGGCGACAGCAACGACCACTAGGGCATCGCCCCAGACTGCGTGATCCTGCGGCAGGCCGACATGGGCCGCGAACGCCTCGCCGGTCTCCTTTGCGATGAACGCAGCACCGGTCCCAGCGATGAGTCCGGCCATCGTGAGCCACCGGAAGGCTTCGCGCCACCTGGGCACGAAGAACAGGGTGATCAGCATGATCGCAGCCAACGGCAACAAGACGACGGCGAAATGTACAACGAGGGGATGCATGGGGAGCCCGGTTATGGAATCGAAGATGTTGAACTCGGCCGGGACGAGGGTGCGCATGTTGAGACATTAACTCTGCAGCAGGCCATTCGCTGCGTTGCCACGAAATTGAATCAATACTCGGTGGGCTTGACGAACGGGAAGGTCAGCACCGACCGGATCGTGGTGTTGGTGAGCACCATGACAAGGCGGTCCACTCCCAGTCCGATGCCTCCGGTGGGAACCATGCCTGTCTCGAGGGCGTAGAGGAAGTCTTCGTCGAGTTCCATGGCTTCGGGATCGCCCGCCACGGCCTTCAGCGACTGGGAGGTGAGGCGCCGGCGCTGGTCGAACGGATCGGTCAGCTCCGAGTAGCCGGTGGCGATCTCCATCCCCCGCACCACGAGGTCCCAGCGCTCGACCAGTCCCGGCTTGGTTCGGTGTGTCGCCGCGAGCGGGGACGTGTCCTTCGGGAAGTCGACATAGAACGTCGGCGCGACGGTGACCGGCTCCACCAGACCTGCATACAACGCTTCAATCACCACACCGGATCCACTGCGGTCGTGGACCGTGATGCCGTTGTCATGCGCGAGGTCGACGAGGACTTCAGTCTCCGTGTCGAGGCTGACGGGGACTCCAACAGCGCGAGATACCGCATCGAGCACCGGGATCACGGGCCAAGTTCCGAGGAGCGGGATCCAGGAGGCTTCGCGACCCGCTCTCCCGTCAGGACCGGCGGATGGATCGGGGAGCACGGCCCGACCGTGCACGGCTGTTGCCGCCGCAACGACCAGGGTCTGCGTGAGTGCCCGCATGGTGTGGTAGTCAGCCCCTGGCTGGTAGGCCTCCAGCGCGGTGAACTCCGGATTGTGGGTGGCGTCTGCGCCCTCGTTCCGGAAGTTGCGCCCGATTTCGTAAACGGGACCGAGTCCACCAACGACGAGTCTCTTCAGGTAGAGCTCTGGGGCGATTCGCAACGAAAGGTCGAGGTCGTAGGCGTTGATGTGCGTCTTGAAGGGGCGTGCGCTCGCGCCCCCATGGACGCGCTGCAGGATCGGGGTCTCCACTTCTGTGTAGCCCAATTCGTCCAGTGTCTTCCGCAGCGAAGAGACCACGGAACTCCGCTGTCGGAGGAGCTCAGCCTGATGTGGATTCGCGATCAGATCGGTCGAACGTCGGCGCACACGCGCCTCCGGATTGGTGAACTGACCGAAGGGAATCGCATGGAGCGCCTTCGCGAGAACGGTCCACCGCTCGACAAGCAGCGATGGCGTTCCCCTCCGGGAGACCCCGAGAGTGCCGGCCACAGCAACGATGTCGCCGTGATCGACGAGGTGGCGGAACGCGTGGAAGGAGGGCTGGTCGAGGTGATCACGCTCAAGGAGGAGCTGGACGGTCGCACCTCCTCCAGTCAGTGCAGCGAAGACGACCCCTCCATGGTCCCGGACGGACTTGATGCGGCCCGAGACGGACACCGTTTCTGGGCCCGACCACGGTGCAGACAGCACCTGGGCGACCGTCAGCATCGAGCGGCTCCCGGGCGTGTAGGGAGGGTCGGGTCGATCGGCAAGAGCGTCCAGGTGCGATTGACGTATGCGGAATGCTTCCGGCTGACGGACCTCTCCCTGGGGGGGCTCGACGGCCGGCTGCTCCTCCAGCTCGCGAACTTCGACGAGTTCAGCCGGGGTCAGCCGCTGTTCTCCCGATGGGCGCGTGAGTCGGTATCTGGGCAGGAAGCCCTCGGCCGAACCCACGGCAACCAGGATCTGCGGCAGGCCGACGCGGTCGTCGTAGCAGATGAACCGCGGCTCCCACCGGGGGTCGTACTGCCGGTTGGCCCGGTAGAGCCGGTCCAGTTGCCAGAATCGGTCGAGAAGACCAAGGAAGGAGGAGTTCAGTCTTGTCACGGTGCTCGCGCCGAACTCCGCTGCCTCGCTGTAGACGCGGCGGAACATGCAGAAGTTCAGCGAAACCCAGCGAATGCCCAGCTTGGACGCCGAGCCCATCAGGTGACTCACCATCAGCTCGGTGACCCCGTGGGGGGCTTCCGGGCTCCGCCGCATGACGTCGAGGGACACCCCGCCCGGGCCCCACGGGACGAACGTCAGCAATCCGACGAGCTCGCCGCGCTCGTTGCGGGCCTTGACGAACAGCACGTGGGCGTCGGCGGGATCGCCAGAGCGGTTCAGGGCCATCGAGAATCCACGTTCGGTCTCACCGTGTCGCCACCGGTCCGCGTGATGGAGCAGCGTGGCCAACTCCTGGGGCGGGATCTGGCCCTGGTAGGCGATGTCGACGGTCAGTCCAGCCCTCCGGGCATGCTGGGCTGCGACCCTCACTGGCGCGAGCTTCTTGTTGGCGAGAGTGAAGGTGTGGGCGTCGAGGATCGCCTCGTCACCCAGGGCCATGACGTGGAGTCCTTGTGCCGCATAACGGCGCGCTCCGTCCGTGGAGGCCGCGAGAACGGCGGGGATCCAGCCGAAGCGTGTTGCGTCCTCCTTCCAGGCACTGATCGCGGCGGGCCACGATTCCGGCTTGCCGATCGGATCCCCTGAGGCCAGCGACACCCCGAAGGAGACGCGGTAGGTGATGACGGCCTCCCCGTCGGGTGAAAACACCGAAGCCTTGTCCCTGCGGGTGGCGAAATAGGCAAGCGAATCGGACGCTCCGTACCGGCGGATGAGGCGCCGGATCTCCAGCTCGCGCCGACCTGACCAACGGGTGCGGTCCTCGGCATACCGAAGGAAGACCATCACCGACGCCAGCATGGTCACCGTTATCAGGGCCGATGTGACCGTCGGCACCCAGACAGGCACGGAGACCATGTCTTCCCTGTAGTCGCGTCCCGTCTCACCGAGACCGCGGAACAGCACCGCAAGGACGCGGTCCCACCCGAGGGGGGATCCGGCCGGTCGACTCATGATGAGCAGACCCACGGTCGCCAGGAAGGTCGTGCAGATCCCGAGGATTGCGACGAGCGTTGCTCGCCACCACGATCCCTTGCGGACGCGTCCGGTGAAGGCGCTTCGCATTCGCCACAGCGCGACGAGGACAAGTGCCCCCAGAGGCACGGAGGCGACATCGAGCCAGAGGTAGAGAGCGTGTTCGGTGCGCCACCCGCGCAACAGCGGGCTGGTCGGCCAGGAAACGAGTACGGCGATCCCCAGGTACATGCCGAACAGCTGGCAGACGGCGACAGCCACGAGGCCGATCCGCTTCCGGCCGAGCAGGGCTCTCGTGATCAACCCCAGCAGGGCGACCGACGCGATGGAGTGCGACAGCGGCACGTTGAAGAGCGTGACGAGCAGTTCCAGCCAGTTGGGCTGACGATTGCCCCAGTGCCCCAACACCCATGTCACGAGGGCAACGAATGTCGAGAATGCGAACACCGTTGTCAGGACCCTTGCGCCGCGATCGGGGAACGGTGCTCGACCGCTCTGATCCGGCATCTGGCCAACCCTCCCCGGAGGTCACGACACCTCGGAGGTTACCCCGCACCACCTAGGTTGCGTGGGTACAGTGGGAAATTAGAGACCCTTGCGGCCTCGCAGGGAAAGGGAAATCCGGAATGTTCGATCTCACCGGGCAACCAGTATTCATCCTCAGCGTAGCTCTGGCCGTGGCATTGCCTGTTCTCATCGCAGTCCTGTGGTCCCGCAGACGTGCGAAGGCGTCCGGCGGCCCACCATTGGTGTTTGGGATCGCCGGCAGGATCGGGATAATCCTCCTGGCGCAAGTCATGGCCATGAGTTCGGTCTTCCTGTACGTGAACAATGAGTACGGTTTCTATTCCTCATGGGCCGACCTCTTCGGCCTGAGCGGCGACACTCCGCCACCCATCCAAGTGGCGCAAGTGACGGCGGGTACGGGCACCGGCACGGGTGCGGGGTCCGTCGAGGTGATGACTGTCCATGCCAAGTCCGGGGTTACGGCGGACACACTGGTATGGCTCCCCCCCGGCTACAAGACCAGCGGGCAGACGAAGTACCCGGTCGTCATGTTCCTGCCGGGCCAGCCCTCCTCGCCACAACACTTGTTCAAGGAATACGACTTCGCCACCGTCGCTACCAAGGCCGTCAACTCCGGCAAGGTCAAACCGTTCGTCGCCGTCTTTCCGCCCATCATGATCGCTCCACCGCGTGACACCGAGTGTGTTGACGTCCCCAATGGCCCGCAAGCCGAGACCTGGTTGACAACCGATGTTCCGAATGCGCTACAGGCCAAATACCGAGTCGAACCG
>JAANCK011364927.1_pt1 | contig 10137 bp, 12 predicted proteins | sample 7277841 | NCBI WGS metagenome assembly JAANCK01 (sample SAMN14222788, study PRJNA588281) | permafrost metagenome | isolation source: Arctic cryosol methane SIP | place: Canada:Nunavut | collected 2015-07 | reverse complement strand
GATCTGGACGAATCGCCTCCTGCATCGCCCACGGGACGGTGCTGCGGGCCCGGGCAGTTCGTGGGCGCCGTTCGTCTTCGTATGGGCGATCGCATGGTGGGTCTTCGCGGCACGCCACGAGATCGAGGCGTTCGTGCCCACATCCCTGCAGCTCAACACGTACATCGCGTTCTTCGCGGGCACAGCACTCCTCTTCTCCTTCCTCGCGGAACGCCTGGATTGGCGCGAGGCGGCGTGGCCGGCGCTCGCACTGCTGCCGGTGCTCCTGCCGTGCCCGCTCCTCGGATTCCAGGACCAGCCGCATCTCTTCTCGAATTTCGGCGCGGTCGCGTGGATCTTCGCCTTCGGCGTGCTGCTGCGCGTGCTGCGGTCCAACGAGCGCCATGCGCGGCCCGGTTACTTCCGGTTCCTCCATGGCGGAACGGTCCTGCTCGCGGCTCTCGTGGGTGCGCTCGAGCTGCATTGGATCACCGGGCATTTCACGGCGTACGGGACGGCGTGGTCGGTCGCCTCGGTCGTGGTGGTTCCCGCGCTCCTCGTGATCGCGATCTCGAGCGCGCGTGCCGACACGCTCTGGCCGGTGGTCGCGCAGCCGCGGGCCTATCGCGTGGGCGCCGTGGTCCCGATCGCGTTCGCCTTGCTCGTGTGGGTGCTGTACGCGAACCTCACCCACGACGGCGCGAGCTATCCGCTGCCCTACATGCCGCTGCTCAATGCCCTGGACCTGGGGCATATCCTCGTGGGGTTGGCGCTTTTCGCCGCGTGGCTCGCGTGGGGCCGCGCGACATACGAGCTGCCGGGATATCTTCGCGGCCGCCTTCCCGCGGGCATCGCAACCGCGGCGGTCTTCCTCTGGCTCAACGGCGTGCTCCTGCGGACACTGCACCATTGGGCCGACATTCCCTACGATGTCGATCACATGAAGCGCTCGGTGCTCGCGCAAGCCGCGCTTTCGATCTTCTGGTCGCTCATCGCGCTCTCCCTCATGGTCGCCGCAACGCGCAAGGCGTGGCGAGCGACGTGGCTCCTGGGAGCCGCGCTCATGGCAGTGGTGGTCGTGAAGCTCTTCGTGGTGGACCTGTCCCACGTGGGAGGGATCGAGCGCATCGTCTCGTTCATCGCGGTGGGACTGCTCATGCTCGTAGTCGGCTATTTCGCGCCGGTGCCGCCGCGTTCCGGGCGGGAAGCGCCATGAAGCGCTTCGCGGCGCTCGCGACGTGCCTCGCCCTGCACGCGATGGCCGAGAGCCCGGCCGATTTCGCTTCCGGCGCGCCGCTCACCGTCTCCGGAGGCGACGCCCTGCAGCGCTTCGCCCTTCCGTTCGAAGCGTACCGCGACGCGCGGCGCGACCTCGCCGACGTGCGCGTGTTCAACGGCCGCGGCGAGGCGGTTCCGATCGCACGGGCGGCGGAGCCCGAGATCACGCGCGAGGCGCCACACATGGTGGAGCTTCCCCGATTCGCGGTCACAGGGCGCGGTGCTGAAATCGCATCGGGCGCGCAGGTGACCGTACGCACGGACGATGGAACGCTCATCGCGGTGCACGGGAAGAGGGCGGTGCGGCAGGCGGCCCCCGTCGCGTGGCTGCTCGACGCGAGCCAGGTGAGGGATCCGCTCGGCGCGCTCGTCCTCGACTGGGATGCGCGGCCCGGCTCGGAAGTCGTGCGGGTGACGGTGGAAGCGAGCGACGACCTGCAGGCGTGGCGGCACGCGGGCACGGCATCGCTCGTGCGCTTGGCGGAGGGCGGGCACCAGCTCGAGCAGCCGCGGGTCGCGATCCTCTCCTCGAAGGCCCGTTACTACCGCGTGACGTGGGGCGGCGCTGCGTTCGCGCTGCGCGGTGCGCAAGGCGAGATCGTGCGCGCGGTGCAGGCACCCGAGCGGGCCGTGGCGCGCGTGCAAGGGGTCGCGGGTACCAAGGCGGGCGAGTTCACCTACGACCTGGGAGCGCGCCTGCCGGTGGAGGCGGTGCGCGTGGTGCCCGCGGAGCCCAACTCGGTCGCGACCTTTACGCTGCTCGCGCGCGACACACCCGGCGGCGATTGGCGCGCCGTGCGCACCGCGGTGTTCTATCGCCTGACGCGCGACGGCGTGGAGGTGGAGAGCGCCCCCGTGGTGACCGGTCGCACGCTGGCTCGGGAATGGATGGTGCGCGTGGATCCGCAGTCGGGCGGCATCGGGGCCGCACCACCTGCACTCGAAGCGCGCTGGCGCCGGGATCCCGTGGTCTTCGTCGCGCGCGGCGAGGCCCCGTTCCGCCTCGTATTCGGCGATCCCGACGCGAAACCTGCGTGGGTTTCTGTCGCGAGCCTCGTGCCGGGATACAAGCGCGGCGACGAAGCGAAGCTCGCCGAGGCCGGAGTGGGTGCGGTGCAGTCGGGCAAGGTGCGCACGTCTGGGTGGCCCGAGTGGGCGGCCAATCTGGGTCCGCGCAAGCTGGCGCTCTGGGCGGTGCTGCTGGGCGCGGTCGCCGTCCTGGGCTTCATGGCGTGGCGGCTCACGAAGCAGACGAGTGCGCCGCCGCGGGAGCGAGGGAAGTAGGCGCCATTAGGGCACAAACCCGATCGGCCGCTTCGGCTTGGCGGGCGGCGCCATCAGCTCGCGAATCGCATCGAAGACCGCCTTGAACTGGGCGTCGTACTTTCGCTCCAGGGCGTCGAGCTGTCGAGCGAGGTCGGCATTCGCCGAGAGCAGCAGTCGCAGCCGCACGAAGGCTCGCATGATCTCGATGTTCACCATGATCGCGCGCTTGCTGTTGAGGACGCTCGACAGCATCGCCACGCCCTCCTCGGTGAAGACGTAGGGCAAGTAGCGGCGCCCGCCGTGGCTGGAGGCGGGAGCAGCGCCGGAACTTGAGGTGCCAATTTGGAACCTCAAGTTGTCGACCTCGTCGGCGGTGAGTTGGAACATGAAGTCCTCCGGAAAGCGATCGGAGTTGCGCTTCACGGCCTGGTTGAACACCTTCGTTTCCACGCCATACAACTCGGCTAGGTCCCTGTCGAGCAGCACCTTTTCGCCTCGCACGAAGACGATTCTCTCCTCGATGGGACGGGGAACCAAGGCGGATCGGGTCATGCCGGCATCGTGGCGTACGCCAGGCTCACTGGATGAGCCCGGCCAACTTGAGGTCACAGATTGTGACCTCAAGTCAGCAAGCTATTGGACCGTATCGAGCGGCACGAACTTTCGAAGCGCCGCTTCGACGCTCGTCCGCCGGTAATCACCATCCGAGCCAGCGCGCACGCCCGCGCAACCTCTCCCAGGGCTTCAGGCCCTGCGCGGTTGCGGTGGGCGAGGGCTCGAGCTGCGCGACGGCTTTCCCGCGCCGCGTGATCGTCACGGGCTTGCCGGTCGCTTCGACGCGCCGGATGAGCTCCAGGCAGCGTTGCTTGAACTGGGTGACCGAAATGTCCATTTCGAAAGTAAATATGGCCAATTTGGGGCGCTCAACTGGCGGGATGGATTCTCCTTCCAACGCGCTCACGAACGGTTCCGCGGACGGACATCGCCGATGCCCCTTTCACCAGCTACGCCGACAACTTGATCGGTTCGACCTTCGGCCGCGGCTTGCGGGAGGCCTTCCAAAGGTCGTGCGAGGCCTGCATCTGAAGCCAGGACTCCGCGCTGCCGCCTAGCGCAGCCGCAAGCCTGAGCGCCATGTCCGCACTCACGGCGGCGCGGCCGTTCACCACCCGCGAAAGTGCCACGCGCGAGACGCGAAGCCTTCGGGCGAACTCGCTCACAGTCAGCCCCCCGGCTCCCAGGACCGTATCACGGAGCACTTCACCGGGATGGGCTGGATTGTGCATTCGCTTGATCATGGGTTCTTGCCTGTGCATTCAGTGGGCCCCTTGTGCCTGAAGCTTCGGATCATGGGCGAGTGTATAGCATAGCGATACAGCTAGCAAGGAGCCACGCGAGAATGCGAACCATGGTGCTCGTCGGAAAGCTCACCACGTGAGCCGCCCTCGGCTTTAAGGTCACAATTTGTGACCTTAGACGAGTCCGCAAGCCCTTGATCTATAGCGTTAAGCCGGGATGCAGTAAACTCGCACCACCATGTCCGGCAACACCCTCGGCACTCTCTTCACCGTCACGACCTTCGGGGAATCCCACGGGCCCGCGATCGGCTGCGTGATCGACGGCTGCCCGCCCGGCATGGCGCTCACGGAGGCCGACATCCAGCCCGACCTCGACCGGCGCAAGCCCGGCACCTCGCGCCACGTGACGCAGCGCCGCGAGGAGGACCGCGTCGAGATTCTCTCGGGCGTGTACGAGGGCAAGACCACCGGCACGCCCATCGCGCTCATGATCCGCAACGAGGACCAGCGCTCGAAGGACTACGCGAAGATCGCCAACTCGTTCCGGCCGGGGCACGCCGACTACACGTACCTGCGCAAGTACGGCATCCGCGATCCACGGGGCGGCGGGCGATCGTCGGCGCGGCTCACGGCGCCCGCGGTGGCGGCCGGCGCGGTCGCGAAGAAGTGGCTGCGCGAGAAGTACGGCGTGGAGGTGCGCGGCTATCTCTCGCAGCTCGGGCCCAACCGCGTGGACTTCAAGTCGTGGGACGACGTGGGCGCGGAGGGCAACCCGTTCTTCGTGGCCGACGCCTCGCGCGTGGCCGAGCTCGAGGCGTACATGGACAAGCTGCGCAAATCGGGCGAGAGCGTGGGTGCTCGGTTGACGGTCGTTGCTACGGGTGTCCCCTCAGGCTGGGGCGAGCCTATCTATGGACGGCTCGACGCGGACATCGCCCAGGTGATGATGGGCATCAATGCGGTGAAGGGCGTGGAGATCGGGGCGGGGTTTCGTTCGGTCGAGCAGCTCGGGACCGAGCACTCCGACGAGATGACGCCCGATGGGTTCCTCTCCAACAACGCCGGTGGGATTCTCGGCGGGATATCCACCGGTCAAGACGTTGTGGTGTCGATAGCGATCAAGCCGACTTCGTCAATTCGCTTGCCGCGGCGCACGATCGACATCGAGGGGAATCCGACGACGATCGAGACGCACGGGCGGCATGATCCTTGTGTGGGGATTCGCGCGACACCCATTGCCGAGGCATTCCTGGCGCTGGTGCTGATCGATCATGCGCTGAGGCACAGGGCGCAGAACGGGGATGTGGAGCCGTCGGTGAAGGCGGTCCCGGCGCAGGCGGCGAAAGCTACGTCGGTTGAAGGCAAGAAGCTCGAGGATCCGGACCCGCAGGAAGCATAGGACTCCGGCGCGAACGAGCCGAGGCTAGTGCCAATCGACGAGTTCGAAGCGTCCTCCGCCCTCCGCGCCAGACTGAGCGCTTCCCCGCGGGCGACAAGCGAGCGATCTCGTATGGGCAGCGTTGCTCCTCGAGGAGAGGCGGTGGCGAGCCGCGGGAAAGCGCCAGGTGCAGCGCAGCGACACATTCTTCGAAGCCCGGTTGGAACTCCCACGCGTCGAGCGCGGCAAAGTCTTCGCGCAGCGCCATGCCGTGATCCTGAAGGCGTTGCAGAAGGGCGGCCCGGCGGACTCTCAGGACGCCGGCGACGTCGCGGAGGTCGTGCGGCTCGAACGCTGCAACTGTGGCGAAATCGAACAGATCACGCGCTGGGAACGTCGCGGCGCGATGCCAAAGCTTCTTGGCCAATATCTCGGCGGACGTTTCAACGAGCACGGACCTGCCGAGTATCGATTCCCGGCGCAGGGGATCCGAAGTGAGGGGGCCGCAGGCAATGAAGGCGGCTTCGCCTTCGGGGAAATAGATCCTCAGGGCTGTCGATTCCTCCACGTAGTCGACGCAGAGGGCTCCGACGGCGTCTTTCAGCCGGGGCGCGAGGCGTTGGAGCATTTGCGGGTCGCGCACGAAAATGTCCACACCGGCGCTGCGCCTGTGGCGATGCCGGCGCATGAGCGCGGAGCCTCCACCGAGGCTCCACACGATGCCTGGCTGTCCGGGGCTCTGCGCCGAATCGACGACGCGCAAGGCGCGCGCGAAGAGGCGCTCCCAATCCCTCATGTGTCCTTCAGCCACGTGCGGGTCCTCCTCTCGGTTCCCAGCGCCTCCGATACCCTGCGCACGTTTTCCACGACCCGGCCCGGCTGCGCCCACCTGCCGACCTCGTGCACGAGTCCCTTCAGCACGGCGACGGGCGCCTCCGCGAGCAGCGCGCGCAGGTGAGGGCGGTGCCGCGGGGCGATCTTGCCGGTCAGCAGCATGCGCATGAGCTCCGCCTCGGACAATTTTCCCCGGAAGCTGCCGTTCGCCACCGTACGCGCCATCAGCACATAGTCCGCGCGGCGCCTGTACACCGGGCGCACGTGCAATTCGAGACCGAGCTGGTCCAGTATCGCCTGGGCCTTTCTTACGCCGATGTCGGGGAAGAGGCCATTTTCGAGCTGGTTCATCGTCGTTCGCGAGATTCCCGCCGCGCGTGCGACGTCGGCCTGCGTCCGCCCGTGCGCGAGCCTTGCCCTCCTGATCGCATGACCCAATTCCTGCAGCCGCAAAGCCGCGCATCTCCGGAGCAGGTTAAATATGTTGAACATTATATGCCTTGCGCACATCGTTTGGCCATGGTCCCATTGCCGAAAGGACTGGACTCGTGAAGCTCACGTTGACTCTCACCCGATGGCACAAGGTTGCGGAACGGATCAATGCCGCGCTCAAGGTGTGCGAAGAGCGCAGCCTCGCCGCGCTCACTGCCACGACCATCTCGCCATGGAACAAGGAAGGTATCGAGGAGAAGGCGCGGCACATCGCCGGCCAGGCCAGGTCCGATCTCACGCTGATCGAGGCGGCTACCGCGGCGGTTGCGGGGATTCGGGCCGCATTGGCTCACCGCAACGCGGATCTCGGCATCTCGGCGCGTCTTGCCGAGGTGGAGGCTGCCAATCGCAGGGCAAGGCTTTATCGCGAGCTGATCGACAAACAGCGGGCCGATATGGTGAGGCCGGAGGACGTGCGGCACGTGCCGGCGATGGCCGGGACCGATGAGCCGTTGTGGCCGCGGCGCTCCGGCTCCGGGATCACGCTGGCGATCGCCGACAAGGCCTTGATCGACGAGTTGCGGGGGAAGCTGGCGCGCGAGCAAGCGCGCTCCCATGTGCTGCTCGATGCGATCGCGGATGCGAATCGGGAAAAGCTGGAGCTCGATCTGGCGGACGAGCTTCTCGAGATCGCGGGGCTCGCCGCCTGAACGGGGCGTGCAGCGTCCGGGTGCCGCGCCCGGACGCGTCCGACATGTCGTCGGAAGCCGCGCGCGGCCGGGGAGACGGAACATACGGAAACCCTCTGCAGGGAACCTGCACCGGTCTCCATATCCGGCGGCCCGCCTGGACACGGAACCAGGTTGCTTGACCGGGCGGGTGGTTGAAGGTTGCCGGTGGCGCCACCTCGGTTGATGGTTGAAGGTTGCGTCCGCCTCCCCGTTTTTCCTTCCGGCGAATCGATGAAGAAACGCAGACTGGTACAGAAACTTCTTGCCGAGCACTTCGGAGACGCTGCGCTCGACGAGCTCCAGGTCCTGCGTGCGCGTTTCCCGCACTGGATGCGGCCGGACGTCGAGCGCGGAGTCGAGCGTGCGCTCGCGGACGCCGGCGAGGTCCGCTCTTACGGGGCCCGGCATCAAAGTGATCGGTATTCCTTCCGCTTCTCCGATCTGCTCGAAGAGGGCAAGCGCGGCGTCGTGGTGGGCCCGCCAGTGCACGATGAGCTCGAGATCGGAGAGGCGCAACCTCTGCGTTGCCTGCAACGCGGCCTGTGGTTGTTTACGCGCGGGGAGGGCCGCTTCGCCCTGTTGCTCGACGTCAACGACTCGATGCGTCGATCCGGTGTGAGGGTTGAGATCGCGGCGGACGCGAACGGGAAGAAAGCGGCCGAGGCGATGCTGGCGTGCGTGCGTGCGACCGCAGAGCACGCGGCGACGTACCGGGGCAAGGTACTCGCGCCCTCGGAGGAGGAATATGCCTTCGATGAAGGGCCGATCACCTTGCGCGTGGTTCGGTGCAAGCCCGTCGAGCGCGAAGAGATCGTGCTCGCGCCCGGCATTCTCGAGCTCATCGAACGGAACACGTTGGGGTTCGCGGCGCGTTGCGAGCAGCTCGCGCGCCTGGGCATGGCGTCACAGAAGGGCGTGCTGCTCCATGGTCCGCCCGGAACGGGCAAGACGCTGCTCGTTCGCTACCTTACTGGCGCGCTCGTCGGGCATACGAAGCTCCTGCTTTCGGGCGACAAGCTCGCCTGGCTCGCCGACACGATCGAGGCCGCGAGGCTGCTCGCCCCCGCGATGGTCGTGATCGAGGATGTCGATCTCATCGCCGCCCATCGCGACGGACCCTGGCAGCACACGCCCACGGCGCTCGATCGACTCCTCAACGAGATGGATGGCGTAGGCGCGGATGCGCAACTGATCTTCATATTCACCACGAATCGTCCCGAGGTTCTCGAGCCGGCCCTTGCCGCACGCCCCGGGCGCGTGGATCAGGCAATCGAGATCGGACTTCCCGAGGACCGGGAACGGCGCGTGCTCCTGCGGCGACATGCATGCGGGTTGGCGATCGGCGAGGAAACGGTGGCGCAGGTGAGCCAGCGCATCGGGAAGGTGAGCCCCGCATTCATCAAGGAGCTCGTGCGGCGCGCCGCCCAGGCGATGATGGAGCGCGCGGGCGAGCGGCTGGAGGATGCGGATTTTGCGCGCGCGTTCGAGGACATGTCGGGCGCAAGCTCGAAGATCACCGCGCGGCTTCTCGGGGCCGAGGGCCTCGGATTCGTTACGCCGTGAGGCATCGACGGGGCTGCACTCGAGGAGTTCGACAATGGAAAACGGCAACACTCGAATCTTCATCGTGCGCGGCAAGCGCGTCATCCTGGATTCCGACCTTGCCGAGCTCTACGGGGTGGCGACGAAACGGCTCAACGAGAAGGTTCGTCGCAATCCGCAGCGCTTCCCACGCGACTTCGTCTTCATGCTCTCGGCGGTGGAGTGGGATTCCTTGAGGTCGCAAGTCGCGGCTTCAAAAGACGGACAGTACCCGCGCCGCAAGTTCCTGCCGTATGTCTTCACCGAAGCGGGCGCCCTTATGGCCGCCGGGAGACTCAGCTCGAAGCGCGCCGTCGAGGTCTCGATCTACCTTGTGCGCGGGCTCTTCGCCATGCGCTCAACCTCAATTCGCGCTCTGTTCCACTCGGATCCCTGACTTGCAGAACGTCCTCGGAATCGAAGCGAACGTTGAGAACGATTGCCCTGACGAGGCCGATCAGGACGAGGAGAGTAATGAGCGGAGGGAGGCCTTGCGTGAGCATGTCCATTACGCGCGCTCCTTGAGCTCGACTTTGTGTGTTCGCAGCGTACGCTTGCCTTGCCGCTGCTCGGCAAGTGCGACGATCCCCTCGGCGATTCCGTCGAAAAGCTTCCGCTTCACGATCGGGTCCGGAACTCGTCTTCGAGCTTTTCCCTCGGTTTTCACTCTCAGGCGACCTCCAGCAGGGCCTTCGGATTGCGCGAGGCTATCTGCAGCAACGTACGCGCCGCTCCCGACGGAGACCGACGTCCCTGTTCCCATTCCTGGAGCGTGCGCACAGACACGCCGAGCAGCTGGGCGAACCGCGCCTGCGAAAGCCCCGTCCCTTCCCGTATCTGCGTCACCGAGGGCAGATGGGTGACCCGACCAGTCTCGCCGCGCTTGAGCTCGATGATGCCCTCGAGGATTTCGCGGCCAATATCACGTTTCGCCTTATCCATCGATTTCCTCCTTGATGCTGCGTAGGAGATGCGGCGCGATGTCTTCGGCTTCGCTTTTCGCATAGATCGTCAGCATCCAGATGATGCCGTGTTCGCGCTTGACGTAGTAGATGATCCGAACACCGCCCCGTTTTCCGCGCCCAGGCTGACCCCACCGAAGCTTGCGCACCCCACCAGATCGCGGAATGACCGTGCCAAGCTCCGGATCGCCACTCAGCTTCCCTTGAAGGTCCGCATACTCATCGTCCGAAAAGTAATCGCCGACGATGCGTGTGAAGAGACGAGTCTCGATGAATGAGAGCATTTCCATGATATACGGCACTGACGGAGGTCGTCAATGCGGCGAAGACGACTTGGGACGCCGATCGCGCCCTCATCCGCATCGAGGCCGCTGGATCCGGGAATCGTCAGGCGCTTG
>JAANCK010497289.1_pt1 | contig 10139 bp, 4 predicted proteins | sample 7277841 | NCBI WGS metagenome assembly JAANCK01 (sample SAMN14222788, study PRJNA588281) | permafrost metagenome | isolation source: Arctic cryosol methane SIP | place: Canada:Nunavut | collected 2015-07 | reverse complement strand
TTCGAGATAGAACCCCAGTTTTGAAGGCGACACCTTCGTCCACTTCACCTCGAACCACCGCGGCAGGCCGTGCTTTTGTTTGATCTCACGCATACGCACGGCGATTTCGCGGACCTTGTCCTCCGGACACCAGATTGCGCCGAGAACCATGACATTTGAGGTGTCACGTTCCAGGTGGCAACTCTCGTCGCAATAGATGTTGAAGACGGTCATGCTTTGAACATCGTCCCTTGCGCGGCCGCGGGGGTGCTAGACGAGTCAGCAGCCAACCGCGAGATCTCCGGCCAGGCGACGACGAGGGAGTTGTAGGCGATCGCTTCCTCGGCCCAGCCTTTCCGCTCCCAGACGTCGTAGAGGCGGTAGGCGAGGTCGCGGGCCATCTCGCCCATGCCGCCGACTTTGCGAAGGAGGTCGGCTGCGGCCTGCTCGCCGCCACTCTTGAGGCGTCGGATCATGTGCTGCGCCACTTCCCAGATGGTGAGGCGTTTGTCGGTTGCTGGATCCCAGTCGGCGTCGAGCTGCTCGCGCCCGATGAGTTGGACTCTCCCTTTGGCCGCACGGAGTAGGCCCGACTCGACCAGACCGCCGACCGAGGTGTTCTTCGCCTTCGAAAGCGTCTCCGCCTCCCCGAACGGCGCTTCGCTTGTGCCGAACTGGTCGAACCAGGCGACAGCCCACTGCGTGTCGGCGTCGTACTCGCTCTCCTGCTCAGAGAGCACCTCGTCAAGAGCCTGGTTGATGAGCTGCAGGGCGCTGCGAACGCGCATCGGAGTACCGTCGGCTTCGATCACCTTGGCGTAACGTGAAAACACAGCCATGCCAGGGCCGATTGCGGCTTGTGCGAGATCGACTGCGGCGATGCTGCTGTGTTGAAGCTTCTTCAGTGCGTCGGGCAAATCGGCTTTCAGCGCTCCTATGAATTCCCGACGGGTGGCTATCGCCGCGCTATCGCTCCGCGGCCGGCAAACGAGAACGATCGATGATGCCAACGCGTTCCTCCCGCTGCCCACCATCCGGTTGCTCAACTCGCTTCGCACAGGCCACGTTCCATTGACCGCCAGTCCGGCGCCGGTGACTGCCTCCAGCATCGTTTCCCAGCCTGTCGATGCAACCGACTCCTCTTCGTCTTCGGACTGTTTGAACGCGTAGTAGATCGTCAACGGAAACCGGTTGTCCTGCATGTCCCGGATATGGCCGAAAACATTCCTCAGTCCTGCTTCGAAGAACTCCTTCGCGCGAGCCTTGCTGCCTTCGTGTCGATACGGGCTGGCGATGAGCTCCTGCGATTTAGGAACGAGTAACGTGCTGAACAGTTGCGGATAGACACCACCCAGGGATCGCCGCAGCCAGACGTAGAAGAAGTCTGAAAGGTCGGCGTATCCGATGTTGTCGTAATAGGGCGGATCAGTGGAAACCAGCAGCGGCTCCCTCGGTCGTATGGCGGTCGCATCGAGTTGCTGCGCTGAGCCCGGCAGACCGCCCGGCGTGAGATCTAGGACTCGAGCTACCCACTCGACGTTGTTGTTCCAGTTTCCAGAAGACTCGCTGAAGGGGTTGCCTTCGGCAAAATCCCACGTCATCGGGATCGCTTGCCGCGCAAACGTATTCCGCAGTGCTTCCATCTTGGGGCTGCTGTCCCAAGTGCAGATCGTTGAGGTCCGGTCGACAGATCGATCTACGATAAAGGCAGAATATGTGGCTACAGCGTCAGCATACGCTGTAGCGCCCGCGCCGCCATCGGCCAAGCTGACGCCGTCGTCACTCATCGCCTTTTTCGCATCGCAGAGTACTCGCTCGCGCGCCTCGCCCACCAGATCGCTGAATGTAGTCAGCGCCACCAACTGCCGTGGAGTGAAGTAGTCTGCGAATTTCTTGAATCCATAGATTCTGCCCTGCGCGTTACCCGCAAACGTTCCGCGCGCAGGCTCGTCGGGAAACTTTGACGCGACTTCGGGCCGGCTCGCGTACTCGTTTGCCGCATCGATTGCTTGGAGTTGCAGCGGCTCATCGACGGCCGCCCTGTAAATGCGCTTTCGCTCGCCTTCTCCGACGATTGCGAGAGGAATCGCGGACATCCGGCCTGCATCGGCCTCGTGGTCGACGTATTCGCCGTCGATCGTCGCAGTCTCGCAAGCGACGCATCGGAATTTAGCCTTCGTCTTCTTGCCGAGGTCGTTCACGTGGGCAGCGCCACGATCGGCTGATTCAGCGTCGAGCGTGTGTGATGCGGCAGTCTCGACATCGAACCACACGCGCCTCGCCTTTCGGTCAATTCGCGGCCGAACCCACGCCTCTTTTCCTCTCTTTGTCGACAGGAAAAATGAGCGGATGAGGGGTGACTCAAAGCCGCACGCGGGGTTGGGGCACGTCACCGTCCGGGCCCAAAGCCACGCTATGGCAGTAGCTTCTCCACCGCCCGCCAACTTCACCTTCGGATAGAGATGTCCGATCCGCCTCTCGGCCTCATCGCGTATCCATTTGCCGTAACAGCGAACATCGTCGGCGAGCCCCTGCGCCGCTTTCCACTTCGCGGAGTGCGTCAATTTCTTCTTCGCCTCAGGGTTTACCGGTGGCCGATTCGCGAACTTCGGTGGGATCTCGATCAGCGCCTTGGTGATGAGGACCGCCACGGGATTCAGGTCGCTCCCGTGCGCCTCCAGCCCGAGACGTTGCGCCTCAAGCGGAATCGACCCGCCTCCACAAAAAGGATCGAGAACCGGCGGCGGGTTCCCGTCTGTTGATCTCAGGATCTCCTTCCGCGCCCGATCGAGAACCTCTTCGTTGTTCGAGTTCTCCCACTTCACCAGCTCTTCGATGATCCCGAACAGCCGCTGCCGCTCCTTCTCCTGAGCCTCCTCGGTTGGAAACTCCTCCGGCAAACTCGAAGGATCATCCACGAGCGACGCGAACAACACCGCCCGGCATGCCGCCAGCGGCCGCCGCGCCCACCAAAGATGCAGCGTCGACGGATGCCCATGCCGAATCGACTTCTCCCGCGCCGACTCGCGGTTGATCGCTTCGAGCGGGAGCGCAACCTCGATCAACTTTTTCTTTAGCGCCATTACTTGTCCACATCGTCAAACGTTTCACGCGATGATCTCAGAGGTTCAAAGTGCGCTGAAGGCTGCCACTCATAGTCATCCGAATCGCGACGTCTGGCTTCACCACTCGCTTCATTCATGTTTTCGACCTCTGCGTCTATTTCAGCGTCAGCGGATCCGATGAAATCCAAAGCCTCCTCATCATTTGCGAATACTTGCTCCAGCGTCTGCAGAACATCGCGGAGCGGTTCAAAGAAGGCTTCCGGATCAGAATCGCAACCAGAAGCCCACTCACTGATCATCTCCCCCAGGTTCGGGATGAGTCGCCGCCGCACGTCGCGCATGATATCGGCGAGTTCGCTGATAGTAAGGGCGGTGGCCAAACGGCGGTCGGTGACAAAGTCCAAATCTGGCGTCTCGATGGCCAGGCGCGTTAGCGCCGCGACAAACTCTTCCTTGAATCCAGGCGTTGAAAGCCCATCTGTGATCACGCGGGCACAAAACATTGCATGAGGTGAACGACCCAGGTAACTATCCAGGCGAACCAGAGGCGTGATATCAGTCGCTACACTGAGAAACGCGATCAGGAAGTCACGCGAACATCGATCTGCAAGAAATCTAGCGACGTCCGCGGCACCATCTACATCCTGCATGTGCGGGACCAGACGCTCGATCACTGCTGAGTAGCGACTCGGCGTCACCTCAATTTTCGCACCGGCGACGGAGCGCCCACACGTGATCTCTTTTAGCAACCGCGCAGTTGAGGTCCCGCGGATATAGACGTCAATTAACTCTAGATTATCTGATACATACGTACTGAAGGCGTCGCTGATTGTCGGGTGCTTAAAAACCCACCATTGCCCAGTTTCGTTCTCGTGTGCGGCAACCAACGAGTCCTGCATTGCGCTAAGGGAGGCTGTCACACCGCCAACCGTTGAACCGAGCCGTGTGATTGCATCCGAATCCGGGCTTGCAACGGCGACGGGTCTGGGTAAGCTGCCGCCATGCATGAAGATCAAGCCCAATGCGGCTTTCTGATCGTTGCTCAGGGACTCGATAACCTCGAGCAGGAAGGCTTCAGGTGACTCAAAAAAGTCTGCGAGAGTAGTCGCGTTCAGTTCAAGATTCTTCGTGAATAGGCTCGTGCCGAGTCTTCGTGCCATCTCTGGCTTGAAGTGAATGGAGCGTGCGAGCGCCGGCAGAAGGCGTTTTACCTGCTGGCGAAACAGTGCGGGCTGGTCGCCACGCTTTATGTGGTTGTAAAGGATTGACTCCTTCTCGACGTTCGTGAGCCTCTCGATGTTTACGGTGACTTGGGAGTGCGCGATCAAAGGGAAAGCGCCCGCCTTGATGTCAGTGCGCGCCTGTCTAAAGATGTAGTCCCGGGATGTCGCTACGATACGAGCATTCTGTTTGATCGCGGCCGTCATGTATGGGAAGAGTCGACTCCACTGATCTGCAAGAGAGGGCTGGTATTGGGTGGAACCGAACATGTCATCGATCCAAAAGAGCTGTTCAGGGTCGTTTGGGTTCCAGTGATCAACAAAAGCGGACGGATGTTCGATTTTCACGGGTCGCAGCTTCCATTCGTCGATGCCACTCAGAGCTAGAGTCGCGGCAATGGTCGATTTTCCGGCAGCTGGTTCGCCGAGCAACAAAACGAACCCGAACTTTTGAAGGGCTCGGGCGGCCAAGCGATAGGATGAAGTCGGCACAAACTTCGATAGGTCGTCCTGCAGGGAGACCAACAGTTGTCTCGCTTGCGCGTATGCGCGTTCGTCCAGGATTTCGGTGAGATCTCCCAAGCCGTAGACCCGCGGGACAAGCCTGCGAAGACGCGGTGTGTGCTGGATGGTGTGGCAAATCTTCTCGTATCCGAAAACCAGCGGAGACTTGATACCCAGACGCTGCAGAACCTCTGCTGCCTCGGCCTCGGCAGGCCCGGAGACCGAAAAGTTAGTCATGAGAATGTACGTATCCGCCAAACCAGCATCCACCAGCCGACCAATCGTCTCAAATTCGCCGGCCATTCTTCGGATCGAGAATCCATTTTGCGGACGGCTGGTGAATTTGCACTGCGCCGTAAACGATGCATGCAAGGCGTGCCCTTCGTCCGTCCAACTCCCTCGAAAAGCGCCGTCCCGTCCACCATCCCTTCCGGGAGCGAATACGACAAAGGTTTGACCGAGTACTTCGCTCAGAATCGCGCCACAAAGGTCCTGGAATGCTTTCCATCCTAGAGTCTGAAGCTCATAAGTCACAAAGCCTGCGGGAGCGGCTGCTGTCGGCATCAGGGAAAAGTCCGCAAGAGATCGCCGATGTTGAAGTTCGCGCTTGTTTCAGCAAACTGGGGCTCGCGCGTGAACGGTTGCACGAGATACCTAGGCTTGCCTGCCACGCCATCGATCATCACAATCGCCAACCGCCACTGGTCCGGCGAATTCAGTGCGGAGATCATTTCGTTGCGCGTTACCGTAACCGTATCGGCGCCCGCGACGCGTCCCTTCACTTCGATGAAGCGCAGGCGGCCGGTTTTGGGATCGCGCGATTCGATGTCGTAGCCGTTGTTCTCTTTCGATACATCGCGGGTCTCGAACCCGAGGGAGCGCTCGTGCTTCATCACCGCTTCCATCGCCAGGCGTTCAATCTCCTCGGTTTCGTGAGCGAACATCGCGGGAGTAGAACGCTGACCGGCTCGTTCCAGAACGCCGATCGGGACGATCAACGCGCCGCCAACGACTACGGGCGGAAGCGGCGACAACTGCCGCTCCTGCTCGAGTTGTGTCATTCGGAGGTGAAGGCGCGAGCTGAGGTCCTCGGCGCGCTGTCGCGCCTTCCCGGAGTTGAGCTTCGCGTTAACCTTGCCGGCCAGCTCCTGGTTCTTCAGCTCGTTCGCGCGGTTGTCCCAGAGAGAAATCTCCTTCGTCAGACGATCCTTCACCGCGGCCATTGCTTTCGCGACGATCCGCTCTTTTCGCTCCTTCACTTCGGCGAAATGCGCAGGAACGATTTCCGAGATTGCGAAGGAGAGGGCGGCGTCCTCGGGATTCGTGGTGAGCCACGTTAGGTCGATTGAGTTTCGCTCGGGGGAGGGGGGGCCTTCGCCGTCTTCGCGGCTCAGGATCACAGCGAGGGCGGGCTTCTCATCCTCGGTCAGAGGGCGGTAGTCGAGATACGGCGCGTAGCCGGCGATTTTCTTTTCGCCCTTGCCGTTGATCTCGACGAAGAGAAGGCGCTTCGAGACGACGCGGGGTTGTCCGGACTTATCGACGCGCGCGTCCTGGATCGCGTGTTCGAGGTAGAAGAGCGCTCGGACCTCGTCGCCATGGTCGTTCTCATCGATAAGAATCGCGCCCTGCTTGAGTACGTCGCGGTATCGCTCCAGGACGAGATCGACGGTGGAGTCGAGAAGTGGGTGACCGGGGCAGACGAATTTCGCGAGCGGCTTCCCCTGCACCGACTGTAAGTCCTTTTGAAACGTGATGCGCTCGTACTTGTCGATCAGCGGCTCGCGCGTGCCGCTCACGCGAACGCGGTTTCGGATGACCGCGGGAACGTGCTTGACCTCCCAGCGGTCGGTCTCTCGTTCGGCCATCTTTCCGCCGAGGTGCTCGAAGGCTTGCTTGAAGAAGCTGGCGATGTAGAACGGTTGCAGACGTCGCGCCTCGGCACGCTCCATCTCCTCGCGGATCTTCTGCACACGCGTGGCGTCCATCTGATCGTGCGCGAGGGCCTTCTCCTCGATGAGCGAAAGGATGTTCTCGCGGTCGAGAGCGTTATCGACCGTCTGCTCCAGCCGGGCTCGGACATCGGGCCGATTGCCATATCGAATGGCATCGATGAGGAGATCGCGGAGCGAACGACCGGCGAACGTCACCTTGCCGAGGACGTTGAATACCTGGCCGTTGAGCGCTTTGTTTTCTTCGTCCATCTTCTCGAGAAGGCGGTGGTAAACGTCGCCTTCCCTCGTCTCGATTGCGACGAGGTTCCACAGGTGGCAGACCTCGGTCTGTCCGATGCGATGGATGCGACCGAAGCGTTGCTCGATCCGATTCGGGTTCCACGGAAGGTCATAGTTCACCATCAGGTGCGCGCGCTGGAGGTTGATCCCTTCGCCCGCCGCGTCGGTGGCCAGGAGGACGACGACATCTGAATCGTTCGCGAAACGTTCCTGCGTCGTGCGCCGCTCCTCACGCGCCATGCCGCCGTGAATCGTCACGACTGCTTCTTCGCGGCCGAGGGTGCCTCGAAGTTTCGCCGTGAGGTAGTTCAGCGTGTCGCGATGCTCCGTGAAGATGATGAGCTTCCGGTGATTGCCGTGCTCGTCGATGATCTCGTCGTTCTCAGCGAGAAGCTTCCGCAGCTCATCCCATTTTTTGTCGATGTTGCTCTTGCGAACGACATGCGCTTTCTGCTCGAGGTCGTGAAGCATCGCGATCTCGGTTTCGAGCTCGGCAATGGTCTGAGCAGCCGTGGCGCGATCGACAACCTGCTCTTCGACTTCCTCGATCTCAGGCGCGTCTTCGAGATCTTCAAGCTCGGACTCTGAGAGAGTCTGTTCGTCGTGGAGATGTTCCGCGGCATCCCGCTTCCCGAGGCGTTCCGCATTCAGCCGTTCCTCGAGCCGTTCGCGGCGGCGCCGCAACGACTGATAGATCGCTTCGGGAGAAGATGCGAGGCGACGTTGCAGCGTCGTGAGCGCAAAGCCGACCGTTCCTTTGCGCCCGCCGCTTTCGAGCTTGTCCGCGCGATTGAACTCAGTCGTCACGTAGTCCGTGACGTGCTTGTATAGCTCCGCTTCGAGCTGCGAGAGTTTGTACGGAACGGTGTAGGCGATGCGCTCGGGAAAGAGCGGCTTCCCTTCGAATGTCAGTAACTGCTCTTTGACGAGTCGCCGGATGAGGTCCGACGGCTCAGAGGTGTGTACGCCCTCACGGAACTTTCCCTCGAATCGCTCAGGATCGAGGAGTGCCATAAAGAGCTGAAAGTCGGCTTCCTTGCCGTTGTGGGGCGTTGCCGTCATGAGCAGGAAGTTGCGCGTCAGTCCGGAAAGCCGCTGCCCGAGGCGGTAGCGCTTGGTGTACTTCGCTTCGTTGCCGAAGTAACTGGCGGACATCTTGTGCGCCTCATCGCAGACGATCAGATCCCAATCGGTCTGGTCCAGCTTCGCCTGGAGGTCTTCGTTCCGGCTGAGGTGATCAAGACGGCAGATGACGAGATCGCGCTCGGCAAACGGATTGCCGCTCAGTGAGGTCTCGAACGACTCACGACTGAGGATGTCGAAGTCGAGGGCGAATTTCTCGTGCAGTTCGTCCTGCCATTGCTCGACGAGGATGCCGGGACAGACGATGAGGCACCGCTTCAAGTCGCCCCGAAGCATCAGCTCCTTGATCAGCAGACCCGCCATGATCGTCTTACCGGCGCCAGGATCATCGGCGAGAAGGAATCGCAGCGGCTGCCGCGGCAACATCGATTCGTAGACCGCCGTGATCTGGTGAGGCAGCGGCCGGACGGTACTCGTCGTGATGGCGAGGTAAGGATCGAACAGGTACGCGAGACTGATCCGCCGAGCCTCCGAGACGAGTCTGAGCAGACTGCCGTCGGCATCGAAGGACCATGGCCGGCCCGTCGTCACGACCTCGATGGCCGCCTCATCGTGTCGGTAGAGAAGCCGTTCGATTGGCCGCCCGTTCGCATCTCGAAACGTCAGTGTAATGACGCTGTCGCCATGCCACTTCGTGGCGATGACTGTCACGTTCTGGTTCGGCAGGATGCCACGAACGGATGCTCCTTCTTTCAGTTCTTCAAGACGAGACATGAATAGGGCAGTCTACCGCGGGACACTCGCTCTTCGATCGAAGAGTGGGTTCGGCGACATCACGTCTTCTATTGCTCTTTAGTCCCTGGCATGCCCCGCTTGATTTAGTAAAAGCCACGAACCTAAAATAACGAGCGTTCTTATTTTAGGTTCCATGCGCCGTCGAACTACAGGCCGGTACCTGACGGTGTCCACTGCCTCGGAACGCTTCCGGGCGTTCGTGCCTACTCCCCTCCCGCCCAATCCGCCGCTGGTGTGGCCGCCTGCGCTGCGGCGCAGGTTCGACAATGCACTGCTCGCGCTCGGGCGGCTGGATGCAGTGACACTCCCTCCTCCCCAATGCATCCCTCCTGCTCTACAGTTTCGTGCGGAAAGAGGCAGTGCTCTCGTCGCAGATCGAGGGAACGCAATCGTCGCTGGCCGCGAGGAGCTCACGGCCGAGCTCTAACCAGGCATGATTTTGGGCTTCTCACAAAGAACGCCCTATTCCGTCCCATCGATCGCTGCCGCGATCTCGGCGTTTGTTGGGCGTTCGCGGAAGTCGGTCTCGATCTTCATCCAGCGGATACGGCCTTTGGCGTCGAGGACGAAGACGGCGGGGTGTGGGATGCCGTATTCGGTTTTGCCGGCGTAGGCTTCGTCGCGGAGGTTGTAGCGGTCGATGACTCGCGATAGCGGGTCGGAGAGGAGGGAGAACGTCAGCGCGCCGCGGCGATCGGCGGCGATGAGGGCAGCGAACTTACGGCTCTCTTCCGGCGAGTCGGGGCTGATGGCGTAGAACTTCACGTCGGGGTACGCGCGGGCCAGGTCACGAAGTCCGACGACCTGCCGGACGCAGTACGCTCACCAGTAGCCGCGGTAGAAGACGAGGACGGCTTTCGTCCCGGCTGCCTCCGCGAGGCTGATGCGTTTGCCGTTCTGATCGCGGAGCGTGAAGGTTGGCGCTTGCTGTCCGATCTTCGGCGGCGTGGATTGCGGTCGCGCAGCAGCAGAGGGCGGCGAGGTCGCGGTGAACGCGCTTGTGGCGATGGCGAGGAGGAGCGCGGCGAGGAAGGGCAAGTGGGCCAACGATATCAGTTCGCCCAAGGAGTGCAGGCGTCTCGCCTGCGGCCGATGGGCGTCTCGCCCGGCGGTCAATCCGGGGTGATGCGAAGAAGGTCCGGCGTCGCGGAAACCACGCCGAGGCGAGGACGCCTCGCCGCCGCAGGCGAGACGCCTGCACTCCCTGGGCGGTCACTAATTCGTAGACGCATTGGAAGCCTGAGTTAACGCGCGCCCGC
>JAANCK010528153.1_pt1 | contig 10152 bp, 11 predicted proteins | sample 7277841 | NCBI WGS metagenome assembly JAANCK01 (sample SAMN14222788, study PRJNA588281) | permafrost metagenome | isolation source: Arctic cryosol methane SIP | place: Canada:Nunavut | collected 2015-07 | reverse complement strand
CGCGACACTTAGGCCATACCGGAAATAACGGACACCAAAAGAAGGAGAAGCTCACATGATGGGTGGCACTGGATTTGCAATGGGCGCATTTGGATGGCTTGTAATGGGCCTGTTCCTGGTGGTCTTGGTGGGGCTCGTCGCGTGGCTCGTCGCACGACCCCGCGACAGGAGCTGACCGGAGAGTAGGTCAGCCCGCCGCCGATCAGTCGTCGTCAGGGGCGGCAGCTTCCTCCCCACCATCTCGTCCTGGGCTCGACCGGGACTGCCCGATCGAGCCCAGCTGTCCGCTGCTGGCTTACTTCGTGGTGAGCCCGAATCCATAGGCGTAGAGCGGGTCATAGTTGGCGTCGCCGATGTTGATCGGCTCCTGGGCGAGGGTGCGTGGCCAGGTCACCGGGAGCTTCCCGCTGAAGGGAACCTTCCCGAAGAGGGTGTCGGCAACCCCGGCGCCCTCGCTGCCAGGAAGCCAGGCCGCGACCAGTCCGTCGATCTCAGAAAGCTGCTTGGGATCGAGGATCAGCGGACGACCCGAGACAACGACAACAACGCACTTGGCGGCAACGGCACACACCTTGTCCACCGCAGCCTTGTCCGCGACCGAGAGCTGCATGTCCTTCACCGGGCGAGGCACATTGTTGTCGGCGGGGTCATAGGCCCACCGAGGACCACCGACGTCTCCGAACCCCTCGGAATAGGGAGTCTCCCCGACAACGACAATGCCGGTGTCACCCTTCCCGACAGGCGCGCTGGCGTCGGCACTGTAGGTCACAGTCGCGTGTCCGGCGGACTGGCGGATGCCTGTCAGGATCGTGCTGCCCGGGATCTTGGTGGTGGACCCGCCCTGCCAGGTCAGCGTCCATCCGCCGGCCTGGTTGCCGATGCTGTCGGCATTGCTGCCCGCGACGTAGATGTTGCCCTGCGTCTTGATCGGCAGCACCTGCGCGGCGTTCTTGAGCAGCACCTGCGACTTCGCGACCGCCTTGCGGGCGACCGCCCTATGCGCGGGGCTGCCGATGGCTGGCAGGTTGGTCCGGTCGGTGTACGGGTGCTCGAACAGACCGAGCTCGAACTTCTTGGTCAGGATCCGGCTGACTGCGTCGTCGATACGGGCCATGGTGACCCGGCCGGCGTTGACCTCGTCGGTCAGCGTCGTCTCGAATGCCTGATAGCTGTTGGGCTCCATCATCATGTCGATCCCGGCGTTGACCCCGGTCCGAACCTGCGTCGCCCAGTCACCGGGGATCTGGTGGATGCCCTCCCAGTCGCTGATCACGAAGCCGCCGAAGTGCATCGACCCTTTGAGGACGTCGGTGATCAGCTCCTTGCTGGCGTGCATCTTGGTCGGGTTGCCGATGCCGTCCTCGGTCCAGTCGACGCTGGAGTATGACGGCATCACGCTTCCGACGTCATGCTTCTGGACAGCCGGCAGGTACTGCTGGAGCGACGTGCGCCAGAAGTCCTGGTGGTTGGTGATCGAGATGCCCTGGTCGATCTTGTAGTCGCCGGTGGCGGTGCCGTATGTCGTGTCGCCGTCGCCCGCGAAGTGCTTCGCGGTGGCCAGCACCCTGTCGCGATCAGCCAGATGTCCGGGCGGTCCCTGGAGCCCGTCGATGGCGGTCTCCATCTGGATGACTAGCTTTGGGTCCTCGCCGAAGCCCTCGTAGGTGCGTCCCCACCGGTCGTCCTGCGGAGAGCAGATGCATGGAGAGAAGCTCCACTGCGGTCCGCTGGCGCGAGTCTCCGAGGCTGTGATGTGCCCGATCTCCTGGACCAGAGCTGGGTCGCGGGTGGCGCCCAGGCCGATGTTGTGCGGGAAGATCGTGGCCCCGTACATGTTGCCGTCACCGTGCACCGCGTCGATGCCGTAGATCAACGGGATGTGAAGCCTGGTTGCCAATGCAGCCTTCTGGAAGCGGTCGACCATGTCAGCCCAGGCGACGGGCGTGTTCTCAGTCGGCGTCGATCCCCCGCCGGACAGGATGCTGCCCAGGTTCCAGGTGGTGATCGGGGTCGCGTCGTCGAAGACCTTGCCGCGTTCGGTCTGGGTCATCTGACCGACCTTCTCCGCCAACGTCATCCGGGCGAGCAGGTCGGCGACCCGTTGGGTGACCGGGAGGCCGGCGTCCTCATAGGGGAGCCCTTGAGCCGGTATGGCGGCCGCGCCCGCCTTCGTGGCCGCCGAAGCCGCCGTACCCGGCATCGAGAAGACGCCGACCAGGCTGGCTGCAGCCAGGACTGCGACAAACATTGCTGGGCGGGATCGGCCGAGCCTTCGGTGACTGAGACGGAAAGCGGTCATTGCTGCATACCTCCGTTTGCGTCTGCGGCTCAGCCGTAGACGCGTAGATCGGCGACCGTCCACCACGAGGCGGCGGTCGAGGTTTGGGTGACGCGCAGGTACCGAGAGTCGACTAAGGGCAGGTCGATGACGGTCAGCTGCCCTAGGCACACGCCGGTCGCCACGGGGGCGCTCCACACAACGCCGTCGGCGCTCGTGGACAGCGCGTAGCCGGCAGGGAAGTCGTTGACGTCTGGGCCGGTATCCAGGACGATCCGGCGGACGGTGCTTGCCCGGCCGAGGTCAAGGGAAAGGTACTGGCCCGGCTGCTGGGTGAGGCCGCTCGTCCACCGGGTCGTGGCGTCGTCGTCGATGGCGTTGGCCGCGTCCGCTGCGGCGGACGACGCGGTGGCCGTCATACCGTGTTCATCCAGCAGCGTCAGGCCGTTGTCCAGCGCCGGCGAGCTGGGCCAGGTGAAGGTGGCGAGCGCGCCGCCTGGCAGCGTGTAGTCGAAGGAGCTGTCGCCTTGCGCAACGGCGAAGGTGCGCGGGTCGTCGTTCTCGTTGTGCACCACGAGCGCCGTCGAGCCATCTGGGTTTCGGAACGCGACGTCCATGATCTGGCCGTTCCATCCGGTGGTGCCGAACGAGGTGCTGGCGATGCGCACGGCCCCCGGTTTCACGAACCGCGCGAGGTGGCCGAGGGTGTAGTACTCAGCGTTTCGGGTGACCGTCTGGCCGGGGCCAACGGTGATCACGCCGGTGCAGGTGTCACAGCCGCCGTTGTGTGGGCCGCCGGAGGGGTCCAACGCCAGATTCCAGTTCACTACGGTCATGCCCCAGTTGCGGGTCACCCCAAGGACAAGGTTGCGGGCATGCCACTTCAGCGTGTCGGAGAAGACCTGCGCGGGCGGGTCGCTCGGCCCGTGCGATCCAGAACACTCGGTGAACCACACCCCCTTGTCGGGGAATGCCTCATGCAGAGCGGTCTGCCGGGTCTGGTCCCCGGAGTAACAGTGGAAGGCGGTCCCGGCCAGCCAGCGCCCGGCACTGCTCGTGAGCAGGTCGGTCGGGTACTCGGTCTCGGGTGTCTCCCCCGGTGGCGTGGACGCGATGTCGCCCGGGTGCTCGGACCAGTTGTGGTCGTAGCCGAGGATCTTGGTGTCCAGCCCTGCGGCCGCAAGTGCGGGCCCGAGCGCGTTGATGAGCTTCGCCTCCTGGGGGACGGGGAGGTCCATCCCTGGATAGCCGCTCGGATTGCGGTTCTGCGGCTCGTTCTGCACCGTCACCGCATAGATCTGCACTCCGGCGCGCTGGTAGGCCTTCACGTACTCGACGAAGTAGCGCGCATAGGCGCCGTAGACCCGCGGGTCGTCGATCAGGCGTCCGCCGACCAGTGACCCGTTGGTCTTCATCCACGCCGGGGGGCTCCAGGGCGTGGCGATGACCTTGATCCCGGGGTTGAGGCGCAGGGCCTGCCTCAGCAGTGGCAGGATCTGCGCCTGGTCGTGCGCGATGCTGAAATGCCGCATGGCGTAGTCGGTTTGGCCTGGCACCAGGTCGTTGTAGGTGTAGAAGCCTCCGGCCACGAAGTCCGACGCGCCCATGGGCTGACGAAGGATCGAGAGTCCGTCTCCTTGGGTGGGACTGAACAGGTCGCTCATCGCGCGGTCACGGACGTTGCCTTGCATGCCGTAGAGCACATGGGCCGAGGAGTCGGTGATCGAGGCACCGAAGCCTTCCATCGTCTGGTAGCTGCGGCTGGGATCGATCGTGATGGTCAGGTTCTTGGACCCACCGCCGTGGAAGGGAACCGTGCCCAGGTTGCTCATGCGGTACTGACCGTCCGGCGTGGTGACCCATGCACGCGCCGAGGGCTGAGTCGTTCTGAGCGCGCTTCCGGGAGTGGCAGCCAGCCCGGTTGTCACCGCCGTTGCGACGACGGTCAATCCGATCGTCAACAGACCACGCCGAACGTTCATCTGTACCAGCTCCTCGGTGTCCGCAGTGTGTTCGCGGGCGGTCCACTTTCGACACGCGCACTGCTCCGTCGGGACAGCCGGGCAATTCGCACATTCAAGGCAAACCGGACAGACGTGACGGTAGGAGTTCGAAGTTGGGTCTGTCAAGAGCCCGGGACTGTTGCCCGAGTCACCGTGTCGGTGCCGCCCAATGTCGTTGGGAACATGTCAAGAGCGGACCTCGCAGGTCGAGGTCCCGGCAACCCGGTCGGTCAGGGGACCAGGACGAGCTTGCCGCGGACATGCCCGGCCTTACTGAGCCCATACGCCTCAGCGGCACGCTCGAACGGGAACGTCTTCACCTTGATCACGAGCTTGTTCTGAGCCAGCAGCTCGGCGGTCAGGGCAAGCGCCTCCACCGGGTGACTGTCCGACCCGCCACCGGTAGCGCGGGCGCCGAAGGTTCGGGCGTCGAAGTTGGAGATCGTGACGACCTGGGACGGCTCTGGTGCCACACCGATCAGGTCCGCGGGCGGAGTCTTGCCGGCGACGTCGAACACGGCGTCGACAGGCCCACCGGCAGCAGCCAGCACCCGGGCGGCGACCCCCTCGCCATACAACACAGGGGTCGCCCCGATCTCGCGAAGGTAGCCAAAGTTGGCCTCGCTCGCGGAGGCGATCACCTTCGCGCCCCTTGCCACCGCCATCTGAACCGTGGCTGCGCCCACACCGCCTGCACCACCGTCGACGAACACGGTGTCGCCGGCCTCGACGTTGAGCAGGCGAAGTCCGCGCTCAGCCGTCTCCCCCGCCACGCCGGCCGCTCCGGCCACCGCCCAGTCGACGGACGCCGGCTTCGCGGCCCACGCGTCCAGGACCGCGTGCTCCGCCTGGGTCTGGCTGCCCCAGCCGAACACGCCGTCGCCCACGGACACGCCCGTCACGCCTTCGCCGACCTCGTCGACCACCCCGGAGGCGTCGATGCCGAGATACGCCGGCCCTTCCAGAGGCTTGCCCCCTGAGAAGAGCCCGGAGACCTTCTTCCAGTCGATCGGGTTCACGCTGGCCGCACGCACCGCGATCCGAATCTTCCCCTGGCCCGCATGCGGCTCCTGGGCTTCCGCCCACTTGAGCACCTCGGGACTCCCGTATTCCGTGAACTGCAACGCTCGCATCGAACTGTCCTTCCACGTGGGCGGGCATCCGCCGTTTCGCGTCACCGGGCACCAACGGTAGATCGGCTTACGTCAGGACCAAGCGTGGCCGCATCCGTCGTATTCCTGGCCATCCGGTTCGGGAACAGCCAGTCCATGGATGGCTGAACACCGGCGCTAATCCCCTAGTCGAAGGGTGTCGGTCCCATGGGCGGAATACCTTGCTCCGCAAGGACGGTCGCGACAACGCCAGCATCGGCGTGCCGGTACTGAAGGGACACGCTGTCGTCTGCGCCCCATATCTCGACGTTCGCGACGACTCCCCGGCCGAGCAGCTCCGCGGCAACCGCAGAGACCTCATCCTCGGTTCCACCCCACCCATACGCGGTGCGCATGGCCCTCCACTTGCGGCGATCAGCTGCGACGAGAACGGCGAGTAGTAGCAGTCCGCCGGCCAATGCGGTCGCTGCAACCGGCAGCCCGGACACCCGCCCTGCAGCGAATCCCAGACCTGCGGCCGCAAGGCAGGAAGCCACAACTGCGGCCCTGCCAACGCTGTTTAGCTTCGCGGTGCGAAACAACCGTCTGCGGCGACGCGGCCTGCCCCGTCGCAGCGGCATGTACGGCGCGTCGGAGCGGTCCATGCCGACCAATCTAGGCGGCGCATAGACGAAGGATCCTGCGGTGACCGTCACTCTTCAAGCTCCTCCAGCACCTCCCTCGCCGTGGTGTTCCCCTGGTTGGCAAGGCGCCGCAGCTCCTCGAGGTTGCCCTGCTCGCTGGCAACCTCGATCAGCTGGTCGCTTGCGGTCGTGTTGCCCTGGTCGGCAAAGCGCCGCAGCTCGTCCAGGTCACCACGCTCCCCAGCAAGCTCGATGAGCTGATCAACCGCGTCTCTGTCCCCACCATCGGCTCGTTCCCGCAGGACGAAGAGATCCGACTCGTCCATGACGCGCAACCTTTCTCGGGGCTTCCCGATGCCGACCGGACCTGGTTGAGTCTTGTGGTCTTGGGCCTGTTGCTCGGCAAACCAGCCACGCTTGGGCACTTCTGGCGGCTTGACCGACCATACGGGCTCGGACTCGGGTTCCCACGGCCAAAGCACTCGCGCACGCCGTGCAGCCTCGAGAATGTCGTCCGCCGACAGGACGGTGATCGTCTCGGCCAGCCCGCGCTTCGGCCAGGCACACACGACGCGAAGCTCACCCGGTGGGGGCAACGGGGACAAGAACAGGGTGAGGTCGGCGCTTCGATCAGTGCTGCTGCCTCCCCCAGGCGTCAACATCGGTCGTTCCGCCGGGTCACTGTCGTCGAGGTCGATCCGGTCCAGGTTGGTGCACCGGCGACCGTCGGAGAGCTCGATACCAAGCAGTAGGGGATCACCAGGGCCGGCGTGGCCATAAAGGCCGAACATGCCGCCCCGCTCGTCGGTGGAGGTATGCCGGGCCCGCACCTCCAGCGAGAGCTCGACGCCGTTGCTGAACGCCCGCAGGCCGGAGATGAAGACCGCGACCTCATCGTCGCCGACGAGCACGGCATCGATGGCAACCGAGCCGGGCACCTCGTTCTCCGGTCGCTGCCGGCGACGCCAGAGCATCTGACGGTGACGCATAACCTCGTCGTCTTCGCCGCCGCCACCCATGGTCCACATAGGGCAAGAATGCCTCAAAGACCGACCAAGAAGTGAGCGTCAGGGAAGCCTTCTTCGGGGTGGAGCTCCTGCGCTCAGGTCCTGACCTCGTTATAGATCTCGAATGCAGTCTCTTCGGGCGGCGCCATGAATCCGCCGTCGATACCTGCCGCCATGCGCGGCATCAGGATGTCGTCGCGAAACTTCTCCCAGCTCTGGCGCGAGTCATGCACGGCCACGATCGTCCAGCCGTCCGCCGAGGGACCCCCGGCATGATAAATCTGCCCCTCAGGCAGTCCTCCGCCCTCCGGGTGAACTGCCGCGATCGACGCCTCGTACTGATCCTTTGTGCCACCTGCGAACTTGTGGACCACTCCATACGCCATGTGCTTACCCTCTCTAGTTCGTCATAGAGCCTTGCTTGTTCACGAAAAGACTTTGCTACGCGTCGACCCTGTGGCCGCTGAAGATGCCCGTCCCTGAGTCGGCCGGAGCGCCGGTGGGGTCGCAGACGGAGAACCGGTAGGTCCCGGAGATCATGGCGTTCCGCACACGTCCCCTGATCTGGATCTTGACGGTGAAGCCGGGGCTGCCGGGACCGTCGGGGCCGGGCTGGCCGCTCCAGAAGGTCCCCTTGAACCCGTCATGGGTTTGAGCCCAGGTCCCCGTTCCGGGTGGACCGGCCGGGGAGATGTCGTGGTTGATGAGGACGCCACCCGCGGTGAAGCTGGCGACGGCCATGCCCTTCGTCGGGTCGCCCGGAGGGTTGTCCTGGTGGGTGATCAGCCAGCTCCCCGTCGGGCCAGCTTCGTTCCCGCTCGCCGAGGCGGAAGTGGCGCCTGCCACGCCCGCGAGCGCAACCGCGGACGCGACTCCCGCTCCTCGTAGTAGTCCCCGCCGGTTCATCGTGCCTTCGTCCATCGTGACCTCCTCGCAGCTGCGGCCCCTTGACCACGGCTCCCAGCGTTCCCCCGGGCGGGGCATCGGCAACCCCCCAAATGGCGTAGATCTGCCCGCCCCTCGCCGAGCTCATCCGAGATCTGCGCTGGGCATGTCCTCGGTCTCGTCCAGATCACCAACGAGCGGGTCTGGTGCTCGCATCCGCCACGCGTCCGTCACCAGCTCGCGCAGGCGGTTGACGTCCACCGCCTCGAGACGAAGCATGACCAACGGCAAGCCGTCGTAGCCGGGTGCAGTGAAGAAGACGCCGGGCTCACCGAGCAGGAGGGCCTGCTTCTCGGCCTCGTCGCCGACGAAGAGCACTGCGATGTCGGTCCGGATGAGCCGTGGCTTGCCGGGCCTGCGCTCGGGGTATGACCAGACAAAACCCCTGTCGGCCACCCGGAAGTCGAAGCCCTCACTCTTGATCTCGGCCACGTTTGGCAGGGCCAGCGCCAGGTGGCGTACGTCGTCGGCGTCAGCCATCGAGGTCGGACCCGGATCGCGCCCACCGCATTCCTACAGGCTAGGCCGTTGGTGTGGTCACGCGGGGCTTTCTACCGGCTCCAGCTCACGCCGCTGGTCGAGCAGAACCCGCACCCCGGACTCCACGAGCCGACGCTCGTTGTCCCGATAGTGGTGGGCGCAAAAGAGCAGATCGCGCTCCCCGCTCCCCGCGACGAAAACGCTGAGCAGAACGTAGGCCTGGGCGCCGCATCGATCGCAGCGATCTGCCGCAGTGAGAACCACGGTTGTCATGTGACGCCTCCTTGGGTGAGCGAACGAACATACGCCTTATTGATCAACTATGGACAAGCCTCCTCGGAGAAACCTTTGGGCAATGTCCCATGACCCACTTACCCATCAGGATGGGCGGTCATGCAATGGCCGATGCAGCGTATTCCGCGCCCGTGGACGGTCGCTCCATGGTTGGCCGGGTCGGCATGTAGTCTCCGGCCATCAGCGGCGACGAGATGATCATGTCGGCGGTCGCGAGATTGGTTGCCACGGGGACGTTCCACAAGGTCGCGAGTCGAAGCAGGGCCTTGACGTCAGGGTCGTGCGGCTGTGGCTCCAGCGGATCCCAGAAGAAGATCACCACGTCGATAGCGCCCTCTGCGATCTTGGCGCCGATCTGCTGGTCGCCGCCCAGAGGGCCGGACAGAAAGCAGTGGACCTTCAGCCCCAGCTCGTACTCGAGCATGGTGCCGGTTGTGCCAGTGGCAAACAGCTGATGATGGCGTAGCTGGGCGACGTTGAACTCGGCCCACCGCAACAGCTCGACCTTCTTGTTGTCGTGGGCAACCATCGCGATGCGACGGCTGATCTGCGGCCTCTCCACGTCGGTCATACCTCTCCTCTCGGTACCACGGGCTGGGCGGTGCCCGCGGAACCCACTTCTACGAGGGTATGGACCCAATGTTGCCTCGATGTTAAGCGGGTATTTCAGCAGTCAGGAAGATGCCGCGATTCCGTGACCCGCAAACAATCGGCACCCGGCAGCCAGTTCGGCGACAATTGTGGTGTGACCCGCTGGTTGCTGCACGTCGACATGGACCAGTTCATCGCAGCTGTCGAGCTGCTGCGCCGTCCCGAGCTCCGCGGGCGTCCGGTGGTCGTGGGCGGTGACGGCGACCCGACCAAGCGCGGGGTGGTCAGCACCGCATCCTATGAAGCCCGCGAGTACGGCGTGCACTCCGGGATGCCGCTGCGGACCGCGGCTCGTCGATGCCCCGAAGCCGTGTTCCTGGCGGTCGACCGAGAGCTCTACGAGGCTGCCTCGGCAAAGGTCATGGCCGCGCTCCAGGAGCTCGATGCCGTCGTCGAGGTGCTCGGCTGGGACGAGGCGTTTCTGGCTGTCGACACCGAAGACCCGGAGGCATCGGCGCGCGAGATCCAGAAGCGCGTCCGCGCGGCCACCGATCTCGACTGCAGCGTGGGCATCGGCCAGAACAAGCTGCAGGCCAAGATGGCCACCGGATTCGGGAAGCCGGCCGGTGTCTTCCGGCTGACCAACGAGAACTGGTTCGAGGTGCTGGGCGAGCGACGGACCGACGTGCTGTGGGGCATCGGCGCCAAGACGGCCAAGCGGCTGATCGGGTTGGGCATCTCCACGGTTCTCGAGCTCTCGCAGGCCGATCCGCAATCCCTGGCCGCCGCGGTCGGCCCCCCCACCGGTCCCTGGCTGAT
>JAANCK010809189.1_pt1 | contig 10160 bp, 4 predicted proteins | sample 7277841 | NCBI WGS metagenome assembly JAANCK01 (sample SAMN14222788, study PRJNA588281) | permafrost metagenome | isolation source: Arctic cryosol methane SIP | place: Canada:Nunavut | collected 2015-07 | reverse complement strand
CTCACCGGCATGACCGGCTCAGCCACCGCGGTGCGCAGCGACTCGATGACCAAGCGCGGAGGGTCCACGCTGGGACTGGCCGAGGTGCTGCGGTCGGACAGCAGCAGCAGCGTGGTCGCTATCGAACTCACCGATGGCAGCAAGCCGGACCAGCGGATCTACGCAGGTGACCTGGTATCGCTGCAACTGGAGGAGCGCTATTCGCTGACCCCGACCGTGCTGAGCGAGCTGGTGGCGCGGCGCATCAGCTACACCAATGACGACGGTGACAACTTCTACGGCTATTGGTACATCCTGCTCCGTGACAACGATTCCCTGCTGACGCCGATCCTGGCCGCGATGGCCGCCGATCTCCATGCCGTCGCGAAGCGAGTCGACTCCACCCTCGCGTCCGACGATGAGCTGCGTCAGCCGCTGAAGGAAGGTCACTATCAGGGCCGGAGCGTCCTGACGATTCTCGCGACAGCAACCTCCGAGGACGCCTCACGCTATCTCGATTTCGTCACGAGCTACCCCGGCTCGTACGTGGGGCGCCAGCTCCAGTTCGGTGCCTCCTTCGCCAACTGGCTCGTCAGCGGCGCGACGCCGGGCAAGGCGGCGGTCCGCGATGAGCTGCTCGCGGCGAAAAATGACGCCGAACGCCAGCGACTCATCGCGGCGCAGCCCGATGCCCTTTCCGATGGCGTCTGGGTGAGCGAGTGGATCACCCAGACCACTCGGCTCGCGGAGGCCCGGCGCTTCGACGACGCGCGGGCGCTGAATCATATCTCCATGCTGGTGGTCGACGGCTACGACATCAAGTCGCAACGCGGACTGGTGATGTTCGAGGCGGCCCAGATCGACTTCCACGCGAAGAACCGGGAGGCGGCCATCGCTGGGTATCGTGCGGCGATCCCCGCGCTGCAGGCGGCCGAGGATGAGCAGGGAGTCCGCTACGCGCTCAACAATATCGCGGACGAATTGAACCAGCTCGGCCGCTACGTCGATGCGATGGCCGTCTGGGATACGGTCGTGGCGCTGGAGCGGGCCCGGACCAGGGTGGACTCCTCCGCCAAGCAGCGCGCGAGCCTCGCCATCTCGCTCAATGGATTTGGCCGAGCCCAGGAGAAGATCGACCGCTACGACGGCGCGCTCGCGACCTATGCCGAAGCGGTGGCCCTGTACACCGGCGTGAACACCGCCGAGGCACAGTCCCATCGGGCCGATGCCCTGAACTCGATCGCCGGGATCTACGGCAAGCAGGGCGACCGGGAGAAGGCGATCCGCACCTACGAGGAAGCCCGGGCGATCTACCACAAGCTTGAGGATGGGGAGGGCGAGGCGGACCAGCTCGATGAGATCGGACTGCAGACCTCGAAGCTGTCGAAGTACCGCGAGGCGATCGCGCTGTGGGACACTTCCTATGCGCTCCACATGGAGTCGGGTGAGATCGGTGACGCCGGCTACGCCAAGTCGGCGATCGGGCAGGCGAAATGGAGCCTGGGCGACTACGCCGGCGCGATCGAAGCCCACAACGAAGCAGTCGCGCTCCGGGAGAAAGCGGATGACAAGAAGGGGGTGGCCTATTCCCTGGGCCAGCTCGCTTCGCTCTACCGCGAGAGCGGCGACCCCAACCGTGCGCTCGATGCCTACCGGAGGGTCGCAGCGCTCTACGCGGAGCTGGAGGACCTCGACAATCAGGCCGCTACGCTCAACAGCATGGGCGACGTCTATTACAACACGAAGGACTATCCCCGCGCCATCGGGAGGTATCACGAAGCCGAAATCATTCAGGCCCGGCTCGGCACCCCCTCTCCGCTCGCACTCACCTACTACGACCTGGGCGACGCCTTCTACCAGCGGGCCTCGAACGACAGCCTCAAGGCGGCCTGGGACAGCGCCGGCGCCTATTACACCAAAGGCGCCACCATCCAGCGGCAGATCGGCGACGACTGGAACCTCATCAGCTCGCTGAACAGCCTCGGCTATGTCGCGGAGGTCGGCGCCCACGACCGGCTGCGGGCCGAGGGGTTCTATCGAGAGGCACTCGACCTCGCGCAGAAACTGGACGCCAAAGTGCTCCTCGCCAATTGCTACGTCACCCTGGGGCGCTCCTTCTACCTCCGAGGCCTGCTCGATAGCGCGGAGGTGTACCACCGGAGGGCGCTGGCGATCTACCGTGAACAGGGGGACCGCCGCCTCGAGGCGGTCCAGCTCTCCTGGGTCGGAGATGTCCAGCTCCAGCGCGGCGACGTGGCTGCAGCGCTGGTGACCTATAGGGAAGGGCTCGCCGTCGCGGAAGATGCCAAGCGGCGCCCCGAAGTCGCCGACCTGCTGACCTCGATCGCGTGGGTGCAGACGCTGACCGGCGAATATGCCGAGGCAGTCGCCACCGAGGAGCGGGGGCTCGCGATCAGCCAGGAGGTCCAGGATTCCTCGCTCATCGCCAACTCGCTCTTCTCCCTCGGCAACACCCACGAGGAAACCGGTGATTACCAGCGCGCGACTGGCTACTTCCAGCAAGCCGAGAGCATGTTCGTCGCCCTGCGAAGGCCGTTGAAGCAGGCCGGGGTGATCACCAGCGGCGGGGTAATCGCCTTCTGGCAGGGGGACTACCCCAAGGCGCTGGCGCAGTTCAACCGGGCGCTCGACATCGTCAAGGCGAATGGCTCCGAAGGTGACTTCTATCCGCTGCTGCTCGGGAATATCGGCGAGGTCTACTACGAGCAGGGCAGCTACGACCAGGCCGAGCACTGGCTGACCGATGCGCTGGCCGCGGCACGGGCGGTGCAGACGGCGCGCACCACGGCGACGGCGCTGACCCTGCTGGGGAAGACCGCCCTCGACCGCGGGCGCTACGCCGACGCGGCCAGGTGGCTGCAGGCCGCGGACACTCTGCGCCGCCGGATGGGGGTGCGCGATGCCATCGCCGAGGTGCTCACCCAGCAGGGCAAGCTCGCCTATGTGCAGGGCGATCTGGCCGGCGCCCGTGCGCCGCTGGAGGAGGCGGTGCGGACCGCTCGCGAGATTGGCGCAGTGAAGTTCCTCTGGGAGCCGCTCTTCCTGCTGGGGGAGGTGCGCCGAGACCAGGGGGACACGACGGCCGCGTTGCAGTTCCTCGAGGAGGCTGTCAGCGTCGTGGAGCAACTGCGCAACAAGGTCGTCGGCGGCGAGGGCGCGCAGAAGCTGTTCGCCTCAGGCCGAATCCAGGGCCGACTCTATGAGGCGCTGGTCGGCCTGCTCATCCGGCGGGGAGAGGGAGAAAAGGCGCTGACCGTGCTCGAGCGCAGCATGAACGAGGAGATTCGGGGGAAGTTCCGCGGTCTCGGTATCCAGTTCGCCGACAGCACGAAGGCACGATTGCTGGCGGAAGAGGAACGGCGCAAATCCAAGCTCGACGGCGTCACCGAGCAGCTCGCCCGCGAGCGCGCCGCCCCCGACAGCGCCCGCAACCCGGAGAAGATCCGCGCCCTGGAGCAGACCCGCAGCGTGGCCGAGGAGGACTATCTCGGCTTCGTGAACCAGATCATGCGGGAGGAACCCGACCTCAAGAACCACATGAGCGTGAGCCTCAGGGACCTGCGCAATGTCAGGCTCCAGCTCAGGCCCGATGTCGCCCTCCTCGCCTACCTGCTCGGCGAGAAGGAGCTCTACATCTTTGTGGTCACCTCGGACACCCTCGTGGCCAAGGTCGTGGCCTTGCCCCGTGACACCCTCGACCGCAACGTCGAGCTGATGGTACAGCTGGCCCGTAACCCCACGGCAACCTTCGCCTCGGTCCGTCGCTCCGGGACGGCAGGTCAGGCGCCTCCGGCGAGCCTGCCCGTCGGCGACGTCCGCCAGCAGGCGGCGCGACTCTACCAGTGGCTGATCGCCCCGATCAAGAAGGAGCTGGGCACCCGGAAGCGGCTGGCGATCGTGCCGAGCGGGAGCCTCTACTTCCTCCCCTTCCAGATTCTCACGGAGACCGCCGATAGCGGTGCCCGCACCCTGGGGGATGAGCGCTCGGTCTTCTACGTCACCGAGCTCAAGGTCGCCGCCCCGAGGACCGGACCCCGCCCGGCGCTGCGGCTCGCCGCCTTCGGCAACGCCGACAACACTCTGCCGAGCGCCGAACGCGAGGTGCTCGATCTCAAGCGGCTCTACCCGACGACGACGGTCTTCCTGCGCACCGCCGCCACCGAAGCGAAGGCCAAGTCGCTCGCCCCAACGTTCAATGTGGTGCACTTCGCCACCCACGGAAATCTCGACTATCAGAATTTCGACAACACCTTCCTGACGCTGGCGCCTTCGGTCAGCCCCAAGGAGGACGGCAAGCTCACCCTGCGCGAGGTCTGGAAGCTGGTCGGCTTCGGACATCATCGGCTCGTCGTGCTCTCGGCCTGTAACACTGCGGTCACCGATGAACAGGTCGCGGGGTGGCCGAACAGTCCGGCGACGGCATTCCTCGATGTGGGAGTGCCGGCGGTCGTCGCATCGTTGTGGCCGGTGGATGACGCCGCAACCGCGATCCTGATCACCGCCTTCTACAAGAACATGGGGACGATGGATACCGCCGAGGCGCTCCGACAGGCACAGCTCACCCTGAAGAAGGATCCGAAGTACGCCCATCCCTACTACTGGGGCGCCTGGGTCCTGGTGGGAGACTGGCGCTAGGAGGCACTGCGGCCGAAACCCCTGCGCTGAGGAGGCGTACAGCAGCAGAGGCTGGCGGCGGGCGGCTTCGGCGTGAAGATTGTCGTAGACAAAGCGGATTGCGCGCCGTCACCCTGGCGTGACAGATCCATCGCTCCGTTCCCACGGGCGGAGCGGAGGAACCAAATTCCGCTTCGATTCGTTGTACCCATGCGCCCCCGTCGTCCGGGGGCAACCCTATGACTGCAGCGCCCGACCCGCGCCGCCCCGGCGCCGACACCGAGTTCGCCTCCCGCGAGCTGGATGTCCCGTACCCGAGCTTTCCGCGACTCCTGCCCGCGGCGGAGCTTACGGCGGGGCGCTACGTCGTGCGCTTCGCACGGACGGTGGATGACCTCGACGCCATCGAACGGCTCCGGTTCGAGATCTTCAATCTTGAACTTGGAGAGGGCCTCGAGAGCGCCTTTGCCACGGGCCGGGACCACGATCACCTGGATCCATATTTCCATCATCTCCTCATCGCCTGCCAGGCGACCGGCGAGGTCGTGGGCACCTACCGCCTGCAGACCTCGGCGATGGCGGAATCACGGCAGGGCTTCTACTCCGCGGGCGAATTTGATCTGAGCGGGCTGCCGCGAACGTTCATCGAGAATGCGGTGGAGGTCGGCCGTGCGTGTGTAGCGCGGGAGCACCGCAACGGCCGAGTGCTGAACCTGCTCTGGCGCGGGCTCGCGCTCTATCTGCGGCAGAATGAGAAGCGCTACCTCTTCGGCTGCTGCTCGCTGACGTCGCAGGACGTGGCGCTCGGTCAGGCAACGATGGCCTTTCTCGAACGGAAGGGCCACGTCCATCCCACCCTGCTCGCGCCGCCGCTTGCCGGCCTGTCCTGCGCGGCCGCCGATCCGGTCGCCGTCCGCGCCGCGTCGGTGAGGATCCCGCCGCTCTTCCAGAGTTACCTGCAGCTCGGCGCCAAGGTGCTCGGTCCTCCCGCTATCGACCGGCAGTTCAGGACCATCGATTTTCTGGTCGCCCTGGACATTACGGAACTCGATGACTACAGCTATCGCTTCTTCTTCCGCTGAGCCGGCTGGCGATCTCTCGCCCCTGGCAGCGGCGGGACGACTTGGCGGGCTGACCGTCTGGTCGGCGGTGGTGATTGCGGGGTGGGGCGCGCTGACGCTGCTTGGATTTCCGCTCGGCGCCCTGCGCCACCGGATTCGCCGTGCCACCTTCCGGACCTGGGCTCGGGGGACGGCCTGGCTGCTCGGGGTGAGGGTGCAGGTGGAAGGCGAGATCCCGGTCGCCCCCTTCTTCCTGGTCTCGAACCACCTGAGCTACCTCGACATCGTCACCTATGCGGCGGTGATGCCGGCGCGCTTTGTGGCGAAGCGGGAGGTGCGCGGCTGGCCGGCGGTGGGAGTACTGGCGCAGGCGATGGGGACGATCTTCATCGATCGATCGGTCAAGCGCGATGCGGTGCGAGTGCAGGCGAGGCTGGGGCGCGCGATGTCGGAGGGTGACGGGGTGGTCGTCTTCGCCGAGGCAACCAGTTCGCCAGGGCATGCCGTGCTTCCCTTCCGCCCCGCGCTGCTGGAGTGGGCCGCCCAGGGGGGAACGCCGGTCCACCACGCGAGCGTCAGCTACCGCACTGCGGAGGGAAGCATTCCCGCGCACCTATCGGTATGCTGGTGGGGAGAGATGACCTTCGGGCGGCACCTGATGGCGCTGGCCCGACTGCCGTGGATTGAAGCGACGATCCGCTTCGGCGACGCACCCATCGCCGAGCCGGACCGGAAGCGACTCGCCGATCGGCTGCACCAGGCGGTCTCGGCCCGATTTATTCCCGTGGTCCTGGAGCCAGAATGATGGATCGTATGGAGGCGGTAGAGGGCAATCTGATCGTCCTGCGTCAGGCGGTGGATCTGCTCCGCCGTATGGATGACCCGACCTATGTCACGGGCGGCGTGGCCCCAGGGGTATCGGCGATTGGCGTGCACTTCCGCCATGTGCTGGACCACTACCGCGCCTTCCTGACCGGTCTCGCCATCGACCAGATCGACTACGACGCCCGGCAGCGCCAGGTCCCCCTCGAGACCGATCGCGAGCTGGCCCTTGCCACCGCGCTGGGCTTCGCGACCGACCTCGCGCGGCTGTCCCCGGAACTCGGTGCGCGGCCGCTTCGGGTCACGACCCGGAGTGTGGCCGGCGACGATGGCGTGCCTGACTGGAGTGACTCGACGCTCAAACGGGAGCTGCAGTTCCTGGTGAGCCACACCGTCCACCACTACGCCCTGATCAAGGAGCTTCTCCGACGGACCGGATACGAGGCGGCGGACGACTTCGGGGTCGCGCCCTCCTCCATTGCCGCATCCCGCCGCGACACCGCATGTGCACGGTAAGCTGGCTCCCTGACTCGCTCGGTTATTCCCTCTGCTTCAACCGTGATGAGCGATTCACCCGCGCTCCCGCGCTCCCACCGGCGGTGCGGGAGTCGGCGGGCACCCGCTACATCGCACCCACGGATGGAGACTTCGGCGGCACCTGGCTTGCGAGCAATGAGTTCGGCCTCACGATCGGGATCCTGAATCGCTATCGAGTGCCTGGCTACCTGCCACCCGCGGAGCCGCGGAGCCGCGGCCTGCTGCCGATGGCGCTGATCGCCCAACCGACGGTGACGGAAGCGCTCAGCGCGCTGCACGCGCTCGACCTCAGATCGGTTCAGCCGTTCGCCCTCGTCGCGGTAGGAGCTGGCGAACCGGTGGGACTCGCCGCGTGGGACGGCAGCGCGCTCGAATTCTCCGGGCACCGCGAGTCGGGGCTGATCCTCACCAGTTCGTCGGTGACCGAACCGGAGGTCGCGGCATCTCGGCGCGCGCTGTTCGCGGCGCTCCCCGAGATAACCATCGACGCGCTGGTGGCGCTGCATCGGAGCCACCTCCCCGATCGGGGACGGTGCTCGGTCTGCATGCATCGCGACGACGCGGAGACCCGGAGCTTCAGCGAGGTGCGGGTGACCGCGGATCGAATCTGCTTCCTTCACACCCCAGACTCTCCCTGCCGCAGTGCCGCGCTCCCGGCAATCACCCTGACACGTCGCCCCCTTCACTGCCCCGCACCGAGTTGACCTCCGAAGCGGATCCTCGGCCCGGACCGGCGCCGCGAAGACGCCACTGGCTGTTGTGGAGCTACCTCCTGCTCCTCGCCATATCGCACGCTGTCCGGCTCATGCACCCGCATGAGAGTTCTCCGGACCCGGATGAACGAGCCATCGCGGTTCACGCGGTACGGGGCGACAAGGAGCTCAGTCAGCCGGTGCGACTCGCCTTTCGCGAGTTCATCCCCGCCGACAGCGAAGCGCCTGCGCTCGTGCTGGTGCACGGCAGTCCCGGCGACAATGGGGAGGTGAGCGGACTCGCCCGGCTGCTGGGTGGGCGATTCCATACGATCGCACCGGATCTGCCAGGATTCGGGGGCTCGAGCCGGGACATCCCCGACTACTCGAATCGCGCGCACGCCCGCTACCTGCTCCAGCTCCTCGACAGCCTGCACATCCCCAGGGCGCACCTCCTCGGCTTCAGCATGGGCGGTGGCGTCGTGCTGCATATGGAGGACCTGGCCCCCGAGCGGGTCCGCTCCATCACCATGCTCTCCGCCATCGGCGCGCAGGAGTATGAGCTGCTCGGCGACTACCAGCTCAACCATCTGATCCATGGCCTGCAACTCGCCGGGCTCTGGCTGCTGCGAGAGGGGACGCCGCACTTCGGCTGGCTCGACGATGCGGATCTGAGCGTCGCCTATGCCCGGAACTTCTACGATACCGATCAGCGCCCGCTCCGGGGAATCATGCAGCGGTATGCCGGCCCCATGCTGATCCTGCAGGGAGCGCACGACCCGCTGGTGAACCCCGCGCTGGCCGAGGAGCATGCGCGCATCGTTCCCCAGGCGGAGCTCCACATGGATGACGGGAATCACTTTACCGCCTTCATGTATCCGGAGCGAATCGCGGAGCCCGTGACGGCATTCGTGCAACGCGTCGAACAGGGCGTGGCCGTGACGCGGGCGACCGCCTCGCCGGAGCGGATCGCAGCGGCGGCCGTGCCGTTCAACCCGCGCAGCCTTCCGAAAATCAGCGGGCTCTCGCTGGTCATCCTCTGCCTGCTCATTGCCCTCGCTACGATGATCAGCGAAGACCTCACCTGCATCACCACCGGGCTGATGATCGCGCGGGGTACCATCGGATTCCTGACCGGCACGATGGCCTGCTTCCTCGGCATCTTCGTGGGGGATATGCTGGTCTTCCTCGCCGGCCGATCACTGGGCCGCGCCGTGTTGCGCCGCGCGCCGGTCCGCTGGTTCCTGACCCCGGAAGCCGTGGCCTCGAGTTCCACCTGGATCGAGCGACGCGGGGCCGTGCTCGTCTTCGCGACCCGAGTGCTCCCGGGCACCCGGCTGCCGACCTACTTCGCGGCGGGGATGCTGCGCACCAGCTTGACGCGATTCACCGCCTACTTCTTCGTCGCCTGTGCCATCTGGACCCCCATTCTGGTCGGGATTTCCGCTGTCTTCGGGGAGGCAACGCAGCGGGTACTCGGCATCTTCCGGGAGCGCGCGGCGCTGTATCTCCTGGTCAGCGCCGTCGCGCTCTTTCTGCTGCTCAAGTTTCTGATCCCGCTCACCACCTGGCGGGGCCGGCGAATGCTGCTCTCCCGGTGGCGTCGACTCACCCGCTGGGAGTTCTGGCCGAGGTGGGCCTTCTATCCGCCGGTCGTCGTCCATGTGCTGTGGCTCGCGCTCAAGCATCGGAGCCTGCTGCTCTTCACCGCGGTGAACACGGGGATTCCGGGGGGCGGCTTCGTCGGTGAGTCCAAGTCGCAGATTCTCTCGGGGCTGGCCGGGAGCCCCGACCTGGTCGCGCCCTGGCAGCTCATCCCGGCCCGGCTTCCGGCGGCGGAGCGCATGGCCCAGGCACTCGCGTTTCAGCAGACGCTGCCGGTCCACTGGCCGCTGGTGCTCAAGCCGGATGTCGGTGAGCGCGGTTTGGGCGTCGCGATCATCCGTAGTGTGGCGGACGCCGAGGCGTACCTCACGCGGGCCCGGGACGACGTGATCGTACAGGGTTATGCGCCGGGGCAGGAGGTCGGGGTGTTCTACGTGCGGATGCCGGGAGAGACTGCGGGAAGGATCTTCTCGGTCACCGAGAAGCGGTTCCCGGCGGTCACCGGCGATGGCGAACAATCGCTGGGGGAGCTGATCCTCGCGGACGACCGCGCGGTCTGCATGGCCCCCTTCTACCTCCGGCTCCACGCGGCGCGGCTGGCGGACATCCCTCCGGCAGGGCAGCAGGTCACGCTGGTGGAACTGGGAACTCATTGCCGGGGAGCGGCGTTCTTTGACGGCGGCTGGGTCACCACCCCCGCACTGGAAGCGGCGATCGACCGGATGAGTCAGGGATTTGACGGTTTCTGGTTCGGCCGCTACGACATCCGGACACCGTGCGTCGAGGACTTCCAGGCGGGGCGGAACTTCCGGGTGGTGGAGCTCAACGG
>JAANCK010884016.1_pt1 | contig 10165 bp, 10 predicted proteins | sample 7277841 | NCBI WGS metagenome assembly JAANCK01 (sample SAMN14222788, study PRJNA588281) | permafrost metagenome | isolation source: Arctic cryosol methane SIP | place: Canada:Nunavut | collected 2015-07 | reverse complement strand
CCGCCACACGCAACTCGGCCGGCCCAGCGCCAGCGGCAGCGGCGTTTCCAGATGGGTCGGATGCCGGTTCGAGCTCACCCACAGCAGCCGCTCGCGCCGGAAGGTTTCCGAGGCGCGCTTGTTCTCGCAATTGGTGACGATGGCGAGGTCGATCTCGTTGGCGTCGATGCGCTCCAAGAGGTCGACCGTCGGCTCGCAGATCACGGTGAGCTCGACGCTCGGATAGGCGCGCGAGAAGCGCGCCATGATTTCGGGCAGATAGCGGTCGGCGTAATCGTCCGGCACGCCCAGCCGCACGCGGCCGGACAGCTCGGCGTCGGAGAAGGCGGCGACGGTCTCGACATTGAGCTTGACGATGCGGCGGGCGTAGTCGAGCAGCCGCGTGCCGTCCTCGGTGAGCTTGGAGGCGCGGCCGTCGCGCGCGAAGATCGGCCGCTCCAGCCGCTCCTCCAGCCGCTTCATCTGCATCGAGACGGCGGACTGGGTCTTGTTCACCACTTCGGCCGCCTTGGTGAAGCTGCCGGTCTCGGCGATGGCGATGAAGGTGCGTAGCTGGTCGACATCGAGCAGCGCGGTCATGGCGGTCTCCTTGTCCGTCATTTTGTCCGTCATTCCGGGCCTGCCGCCAGGAATGACAAAAACTGATAGATCAGATTAAAAACATTCGTTTTACTAATCAATAGGTCAGTATCATATTCCTGCCAGCAGAGGAATCGGGTGGGGGTTTCGGGTGGTTCTGCTGCGCGGGTCAGGGCGAAGTGAGGCCCGAAACCGCGAACTGAAGGAAGACTGACATGAGTGCAAACATCCCCGTTTTGCCCATCGCCGGCGGCACTTTGCTGCGCGTCATGGAGTCCCTGCTGGTCCTAGTGACGAGCTGGATCAAGAAACTGGCGCAGAGGCGCCGCCATTGGAACGAAGTGACCGCACTGGCCAATCTCGACCGCCGCATGCTGGCCGATATCGGCATCACCCGCGCCGACCTGCGCGATGCCTTCTCGGAGCCGTTCTGGGAAGACCCGACCGCGTTGCTGCGCGAGCGCGCGATCGAGCGCCGCTTGAACCGCGTCGCCGCGCCCGGCTTCCACCGGCCGCCGACCAACCGGCCGGCGCGCCATACGGTGTGACTTTTACTTGGCGCATGACCTTTTCCGAAAACCGGTGCCCACCCTCGGATCAAGTCCGAGGGCAGGCTTTTTCGGGGTCATGCGCTAGAGAAACGGCCGACCCCTCTCATCGGCCGCGCGATCCGGCGCCTGCGATCATCCCCTCTCGCGGCCGGATCAAGCGCCCGCCGGCCCCTCCGGCGGGCGCAAACTTTTTTGCCGACGTGCGTCAGCACCGGCTTACGGCAGATGTGCCGATTCCTGCTGCGCCAGATTGCGCCGATCCTTGACCACGCCGATGCGCGCACCCAGCCGCGTGATGGTCGCGATCTCCTTGCCGGCCAGCGCGCGATCGCAATTCATGTGCGTCGGCGCGATGAAGAATTCGGCTTTCCTCCAATCCTCGATCCATTGCAGGCGGGAATTGGCTTCCTTCTCGAACGGCAGCCGCTCGCCGCAGACCGCCACGGTGTAGCGGCCCGTGTGGTGCTGCGTGCGGTCGAGCCTGGCGACATAGGCTTCCAGATCGTCCACCGCCTCGGGCATGATGCCGACCCAGTAGTCGGTGACGTAGCGGCCGCTGGCGCCTTCGAGTCCGCCGACCAGCGGATTGAAGAAGAGGTACTCATAGGGGTGCAGACGCACCAGCGTGCCGGCATTCCAGAGCAGCGCCGCCAGGATCGCCGTCGCCGCCGTATTGGCGAGCCAGCGCCCGCGCATTGCTAGAGCGCGTTCCGATTCGATTGAATCGGTAACGCGTTCTAGGTTCCTTATTTGGTCGCATTTTCTACGGCGAACCGGTTCCCACTTCGCCGGAAAATGCTCTAGCCGCGTGAGCAGCCAATCGAAGCCGATGCCGGCAAGCACCGCCAGCACCGGCACCACGAACAGGAAATGGCGCAGGCCGGTGAAAGCCGGGCCGTGGCTGATTACCTCGCACAGCACCGGGAAGGCGGCGACAAAAGCTAGCCAAGCGGTTTCCGATCGCCGCGTGGCCGCCGGCGTTGCCGCGCCTGCCGGACTTAGAATGAACGCGAACGCCGTCGCGAAGCCAACCAGCATGATCAATGGCAGCTTGAGCAGCAGATAGGCCGGGATATACCAGCGCGGCACCTCGGCCATCGTATAGATGCGGCCGTCGAGCATGGTATTGATCTGATAGTGGAAATTGCCGAAATCGATCAGGCCGCGCAGCGGATTGAGCGGCGCCAGCGCCGACCACGGCCATGCGGCGATCATGATCAGGTAGCCGATAAGGAAAGCGGGGGTGAGCGCGATCGCCGAGCCCGCGACGAAGCGCAGGCGGTCGCGCATCGAGCCGGTGCGCATGCGCATTAAAATGACAACGGCGACATAGCCGATCAGCAGCAGTCCGAGCACGCGGATGCCGAGCGCCGCGCCGAGCAGCAAGCCGAAGCAGATCGTATCGCGACGCCGGGGCTGCGGCAGCTCGCGCGCCACGCGGCAGAGGAAATAGACCGCGCCCATCATGGCCGCCGCGAACGGAATGTCCTTGGTGTGGTTGAACATCGAGCCGTACCACGGCCCGCAGGTGGCCAAGGCAAAGGCGGCGATGGCGCCGGCGCGCGGACCGGCGACCAGTCGCGCGGTCGCCCAAGACGCCGCGATGCCGGCGATGCCGGTCAAGGCGCAGAGCAGATGGCGGATCGTATAGGGATCGAATATCGGCAACAGGCGTTCGACCAGCACGGCGAGGACGTCGAACAGGCCGCCATAGAGGTAGAGATTGACGTAATGGAAAAGCTGCTGGTCGGAGAAGCCGCTGGCGTAATAGGCGATGATCAGCTCGCCATAGCGCTGCTGCACCTCCTCGTCGTTGGAGATCGCATAGGAGTCGAAAGTGACGAAGGCCAGCACCGCCAGTGTCGCGAGCAGTGCGACGACCGCCAGGTCATAGCGGTCGCGGGCGGCGATGCGCGAGCGCAGAAACGTCAGCGCCGCGCCCATCGTGCCGGTAGACGGCATGATCAAGCCTCGTACGCGATAATGCCGCGGCACGTGACATCCGGCAAAGCCGGCGCGTCGCGGCGCAAGTGCAGGCGGGTCCCCGGCAGGCTAACCTCCCCCTCAAACGCGGGCGGAGTTTGTCTTGAACCGTGCATCTTGTCATGCTGCACATGCACAATTGCCGGCGATTTGGTTTAAGATGCATCCTGGCCAAGCAGAGGCACCGACGCGCATGCGGCTTGTCCTTGTTTTGATGGGTTTGTTGACGCTGGCGATGGCCGGGCTCCCGGCTGGCGCGCTGGCGCAGTCGGGCTACGACCGCCGCGGCGGCGACTACCTCAAGTTCGAGATTCGATCCGGCGACCCGACCGTCTGCGCCGCCCGCTGCGAACGCGAAGGACGCTGCCGGGCCTGGAGTTTCTCCTATCCGCGCACGGAAAACGCACTGGCGATCTGCTGGCTCAAGAACAGGATACCGCCGCGGCGGGAAGACAAGTGCTGCGTGTCGGGCGTGCGCGGCGCCGGCGTGATCGAGCCGCGCAAGGGCCCGCTGGAATTTTCCATCGACCGCTATGGCGGCGACTATCGCTATTTCGAGGTCGAGCCCGATCCAACCGGCGCCACCTGCAAGACCGTCTGCGAGGACGAGAGCAAATGCCGCGCCTGGACCTATGTGCGGCCCGGCTATATCGGCGCCAGCGCGCGCTGCTATTTGAAGTCGCGGATCACGCGCCCGCGCCACAAGCCATGCTGCATATCGGGGGTGGTGCGGTGAGGTTCGCGCGCCGTAAAGCGCGGCACCTTGACACAGGCTGCGCCAGGGAACCGGGCTGAGAAATGGTGACAGCCGGAAGCCGTTGACCCAATCCCGGCATTTATCGAGATAACATTGCGATGATCGCTATCGCTATTGTACGTTGGCGAGCCAGCAAACCGGCCGCGGCGAAATTGTTTCAATAGAGTCGAGCGCATGATGCGACGATGTCATCTGCCGGCGCAGTGTCACTGCCATGAATAGCAATGATGATGGCTGACCCCGTGCTTGCTTTGGCGTTGGCCTGCGCCCTGGTTCCGATTGTCGCTTGTATTGCCGCGGGATCGGCGGTTGGGCGCGGCCGATCGCGCTGGCCGGGCGCCGACATGCTGGTGGGATTCGGGGCCCTCACCAGCGCCCTTATTGTTCTTGCGGTCACAACGCGCATTCCACTGTCGTGGCTCATGGCCGGCCTTGCCATCCTGTCGGCGATTGTAGCTCTGGTCCGTCGGGAATTTTCCGGCGGTCGTGCGACCTGGATCGCTCTGGCGCTGGTTTCGCCAATTCTCGTCGTCGCCGCTGGTCAATACCCGGCGATGTGGGACGATTTCTGGAACTGGCTGCCGAGCGTTGTCTACGAATACGAGCACAATTCGCTGCCTTGGCCCGATCTCGCGCCGTCATTCTCGATATTCCCGGGCTACCCGCAGGGCATTCAGCTCATGGCCGCGGCTGCGTCATTCGTCAGCGGACGCTATCTCGAAGTCGCGGGTCCGATCGTCAATGTTACACTGCTGGCGGGTTCAAGTGCGCTGCTCGCCGAGGCTCTTGCCGCTACGCTCGCGCGTCACGGGCGCTTACAGGCCATGCAAATGCCGCCGGTTTTGGTCGCCGGCGCGGTCGTTGTCACAATCCTTCTCAATCCCGGGCTTGACGGCGCGGTCGTACTATCGACCTACGCCGATTGCGGAACGATGGTCGCGGTCGGCGCTCTTGGCCTTCTCGGGGTTGAGATCCTGGCACGTCTGTCGACCCCGGATGCTGCGAATGTGGCAGGCCTGGCTTGGCGCTACGGTCTAGTCGGCGCCATGCTGGTCAATCTCAAGCAGGCCAATCCGGCGCTCTTGGCATTGGTGACGGCTGGACTGGTGCTGGTGGCGATGCGCGATCCGGCGCTGCGAACGTGGCGGGCCCTGTTGCAGGTTCCCCGCATGCTGGCTCCGGGGATTTTTCTTATCGCGATATGGCGCTACTACGTGATGCAGAATCCGATTGCCAAGGAGCAAGCCTTCCGGCCTTTCCATGACTGGAATTTCGGCGCACTGCACGACACCTTCCCGGCCATAGGCGGCTATATTGCCGATGCGCCGCTATTTCACGCCCTGATGTGGCTGGTCACGGCGGCCGGGATCGTGGTTTTCTTCCAGTCACCTCGCAAGGTCAGCGAGGCACGATGGCTGGCTGTGGTCTGTGCCACGACCTGGCTCGGCTACAATATCGTGCTGTTGATCGTCTATCTCGGCGCCATGACGCTCTACGATGCTGGGATTGCCGCCGATTATTGGCGCTATACGCCGCACGTCGCGCTTTTGGGGCTGTATGCGCCGGTCATGGCGCTTGCCATCGCACGCTGGCCGGCATGGGCGGAATCCTGGGCGAGTCTTTGGGTAAACCCGCGGAGTGCCGTCGCCACGCTTGCCGCGATCGTGCTGGCACTTGGCGTGCTGCCGCTGCGCCGCGATCTCAACAACCCGTCAGACCGGCCGTGGCAGTATTTCCTCCGAAACGCCGCCGCCGAAATGCGGCGCGCGATACCCCCGCGGTCGAAGGTGCTGATCTTGCCTTTTTGGACGTCGCTGCCCTTTGGCGTGGCGATCCGTTACAATCTCTGGCGGCCCGGCGTGCCCGAGTCGTCGATCGATGCGACCATCCTGTGGTTAGAGGACGACATTGGAAAAGTTGCAGGTTTGGCGGCGCGCGGCGAGGCGGACTATTTGATCGTCCAGGACGCCGAAGGCAATATGGACAAGAAGACCGATACGATCGGGCTGCCACGGCTCCACCACGAGCTAGTGCTGTTCATGCGGCGCGACGGTCAATGGCAACGGATGAAATCATGGTCGGTGCCGCGCTCGCTCCTTGAAGACAATTCATAGCGGCGCGGTTATCCGCTTTGCGGCCGGCACCGGCGCCGGCCTTGTCGCCGATTTGTTCTTTGTCGAGGCCGCGATAGAAGAAAGCATCGGCATCGTTCGGATCGAGCCGGTTCGCATCGTTATAGTCGGCGATGGCGCGCGCGAAGTCGTCCTTGTTTTCATGCGCGAGCCCGCGATTGTAGTAGGCGATGGCTTGGTTTTTCTTCGATTCATTGCCCGACTCGATCAGCCGCTGCAACTCTTGATCTGCTGGTCCCAGTCGATATCGGGATTTCCGGTGCAACTCTCCCACAGAGGCGAAAGCTGGGCATTGGCCATGCCGATGAGCGCTGCCAATGCGATAGCGGCTGCGACTATGCGTGCTGTTGCCGACACTGTGGTCCCCTCACACGCGCCGGCTCAGCCCGTGCCGCCGACCGTAATCCGATCCAAGCGCAGGCTGGGCTGGCCGACGCCGACCGGCACGCCCTGGCCGTTCTTGCCGCAGGTGCCGATGCCGGGATCGAGCGCGAAGTCGTTGCCGATCATGCTGATGCGATGCAGGTCGGTCGGCCCGTTGCCGATCAGCATGGCGCCCTTGACCGGCGCGGTCACCTTGCCGTTCTCGATTCTGTAGGCCTCGGTGCACTGGAACACGTATTTGCCCGAGGTGATGTCGACCTGACCGCCGCCGAAGTTGACGGCGTAGAGCCCGTTCTTCACCGAGGCGATTATCTCCTTCGGATCGTGCTGGCCGGCGAGCATATAAGTGTTGGTCATGCGCGGCATCGGTACATGCGCATGCGATTCGCGCCGGCCGTTGCCGGTCGGTTTCATGCCCATCAGCCGCGCGTTCTGCCGGTCCTGCATGTAGCCGACCAGAATCCCGTCCTCGATCAGCACGGTGCGGCTGGTCGGCGTGCCTTCGTCGTCGATCGAGAGTGAACCGCGGCGCTGCTGCATGGTGCCGTCGTCGACCACGGTGACGCCCTTGGCCGCCACCTGCTGGCCCAGCAAGCCGGCAAACGCCGAGGTCTTCTTACGATTGAAATCGCCTTCCAGCCCGTGGCCGACCGCCTCGTGCAGCATCACGCCCGGCCAGCCGGCGCCGAGTACAACGTCCATCTCGCCGGCCGGCGCCGGCACCGCGTCGAGATTGACCAGCGCCTGGCGCACCGCGTCGTCGACGGCGCTCTGCCAGGCCTGCGTCTCGATGAAGCGTTGATAGCCCTCGCGGCCGCCGAAACCGAATGAGCCGGTTTCCTGGCGGTCGCCGTCGCCGGCCACCACATTGACGCTGACCCGCACCAGCGGCCGGATGTCGCGATAGCTCTCGCCGTCGGCGCGCAGGATTTCCACCACCTGCCAGGTGGCGGCCACGCTGGCCGTGACCTGGCGCACGCGCGCATCCTTGGCGCGCGCATAGGCGTCGATGGTCTCCAGCAGCTTCACCTTCGATTCGAACGGCTGCTCGCCCAACGGGTTCACGTCGCCATAGAGCTTGGCATTGGTGCGGCCGGGCGGCTCGGCATAGCGGCCGCTATGGCCGCCCTTGACCGCGCGCACCGCCTCGGCGGCGCGGGCGAGCGCGCCTTCCGACAGATCGGAGGCATGCGCATAGCCGACCGCTTCGTCCTTGACCGCGCGCAGACCGAAGCCCTGCGCGGTGTCATAGGTCGCCTGCTTGAGCCGGCCGTTGTCGAACACAAGCACTTCCGACTGGCGATATTCCAGGAACAATTCGCCGTCGTCGGCGCCGGAAAGCCCGCGCCCGATCAGCGTGCGTACCTTGGCCTTGTCGAGCCCGGCGCGGTCGATCAAAGAGGAAATGGCTGGGTCCATGGCGATACTCCGGGTGGCGCCCTCAGAGCATCACATAAGGCTTCCTACGCGATTTGGCGAGGGCTGGGCTCAACGTTGGTTTCGTTCAACTGTTCGCCGGGTAGGTCAGGCCGTCCGGTCCGGCGCGGGCACTTTCGGTCATGCGCGCCGGTTCGATGCGGCCGGGATTTAGAATGTGCTGGACATCCTCTCCGCCGGCGATCAGGTAGTCCGAAATGATGCGTCGGTGGCATCGCCACCACACGGCCTCCGCGCACATGATGGCGCAGGTCGTTCGGTGACCGAGGTCACGGAGTCTCGTCATCCCATCGCGGAAGCTCGGACTCAAGGCATAGTCCGCGTAATTGTGAAAGCTTTTGTTCTGCCAGAACGCATTCACCGCTTCCGGAACGTCGCGCTTGTGTCCGCGCAGGCCGCCCAGCGTCGCGATATGCTCATATTGGATTTGAAATTCAGACAGCGCGTCCGGCAGCGTATCGGCATTGTACTGCGGGTTCGTGCGCGAGCGCGGAATGGTGCGGACATCGATCACCAACCGGACCGCAGCGAATGTCAGCAGTTCCACGAAATCGTCGATGGAGCGGGTCGAGTGTCCAATGGTGAAAAAAGACGCCATGTCGACGCGCTGCCTTTCATCGAAGATGTCGCAAGGCGGAGCCCTTATGCAAAGCGACGTGATCTGTCTTGTCGCTCTCGATCTCGTATTGCGGCTCGTCCTTGCTCGCATGATGGACATAGCCTTTGTAGTTTAAATCGCGCGTGTGCACCTTCACGATCCTGCCGCTGACGCGACCGGCCTCAGAATTCCAGCTCACGTGATCGCCGATCTTAAACGTCTTTGTCATCGTGTCTTCCTCCTCACGGCTGCATCGGCCCTTGTCGCGGTCCAGATGAAATGCTGCGCGCCGCCTTGCGGGCCCTTGGCGCGCACGGGATTCTCGACCACGTCAAAACCGGTCTTGCGCAGCCGCGCCGTGAATTTCGGATCGGGTCGCGACGACCACACCGCCAGCACGCCGCCAGGACGCAGTGCCATGTAGGAGGCGGCGAGGCCGTCGAGATCGTACAACCGATCGTTGGCTGCGCGGGTCATTCCTTCCGGCCCATTGTCGACGTCGAGCAGGATGGCGTCATAGTCCGACCGCGCCCGGCGGATCGGATCGCCGACGTCTTCTTCGCGGATGCGCACGCGCGGATCGGTCAGGCTGTCGCCGAACATTTCCGCCATCGGACCGCGCGCCCAGGCCACCACCGCCGGCACCAGTTCGGCGACGATGATTTGGGCCTGCTTTCCGAGGACGACGAGGGCCGCCCGCAACGTGAAGCCCATGCCCAATCCGCCGATCAGGATGCGCGGCCGTTCGCGACTCTTAATCTTCTCGCAGGCAATCGTGGCGAGCGCTTGCTCGGTCGCGCTCAGCCGGCTGTTCATCAACTCGTTGGCGCCGAGCTTGATCGAGAATTCGGCGCCGCGCCGCAGCAGGCGCAGCTCGCCGCCGCCGGGCACTTGCGCCGTATCGATGTGCGACCAGGGAATCACGGATACTTCTTCGCAAACTCGCCGACCTGGCGCTAGGCGGCAACGATGGCCGGCTTGGCATTTGGCTTGCTGAACTGCTCGAAGGCGTCGATGGCGTGGGTCGCATACATCACCGCCGGACCGGCGCCCATGTAGATCGCCATGCCGAGCGTCTCCATCACTTCCGCGCGCGTGGCGCCCTGCTGCAGCGCGGCCTTGACGTGGAAGCCGATGCAGTCGTCGCAGCGGACGGCGACCGAGATGCCGAGCGCGATGAGTTCCTTGGTCTTGCTGTCGAGCGCCTTCGGCGCCCCTGCCGCCTGCGCCAGGTCGGAGAAGGCCTTCATCACCTCGGGCGTGTCGCCGCGCAACGTGCGCATGTGCCCGACAATCTCTTTGGTAAACTCCGACCAATCCTTCATCCGACATCTCCATGTGCCGGTCCAATGGACCGCGCCATTTCATATTCATGCGTTGGTATATGATAAGACGGCACCGGCGGCCAGCCTTGATCTCGATCAAGGCCGGCCGCGAAGAGATGCCCTGGCGCAAGGCATTCAGTCGCGCGTGAAATGCACCGACACCTCGCCGATCGGATCGAGCGCGTGGGTGAGTTCGGTCTCGTCCGGCTCCAGCATCAGCGGCGGCGTGATCGAGCCGGTGATGATGACATCGCCGGCGGCGAGCTTCTCGCCGAACGCGGCCAGCGTATTGGCGACATGGGCCACGATGTCGGCGAGCTTGCCGGTGAGCGCTTCCGGGTCGCCGGTGCGGTTGGCCTCGGCGCCGCGCCGGATCAGCCGCGAGGTGAGGCCGGCGACGCTGCCGCTCGCGCGCGTGT
>JAANCK011084570.1_pt1 | contig 10168 bp, 6 predicted proteins | sample 7277841 | NCBI WGS metagenome assembly JAANCK01 (sample SAMN14222788, study PRJNA588281) | permafrost metagenome | isolation source: Arctic cryosol methane SIP | place: Canada:Nunavut | collected 2015-07 | reverse complement strand
GGACTACGGCTTCCATATGACCGTGTCGTGGTGGAGCGAGGCTTTCTCCACCGCGATGACGAGCCTGGTCAACGACCACGGCATCGCCAGTTTCAAGTTCTTCCTCGCCTACAAAGGCCGCCTGATGCTGCCCGACGAAGACCTCATCGCCGGCTTTCGCCGCTGCCGCGAACTCGGCGCGCTGGTCCAGGTGCACGCCGAGAACGGCGAACTGATCGCTTATCTGCAACAGAAAGTATTGGCCGATGGGATCACCTCGCCGCTCGGTCACGCGCTCTCGCGCCCCTCGCAATGCGAAGGAGAGGCGACGCTTCGCGCCATCACCATGGCGGAGATACTCGACGTGCCGCTCTATGTGGTGCACGTCTCGGCGGCGGAGGCCGCTGACGCCATCGGGCAAGCCAGGCGGCGCGGTGCGAAAGTTATCGGAGAGACATTGCCGGGATTTCTCGCCATCGACGACTCGGTCTATCGCGCGGAAAATTTCGACATCGCCGCCGGCCATGTGATGAGCCCGCCCTATAGACCCAAGGGTCACCAGGAGGCGATCTGGCGGGCGGTGGAGGCCGGCACGCTCAGCACCACGGGCACCGATCATTGCTGCTTCACCAAAGCGCAGAAACGCCTGGGCCGCGACGACTTCACCAAGATTCCCAATGGCTGCGGCGGGGTCGAGGAACGGCTGCACGTGCTCTGGCATCTCGGCGTCAACAGTGGACGGCTGACTCCGGAAAAATTCGTGGCGCTAACCTCCGTGAATTCGGCCAAGGCGTTCAATCTATGGCCGCGCAAAGGGGCGCTGGAGGTCGGCGCCGACGCCGACCTGATCGTGCTCGATCCCGAACGAACGAAGACCCTCTCCGCGGCGACCCAGCATCAGAACACCGACTTCTCGGTGTGGGAGGGAATGCAGATCAAGGGCGTTGTGACCCACACGCTGGCGCGCGGACGCCATGTCTGGGCGGACGGCGATCTGCGTGCCGAGCCGGGCGCGGGCCGCTATGTGGCACGCAAGCCGTTCGGCGCGGCCTACACGGAAACAATCTAACGCCAGCGTACAGTCTATCGCCGTGTCTACGGCGCCCGATCACGGCGTAACGTGCGTGCCCCCGCGCCCCTCCAGCGCCGCGGCGACGTGCTCCGGGTCGGTGATGATGGCCTGTCTGCCGCCGTCTTCCAGAAACTCGATGACCGCCTGCACCTTGGGGAGCATGCTGCCGGGCTTGAAGTGCCCTTCCGTTATGTACCGCTTCGCCTCCGCCACCGTCATCGCGTCGAGCGCCCTTTGCCCCGGCTTACCGTAGTCGAGGCAGACCTTCTCCACGTCCGTCGTGATGATGAGTACATCGGCGCCGAGTTGGCGCGCGAGCAGGCTCGAGGCGAGATCCTTGTCCACGACGGCGGACGCGCCAAAAATATCGCCGCTCGGATCCTCGACCACGGCGATGCCGCCGCCGCCGGCAGCAACCACCACGAAGCCGGAATCGAGCAGGCTGCGCACCGCGTCGAGGTCGAGAATCGCTTTGGGGACGGGAGAGGCCACGACGCGCCGCCAGCCGCGGCCGGCGTCCTCAACCACATCCCAGCCGTCCTTTTGCCGGTGCTCCTCGGCGCGCTCCTTCGAAAGAAATGCGCCGATCGGCTTGGTGGGATTGCGAAAGGCGGGATCGTCCCGGTCGACCAGCACGAGCGTCACCACGGCGGCGGGCGATCTGGCCAGACGGTGACGCCGCAGTTCGTTGCGTAGCGCGCGCTCGATCTGGTAGCCGAGCGCGCCGTGCGTGTCGGCCACGCAGGCATCGAGCGGTACCTGATGCAACTCCTCCGCAGCCAACTCGGATCGGCGCAAGATGAAGCCTACTTGCGGGCCGTTGCCGTGCGTTATGACGAGGCGCAAATCCGGATCGTGGAGCAGCGGCACTATTTGTGCGCAGGCCCGCTCCGCGGCGCGATACTGATCGGGCACCGACTGATGCGTCTCGTCCGAGATGAACAAGTTCCCGCCCAGGGCCACGATCACCGTCTTCTTCATGACAGGCTCCGACGAGGGGAGAACACGCCGATGGTCAGATGCTCAGGCCCTTGGCGCGGCGGATGATCTGCTCCAGCTTCGCGCCCGGTTCCCGCAGACGCGTGAGGAACATGAGGGCGCTAATGACGAACGGCTTGTAGCTTGCCTCGTGGTAGGTCGGAATGCGGTACTGCTCGAACACCTCGGCGCTGACCTCGCCGGCCTTGCAACTCACGTCCGTGATGTCGGCCGGCAGGCAGTGCATGTAGAGCGCGGAGCGGTCGTGGGTCAGGTTCATCTTGGCCCGGTCGCATTCCCAGTTCGAGAAGCGGGCGTTGTTGGCGAGGCACTCCTTCTCCAGCGCCTTGAGCCCATCCTTGTCTGACTTCTTGAGCAGCTCGGTGCGGCGCTGCATGACGTTATAAGGCGCCCAGGACTTGGGATAGACGATGTGGGCGCCCTGGAAGGCCCGCTCCATGCTGTTCACGACTTCGAACTTGCCGCCGCTCTGCACCGCGTTTTTGCGAGCGACCTCGATCACCTCCGGGATGAGCCCGTAGCCCTCCGGATGCGCCAGGCTCACTTCCATGCCGAAGCGGGTCATGAGGCCGATGACGCCCTGCGGGACCGAGAGCGGCTTGCCGTAGCTCGGGCTATAGGCCCATGTCATGGCGAGCTTCTTGCCGCGCAGGTTCTCGATGCCGCCGAAATGCTTCTTCAGCCAGGCAAGATCGGCGAGCGATTGCGTCGGGTGATCGATGTCGCACTGAAGATTGATAATGCTGGGCCGGCGGTGCAGCACGCCTTGCTGCTTGCCTTCGCTGAGGGCGTCGCCGACCTCGCGCATGTATTTGTTGCCCTCGCCCAGGAACATGTCATCGCGAATGCCGATGACCTCCGCCATGAAGCTGATCATGTTGGCGGTCTCGCGCACGGTCTCGCCATGCGCGATCTGGCTCTTTTCCTCGTCGAGATCGGAGAGCGTGAACCCGAGCGCGCTCGCCGCGGCGGCGAAGGAGAAGCGGGTGCGGGTGGAATTGTCGCGGAAAATCGAGATGGCGAGGCCTGAGTCGAAGGAGCGGCACGAGACGCCCTCCTGGTGCAGGAGTTTGAGCGCCTCGGCCAGCGTCAGGATGGCCTTGATCTCGTCGGTCGAGTGCTCCCACGTCAGCAGGAAGTCCTTGTGGAAGAGGTCGGTTTTAAGGGCGTTAAACGCGGCGAGTTGCTTCTCGACGGCGGCGCTGGGCATGAATGGCTCCTTGCGTAAGGGGTGATGTTCTGGTCAGGCCCTGCCTGCGAAAACGCTGGGGAAGCGCGCCAGGAATGCGATGGCGTGCCGCACTTCGCGAATATCGACGGACTCGGCGATCTTGTGCGTGTTCTGCTCGATGCCGGGCGCGAAGCCGAACATGGCCGGGTGCTTGTAAGCGCCGGAAACCACCCACTGCTTGGCTTTGCCGACCGGAATGCTGGTGTCGTCCTTCGACACCGGATAGCCGACGCCGTCGGTCGAGAATATCCAGCGATCGACGCGCGGCTCTTTCGGGATGCCACCGCCGGTGCCGCTCTTGCCGTTTACATGCGGGCTGACGACGCCCTTGTAGGCCGTCACCGCCGCCTGGATCGCCGGATGCTCCTCGGGCGTGACCCAACCCAGATAGATCTGCGGATTGTTGAGAACGTAGCCCTTCCAGCTGGCATCCGGATAGATCGGCACGCCGACCTCGACCTTGAGGCCCGCCGCGCGCGCCTTGGCGACCGAGGAAAGCCCCTCGACATCGGCCACCGACTGCTCCGGTGTCTCGCCGATGGTGAGGCGACGGTCGAAGCGGAATACGAAGCGGGCCGGTACCGCGCAGTCGCTCGGCGTATCGAGGCTAGACCAGGACGCCGTGCGCGTGCCGTGACCCAGGAAAGCGTTGTCGAGGAAGCCCTCGCGCTTGTCGTATTTCTCGGCCGCCTCCTTGATGATGGCGCCGCCGAACTCGAGCGGGTTGAGGCCTTCCCACGGCATCGAGCCGTGCGACGAACGGCCCGTCACCGTCACCTCGATCTGCATGCGGCCGCGCTGGCCGCGATAGATGCCGAGCGCGCCCTTCTTGGCGTCGCCGGTCGAGTCGGTGAGGATGACGACATCGGGAATGAGTTCGGCTTTCGCGCCCGGCAGCACGTTACGCATGACGTACATCGGGCCGGCGCCGTCATTGTCCTCCTCGCAAACGGTGGCGTAGGAGCGCACGATGACGCCCTTCAACGCGCCTTCCGGCGCGAGTTCGAGCAGAATCTTCGAGGCGACGATCTGGGAGATGACGCCGCCGAGCTGGTCGGCCGAGCCGCGTCCAAACAGCAGATGCTCCCACTCGGACTCCGGCGGCACCCAGCCGAGTTCCTTTTCGAGCATGGCCTTGTCGATCTTGGTTCGGTCGAGCAGGCCGTTGTAGACGTCGACGCCGCCATTTGTCTTCTCGAGCCACGCCGGCCGCAGCGCCTTCACCGTATCGGTGTGGCCGTCGAGATAAATCACCTTCTTCTGGTCCGCCGGGATGCCGTCGTCCGGATCGGTGACCATCCAGACGAGATTGCCGAACGCATCGAAGTCGGCGTCCTCGGGACTGCGCACCGCCTCGATCTCGATGATCTTCTTGCGAAGGTAGTCGAGCCGCGGGAACTCGTGATTGGAGGTGCCGCAGCGAGGGTCGCCGCCCTTGTCGGCTGGGCGGTCCACGTAATCGGCCGGGATGCGGATGGCCTCTTTCAGTATTTCGACCGCCAGAGGATGGTATTTGGCGGCCAGTTCGGCCACGCGCGCATCGAGGTTCGACATGAAATTCTCCAGTAAATTCGAATAAGCGCGCGCACGAAATCAGAGCAAAAATGGCGGGTCAATAAGGAATGAAACGTATATTTCCTTATTGCATATCTATGAAACATATGTTTCTTCCCCCGCCATGGACCCGCTGGTTCACAGAATCCGCGAGACATATGACGCCCTTCCGCTCGGCGAGCGGAAGCTGGCAGAGCTGATTCTTGAGATGCGGGGGGACCTTGCGGCCTATTCCGCAACCGAATTAGCAGCTCGCTCGGGGGTGTCGAAGGCGACCGCCGCCAGGCTGGTGCGCCGCCTCGGCTATGCGGATTTCCATGAAATGCGCCAGCAGGCGCGCAATCACTATCATAACGGCTCGCCGCTCGCCGAGCTGTCCAATACGCTGGGTCTGGAAGCGACCCTGGCCCAGCATCTCGCGCACGACGTTGCCGGCCTCACGCGCACCGTCGAGACGATCCCTGCCGGTGACGTGCAAGCCGCGGTGGATATCCTGGCCCGCGCGCAACGCGTGCTCGTGGTCGGTTTCCGCAATAGTTATGCCCCTGCTTTTTACGCCCGCGAGTTGCTGGTGCAGGTGCGTCCACATGTGATCCTTCTGCCGTTCTCCGGCCAAACCGTATCGGAGGAACTGTCCGACCTCGGTCGGGGCGACGCCATTTTGGCTTTCGGCTTCCGCCGGCGTCCGCCGGTGCTGGGACGAATTCTACGAATCGCCGCCGCCGCCAAGGCGCGGACCGTTCTGCTGGGCGATTCCTCGCTCGGCAAGGTCGGCAAATCGGCTCATATTGTGTTCCGCTGTTTCAGCCACGGGGCGCGCTTGTTCGATTCCTACGTCGCAGCCATGAGCCTCGTGAACTACCTCGGCTCCGGTGTCGCGCTGGCGCTCGGCGCGTCGGCGCAGGCGCGTTTGCGGCGCATCGAGTCGCTGCATGAGGAATTCAGCGATCTAGAGTCCTAACGAGAAAATCCCAAGATGAAGTCAGTCTCCTTCAAACTCAACGGGGCGTCACGGCAGACCCAAGTGCAGCCGGAGCAGAGTTTGCTCGATGTGTTGCGCGAGACGTTCAAGGTGACCTCGGTCAAGGACGCATGCTCTCCGCAGGGTCTATGCGGCTGCTGCCTGACCCTGATCGACGGCCAGCCGAAGAACGCCTGCATGGTGAAAGCCGACAAGGTCGCCGGCCGTTCGATTGTCACCCTCGAAGGCGTCTCCGACAACGAGCGTAAACTCTATGCCGACGCGTTCCAGGCGGCCGCCGGCCTGCAGTGCGGATTTTGCACACCGGGTATCGTGCTGCGCACCAAATGGCTGACCGATCAGAGCCGCCCTCTTACGCGCGCCGAAATTGCCCGCGCCATCGACGGGCATATGTGCCGCTGCACCGGCTACACGAAGATCATCGACGCCATCGAGATGATCCATGCCGCCAAGCATCATGGTGGCGCGCTGCCGGCCCCGGTCCTGGACGGCCGCGTCGGCCAGTCGCTCCAGCGCTATCAGGGTGCGGAGCTGGCGCTCGGGTCGCGGCCGTTCGTCGCCGATATCGATGTGCCTGGATTGCTGTATGGCGCGGTCGTGCTGTCGCGCCATGCGCGGGCGCTGGTGAAGCGGATCGACGTGTCGAAGGCGCTCGCTTTGCCCGGCGTCGTGGCCATCGCAACGGCCAAGGACGTGCCGGGAAATCGCTGGGTCGGCCTCATTTACAAGGACTGGCCGTGCTTCGTCGCCGAGGGCGAGGAAGTGCGCACCGTCGCCGACTGCCTCGCGGCCATCGCCGCCGACAGCATGCGCACGGCGCGCGCCGCCGCCAAGCTGGTGGAGGTTGAGTACGAGGTGCGGCCCGCCGTGGTCGACCCGGCGGAAGCGATCAAGCCGGGGGCGCCACAGGTCAATCCCCAGCACGATAACGTGCTGCAGGTGACGCGCATTGATCGCGGCGCCGTCGACGAGGCGCTCGCGGCTTCCGCTCATGTGGTATCCGGCATTTGGCGGACCCAGCGCATCGAGCAACTTTACCTCGAGCCGGAATCGACCCTCGCGGTACCCGAACCCAACGGTCACCTACATCTCTACAGTCAGGGCCAGGGCATCTTCGACGACCGCATGCAGGTCGCCTCCGTGCTCGGCATTCCCGAGGAGAAGCTATTCGTCGAACTGGTGCCCAACGGCGGCGCCTTCGGCGGACGCGAGGACATGACCATCCAGGCGCAGACGGCGTTGCTCGCGCATCTCACCAAGCGGCCGGTGCGCATCACGTTGAGCCGCGAAGAATCGATCCGCATGCACACCAAACGGCATCCGATCACCATGACCTACACGGTCGGGTGCGATGCCGAAGGCCGGCTGACCGCCGTGAAAGCCTCGCTCATTGGCGATTCGGGCGCCTACGCCTCGGTTGGCGGCAAGGTGCTGGAGCGGGCCGCAGGGCACGCCTGCGGGCCATACCGGGTGCCCGCCGTCGCGATCCATTCGACCGCCGCCTATACCAACAATCCGCCGTGCGGCGCCATGCGCGGCTTCGGCGTCAACCAGACCAGCTTCGCCATCGAAGGCTGCATGGACCTGCTCGCCGCCAAGGTCGGCATCGACGGCTGGGAGATGCGCTGGCGTAACGTGTTGCGGACGGGCGACGTGTTCACCACCGGCCAGGTGCTGGAGAAAGGCGTCGGCATCGAGCGAACGCTACTCGCCGTGAAGGACGCCTACTACGCGGCACGGGCCGAGGGGCGCGCGGTCGGCGTCGCCTGCGGGGTGAAGAACTCCGGCCTCGGTAATGGCGCCATCGAGTTCGGCAAATGTTGTCTCGCTGTGGAGGCCGACGGCACCGTATCCCTTCACACCGGGTTTACCGAGATGGGCCAGGGCCTGCTCACGGTGCTGATCCAATGCGCCGTGGAGATATGCGGGCTGCCGGCAAGCGTCTTCCGGCCGAAATCGAATACGCGGTTCGAGTTGGGCGCCGGGCAGACCACCGGATCGCGCGCCACGCTGCTCGCCGGCCGCGCCGCCGCCGATGCCGCGGCCAAGCTCAAGGCCGATCTCGACCGCGGACTCGCGCTCGCCGATTTGATCGGCCGCACCTATGCGGGCGAAATCAAAATCGATGACACCACCGCGCTCGGCTCCACCAAGAACGGCGTGATCAAGACCCACACTGCGTTCGGCTGGGCAACCCAGATGGTAATGCTCGACGCCGCCGGCGCGGTGGCGCGCGTCGTCGCGGCGCACGATGTTGGCCGCGCCCTCAACCCGCAGCAATGCGAGGCACAGGTGCAAGGCGCGGTGCACATGGGGCTCGGCTACGCACTCACCGAGGAGCTTCCCTGCCGCGATGGCGTGCCGGTGACCTTCGACATGCGTAATATCGGCGTGCTGCGCGCCCAGCACATGCCTGAGGTCGTGGTCATCCTGGTCGAGGAGCCCGAGCCCGAAGGGCCGTTCGGCGCCAAGGGCATCGGCGAGATCGGTCTGGTGCCGACCGCTGGTGCGGTCGCCGCCGCACTGGAAGCCTTCGACGGCCAGCGTCGCATGACCCTGCCGATGAAAGACTCGCCCGCCGCGCGCGCCATCAATGTCGGCCGCATCCCCGACGCCGACCGCGACCAATGGCATTGACACAACCGCTCCTGATCGGCCCCGACCGTCATGGCCGTCGTATCGCCGTGCTGGACGGGATCATTGCGGCATCGCCGCCTGAAGGTGCGCGCGTGATCGCCTGCGGCGATGGCGAGATTAGCGCCGGCGCGGTTTGCGCGCACACGCATCTCTACAGCGGCTTAGCACGCTACGGCATGCCGCCGGCCGCGCCGCCGCCGGATAATTTCGTGCAAATCCTCGAGCGGGTGTGGTGGCGGCTCGACCGTGCGCTTGACGCCGAGACGCTGCGCATTTCGGCACAAGACTATGTCGCGCGCTCGTTGCTCGCCGGCACCACCGCGCTCATCGATCATCATGAATCGCCGCAGCTTATCGAGGGATCGCTTGCCATCCTCGCCGAGGTTTGCGAGCAGCTCGGCATGCGCGCGCTGCTTTGTTATGGCGCGACCGAACGCAATTTCGGCCGCGAGGAGGCCACGCGCGGCCTGGCCGAGTGCCGCCGCGTTCCTGCTTCAAAACTGATACGCGGCATGGTCGGGCTGCACGCGAGCTTTACCGTCTCCGACGACACCGTGCGCGAGGCCGGGGCGCTTGCCCGCGAGCTCGGCACTATCCTGCATGTGCATGTCGCGGAAGATAAAGCCGATGTCGATGACGCGCGGTCGCGCGGCTTCGACGGCCCTTTGGAGCGGCTTTCGGCACTGGGCGCGCTGGTTCCCGGCTCGATCCTGGCGCATGGCGTGCATCTGAGCCGCGCGCAGGTGGAACTGGCGGACGCTCAATTGTGCTGGCTGGTGCAGAATCCGCGCTCGAACGAAGGCAACAATGTTGGCTATGCCGGGAACCTGCGCTACTCAAACCGCGTCGCGCTCGGCACCGATGGCTGGAACGGCGATATGGCGGAGGAAGAGATCGCGCTGTTCCGCCTTGCCAAGGTTCATGGCGACAATCGCGCGGCGTTTCGTTTGACCGCCGGGCATGCGCTGATCGCCGAACGCTTCGCAGCGACCCCCAAACCGCTCAGCGCCGGCGCGCTGGGCGATCTGGTGGTGCGGGAGAACGGCCGCGTCCGCCACGTCATCGTGGGTGGACGCATCGCGGTAGAGAACGGCCGCCTCGCCGGCGGCGACATGGATGCGATCTCAGGCAGCGCGCAGAAACTTGCGGCCCGCCTATGGGACCGCATGGCGGCGATGTGATGCAAGACGAAAGGAAGAACAATGGCGCGTCTCGGACTTGAACGTAGCGTCGTCGATGCGGCGGTGCTCGAACGCACGGCCGCGCGCTTGGGCCAAGCCGGCGTGGTGCTGCCCACCATCGCGCAGCTCAAAGATCCTTCGACGATTCCCGCCGCCGTGCGCGCCGGGCTCGCCGATTTCGATCCTGATGGTGCGCATGCGCTCAACCTGTTCCGCGTGCACTGGTTCAACGGCGCCGACCGCAAGCAACTGGTCTCGGTGCCAGATTATGTGGAATTGCCGCCCGAGTTGACCGGCGTGAAGGCGCGCATCGTGCTCGCGCTCGGCAACCGTTTCCCCATGATCGCCGCCCACAAGGTGCTGGCCGCCTATGGCTGCCTGGTGCCGCGACTGGTGACCGGCCAGTTCGATCCGGTGCGCGACCGCGCGGTGTGGCCATCGACCGGCAACTACTGCCGCGGCGGCGTCGCCATCTCGCGCATTCTCGGCTGCCGCGGCACCGCCGTGCTGCCGGAGAACATGAGCCGCGAACG
>JAANCK010540091.1_pt1 | contig 10168 bp, 7 predicted proteins | sample 7277841 | NCBI WGS metagenome assembly JAANCK01 (sample SAMN14222788, study PRJNA588281) | permafrost metagenome | isolation source: Arctic cryosol methane SIP | place: Canada:Nunavut | collected 2015-07 | reverse complement strand
TCAGCGGACATGCAATTCTCCTGTTGTTTCCGAGGTCCTACGTGCGGTTGGCGGCGGTGGATTTGTTGCGCAGCGGCTTCAGATCATCGCGGGCTCGGCGTCCGGCTCAGTCGCGTTGCGCGTGAGCAGTTGGAGGATGGGTGTCGTCGCGAAGGTCGTGGTGACGGCCATCAGCACGAGCATCGCGAAGAGCGTGGGCGAGAGGATGTGCAGGTCGAGGCCGATGCTCAGGACGATGAGCTCCATCAGTCCGCGAGTGTTCATGAGGATGCCGAGCGATGCGGCGTCGCGCGCGCCGAAGCCGGTGATGCGCGCTGCCACGAACGTGCCGCCGAACTTGCCGATCGAAGCGGTCGCGATGATGACGCCGCAGAGCAGCCACTGCGTCGCGCCGTGTACAAGGCCGATCTGCGTGCGCATCCCGGTGAACGCGAAAAACGCCGGCAGAAACAGGACGACCACGAGATCCTCGATTTTTTGCATGAGCTCGTGCGCGAGGCGCGAGTCGTGCGGGATGATCGCGCCGAGCAGGAACGCCCCGAAGATCGCGTGGATGCCCGCGGCCTCGGTGGCCAGCGTCGAGAGCAGAAGTGCCACCACGACCACGGCGATGGCGCTTTGCGGAACCGATTCGCGCAACTCCTGCGCGCGCACCGCGCGGACGATGAGTGGCCGCGCGACGACGATCATGAAGGCGGCATAGAGCGCGGTGAAAGCGACCGTGATGGCAGCCGCGGAGACGTTGGCTTTTGCCACCGCGATCAGCAGAGCGAGGAGGCACCACGCGGTGACGTCGTCGACTGCGGCGCAGGTGAGCGAGACGGTCCCCATGCGCGTCTTCTGGATCCCGCGGTCGGTGAGGATTCGCGCGAGCACCGGAAACGCCGTCACGGAAAGAGAGACGCCGAGGAACAAGGCGAAAACGGTGAAGGGAACGTTGCTCGTGGAGAGCCTGGGATAGATCCAGAGCGCCAGCAGCGCGCCGAGCACGAAGGGGGCGACGATGCTGGAGTGCGAGATGGCCACCGTCGCGTGCGTTTTGTGTTTGAGTTGTTCGGTGTCGAGCTCGAGCCCGACGAGGAACATGAAGAGGATCACGCCGATCTGCGCGATGATCGAAAGGAACGGCGCCACCGCCTGCGGCAGAAGGTACGAATAGGCCGCCGGTGAAATGTGGCCGAGCAGCGAGGGGCCGAGAAGGATTCCGGCAATCACTTCGCCAATCACCGGCGGCTGATGAATGCGCTTGCAGAGCGCACCACAAGCACGCGCCGCGACGATGACCACCACGAGCGCAAGCAGGACATGCAGCAGAACGTCAGCGTTGGAAGAGGGAACGCCGGCGGCCGCAGCACCGGCGGGAGGCGGGGGAGCGACAAGCGTGGACCCAACCGATCGAACCAGAAGGAAGATCCCGATCGCCGCCGCGATCATGATCGGATACGCGATCGCGCCGGCCAGCGCCCACCCTCGTGATCCACCGGATGTCATCCGTTCAAGATAGCTCGATAGGTGGGAGGAACGGAAGAGTCAGGCGTCATCGCCCTTCATCGCTGGAGGTATTCACGCATCTGCGCGTAGAGCGGGGTCAGTGTATCGATCTCGCACGACCCGCCAATGAAAACGTATGTCGTTTCAAAGTCTTCGTAGTTGCGAGCGCGCCAGAGCCGGCCCTCGGCGTCGATGACGATCGAAAGCCCGAGGCCGCCGCGGAAGATCGAGGAACCATCGGTACCGGAATAGCGCGTGCACGTCCAGGGCCGTTCCTCCGGATGTTGAGCCATGAATTCTTCGATTCCGAGAACGAGATGCGAAAAAAGACTGATTCGTTCGGCAGGAGGTGCCGCGAGGGCCTCAGTGATGGCCTGACTGAGCATGGCATCTGCCGGCGAATAAAGCACGCCGGATTGAAGCGGCTCCCCCTCAATCAAGGGCGCGTTCGCCGTCTCTTCGCGATCCGCCGGCATTAATTGGAGGTTCCTGCCTGCTGACGGATTCTAGCTGAGCGGTGGGCTGGCGGCGTCCCGAGCTTACTGTGCCGGCATGGCTGGACCTGATTTCGCATCTGCAGCCACCTGACAAGAAAGGACCTATCCATGAGCACCGTTCAAGTTCGCTATATCGTGCGGGACGTCGAGGCGGCGATCGCCTTTTACGCGAATCAGCTTGGATTCAAGCTAGAGATGCATCCAGCACCAGCGTTCGCGATGCTTTCGCGCGGCGATCTTCGTCTTGTACTCAGCGCGCCGAACCCGGCAGCAGGTGGCGGCCAGCCGATGCCCGATGGCACAAATCAGGCGCCCGGAGGCTGGAACCGATTTGCCATCGAAGTCGATGACCTTGCACTCTTCGTCGATAAGCTTCGCGCGTCAGGAGCTCATTTCCGAAACGACATCGTCACGGGTGCCGGCGGAAAACAGATCATTGTGGACGACCCGTCGGGGAATCCTGTCGAATTGTTCCAACCGATCATTGCGGAAGCACGGTTGAACCGCCCGCGATGAAATGCCGTTTGCGACGCCTCGAACCACGCCATAGAGACCCCTTATCGCGTGACTCCTCCTGTCGGCTAGAATCGGGGTGCAGTCCAATCGGGTCCAATTCATCACGGGAGATCGTTCATGGCGAAGCGCTGGTTTGCGTACGTGTGTCGTGTCGCGGTTCTCATCACCGCCTGTTTCTCATCATCTACGGTCACCGCGCAGGCTGTTGCGGAACGGAAGCCCCTGGCCCTGACGGATTTGGCGAAGCAGCGCGGGGTTGCCGATCCTCAGGTATCGCCGGACGGCAGGTGGATCGCCTACACCGTGAGCACGATCGACGCGGAGAAGGACAAGCGCGACACAGACCTCTGGATGATCGGTTGGGATGGTGCGGATCGCGTCCGCCTGACCTCGACGCCCGAAAATAGCGAGAGCAAGCCGCGCTGGAGTCCTGACGGGCGCTATCTGGCCTTCCTTGCAAAACGCGGCGATGCGGATGAAAAAAAGCTCGGCTCGCAGGTGTGGCTGCTCGACCGGCGCGGCGGTGAGGCGGTGAAGCTCACCAGCATCAAAGGCGGCGTTTCCAGTTACGCGTGGTCGCCCGACGGAAAGCGACTCGTGCTGGTCGTCAATGACTTCGACCCGAGCTCCGACCCGGAGAAGAAGGAAGACTGGAAGCGCAAGACCGCTCCTCCCATCATCATCGACCGCTATCACTTCAAGGAAGATTCCGACGGCTATCTCGGCTCGCTGCACACTCATCTGCAACTCTTCGACATCGAGCCACGAAAGAGCGAGCCCCTCACCGCCGGCCACTGGGACGAGACGAATGTGAGCTGGTCGCCGGATGGCCGTCTGATCGCGTTCGTCAGCAATCGCGAACAGGATCCCGACCGCGCGGAGAACACCGACATCTTCGTCATCGAGCCGAAAGCGGGCGCGCTGCCCAGAAAGCTGACGACATTCATCGGTCCGGATCGGGGAGTTCCTTCCTGGAGTCCGGACAGCCAGTCGATCGCCTACCTGCAGGGTGACGAGCCGAAGTTCACCGCATACAACCTGAACAAGCTGGCGGTGATCTCCGCAGAAGGCGGCGCGCCGCGCCTGCTGACGGCCGGGCTCGACCGGGCCGTGCAGGAGCCGCTGGTGTGGAGCGCCGACGGCAAGCAGATCTCCTTCGTCGTGCAGGACGATCGCATCACGTACCTCGCGCGCATGCCGGCCGCGGGCGGGACGATCGAAAACCTCACACCGGTCGAGAAGATGGGCCGGCGCATCGTCTCTTCAATCTCGCCGCGAAACGACGGCGCATTCGCCCTGCTGTCTTCAACGGCGAGCATGCCCGACGAAGTGCACGTGTTCGAGAACGGCTCACTGCGCCAGGTTACGCACGAAAACGACGAGTGGCTCAGCAAGGTCGCTCTGGCCAGCGTTGGCAATTTCACCTGCATCGCGAAAGACGGCAACGAAGTGCACGGTCTGATCTTCAAGCCGCCGTCGTACGTAGCCGGGCAGAAGTATCCGACGATCCTGAACATACACGGCGGTCCGAATTCGCAGGATCAGTACGCCTTCAGTTTCGAGCGCCAGTTTCTGGCAGCCAATGGCTATGTGGTGCTGGCGGTGAACTATCGCGGAAGCGCCGGCCGCGGTAACGCCTACCAGAAGGCGATCTTTGCCGACTGGGGAAACAAGGAAGTGACCGACCTGCTCGCCGCCGTTGACTATGCGATCGCCTCCGGCATCGCCGACCCGGCACGCCTCGGCATCGGCGGCTGGAGTTATGGCGGGATCCTCACGGACTACACGACGGCCTCTGATCCGCGCTTCAAAGCAGCCATCTCCGGAGCGGGGAGCGCCTTGCAGTTGTCGATGTACGGCAGCGACGAGTACATCGCGCAGTACGACCTCGAGCTGGGACCGCCGTGGAAAAATCCGGATGCGTGGCTTCGCGTGTCGTACCCGTTCCTCCACGCCGACCGCATCAAGACTCCCACGCTCTACCTCGGCGGGACATCCGATTTCAACGTGCCGGTCATCGGTAGCGAGCAGATGTACCAGGCATTGAGAAGCATGGGCGTGGACACGCAACTGGTGATCTATCCCGGGCAGCATCACGGCATCACCATGCCCAGTTACGTAGCGGACCGGCTGGAGCGCTATGTTGCGTGGTATGACAAGTATCTGAAGCATGGCTTGCCCGTTCGCTTTTTTTCAGGGAATCGCACCGACGTGTCGCCGGACCTCCATGGCCCGGTTCTGATTCTCGCGGGCGGCGGCACCGATCAAGATGCGGCGATGCAGAGCGCAATCGATCAGGTACGCGGTTGCACGAGCTGTGATCGAAAGCTGGATGTGGTCGTCCTCCGCGCCTCAGGAGCCGACGGCTATAACGCCTACCTTATGGGCATGAAAGGGGTGAATTCCGTGCAGTCGCTGGTCATCACCGACCGCGACGCATCCTCGCAGCCTGACGTCGTCAAGGATGTCCGCAACGCAGAAATCGTCTTTTTCGCCGGCGGCGATCAATGCAACTACGTCCGCTGGATCAAAGGCACTCCTGTCGACGACGCAGTCAAGTCTGTGTACCGGCGCGGCGGCGCCGTCGGTGGAACGAGCGCGGGACTGGCCATTCAGGGCGAGATCGCATACGACGCCTGTCCCGATCAGAGCGCGGCCTCTGCGGATGTGTTGAAGGATCCGTTCAGCATCGATGTCAGCCTCTCCCGCGGATTTCTGGACTGGCCGCAGATGCGTCACGTGATTACCGACACGCACTTCAAGAAGCGCGATCGGATGGGGCGTTTGCTCGTCTTTCTGGCTCGCGCACTGAATGAAGGGCACGACACCCGTCTCATCGGTTTCGGCGTCAATGAGGCGGCGGCAGCAGTCATGGACGCGAACGGGAAGGCGACTGTATTCGGGAATGGTCCCGTGAACGTCGTTGTGGCCGATCATCGCGCTGACGTCCTCGAAAAGGGCAAGCCGCTCACATACCGCGGATTCAAGATCTGGCACTTCGACAATGGTCAGACCATCGATCTGGCGAATCTTCCGGCGAGCGGCTATAAGACGATCGATGTCATCGACGGGGTGTTGAGCGGCGATCCGTACTGACGGGGATGGCCCGCTGCGTTTACTGGGAATTCGTTGATCTTACCGATCACCGCGGGACCGCGAAAGCCAGCAACCGGCCGGCACTGCAACCCTCACCTCTCTAAGTCATCAGCTCGGGGCACAGAAAAGTGACGCGCACGTTGTATTCGGCGAGCACGTCGCGGACCGGCCACCAGTCGGTGTCGGAGGCATTCAACACAGCGTGTTGCATCCCGCTCCCGATCGCGACGGCCACAAAGACGCGATCATTCCGGTCAAACGTTGCAAGCCTGGGATCGGCAGGAAACTCCGCGTAGTCGGTTGGCTCTGGCCCGATCCATTCGAGCGGGATCTGAACGCACACGGACTCATTCGCCTGGTTGTCCCACAACCACTTCCAGAAAGCGTCGCCTACTCCCGGTTGCCCCCTGTGTGACGCATTCCGGCCATACTGTTCGAAGATCATGCGACCTTCATCAACCAGCACGCCTTCCGCCCGTGCCTGAAGTAGCGCCTCGATGCAGGCCGCGACACACTCACCTTGGGCTTTGGCATGCGCGCCATTGGCCACGGCGAGAACGTTCGTATCGATCACGCTCCAAGTCATGAGCGGCCGCGTTTCCGATTGAGAATCGCCTGCTGCGTCGCTGCGACTTCTCCAAGCTCATCCCCGAAGAAGTCCTTTGGCCAGTTCTTGATCGATCCAAACAGATCCAGTTCGAGTGGGGTGATCTCGGAACGGTCCCCTGCCATGTGAGAAAAATAGAGGGCAGTCTCATCTGACGTAATTGCCTCCTCGGCGATGCGACGCTGAAGCCGCCGCAGCAGATGCTCGCTGTGACTCTCCAGGATGATCTGCACTCCTCGAACCTTCGCGGCATGGATGAACACATCTGCAAGACCTGCCTGAACTGAAGGATGCAGATGGATCTCGGGTTGCTCGAAGATGAGCGTGGCACCCTTTGGCGCGTAGTAGCAGAGAGTGAGAACAGGAAGGATCTGCGAAACGCCGAATCCAACGTCGGTGATGAGTACGGGAGCAGAGTGCTCTGACCTTCTGACCATCACTTCGTAGAGCTTGCTGTCCGCGGCGACTGGATGAACCTCGAAGCTGTGCACGAGCCCAAGATCCTTCAGCCAGCTCCCGACCTGCTCCTCGACGGTCAGACTGATTGCGCCACGCCCTCTGCCGAACTTGATCGTCTTGCCTCGGTCCCTTGATGCAAGGAGGGCGTCGACGACCTTTTCACCGCGCCGCCCCATGTCCGAGGGATTCCCGCCCGCCCATGTGTATTGTCGCCTCGGGTACTCGCGCAAGGGTCCGAGGTAAAAGACGTTTTTGAGGAGATTCTCAAAAGCCAGCTCAAGGTCCGAGAGAAAGCCCGCATTCCGAAAATATCCGCGAACCTGATCGGGAAAACCATAAGACTTCACGGGAGCGGGAAGCGGCCATGCGCGCCCCGGCCCTGAGCGCTTGAATTCGAAGTTTGCCCCGCGCGCCGTCAGATCGTATTTCTCGCGGCTCTCGCTCTTCTGCTTCATCGCGAAGGTGCGGTCCGCGAATGTATAGCCGATGCGCCGCGTGAACATCCGCCCCGGACCCGAAGAGTTACGCCACGCGACCTCGCCGGTCTGGCGGATGTCGGACCCTTGAAACAGGGTCGCCTCCGGGTGGTCGGGATCGGCTACGACGAGAGCCTTCGGCAAGGTCCACCGGAGCGACCATTCCAGCGACTTCGAAAGATCGTGTCCGTGAAGGACATCCCTGAATGTTCCCAGCTCGACCATGCTCTTCTCGTCGCCGAGGTCCAGAGGCAGTGACCGGTCTGAAGCTTCAGCCGTCTGCTTCAGGAGCAGGATCAGCTGCAGGAGACTCGTCTTGCCCGAGCTGTTTGTTCCGAAGAATCCCGTGATCTTGCCGAGCCGGAGATCTTTGACCTCGGCCCACGACTTGAAGTTCGTCAGCGATAGTGAATCGAGCATGGACTCTCCTACTGGCGGAACAGAACATCCTGTGTTGGCTCTGACGATTCTCTCTCGCCAGCAGCGTGAGCTCGGACCAGCTCGGGGGGACATCTAGCTGACAATTCAATTCCAAAGTCTAGAGTGTCCTGGGCTGGATGTCGATACGGCTGGACAGGCTCGGTATTTTAGACTGCGGACCTCACCCGATTGACGTTTTTGCAGAGCAGGAGTGAGGTCGCGAGGGTACGGGGCGCGAAATTCTCGAACCGCCTTACAAGGAAGAGGGAAAGCATAGACCATAAGCGTGCACCTCACTTGACGGATCGCTCCAGTTGTCCCAGCAGAGCTCGCGCCGTCACGATGTCGTCCGCGTACCGTTGCGGCGGCGCTGTATCAATGAAACGATGCAGCGCCTCGCGCGCGACGTCGTTTCTGCCCGTGCGGCTGGCCACGATGGCCAGGTTGTACATCGCGTCATAGAGGCGAGGGTCAGCCGTGACTGCCTTGCGCCACCAGTTGATTGCCTCGTCCGGACGGCCGCTTTTCATTTCGATGACGCCCATCAGGTTCAATGCGGTCGGGAGCTGGTCGTTGAGAGCCAGTGCTTTACCGAGACTGGCGCGCGCACTCGCAACATCGCCAGCGCGTAGCGCCACAACGCCAAGACTCTGATAGGCGGTGGCGTTCGTGTGGTCGATCGATAAGACCTTCTCGAATTCCGCACGCGCACTTGCAAGATCCCCGCTGTCCGCCAGCGCAATGCCGTATGCGTTCAGGACATCGGGATCCTGTCCCGAGGCGAATGGCCGCAGCGTTTCGAGAGCCTCCTTTGCCTGTCCCGTGGCGCTGAGCAGCAAGCCAAGACGCACTTGCATCGCCTCGTTGGCCGCGCCTGCGCGAACGGCTTTGCGCAGCATGTCGATCGCTGCCGACGGGTTCTCATTCTGTTGCAGCATGAAGGCGAGCATCTCCGCGGCAACCTTGATGTTGGGATCACGTTTCAGGATTGCTCGAAGCGTATCGATGGCCTTCGGCAGTTGGCCGGTCTGATACTGGGCCACCACTTCATGCAGCTCGTTGTCGACGTCGATGAGATTCTTTGGATCGTCGGCGACTGTGTAGGTCTTCTTTTCCGAGGAGCCCGAGATGTATCCGAGGCTCATCAGTTGCGCCTTCTCGGCTGGATCGACGCTGCGCTTGATGTTCTGGGCGGCGGGAGCGTTGTCTGACAGAAGCTTGCGGATCGCGAAGGTGTCGCGGCGATCCGTTTCCGCCAGGTTTTTTTTCTCGCCCGGATCGGCGGCCAGGTCGAAGAGCTCGGGTACCGGCAGGTCGATGTACTTGCGGCCGTCATGGATCAGACCAACGAGCGGAGCCCATCCACGATTGAGCGACGCGGAGATTGCCTCGAAGTAGCTATCAGCGTTGCCATTGCCTGGCAGAAGCGGATGCCCTGGAAGCGTGGGAGGAATTCGCATGCCGAGACGGTGGAGAATCGTCGGCACAAGATCGACATGCCGTACATACGACGTCTCTCTTCGCGGTGGCTGATCAGGATCGATGATGATAAGCGGTACCTTCAGCGTCGCTTCATAGGCGAAGAGGCCGTGCGTCTGCTCGCCGTGATCGCCGAGGGCTTCGCCGTGATCGCCGGTGATGACGACGAGCGTGTTGGGATGGGTCTGGAGCAGTGGCTCGAGGAATCGGGACAACTGCGCGTCGACGTAAGCGACTTCGCCGAGATAGGGAGCATCGCGATACTGCTCGCGAAACGGCGAGGGCGGGTCATACGGGGCGTGTGGATCGTAGAGGTGGATCCACAGGAACTTCTTACGGTTCGGAAGAGCGTCGTACCACTTGACGGCAGCGGTCAGCGTCTCTTCCGCCGGCCTCTCCTGAACCACGAAATCGAGCGGATTCGATCCTTCGCGGTATTTGTCGTCGTAGACATCAAAGCCGGCGTTGAGTCCGAAACGCGAGTCGAGCGGAAAGGCGCTCACAAACGCGGCGGTTGCGAAGCCGGCTTCACGCAACATCCCGCCCAGTGTTGGATGGCTGGGATCGAGGGTGAATCCCGCGTTGTCGCGAATGCCATGTTGATACGGATAGAGACCGGTGAGGATGTTCGTGTGGGACGGCAGCGTGACCACGTTATGCGCGTGCGCGTTCGTGAACACTGTCCCGCGCGCGGCCAGACTGTCGAGATAGGGCGTACTGACCCGACGGTTGCCAGCGAAGCCGAGGGCGTCGGCACGCAGCGTGTCGATCGTAATGAGGATGACATCCGGTGCCTCGTGCCGCCGGCCGCGGATCGTTCTGAACACGATTGCCGCCAGCCCGATCGCAAGAACGAGAGCACCGATCGCAACGAGCCAGCGGTTGCGTTTTTGCTTGAACAAGACCATCGGCATCAGCCAGCGTACTTTCTGATTCGCGGATCGCGTGGGAACTTCTGCAGGCCCCGCAAGGCCCAGTAACGGGAACCGTCTCCGTCGCCGAGAGTCTTGAGCGTTTCCGCGATCGCAGCGAAGTTGGAAGCGGTTGGCGCTGCATTGATGAGCTGGTAAACCAGACGCGTAGCCTCATCTCCGCGCCCTTCACTCACCAGCAGCACAATGAGGCTC
>JAANCK010016855.1_pt1 | contig 10175 bp, 8 predicted proteins | sample 7277841 | NCBI WGS metagenome assembly JAANCK01 (sample SAMN14222788, study PRJNA588281) | permafrost metagenome | isolation source: Arctic cryosol methane SIP | place: Canada:Nunavut | collected 2015-07 | reverse complement strand
GGCGACGCAGCGTTTCAAAGGAAGTGCCTCGGCAAAATGGAAGGTATGAGCACGCAGGGACGCGCCGTCCTCGTGGTCACGCACAACATGAGCATCATCACGCAGCTTTGCGATCGCGTGATCTGGCTCGACCGGGGACGCGTGGCCGGTGAAGGCCCTACCTCAACCGTTGTCTCCTCGTACATGAGTCAAGGGCTCACCGGAGCATCGAGCTGGCGGCCGGACGAGCCGGCGAGCAGCGCATTCGAGTACCACTCCGTCGCGATCGAACGCTCGGACGCCGCGCCGCCTGATGCCGCCATCCCGGCAGACGTGGCGCTCGATGTTGTGTTTGACTTCAGCGTCAGGGATACGCTCATGCCGGGACGCATCGCGGTCAAGATCGTCAGAGAAGACGGACTGACGCTCCTCACCTCCTCCAGCACGGACGCCGGCGCAGCACTCAATGAGGCATGGATCGCCGGGCGCCAACAGCGCCGCTGCCGAATCGACGGTAATCTGCTTGCGCCGGGGAGGTATTTTGTATGGGTCTCGGAGCCATTGCCCGTGGGAAACGTCGTGCATGAGTCCGTGCTGAGTTTCACGATCAGCGATCAGAACAGCCTCGTCGCTCGTGACTATCGGGAAGGCGTGATTGCCCCGATACTGAACTGGACGGAGAAATCCTTTTGAATCCCTTCCGGTACCTCACCGACCGCCTTCTCCTGCATGCCCGCAGCCGTCTCGAACATCTCGATGTTCACGCTCCATCCAGTACTCGGGAGGAGACCATGCGCTCGCGCGCGGCCATCGCGGCGTCATCCCCCATCTTCCCCTCGACGAATATCTCATCGCACTCTTCGACGCAGCTTTCTGTAGGGGAGCACTGTTTCATCATGGGCGAGATCATTCTCGTGAGTCCGGAGGCGCGTTGCACGATTGGACACCACTGCTCGTTTGGGGTTGACAGCAGAATGTGGGTTCATGACTCGGTGACCATCGGCGACTACGTTCTGATCGCCCACCTGGTCGACATTCACGACAACAACTCGCACTCCCTCGACTGGCGAGACCGTAGACAGGATGCCATCACCGTGATGGAACGCCATGAAGGAATCGATACGACGAAGATCGAGGCCCGGCCAATCGTCATCGAAGACGACGTATGGATCGGCGCGAAGAGCACGATCATGAAAGGCGTTCACATCGGCCGCGGCGCGGTGATTGCCGCTGCTTCCGTGGTGACGAAAGACGTCCCGCCATTCACTCTCGTGGCCGGCAATCCTGCGCGCGAGATCAAGAGACTGGCATGATCGGGAAAGGGCGGCCGGTCGTCGGGCTCTCCGCGATCGACGCGGGGAATCTCTGGGTCGGCGGCCGCTACTACCTTCACCACCTCGTCCGCGCCGTCAACACACTCCCCCCTGAAGAACGCGTCGGATTCGTCGATCTCTGGTGGGACAAGCCGCCGCAAGGGTTCGACCCATTCGCGGAAGTCCGGCCGCTCCTCGAAGGACAAAGAGTCTTGTCATTCCCTTCGACAGCAGGAGGGCGCTTGCTCCGCTGGCTTCGCAGAACCAGTCACGGCTGGCGCGACACGCGCGACATCTTCCATGCCGCCGGCGTCGACGTCCTCTTCCCCATCGCGCCCTGCGCCGATCCGGGCGTGCCTCTCATCTCATGGGTCACCGACTTCCAGCATGAACGGCTGCACGGGCTCTTCACCCCTGAGCTGCTGGAACGCTTCCGGATTCAAGTGAGAGTGAACACGGGCGATGCGCGACTCATCGTCGTCAGCAGCGAGGACGTACGCCACGATCTCGAGCGCTTCGCTCCGCAGGCCGCATCGCGCGCGCGCATCCTCCGGTTCTGCAGCATTCCGACGGCGGAATGGTGGGCCCGCGATCCGGTCGAGGTGCAGCGCGAGCTCGGACTCCCGGACCGTTTTTTCGTACTGTCGAATCAGTTCTCTGCGCAAAAAAACCACATGGTCGTCTTCGAGGCGGTTCGGATGCTTCGCGACCGCGGCATCGACGTCACCGTCGCGTGCACCGGCAGCACCTACGGGTTCCACGGCGAGGAGTACTTCATCGGGATCGAGCGCTTCCTCGACGAGCAAGGACTGCGAAACCACATCCGAATCCTGGGGCTACTCGACCGCGACCGGCAGGTCGCTCTCATGCGCCGGGGACTGGCCATGTTGCAGCCTTCGCGGTTCGAAGGGTGGTCGACGATCGTCGAAGACGCAAAAGCTCTCGGGCAGACGCTCCTTCTCAGCGATCTCGCCGTTCATCACGAGCAGCAACCAGCGGATGCGACGTTCCTTCCTCTCGATGATCCCGGAGCATGGGCGAATGCCCTTGCCGATGTATCGACATTCCTGCAGCCAGGACCTCGAACGGACGCAGAATCGCGCGGTCGCGCCCACGTCGAGCGTGCCGCTCCGGAGTTCGGCCGCCGGTTCGTCGCGATCGTGCGGGAAGCACTGCAGACGCCCTGAGATCATCGATCCTCTCTAATGACGGCACGTCCGGATCGACAAATGCTGGTGCGAGCGGAAGGCATGAAATGCCGCGAAACGGTTTCGACGCCGAGCGTGCGGTAGGATCGCAGGAGTGCCCAACCGGCTTCTCATTTGCACTCCCTCCTACGCTCTTCACGGTGGAGTCGAGCGGATCATCGAGTCTCTGGCAGCCGGACTACCCGCGCGAGGATTCGACGTCGTCGCCGGCCTGGCGCGCGGCCGCCGGTTCCACGATCCGGATCGGTACAGAGCTGCCTATCCTGAGCTGAACACCGTCGACATCGACGGAACCTCGGGACGGGCACCTGATCGCGTGCGCGCCCTGATGAAAACCATCGAGAGCACCGACCCCGACATCGTCCTCATCTCGCGGATCTTCGAAGCCTACTCGGCGGCGTCACAGATGAAGATGCGCGGTCATCGCCTGCGGCTTGCCGTGACCGTGCAGGCATGGGAGGTCGAGTACTTCGTAGACGCGGCCGTCTTTGCGCCATTTCTCGATCTCGCAGTCACGAGCGGCGAGCTCATTCGGCGCGGGCTGGAGCAGCTCGCGAAGATCCCATCGGACAGGATCGTCAGCATCCCAGGCGGTGTAGCGCCCGCCCGCCGTCTACGCCGCCGAACAATCCCATCCGCACCGCTACGCATCGGATACGTCGGCAGGGTCGAGTCCCTTCAGAAACGGATTCTCGACCTCCCGCCCCTTCTCCTCGAGCTCCGCCGTCGCGGAATCCCGTTCACCTGCGCCATCGTGGGCACAGGAGCCGCGGAGGGGGAACTTCGGGCGGCCATTGAGGCAGCCGGGCTCGGAACAAGCGTTACGATGCATGGCTGGCTCTCGACAGAGGAGCTCTACGAGAACATCTATCCGGAGCTCGACATCGTTATTCACTTCGCTGAGTGGGAGGGCATCACGATCGCACCGCGCGAAGCGATGGCGCACGGAGCCGTTCCGGTCGTCTCGCGGTTCCCGGGGCTGAAGACCGAGAGACAGTTCGTCGAGGGACAGAACGCGCTGACATTTCCCATCGGCGACATCAGCGCCGCGGCAGATGCGATCGAGCGCCTCGAACACGATCCCGGCCTTCTCGATCGACTCTCCGCTGCTGCAGCGGCCTCGCAGACGGGCGTTCGCTCCGCTAAGGGCGCGGTCGACGCGTGGGCCGATTCATTCCTTCGAATGCTCTCTATGCCGCAACGCGTTGGCACCACATTACCGGCCACGCCGCGGGAGAGTGGACGCCTCAGCTGGCTCCCTGAAAGTCTCGCCAGCGCGTTAAGAAGGATCGCCGGCAAACGGATGGAGCATAAAGACCCGGGAAGTGAGTGGCCACACTCGAGCTATCGGGACAACCCCACGCTCGCCGCGGCCTTCCGAGAGCTCGTCGATCGCTAGGAGTGACCGGGTGCGCGATTCCCGCTGCCCTTCGTGCACCTCAGCGATACCGCGAGCTCGTCGAAACGATGCGGAGTACGTTGATTTGAAACGTCACGCGTTCCCCAAGCACACGGTGACTCGAGGCAATCACCGGCAAAGGAACACACGACGCGACGCGTCGTCAAAGACGATCCCGCGGCGCAGCGGTGTCGCGCCGCACGCCTGAGCGGCTGCGCCATCTGGCGCTGAAACCGCGATGCCATGCGCCCGGAGGTACGCCTCCGGGAAGCTCCACCCAGGCCACAAGTTCGAGTAGTCCAGCCAGGTGACGCGGTGAAATTCAGCCATCAGAAAATGCCGCTCGTCCGGGCGAATCGGGGCTGGCGGGACCGCAGTTGTGGACACCGGCGAAATAAAGACGCGAGGAGCGGCTCCTCGAACCTGCGCGGCATACCGCGACCGAATGACTCGCAGCGTGTCCTCATCGCGGTGGGCCGCCTCGGCGCGAAGTCCGGCGTCCCATCGTGTGAGAAACATCGATATTCCGATGAGCACAACGAGGCTCGCGGTCATCGTGGCTCGCGCGACGGCGTTGTTCGATTCCCACGCGAGCGCTGCCAACGCGATCACGAGCGCAAATGCGTACAAAGCGGGCCCGTCCACGCGCCATCCCTCCGGCGTGACATTCATGGTGAACAGGATCGCTGGCGGAATGGCGAGGAGGAGCAGGAACCCGAGACTGGCCCAGGCCGCCGCGCTGAGCCGCCGCCGCCACGCCACGCCTGCCACGAAGAGCAGACCCAATACCGCGAAGGGGATGCTCCACATCCGCCACGCCGCTTCGGCCGAGAGAAACCAGGAAAGCCCGGGCTGCGTCACGCCGGCGAGCATGTTGGTTGCGCCATGCCACTTGACGTGAACTACCTCCGCGAGGCGAAAGCCTTCGGGCGCGATGAGACCACGTGCTCCCCAGCTTCGGATCCCCATCAGGTGCACGCTCGCGGCGACATACCCGAGGTAGAGAAGAACAGCACTCGCAAGAACGGCGGCGGAGAGCATCAGCCTCTTCACCGAAGCCGCGCGGCCACTCACCACGTCCGCTGTCGCAGCGAAGACAACCAACAGCGCGAAAACGGTCAGATTGATTTGATATCCCGAAATCGAGCCCGCCAGGAGCAGAGTGGCGGCGGCACCCCGACGGAGCGTCAACTGCTTCTCGATCACGACGAATGCCAGGACAGCAAGCAGCATCGACAACATCGCCGGGACCATCACGTTGAACAGCGTCAGCTCATTGACGATTGGATGCGACAGAAACAGCAGCGGAATCCCGGCATACACGACTACGGACGAGCTGCGCCGGCGGAGAATGTTTGCCGTGAGGAGTGCCAGGAGGACGGTCCAGATACCGCCGAGGAGCTTGGGGACGATCGTCTGGAGGTAATCGGGGCCGAAGAGGTGGTTCCAGAGCCAGAGATCGGCAAAGAACAACGGCCGGTAGGATGTCAGATGACCCGCGGGCACATGAACCAGATCATCGCGCATGACGACTTCGGCCCGAATCGCTGGAAGGCGAGGCACTGCCCACCCCGCGGCGAACACCGCCAATAGACCAATCCTCAACAACCGACTCCTCCACTTGTTCATCATTGCGCTGCTCTCCTTCGCGCTTTGTGGAGCATCAGCGGCGGAACGGCCGGCCTTCGGGGAGAGTTGGTAGAGGCGACACGGGAGGGCCGGAAGCAAGCGTGGCAGCCGAGCATGGCCACGGTGAACCAGTCACAGATCAGTTCGCCGATGGTCTGCCGGACGCTGAGGTTCACGGATGCGATTCTAACCTCCGCCTCCGGAGACCGGCAGCAGCTCGCCGGTGACAACGTTCATCGCCGTCTTCAACGGACCGTCCGTGATCGCCGAAACACTCGAGCGTTCTGGCCAGACGTATCGTCCGATAGAATCATCATCGACGACGTCTCGCAGCACGAGTAGCGGGTGGCCACTCGACAATCTGCTACCGTAAGTCTGGGGAGATAAAATGCGAATCCTCTGGATCGGCGCGCATCCGGATGACGAGTTGTTCGTGATGCCATGGTTGGCCCGTCTCAGAGTTACAGCAGGCGCGAGACTTGCGTTTCTGATCGCAACCCGGGGCGAGCGTGGAGATTGCCGTCTGGCCCCTCGTGGTGGATTGGATCTCAGCGCGATCCGTGAGGCGGAGATGCGCCGGGCCGCGGCGGCATGCGACGGCGAACTGCAATTCCTGGGATGGCGTGACGGTACCGCTCCCGAGCCGGCGGACGTATTTCGCAGTTGGGCGAACGACGCCGGCGGCCGGAAGCAGCTTCGCGACCAGCTCCGAGCGGCGGTGAACGGCTTTTCGCCGGATTGGATCGTGACGTTCGATCGACGTCACGGCTGCACATGGCACGCCGATCATCGGGCCCTCGGGGCACTCGTGCAGTCGCTCGGACTTCCGACGCCGATCACGCTCGCCGAATCAAGGATCACGTTTTCATCACCGCTGCGCATTGAGCCAGGCGTTCGCGATGCGGAGCCAGTCGATGTCCACGGCACCTGGGACGACCTCGTTCGCGACCTGGCTTGTCATCCATCGCAGTTCTCATCGGAAACCCTCGAGCTCTTTCGAGGCGTGCCAGACGACCAGCGGATCGTCTGGCTCCTCCATCTTCCTGCCTGGCGCCGGTGGCGCCACGTTTGCGACAACGCCGCCGAAGGCGCGCTCCGCTTCAAGTCGTTGATTCGCGATCGACTTCGCGCGTGACGTCGCGCTGGATCAATCAACAATCGCAGGCCCCGCCATCCGGCCCTGCTCGACGGCGCGGAGCCGTGCGATGCGCTCGCCGGGATCAACGGTCTCCATCACCCGATATCGCCGAATCGCTCCCGTCGTCAGCGAGTGCTTTCCCGGTTGCGGGGGGTGCTCGAGGTGAAGCATCGGCAGGTACGCAAAGCGATAGACGCCACCGGCAAAGCCGGCGCGATCCATGAAGTCGTTGTCCTCGCCACCCCAGCCGACGTATGACTCGTCGAACCCGCCGATGGCGTGATACGCGTCGCGCCGGGCAATGACGCTGAGCCCACCGTCGAGATTCTGAACAACCGGCGCCGCCACGCCCCGGGGTGGTGCTCCCGTTACGAAAACTCGCATGGCAGTATCAGAGGTGAGGTAGAAAATAAATCGCTTCAGATCGACAAAGGAACACCCTTCTTCCACGCGTTGCACGGCCTCGTACGCATAGCGCTCCGGTACGAGAACGTCGTTGTCGTGCAACACTAGAATGTCGCTTCGAGCGTGACGGACTGCAATATTGAACGCCCACGAGCGGCAGTAGGGGAGATCCGGTCGGGGAAGCGGCGTGTGGAGATAGCGCACCCAGGAAGGCAGGAATCGTTCGATCTCAGGCGCCACCGACTGCTCGACAACGATGCACTCAAATACGACGCCGCTCTGTCCGGCAATGTTGCGAAGTGTAGCCAGCAGGTGAGGGAGCCTCTCCGTTCCACGATGCCCGATCAGAAACGAAACGCGCGGAGGGCCACTCATCGCCGCAGGCACATCACGCATAGCGATCGGCCAGCGAGCCAGCGACTTTCGCATCAGACGGGCCGCCGTCGACGGAAAGACCTTGCTGATGTGGAGGTCCGAAGCAAAGCGCCAATTGCACTGCACGCCACGTTCGTTCGTCGAGATTGACTCGTTGCGGTTGCGGATCTGCAGCCACGGCTCAGGCCGACCCCGCCTGGCTCCGATTCCGCGCAGTCGCAACTCGAACGGCACCCAGTCATAGATCAGGGACCCAATGGTCTGCCGGAGGCTGACGTTCACGGCTACCGATTCTAACCGTGACGCGAATAACGGCGCGGTCAACCAGAGTCAGACTCACGCGAATCGCACGCGGGCTCACCCAGTTGAGCGATACTTCGATCGTGCCGGAGCCGTGGTATGCCGATCGTCTAATCTGCCCCGAGTGCAGCGAGCCTTTGTCGTTGCCCAGACCTCAATGTGCCTGCGGCTTCGCTGCGCCGGCGACCGAGCCTCTCGATCTGCGTCCGCAGCGGCCGAAGTTTCGATCGCTTCGTCTGCCCATCGGCTCGACCGCAATGGAAGACCTGAGGTCCTGCGCGGTAGACCGCCCCCTCGTGACCTACACGGGACCGCGCGCGATTCGCGATTCCGCCGAGCTCCTCTCGGCAGTGGCCACCTCGCTGCACGCCGGAGACCGCCTGCTCGATCTGGGATGTGGTGAGCGCGACCAGGAGCCGGTGGCGGCGCACTATGGCCTTCGCTACGCGGGAGTGGACTACACCTCGCCGGCGGCGAACCTCCTTGCCGATGCACACGCTCTTCCCTTCAGCGATGCCTCATTCGAATTTGTCTTCTCGTATGCGGTTCTCGAACATCTTCACAATCCCTACATGGCAGTGTCGGAGGTGAGACGTGTCCTCGCGCCAGGAGGGCTGTTCTTCGGGACGGTTTCGCAGGGCGAGCCCTTCCATGATTCGTACTTTCACCACACACCACTCGGCGTACTGACGCTCCTGCATGCGAGCGGATTTACGGTCACACGAATCTGGCCCTCATACGACACCCTGCATGCCCTGGCCACGATGGGACGCTATCCGCGGGTTGCCCGAACATTGATCGAGGCCGTTTACCGATTCATCCGAGCGACGCCCTTCCTGGCGCCGCGCGCCTTCTTTCGTTCCTCGCAACGCGACAAAGATCTCGAAGCGCTCTACCGGACGGCGAGCATCTGCTTCGTCGCCGAGAGACGGCAACCGTGATTCTGCAGCCACTTGATGAGCGCTTCTTCCAGGCGCGATGGGCCGCCCCGTGTTAACGTTCTTTTAATGGACTTCCGAGGCCGCCTCCAGCGATTGGTTCGGCCGGCATGTGGGGCCGCCCTTGCTCTCCTCTGCTTCGAAGTCTCATTTCGGTTCCTTTCGTTCGCAACCACACGCATAGATCCGGTGCAGCACCTTCCGCTCACCACGATCGCGCATCGCCTTGGAGAGGGATTCGGGATCAGTCACTGGGACGGGCGTGGGATTCGACAGTCCCGGCACACGTGCTCAGAGTGTCCGGACGTACTCGTGATCGGCGATTCCTACACCGAGGCGCTTCAGGTCAACGACGACCAGGCGTATGTGGCGGTCGCCGAGTCCCTGCTAGCCGGGCCGAAGCCTGTCCGGCTGCTCAACGCCGGTATCGCCAGTGCCTCCCCGGCTGACTACGCGGTCCAGGCAGCGCGCTACCGGAAGCGGATCCGGCCTGCATGGGTAGTCATTCAGTTGAACGCCGACGACCTGGGACGCGACGCCTTTCTGCCCGATAAGGTTCACTTTCGCCAGAATGGCGATGCCTTGACTCTGGTAGTGCCAGCGGCGTACTCGTATGGACGAATTACAAAGATTCTCGAGTTCATCCGGGAGCGATCAGCGCTTGCCAACTACGCGATCTCGCGCCTAGACATCGCACGTCAAGGGCCGAAGGGGCCACCCTGGTTCCGGGCCGGATCGGAGCCGCAGGTGCATGCCCTGGCTCCCGCGCCACCGCAGAGGTTTCCCCTGGAACGCGAGCTCACTCTGCTGCGCGCATCGTACGGCAACCGAATCACGTTTCTCTTTCTACCGCTCTTCAACAAGCCGGTGGAGGACGAAGAGACCCGATTCGATCGTTATTGCCGGGCGACACAATCGAGTTGTGTGAATTTCCGCGCGTCATTCGAAGAGTTTCAGCGAACAGGCACGGCACCGACCGGCTTCCCGAACAGCCGCTTTGCCTACGGCCATCTCAACCCTGCCGGCCACGCTGCCGTTGCCCGCCTCCTGGCGAGCGAGCTCCGGAGGCTGCAACAGCATGGTCTTTTCTAGCTTCCGATTCGTCGCGTTTCTCAGCGCGTTATTGCTGCTGCTCTGGCTGATTCGCTCCAACAAAACGAGAAAACAAGCACTCTGCTTTGCCTCCTGCCTCTTCTATGCAGCATGGGACTTCCGATACCTCGGTCTCCTACTGCTGATCAGCGGGATCGATTTCATTGCCGCGGCGAGAATCGACCGGACTGAGCTACGCGGGCGGCGGCAGGCCTGGATGATCTTCAGTCTCGTCACAAATCTCGGTTGTCTGGCCTACTTCAAGTACACGGATTTCTTCATCCATTCGCTCAACGGCATTCTGGGTTTCTACGGACGTGAGATTCCGCTCCTGCATGTCTTTCTTCCGGCCGGCATCAGCTTCTATACCTTCAAATCGATGAGCTACACGATCGACGT
>JAANCK010482016.1_pt1 | contig 10185 bp, 6 predicted proteins | sample 7277841 | NCBI WGS metagenome assembly JAANCK01 (sample SAMN14222788, study PRJNA588281) | permafrost metagenome | isolation source: Arctic cryosol methane SIP | place: Canada:Nunavut | collected 2015-07 | reverse complement strand
GTTCTGGTGGAACCCGGACAAGTTCGTCGGCCCGGCCGGCTTGCTGCAGGCGTATCGGTTTATCGCCGATACGCGTGACGAGGCGAGTGCCGAGCGGCTGGATAACCTGGAAGACCCGTACCGGCTGTATCGCTGTCGCGGCATCATGAGTTGTGTCGATGCCTGCCCCAAGGGCCTGAATCCGACAGAAGCCATCGGGCGGATCAAATCCCTGCTGGTGAAACGGCGTGTCTGATTCGTTCGCCGCTGAACGGATCGCCTGGCGCTGCCGCCGAGGTTTGCTGGAACTGGATATCTGGCTGGGTGGCTTTTGGGCCGCGCACCACGCTACACTTCAGCCTGATGAGACAGCCGCGCTGGAGCGGCTGCTGACGTTGTCGGACATGGAGATTGCAGACCGGTTGCAAGGCAGGACGCCCGAGGGGGATGTCGGGCTTGCAGCGATTGTGCAACGCCTGCAAAAATTTCGCGCTGCGACATGAGTGGGCTGCAATTAATTGAGTGGATCAGGAATGAAAAATACCGTCACCCTTACCTTTAGCGACGGCAGCCCGTCGATCGAATTGCCGATTGAGCAGGGCACCTATGGCAAGCCCGTGGTCGACATCCGTGCGCTCGCTGCACATGGCTACTTCACCCATGATCCCGGCTTTACGGCAACCTCCAGCTGCAATTCGGCAATCACCTATATCGACGGCGACGAAGGCCTGTTGTACTACCGCGGCTATCCGATCGAGGAGCTGGCCTACAAGTCCGACCACATGGAGGTGAGCTACCTGCTGCTGCACGGCGAATTGCCGACGGCAGAGCAGAAAATGGCGTTCGAGCAGTCGATCCGCCACCACACCATGCTGCACGACCAGATGGAAAACGTGTTCCGCGGATTCCGCCGCGATGCGCACCCGATGGCGGTGATGATCAGCGTCACCGGCGCGATGTCGGCGTTTTATCACGACGACATGAACATCTTCGACCCACACCAGCGCGACATCGTCGCGCACCGGCTGATCGCCAAGGTGCCGACGGTGGCGGCCTGGTCGTACAAATACAACGAAGGCCAGCCCTTCGTTTATCCGCAAAATCGCCTGTCGTATGCGGCGAATTTCATGTACATGATGTTCTCGACGCCGTGCGAACCCTACGAACCCAATCCCGTGCTGGCGCGCGCGCTCGACCGCATTTTCATCCTGCATGCCGACCACGAGCAGAACGCCTCGACCTCGACCGTGCGCCTGGCTGGTTCCAGCGGCGCCAATCCCTATGCCAGCATCGCCAGCGGCATGGCCTCGTTGTGGGGGCCGCTGCACGGCGGCGCCAACGAGGCGGTGCTGAAAATGCTCGACGAAATGGGCGATATTTCGCGCATTCCGCAATTCATCAAGCGCGCCAAAGATAAATCGAGCGGCTTCCGCCTGATGGGGTTCGGCCACCGCGTCTACAAGAACATGGACCCGCGCGCCCGCATCATCCGCGAGACCTGCTACGAGGTGCTGGACGAGCTCGACCTGCGTGACGATCCGCAGTTCAAGATGGCGATGGAACTCGAACGCATCGCGATGGAAGACGAATACTTCATCAGCCGCAAGCTCTACCCCAACGTCGATTTCTATTCCGGCATCATCTTCCGCGCCATGGGCATTCCCGCCAGCATGTTTACCGCGATGTTTGCCTTGGCACGCACCGCGGGCTGGGTGGCGCAGTGGAATGAAATGCTCGCTGATCCGGCGCACAAAATCGGCCGCCCGCGCCAGCTTTACACCGGTGCGACGCGGCGCGAATTCGTGCCACTGGATCAACGCGGCGCCTGAGCTGCGAATCGATTGCCGATGAATTCGCCTGACTGGCTGCCAACGTCCCCGCTGTATGCCGGCAATGCGGCGTATCTCGAGCAGTTCAGCGACGACGCCCTGGCACCCTGGCTGACGCAGCCGCTGCCGGTAACGGGAGGTGGGTCGGATGCCCCACAAGGGGACTCCGACTTTCTAGGGGCTGAAGCCCCTGAAAGATCGTATGCGGCGCAGGTTGCTGTGCTCCGGCTGATCAATGCCTATCGCTATTTGGGCGTGCGGCGAGCCGATCTCGACCCGTTGCGGCGCTTTGAACCGCCGCCCACGCCCGAACTAGACCCCGCTCATTACGGCCTGACCGAAGCCGATCTCGGCCGCGAATTCGAGACCGGCTCGCTGTTCGGGGTGGATCGCACTACGCTGACAGATATATTGCAGCGCTTGAATAGCGCGTACTGCGGCCATATCGGCATCGAATACATGCACATCACCGATGTGGCGCGTAAACGCTGGCTGCAGGAACGCTTTGAATCGGCGCAAGGAAGCTATGGCGCGTCGGTCCCGCTGAAAAAGCAGTTGCTGCAACGGCTCACCGATGCCGAGACGCTGGAAAAATTCCTGCACACTCGTTATGTCGGGCAGAAACGCTTTTCGCTGGAAGGCGGGGAAAGCCTGATCCCGCTGCTCGACCTGGTGATCTCGCGCTGCGCGCGCCATGGTGCGAAGGAAGTCGTGATGGGAATGGCGCACCGTGGTCGCATCAACGTGCTGGTCAACATCATGGGGCGCTCGCTGGAAAGCCTCTACGAAGAGCCGAAGAATGGCGACGCCGCGCCCCTGTCCGGTGACGTGAAATACCACCAGGGTTTTTCAACCGATGTGACGATGCCGAACGGGCCGGTGCACCTGGCGCTGGCCTTCAACCCCTCGCACCTCGAAATCGTGCATCCGGTGGTGCGCGGGTCGGTACGCGCCCGCCAGGACCGGCGCGGCGATGTGCTCGGTTACGAAGTGGTGCCGGTGATCCTGCACGGCGACGCCGCCCTGTCGGGGCAGGGCGTGGTGATGGAAAGCCTCAACATGTCGCAGACGCGGGGTTTTCGCAACCATGGCGCGATCCATGTCGTGATCAACAACCAGATCGGTTTCACCACATCCGACCCGCGCGATGTGCGTTCGACTCTGTATTGCACCGATGTCGCCAAAATGGTCGAAGCGCCGGTGCTGCACGTCAACGCGGACGATCCCGAGGCAGTGGCCTTCGCGGTGCGCACCGCGGTCGATTTCCGCTACACCTTCCACAAGAATGTCTTTATCGACCTGGTGTGCTACCGCCGCCATGGCCACAACGAGCAGGATGAGCCGCTCGCTACCCAGCCGCTGATGTATCGCCGGATTCAGGCGCACCCCAGCACCCGTACTCTGTATGCGCAGCGGCTGGTGGATGAGGGCGTGTTGACGCAGACGCAGGCCGACGACATGGTTGACCGCTGCCGCGAACGGCTCGAACAGGGCGGCTCGCTGAACCCTCCGGCGCAGTCCGACTTCGATCAGGTTTTTGGCATCGACTGGGCGCGTTTCAGCGGTCATCCGGAGGCTGAGGTGACGGCCGCCATCGCGGCCGGGCGGCTGGATTTTCTCGGCGAGCGCATCACCACCCTGCAACACGAAATCGAACTGCATTCGCGGGTGCAGAAGGTGCTGGATGACCGCCGCAAAATGCGCGCGGGCGAGTTGCCTGTCGATTGGGGCTACGCTGAAAATCTCGCCTATGCCAGCCTGCTCGACAGCGGTTACAACGTGCGCGTGTCGGGCCAGGATTCGGCGCGCGGCACCTTCTTCCATCGCCATGCGGTGTGGCACGACCAGAAGCGCGAACGGCGCCAAAGCGGCGTCTATATCCCGCTCGAACATCTGCACGCGCGTCAGGGCAATTTCACCATCATCGATTCGCTGCTGTCGGAAGAAGCGGTGCTGGCGTTCGAATACGGCTACGCGACCGCCGACCCCGACACGCTCGTGGTGTGGGAAGCGCAGTTCGGCGATTTTGCCAACGGCGCGCAGGTGGTGATCGATCAATTCATCGCCAGCGGCGAAGCCAAATGGGGCCGTTTATGCGGCCTCACGCTGATGCTGCCGCATGGACTGGAGGGGCAGGGGCCGGAACACTCTTCCGCCCGGCTGGAGCGTTTTTTGCAGCTGTGCGCGCAGGACAACATCCAGGTCTGCGTACCCACGCTGCCCGCGCAGATGTTTCACCTGTTGCGGCGGCAACTGGTGCGACCCCTGCGCAAGCCGCTGGTGATTCTGTCGCCCAAGGGTCTGCTGCGTTACCCGGCCTCCACCTCGTCGCTGGCCGATTTGAGCCATGGCGCATTCCAGCCCGTGATCGACGACCCGCGCGCGCCAGTTCAGGCAAAACGCGTAGTGGCATGCAGCGGGCGGGTGTGGTTTGACCTCGAAGCGGCACGCGCAGCGCGCGGGCTGGACGACATCGCGCTGGTACGCGTGGAACAGCTTTACCCGTTCCCTGAAGAGGTGTTTCGCCGCGTGTTGAATGCTTATCCTCAGGCCGCTACTTTCGTTTGGGCGCAGGAAGAACCGATGAACCAGGGCGCGTGGTATCAGAGCCAGCATCACCTCAACCATTGCGCGCCCGGCGGGCAGCATTTCCATTACGCCGGTCGCCCCGCTGCGGCTGCGCCGGCATCGGGCCATCTGTCACGGCACCGGGCAGAACTGGATGCGCTGTTAATCGACGCGCTGGAGACTCCATATGAAAGTTGAGGTGCGCGTACCCATGTTGTCAGACTCGGTGGCCAGCGGTACCTTGCTGCCGTGGCGCAAGCAGGTGGGCGAGACCGTCGCGCGAGACGAAGCGCTGGTCGATCTGGAAACCGACAAAGTGATCCTCGAAATTCCTGCGCCCGCGTCCGGCACGCTGGTTGAACTGCGTCTGCCGGAGGGCGCTGTGGTCAAGGCTGATGAGGTGGTGGCGGCGGTAATTGAAACCAGCGAGGCGCTGGCAGTGCCCGCCGCTCCGGCTAAGTCCGCAGCTGCGATTAACCCTGAACCTGTTGTCCAGGCTGTTTCGGTCATTAAAGCGACAGCGTCATCTGCTGTGACTGCGCCTGTGTCCATCCCAAGGGTCGCGTTGCCTGTTGCTGAACGCGTAACCCCCAGCGGTGAAACCCGTCGTGAACCGATGTCACGCCTGCGCAGTCGCGTGGCCGAACGCCTGGTCGCGGCACAGCACACAGCCGCCATGCTCACTACCTTCAACGAGGTGAACATGCAGCCGGTGAACGAGCTACGCCAGCGTTACAAGGCTGAATTCGAGATCAGGCATGGGGTCAAGCTGGGCTATATGTCGTTCTTTGTGCAGGCGGTGTGTCAGGCGCTCGGTCAGTTCCCCATCGTCAATGCCGCCATCGATGGCAACGATATCGTATGGCACGGCGACGCTGACCTCGGCATCGCCATCTCCAGCCCGCGCGGACTGGTGGTGCCGATATTGCGCCGTGCGCAAACGCTGTCGTCTGGCGAAGTCGAGCGCGCCATCGCCGACTTCGGCCAGCGTGCGCGCGAGGCCAGGCTCACCCTCGACGACCTCTCCGGCGGCACGTTTTCCATCACCAATGGAGGCGTGTTTGGCTCGCTGCTGTCCACACCCATCCTCAACCCGCCGCAATCGGCCATCCTCGGCATGCATGCCATCCAGGAACGCCCCATCGCTGAAAATGGCCAGGTGGTGATTCGTCCGATGATGTATCTGGCATTGACCTATGACCATCGGCTGATCGATGGTCGTGACGCAGTGCAGTTTCTGGTAACGGTGAAAGCCGCGCTGGAAGCGCCCGAATCGCTGTTGATCCACAACTGAGCTGTCGCTGTCACCTGGCCGGAACATTGATGTTCCGGTTCAGTTTGTCTGAAAATTGCCGATATTTGCGACGATATCGAAGATTTTGGTGATGGCGCTGTGATTTGGGATCAATTTATTTGCGGTGAGGAACAGGCATGAGCCTGCCATCCGCATTCATCAAAAACGCACCTGCAGCGGCACCGGTCAGTGACACCTTCATTGACTACGCGTCCTTGCGTGCGCTGGTGGTGGATGATTATCCAGGCATGCGCAATGCCCTGCGGTTGACCTTGTCCAATTTTGGCGTCGTCAAGGTCCAGTTGGCATCCAATGCGTCGGAAGCTCTGTTTCACGTCAAGAACAAGGAATTCGATTTCATCCTGTGTGATTACAACCTGGGCGACGGCCGCGACGGTCAGCAACTGCTGGAGGAATTGCGCCACGGCAACCTGATTTCGCTGGAAACCGTTTTCATGATGGTTACCGCAGAGTCGTATTACGAGAAAGTCGCTGCGACGGCCGAACTGGCCCCGGACGACTACATGATCAAGCCATTCAGCGCTGAGGTCCTGCGCAACCGGCTTGATGGCATTCTGCTGCGCAAACGGGCATTCCGGGATGTTTATCGGCATTTCCTTGCGCAGGAACTGGAGTCCGCTCTCGTGGCGTGTGATGAACTGATGCGCAAGCAGCCGAAATACGTAGTCGACGCCTTGCGTTTCAAGGGTGAACTACTGGTTACCCTGGGGCGCTTCGAAGAGGCAGAAGCCTTATACAAACAAGTCATCACAATGCGTGCGATTCCATGGGCGCGATTGGGACTTGCGCGTTCCCTGCATCTGCAGAAAAAGGAAGAACCCGCTGAGGAAGAGTTGCGCGATGTGTTGGTACATGCGCCGTCTATGGTCGCTGCCTACGATCTGCTCGCCGATGTTTGCCTGGCGAAAAAGGATGCAACCGCTGCACAGGACGCACTGGAAAAAGGTGTAGCCATTTCCGGCAAAACCGTTCGCCGCCAACAAAAACTGGGCGAGGTGGCCTACAGCAACGGCGATCTCGATGCCGCACGCACCGCCTATACCAATACGCTGGAAAAGGGCCGTCATTCCATTTTTGTCACGCCCGCCGATCTCGGCAACCTGTGCCGGGTACAGGTCGAGCAGGGCGACCTGAAGGCGGTTGCCGATACGCTGAAAAAGAACAAAAGCAGCTTGCAGGGCAGCCCGGAGGGAAAACTGGTGATGGCTGTTTCGCAAAGCATGATGCATAGCCAGGCCAGCAACCCGCAAGAGGCAGAAAAGGCATTGGACGAGGCTGCCAGCTTGCGGGGAGCGGGAACGCGTTGCGACGCGCAGATGATGCTCGACCTGGCGGGCGTTTGCATGACTCATGGCCGCAATGGCGAGGCCGATGGCATCGTCGCCGAAGTGGCGCGGAACGCGCACGACAGCGAAGCGCTGCTGGCCAAGGCCAGGCAGATTTACGATCAGGCCGGACGCAGCGATGCGGGTGCGGCGCTGCTGGCATCGGCCACCGCTGATGTACGCAAGCTCAACAACGAAGGCGTCGTGCTGGCGCAAAAAGGCGATTACAAAACCGCCGTTGAAAAACTGCTTACCGCCTGCAACGAAGCGCCTTACAACCCGCGCATCATCATGAACGCCGTATGGGTGGTCCTCAAATACATCGACCAGGTGGGGATGGACGAAAAAATGATCAACATTGCCCGCAATCATCTGGCCGAAGCGGAGCGCCAGGCGCCCGGCCATTCGCGTATTTCGGGGCTGAGGTTGCACCTGAAGGAAGTTGAAACGCGTTTTGGCATGAACCGAACATGAATCGAGGCGTGCAGGGATGAAATTCGACGGTACCGCGCTCTATGCAGCGTTGATTCATGAGCTGAAAAACAACCTTGGTCTGCTGTCGATGACGCTCGACAGCATTCCGGTCCAGGCTGAACCGTTGCACGATAGCACCGTCGGCGCCGCACGCTTGCTTTGCCAGAGCGTGATTGACCGGCTGCAACAAGCCTTGCTGATTTACAAGGCGAACAACCAGCAGCTTTACCCTGCGATCGATGCCTATTCACCGCACGATCTGGTGCACGAACTCATGGAACAGACCGTCGCCTTGTCCCGGGGGCGACTTCGCGTTGAAACCGAACTGGCGCCGGACGTTCCTGCCGTGTGGTTTCTCGACCGCGACCTGATTGAGATGGCCCTGGTCAATGCCATCCAGAACTCTCTGTCTTACGCACGCTCATGCATACGCATTGAAGGGAGCATGATCGATGGATGCCTCGCCCTGACTGTGCGTGACGATTCGGATGGTTATCCGGAACATATTCTGAGCAGTGTGGCGAGCCATACGCCATATCGCGCTACAGGAACGGGTCTGGGCTTACAGTTCGCCAAGCTGATTGTGCAAACCCATGAGAATAGGGGACGTGCCGGTGAACTCCGTCTGTACAACGATTCGGGTGCGGTTTTCTGCTTGCTTTTACCTTGAAGCACACAATCGCGCTCGTTTGGCTCGGGTGTAAAACTCCCTACTTGAGATTCGGCAATCTGGCGTGAACAAATGGGGAATTTTTGGGCACATTCGGCCTCAAACTTTGAGGAGGGATTGTGTGGAAAAGGCAGAACAGGCGGGCAGGGTGATACCGTAGTTTGTCTTGCAATGAAGTTGCCTGGTGTTCGGAAGCGTTACCGTTTTAATGGTCTGTGAGGAATTAGCCTTTGATTTTCACCTCATCTGCTTAAACCCTTACTTTCAGCGGGCTTGAAAAACCTAAGTCGTACCTCAAAATAGAGTTCCTTACTCAGGCTTATTCTGGCTATGGCAACCAAGAGAGAAAGCACTACCCTACTGGAACCGGTTACCGCAAAGGTCAAACCACCGCCTTTGTATAAGGTTTTGCTACTGAACGATGACTACACACCGATGGAATTCGTGGTGCATGTCCTCAAGAAGTTCTTCGGTATCGACGAAGAACGGGCTACACAAATCATGCTCAAAGTGCATACTGAAGGCGTGGGGGTGTGCGGGATATATCCGAAAGATATCGCGCACACCAAGGTTGATCAGGTTGTGGATTTCGCGCGGCAGCATCAGCATCCGCTGCAATGTACGATGGAGGAGATTTAGATGATTGCCCAGGAACTCGAAGTCACATTGCACATGGCTTTCATGGATGCGCGGCAAAAGCGCCACGAATTTATTTCGGTGGAGCATCTGTTGTTGGCGATGCTTGACAATCCCTCCGCGGTGGAGGTGTTGCGTGCTTGTGGCGCCAATATCGAAACCATGCGCGAACAGCTCGACCAATTCATTGACGAACATACGCCCAAAGTGGCCGCCGAAGGCGAGGTGGACACTCAGCCAACACTCGGTTTCCAGCGTGTGATCCAGCGCGCCATCCTGCACGTTCAATCGTCCGGGAAAAAAGAAGTGACAGGGGCCAATGTACTGGTGGCCGTGTTTGGCGAAAAGGATTCCCACTCTGTTTATTTCCTGACCCAACAGGGCGTCACGCGACTGGATATTGTTAACTTCATTTCCCACGGAATCAGCAAAACGCCGCATAGCGAACCGGCACCGCGCGCCGACGAGCCGGTTGAGACCAGTACCGAGGCGCCAACGGCTTCGCCATTGGACAGTTTTGCCCAAAATCTGAATACCCAGGCGCTGGCCGGCAAGATCGATCCCTTGATCGGGCGCGACCAGGAACTGGAACGCCTGATCCAGACCCTGTGCCGCCGCCGCAAGAACAACCCGTTACTGGTGGGCGAGGCGGGGGTGGGTAAAACCGCAATCGCCGAAGGCTTGGCGCGTCGCATCATTGAAGGCTCGGTGCCTGACATCCTGTCCCAGAGCACCGTATATTCGCTGGATATGGGGGCCTTGCTCGCAGGAACCAAATATCGGGGTGATTTCGAGCAACGCCTGAAAGGCGTGTTGAAACAACTGGCTGACAATGCCAAAGCCATCCTGTTCATTGATGAGATTCATACCCTGATTGGCGCGGGGGCGGCTTCTGGCGGTACGCTCGATGCCTCGAACCTGTTGAAACCGGCGCTGTCGTCGGGTCAGCTGCGCTGCATAGGCGCGACCACTTATGCTGAATATCGCGGCATTTTCGAGAAAGATCATGCTTTATCGCGGCGTTTCCAGAAGGTCGATGTGCCCGAGCCTTCGGTCAATGAAACCGTGGCGATCCTGCGTGGCCTGAAATCACGTTTCGAGGATCATCACGGCGTCAAATACACCGCAGCTGCACTCACCACGGCCGCGCAATTGTCAGCGCGTTATATCAACGACCGCCATCTCCCCGACAAGGCGATTGACGTGATCGACGAGGCCGGCGCGGCGCAGCGTATCCTGCCGAAATCAAAGCAGAAAAAAGTGATTACGCCGCGTGAGATCGAGGACATCATTGCGACAATTGCGCGCATTCCACCCAGAACGGTTTCATCCAACGACAAGAGTGCGCTCAAAACGCTGGATCGTGATCTGAAGGCCGTAGTGTTCGGG
>JAANCK010758942.1_pt1 | contig 10189 bp, 8 predicted proteins | sample 7277841 | NCBI WGS metagenome assembly JAANCK01 (sample SAMN14222788, study PRJNA588281) | permafrost metagenome | isolation source: Arctic cryosol methane SIP | place: Canada:Nunavut | collected 2015-07 | reverse complement strand
CTGGGCATCTTCCTCGCCCGGCCCAACCGGGTGCTCACGCGCGACCTGCTGGTGGAGCTCACCCAGGGGCGCGAGGCTCCGGCCTACGACCGCAGCATCGACGTGCGGGTGAGCCGCCTGCGCCAGGCGCTGGGCGACAAGGGCGAGGCCCGGCTGCTGCAGACGGTTTACGGAGAAGGTTACGTCCTGAGCGCGCAGGTCGACGCGGTCGGCGCCGCGCACCGGCGCGGCGGCGCCCAGGCCGGCCGGTGAACGTTCCGCGGGCCGGCCCGGCACGACCGCGGACGCTTGTGGGGCGTGTGCTCCTCGTCATCATCGGGGGACTGGTGGTGGCGCACCTTGCGAGCTTCGCCTTCTTCGAGCTCGAGCGGTCGCGCTCCGTCGAGCGCTTCGAGGCTGCGGAAGTCGCGGCGCGCATCGCCGATGGGATTCGTTCCCCGGCCGCGTTCAGCGCGCGCGAGGCACCACCGCGCTTCCGCCCGCGACTGCGGTGGTGGACGGTCGAGGACTTGGGCGGGCCGCCCTCAGGAGCGAGCGTGGTCCCCGCCGTATTCGCGGCCGAGCTGCGGCGCCGCCTCGCGGAAAGCCTGGGGTCGGACCCGGTGGCGTGGATCGCGAGCCGGGAGCTGCCGCGGCCGGAAGGCGCTGCGCATCCGGAAGGCATGCCGGGCCGTCCCGATCGCGGGAGCCTGCGCCTGGTGACCGTGGCGCTCGACCTGGGCGACCGCCGGGTCCTCGCGGAGGCGCCGATCTTCCAGCCCTCCATGGGACTGCCGGCGGAAGCGTGGACCAGCATCGCCCTGATCTTCGTGGTGACCGCACTCTTCTCCATCTTCGCCGTGCGCCTCGCGGTGAAGCCGGTGCGCATGCTCGCCGACGCCGCCGACCGGCTCAGCCGCAACATCGCCGAGCCGCCGCTGCCGGAGCGGGGAGCGGTGGAGATCCGCGATGCGGCGCGCGCCTTCAACCGTATGCAGGACCGCTTGCGCCGGCACGTGAACGGCCGTGCCCTCGCGTTCGCCGCGATGTCCCACGACATCCGCACGCCGCTCACGCGCATGCGCCTGCGGCTCGAATCCCTGGGCGAGGAGGCGCGCGAGAAGCTGGAAGGCGACCTGGGCGTGATCGAGTCGATCGCGAATTCGGCGCTCGAGCTGACCCGGGGGCTCGCGCTGGACGAGTCTCCCGCGATGGTGGATGTGGCCGCGATGGTGCGCACCCTGGCCGGCGAGAGCTCCGTCGCCGGTGGCCCCGTCGAGGTGCGGGGGGGCGCGGAACCCATCGAGGCGCGTCCCGTGGCGCTGCGCCGGGCGCTCGCCAACGTGATCGACAACGCCGTGAAATACGCGCGCGAAGTGAGCATCGAGCTCGCGGATACGCGCGACAGCGTGGGCATCGAGGTGCTCGATCGCGGTCCGGGCATCCCCCAGGAGCACCTCGAGCGGGTGACCGATCCCTTCTACCGCGTCGAGCCTTCGCGCAATCGCGGCACCGGCGGGGCGGGACTGGGGCTCGCGATCGCCAAGGACGTGATCGAGGGCCACGGGGGAGAGCTCGACCTCGGCAACCGCCCGGAGGGAGGGCTGCGGGTCTTCATCCGGCTGCCGCGCCAGGCCCGCAATCGGTTGCAATCGTTTACAGCTTTGCCGGCGCCGATTGGCTAAGGTGCATTCTCTTCCTTGACTCCGGCCTGCCTCGCCGGACCCCCGGGTGGAAGGCGGGCCCCTCTCTCCTGTTCGGGACCCCGCACTTGCCGGCTGGAAATCTCCAGCCGGTTTTTTTTAATGGGGTCTGTCCCCGATTTTCCACTCGTTCGCCAGACGCCGGCCGCGGGGTGGCCGAGTGTATTCTGTGGGGCATGAACGACCGCCTCGCCGAGGACGCGCGCCTCGGAGACGACATCCGGCTGCTCGGGCGCATCCTCGGCGACACCATCCGCACCTACGAGGGCGACGCGGCCTTCGACCAGATCGAGGAGATCCGCCGCCTCGCCGTGGCGAGCCGCCGGCTCGAGGACGTGGCCTCCCGCGAGCGCCTTTCGAGGACGCTCGACGCCTTGAGCACCGCGCAGGCGGTCGCGGTGGTGCGCGCATTCAGCTATTTCTCGCTTCTCGCCAACATCGCCGAGGACCGGCACCACATCCGGTGCTATCGCGAGAATCGGCGCGCGGGAAGGCCGCCGCTCCCCTCGACGATGCGGGGGCTCTTCGCGGACGCAAAGGAGCGCGGCACCCGCCGCGAAGAGGCCTCGACGAGGCTCGCTGCGGTGCGCGTGCACCCGGTGCTCACCGCCCACCCCACGGAGGTGCGGCGCAAGAGCAACCTCGACTGCCAGCTCGCCATCGCGGAAGGATTGGGCCGCCTCGATTCGCGCGACGCGCTGCCCGAGGAGACCGAGGCCACCATCACGGAGCTGCGCCGCCTCATCGCGATCCTGTGGCAGACGCGCATGCTGCGCACGGTGAAGCTCGGCGTGCGCGACGAGATCGAGAACGCGCTCGCCTATTTCGACTACACCTTCATCGAGGCGGTGCCCGCGCTCGTGGCCGACGTGGAGGATGCGATCGCCGCACTCCCCGGCGCGGGCGAGCGCCCCGAGCTTCCCGCGCTGATGGCCGTCGGGAGCTGGGTCGGCGGAGACCGCGACGGCAATCCGTTCGTGACGGCGCAGATGCTCGAGGCCGCGTTCCAGCGCCAGAGCGAGCGGGTATTCGACCACTATTTCGACGAGGTCCACGCCCTGGGTGGCGAGCTTCCGATCTCGGGGCTGCTCACGCGCATCACGCCCGGGCTCGAACGCCTCGCCGATCATTCGCCGGACCGCTCGCCCCACCGGCAGGACGAGCCGTATCGCCGAGCGCTCACGGGCATATTCGCGCGGCTCGCCGCCACCGGCCAGGCGCTGGGGCTCAAGCACCAGCATCGCACCGCCGTGGGCAGCGCGGAGCCCTATGCCCACGCGAGCGCATTCATCGCGGACCTGGACGAGATCGACGCCAGCCTGCGCGCCGACGACAGCGCGCTCCTGGCCGACGGGCGGCTGCGCAAGTTGCGCAAGGCCGCGCGCGCATTCGGATTCCACCTGGCCACCGTCGACCTGCGCCAGAACTCCGAGGTGCACGAGGCGGTGGTGGCCGAGCTGCTGCGGGAAGCGGGGGTTGCCGCCGATTACAGCGCCCTCGACGAGCCGCAGCGCGAGCGCGTGCTGCTCGCGGAGCTCGCCTCGCCGCGCATGCTGCGCTCGGCGTTCGCGGTGTATTCGGAGCTGGCGCTGGGCGAGCTCGAGATCTTCACCGCCGCGGCCGCGGTCCATCGCCGCCTGGGCCCCGAGTCCATCCGCCAGTACGTGATCTCGAAGGCGGAGAGTGTTTCGGACATGCTCGAGGTGGCGCTGCTCCTCAAGGAAACGGGGCTGGTGACGCCGGGTGCATCTCCTTCGTCGCGGCTGCAGATCGTGCCGCTCTTCGAGACCATCGCGGACCTGCGCCGCGCGCCCGGGACGATGAAAGCGTGGTTCGCGCTGCCCGCGACCCGCGCCCTCGTCGCTTCCCTGGGCGACGTGCAGGAAGTGATGCTGGGCTACTCCGACAGCAACAAGGACGGCGGATACGTCACGTCCAACTGGGAGCTCTACAAGGCGGAGACGGCGCTGGTGGGCGTGTTCCGCGAGGCGGGCGTGCGGCTGCGCTTCTTCCACGGCCGCGGCGGCACCGTGGGGCGCGGCGGAGGGCCCAGCTACGACGCGATCCTGGCCCAGCCGCCCGGGAGCGTGCAGGGCGAGCTTCGCCTCACGGAGCAGGGTGAAGTGATCGCGAGCAAGTACGCGAACCGGGAGATCGGGCGGCGCAACCTCGAGGCGCTCTTCGCCGCCACGGTGCGCGCGAGCCTGGACGTGGAGCCCCACGCGGGCCACGAGGATTTCCACGCCGCGATGGAAGAGCTTTCCGCCGATGCCATGGCCGCGTACCGCGACCTAGTCTACGGCACCGACGGCTTCGTCGATTACTTCCGCGCGACCACGCCCATCGTGGAGATCAGCGAGCTCAACATCGGCTCCCGTCCCGCTTCGCGCAAGACCTCCACGCGCATCGAGGACCTGCGGGCGATCCCGTGGGTGTTCTCGTGGGCGCAGTGCCGCGTGATGCTGCCGGGATGGTTCGGATTCGGCTCGGCGGTGGCGGCGTTCGATGCGCGCCGGGGTGCGGCGGGTCGCGCGCTGTTGACACGCATGTGGGCCGAGTGGCCGTTCTTCCAGGCGATGCTCTCCAACCTCGACATGCTGCTCGCCAAGGCGGACCTCTCGGTCGCCGCGCGCTACAAGGAGCTGCTTTCGGATGCGCGGCTGGCCGACGCCATCTTCGAGCGCATCCGCGGCGAGTTCGAGGCGACCGCGAACGCGCACCTCGAGATCACCGGCAGCGCCGACTTCCTCGCGGCGAATCCCTCCCTCGCCCGCTCGATCCGCAACCGCTTCCCGTACCTGGATCCCCTGAACCACCTGCAGCTGGAACTCCTGCGCCGCCACCGCTCGGGCGAGACCGACGAGCGCGTGAAGCGCGGCATCCATCTTTCGATCAACGGCCTGGCAGCCGGATTGCGCAACTCCGGGTGAGCGCCGAGAAACCCGATACGCCGCTCGCGGACATCACCGGCGGCACCCTCGAGCACTACAACCGGCGCGCGCAGGATTTCTGGGAAGGCACGCGCGGCCACGACGTGCTCCAGAACATCGAGGCCCTGTTGCGCCACATCGAGGGCGCGCCGCCGTTTCGCATCCTCGACCTGGGATGCGGCCCCGGGCGCGACCTCATGGCCTTCACGGCGCTGGGGCACGAGGCGATCGGCCTCGAGGGCGCCACGCAACTCGCGGCGATGGCCCGGGAGAACAGCGGCTGCACGGTATGGGAGCAGGACTTCCTCGCGCTCGATCTTCCCGCGGCGCAATTCGACGGCGTCTTCGCCAACGCCTCGCTCTTCCACGTGCCGCGCACGGAATTGCCGCGGGTCCTGCGCGAGCTGCACGAAACGCTCAAGCCGCGCGGCGTGCTCTTCAGCTCCAATCCCCGCGGGGAGAACGAGGAAGGCTGGAACCGCGGCCGCTACGGCGTGTACCACGACCTCGACGCGTGGCGGCGTTTCCTCACCGAGGCGGGATTCGCCGAGCTCGAGCACTACTATCGGCCGCCGGGATTGCCGCGGGAGCAGCAGCCGTGGCTCGCGAGCGTTTGGCGCTCAATGACAGCCATGCCTCTTACGGCACGAAGTTATGTAGCCTAATGTGTAAGGAGGCACACTGGGCGTCCCCCGGCATTTCGGACGCTTCCGAAAGGCGGGCCTACGCGGCCTGCCGAATCAAAGACTCGGCGGGAATTCCAAGCCCGCGATGCAGCCGCCATGCCATGGCCATGGTGAGCGGCCGCTTGTAGCTGAGGATCTCGTAGACGCGGTTGGGCTGCCCGATGTAGGGCACAAGGTCCTTGGCGGAGAGACCGCGTTGCTCCATTACGAACTTGATCGCAGCCACCGGGTCCGGCAGGTCCAAAGGAAAATGCCGTGCCTCGTAGGCCTCGACAAGAGTGACGAGAACATCGAGGTGGTCCCCTTCGGGCGAATTGCGCTTCGCGCCCATCAGGCCCTCGATCGCCCTCAGCGCTGCTTCGTAGTCCCTCTTCGTCTTGATCGGCTTGACTTCCATGGATGCCCTCAGATGCTCTGTGCGTTGATCTTGTCGTACTGCGAATGTGTGCCTATGAATCGTACGTACACGACCCGATACGGGTAGTTGATCCAAACGACAATTCGATACTTGTTTCCTGCAACATTGAAGACCGCCCGACCGTCCTTCAGAATGCTCGCGGTGCGAATCTCGTGCTTGAGCTCCGCCGGCGATTCCCAATCCGCCCGGAGAACCTGGCGGTACCACGCCAAGGCCGGCTCGCGAACCTCGGCATGCTCCGGCCTGCTTTCGATGAATGCCTTGATCGTCCGCAGGGCTATCACGCGCATCGCCCATAATAGTCCCAATTTGGGACTAATGGGATAATCCACCGCGTTGGTCGATCGTTCCCAGCTTCGGTCCAAGCACCTAACGGAGTTGCCTGGAAAATCGGGGAATTCCACTTACCTAGTGCGAGAGCAGCGTCGTGAGCAGCCCGGTGATCCCGATGCCGAGCGCGGCGAGCGCTTCGCCCGCGATCAACCCGCCGCCGAAGAGCGAGGTGCTGCTCATGTCCTCCGGCACCGCAGCGCCGGGGCGCGCCTTCGGCTTGAAGAGCGTGTTGAAGAGGCTCGAGACGATGCCGCCCGTGCCGAACCATATCGACGTGTTCAGGTTCACGAAGCCGCCGAAGGAGGCCGCGTAGGGCGACGGCAGCAGGATCGCGTCGATCACGAAGTCGACGGCGAATCCGGTGCGCCCGGCCGCGACGAAGCTCCGGTAGCCGACGTTCGCCTTGATGAGCTTCCGCGCGAGCTGGATCGCGAAGCCGATGCCGATGCCCACCCAGATGGCGGTGATCTGGTAGGGCTTGGGCTCCGTGAGGCTGCGCAGCACGCCGACGAACTTGTAGGTCATCGCCGAGCTCCAGTTGGCGGGCTGGTCGGCCGCCTTCATCACCGTCTGGTCGGCGAGCAGGATCGGGTAGGCCGCCATGAAGAGCTTGGCGAATGCGACGCCCATGATCGCGCCCATGAGGATCCCCGCCACCTGGTAGCGGAACTGGATCACGCGGTTGGTGCCCAGGCGCCAGCCCGTCGAGCGGTCCTGCTGCATGTCGGCCGCGGTGTTGGTCGAGATGAGCAGGATGCTGCCGGCCATCAGGCCCACGATGGGGTCCTTCAAGCCGAGCGCCGCCATCAGGACCACCGACACCACGAACGCGGAGGAGATCGGATTGCTGTCGCTGATGCCCACCGAGATGCCGTTCACCATCGCGAAGACGAAGACCAGCGCCACCGCGAAGACGAGGAATCCCACGGGCTGGGCCAGCACGAAGTGTCCGGAGAGCACCACGGCCACGGCCCACGCCGCCACCCAAAGCACGAGGCGGCGCGTGTTCACCCGCTTCCAGTCGGGCGCGTCCACCGGCGCCTCGGCGGTCGAGCGCATCCGCCGCGCGGCCTCCCAGAGCACGAGCCCCACGTCGATCACCGCCGCGCCCATGATGGTTCCCAGCGCGATGAGGAACGTGATCTTGCGGAACGGGTCGCCCGGGTTCAACCAGCCGATGGAGATGAACCAGGGCACGAGCGCGAGGCTCAGGAGCCCCGAAGTGATCGCCGGGATGCCGATGCGCGCGCCCACGACCATGCCCGCGCCGAAGGTCGAGGCGGAGAACTCGATCGCGTTCAGCAGCGCGATCTTCGGTCCCGCGACGCCGGTGAGGATGCCGATGCCGATGCCGCTGCCCAGCTTGTTCACCGACTGGCGCAGCAGCACCGGGTCGGTGAGCGCGCGCAGGATGTTGGCCACCGCGAGGCCCGACGGGAACGTGAGCTGCATGCGGTCCACCAGGATCGGCGTGTAGAGCATGCCGAGGCCCGCGGCGAACATCCCGATGCAGAGGAAGTAGACGACCAGCTGCCACACCGGCGGCTGCGGCAGCCCCATCCACACCATCGCCTGCACGAGCACGCCCATGGCGCTCAAGCTCGCCACCGACGCGGCGGCGGTCTGGATGTAGTTCGCGCCGTGCTTGCCGTCGGCGCCGTAGCCGTAAGTCACCGTCGAGCCGAGGATGCCCGCGAGCACCTGCCCGCCAATGTAGAAGCCGAGCGAGAAGTTCATGTACGACGCGGTGACGCCGCCCAGCGGGCCCAGCACGAAGATGCCGAGGCCCAGCAGCAGCGCGTGGTATTTCCAGGTGCCGGCCGCGGGAAGCCAGGACCATCGTGGGGCGCTCGCTTCCGCATTCAGGTAGTCGGTTCGGACGTTCATTCGGACCTCGTGGGTGGTGTGAACGGTTCGTGCGGTGAAGCGGCGGGCGGCTCCTCAGGTGTTGGAGGAGAGCCAGTCGAGTGCCAGCGCGGATAGCGCCTTGACGCCCAGGGGAAGGCAGCCCTCGTCCACATAGAGCCGCGGGCTGTGGTTGGTCGCGGCCGTGTTCGGATCGCGGTCGGGGGGAGTGCATCCGACGCGGATGAACAATCCCTGGACGACCTTCTGGTAGAAGGAGAAATCCTCCGCGCCGCAGACCTTGTCGATGACCTTCACGTTGCCGGCGCCGGCGACGCGCTCCAGGATGGGCACGGCGAAGGCGGTGAGGCCCGGGTCGTTCACCACCACGTCGTAGCCGCGCTTGATCTGCACCGAGGCTTTCGCGCCGCCGGCCGCGGCGATCATCTCGGTGATGCGCTTCACGTGCCCGTGGATCTCGCCGCGCTGGGCCTCGTCGAAGGTGCGGATGGTGCCTTCCATGCGCACCTCGTCCGGAATGATGTTCACCCGGTTGCCGCCCTGGAACACGCCCACCGTCACGACGGAAGGCTCCCGGGTCAAGTCCACGTGGCGCGAGACGATGGTCTGCAGGCCCATCACGATCTGGGAGCCCACCACGATGGGATCGATGCCGCGCCAGGGCATGGCGCCGTGGGTCTGCACCCCGCGCAGGAACACGCGCAGCTCGTCCGAGGAGGCCATGAGCGGCCCGGAGCGATACCCGATCATTCCCGTGGGGTGGAGCGGGGTCACGTGCAGCCCGAAGATCGCGCCGACCTTCGGATCGTCCATGCAGCCTTCTTCGATCATCAACTGCGCGCCGCCGTCTTCGTCGTCGGGGGCGCCTTCCTCCGCGGGCTGGAAGATGAACTTCACGGTGCCGGGAATCTGTGGGCGCATCGCGGCAAGCGCTTCGGCGACGCCCATGAGGATCGCCGTGTGGGCGTCGTGGCCGCAGGCGTGCATCACGCCGCATTCCTTCCCGTTCCATTGCGTGCGCACGGTGCTCTTGAACGGCACGTCCACCTGCTCGGTGACGGGGAGCGCGTCCATGTCGGCGCGCAGCGCCACCACCGGGCCCGGGCGGCCGCCCTTCAGCACGCCCACCACGCCCGTGTGCGCGACCTTCTCGCGCACCTCGATGCCGAGCGAGCGCAGGTGCTCGGCTACGAGCGCAGAGGTGCGGAACTCGCGGTTGCCCAGCTCGGGATGCTGGTGGATGTCGCGGCGCCAGGCGACGACCTTCGGCGAGACGCGTGCGGCTTGCGCCTCGAGATCGGAGGCGCCGGCGAGGCTGTCGGGGGCATTCATCGCGTGCAGTCTACCCGCACCGCGATTGTTGTAAATTGGTCGGGTTCCGGCACTCCTTTCCGAGGGCTTCATGGCTTCCACGGCTTCTGCTTTCAACCGCACGCCTTCGCGGGCGCAGCTCGAACGGCGCCTGGACGAGATCAACGCGGAGCTCCGCGACTACCCGCAGCCGATCGCGCGCTGCGACGCGCAGCTGGGCGGGCTGCTCGAGGAGCGGTTGCGCATCCGCGAGCAGTTGGACGCGCTGGCCGCGCTTCGGCCCTGAGCCGGCCGACGGCCGCCATGCGCTACGAGCTCTATTACTGGCCCGGCCTCCAGGGTCGCGGCGAGTTCGTGCGCCTCGCGCTCGAGGAGGGCGGGGCCGACTACGTGGACGTCGCGCTGGTCCCGGAAGAAGAAGGCGGCGGGGTGCCGGCGATCATGAAGTATCTCGAGGGCGAAGGCGTCGAGCGGCCGCCCTACGCGCCGCCGTTCCTCAAGGCCGGAAGACAACTCATCGGCCAGACGGCCAACATCCTGCTTTACCTGGGACCGCGCCTGGGGCTGGTTCCGCGCGACGCGGCGGGCCGGCTCTGGGTGCACCAGCTCCAGCTCACCATCGCCGACCTGGTCGGCGAGGCGCACGACACGCACCATCCCCTGGGTGCGAGCCTCTACTACGAGGAGCAGAAGCCCGAGGCGAAGCGGCGCACGAAGCAGTTCCTCGCCGCGCGCATGCCGAAGTACCTCGACTACTTCGAGCGCGTGATCGAGCGCAATGCCGGCCGCGGTCCGTGGATGGTCGGGTCTCGGCTTACATATGCGGACCTCTCGATGGCGCAGGTGATCGCGGGGATGCGCTACGCCTTCCCCCGCACGACGCGCGATGCCCTGCGCTCGCGCCCGCGCCTTCGCGCGCTGCACGAGGCGGTGTTCGCGCGGCCGCGGATTCGCAGGTACGTG
>JAANCK011042065.1_pt1 | contig 10195 bp, 10 predicted proteins | sample 7277841 | NCBI WGS metagenome assembly JAANCK01 (sample SAMN14222788, study PRJNA588281) | permafrost metagenome | isolation source: Arctic cryosol methane SIP | place: Canada:Nunavut | collected 2015-07 | reverse complement strand
GGGGAGGCGATCGCCCACCTGCACTATCTCGAGCGCGGGGGAAAGGTGCGGCGCCTCGAGGACGAGGCCGGGGTGCGCCGGTTCGTGCGCGCCTGAGCGCACGCTTCAGGCGAGGGATTTCATCGCCCGCTCGAGCCCGGCGATGGTGACCGGGTACATCCTGCCGTCCATGATGCGCTGCACGTTCTGGATCGAAGCGGTCCAGCCCCAATGCTCCTCGGGAACCGGGTTCAGCCACGCGGCCCGGGGCCATGCGCGCAGCAGGCGCTCGAGCCATTCGCGCCCGGGCTCGTCGTTCCAGTGCTCGACGCTGCCGCCGCGCTGCTCGAGCTCGTAGGGGCTCATGGAGGCGTCTCCCACCACCACCAGCTTGTAGTCGTGCCCGTACTTGCGCAGGACCTCCACCGTCGGGATGCGCTCGTTGCGGCGGCGATTGTCCTTCCACACCGATTCGTACACGCAGTTGTGGAAGTAGTAGTGCTCCAGGTTCTTGAACTCGGTGCGCGCGGCCGAGAAGAGCTCCTCCACGACCTGGATGTGGTCGTCCATCGTGCCGCCCACGTCGAGGAACAGCAGCACCTTCACCGCGTTGCGCAGCTCCGGGACCATGCGCAGGTCGAGCCAACCGGCGTTCCTCGCCGTCGAGCGCACGGTACCGTCCAGGTCGAGGATCTCGGGCGCCCCGTCGCGCGCGAACCGCCGGAGCCGGCGCAGCGCCATCTTGATGTTGCGCACGCCCAGCTCGCGGTCGGTGTCGTAGTCGCGGAACGCGCGCTGGTCCCAGACCTTGACCGCGCGGCGGTTGCGCGAGCGGTCCTGCCCGACGCGGATGCCCTCCGGGTTGAAGCCGTACGCCCCGAAGGGGGAAGTCCCGGCGGTGCCCACCCACTTGGAGCCTCCCTGGTGGCGCTCCTTCTGCTCCTCGAGGCGCTCGCGCAGCGTCTGCATGAGCTTGTCCCATCCGCCGAGGGCCTCGATCCGCGCTTTTTCCTCGTCGGTGAGCCAGCGCTCGGCGAGCTTGGCGAGCCACTCGGCGGGAATGTCCTTCGCGAGCGCGCCCGGGAGGGATTCCACGCCCTTGAAGTACGCCGCGAACGCGACGTCGAAGCGGTCGAAATAGGCCTCGTCCTTGACCAGGCACAGCCGCGCGAGCAAATAGAAGTCGTCGACGCTTCCATGGACGACGCCGCGGTCCAGCGCTTCGATCAACGTGAGGAACTCCTTCACGCTCGCCGGCACGCCCGCCTTGCGCACCGTGAAGAAGAAGTCGAAAAGCACGGCGTCCCGAGGGGCCCTAGCGCCCCGCCTCGAGCAGCGCTTTCAGGCGGTCGAGCGCATTGCTCCAGTAGGCCTTCTGGCGGCGGGCCGCCGTGGCGCTGGCGAGCTTGCTGTGCTCAACCGCGACCTGGCATTTCTGTGCGCCTTTGGCGTGGAAGCTCACGTTCACGCTCGAGGCGCCGGCCATCCACGCCATGCGGATCGACTTGCCGCCGGTCGAACGGCGCACCTCGAGGGGCGCATCGGGAAGCCAGCGCGCGCGCGCCGACGGGTCGCTCCACGCCTCGTAGAGGCGCGCGATGGAGATGTCCACGGTGCGGGAGGCGTTGGCGGCGAACCCATCGGAGCGCTGGTTCACCGCCCGCAGCCCGCGCGCCTGCTCGTATCCGACGGTCACCATCTGGCCCCACCAGTCGGGAACGGCGAACTTGCGGCTCAGCAGGCGCGCGATGTCCTTGTGGGGCATGAGGCGCGCCCCGGCGCGGTCGAGCACCGTGAGCCACTCGTTCCAGGCCCGTCCGGTGGCGCGCTGCACCGCGGCGGAGCCCACGCCGGCGAAACGCAGGTTTTCCGAAGCGGCCTTCCTGCGGGCGCCGGCCGTGGCCGCGCGCCCGGTGGCGGGGCGCTTCGCGAGCGCCTTGCGGACCGCCGGGCGCCGGGCCCCGGCGCTGCGCGCACCGGCCATCGCTATCGGCCCCGTCGTTGCAGGAAGACGAGCTGCTCGAACAGGTGCACGTCCTGCTCGTTCTTGATGAGCGCGCCGTAGAGCGGCGGGATCGCCGCCTGGTGCCCCTCGCTCTTCAGCGCCTCCGGGGGAATGTCCTCGGCGAGCAGCAGCTTGAGCCAATCGAGCAGCTCCGAGGTCGACGGCTTCTTCTTGAGGCCAGGCATCTCGCGGATGCCGAAGAAGACCTCGAGCGCCGATTGCACCAGCCGCTTCTTCACGCCCGGGAAGTGCACGTCGACGATCGCCTGCATCGTCTCCTGGTCGGGGAACCGGATGTAGTGGAAGAAGCAGCGCCGCAGGAAGGCGTCCGGCAGCTCCTTCTCGTTGTTCGAGGTGATGAAGATGATGGGCCGCTCGCGCGCGCGCACCGTCTGCTGCGTCTCGTAGACGAAGAACTCCATGCGGTCGAGCTCGCGCAGCAGGTCGTTGGGAAACTCGATGTCGGCCTTGTCTATCTCGTCGACCAGCACCACCGCCTGGCGCGGGGACTCGAACGCCTGCCAGAGCACGCCCTTCACGATGTAGTTGCCGATGTCGCCCACGCGCTCCTGGCCGAGCTGCGAGTCGCGCAGGCGCGAGACCGCGTCGTACTCGTACAGCCCCTGCTGCGCCTTGGTCGTGGACTTGATGTGCCACTGGAAGAGCGGGCGATCGAGCGCCCGCGCCACCTCCTCCGCGAGCATCGTCTTGCCGGTGCCCGGCTCGCCCTTGATGAGCAGCGGGCGCTGGAGCGTGATCGCGGCGTTCACCGCGAGCTTGAGGTCCTCGTCGGCGACGTAGGTCCCGGTGCCCTCGAATTTCATGCCGGAAGTATACCGGTCCGCTAACCCCTTCGGTCCCGCGCTTCGTTCAATACCCTGTCCCCTCCACGAAAGGTCCGAAATGAAGACGCTGCGCGCCCTTGCCCGCGCCCTTGCCTTGGCCCTCGCCCTGCCCGCGACCGTATCGGCCCAGGGCGCGATCACCATCTACTCGAGCGCGCAGCCCGGCGCCATCGACCCGCACGCCTTTCGCAACGGCGGCGAAGGTACCGCGGTGCCCGGATACGCCGTGGTGCGCGAGGAGCGGGAGTTCGCGCTCAAGGCCGGGCGCAACCTGCTGCGCGTGAACGACGTCCCGGCGCTCATCGATCCCACCACCGTCGCCTTCGCCTCCCTCACCGATCCGCGGGGTACGCGGGTGGTCGAGCAGAGCTTCGAGTTCGACCTCACCAGCAGTACAAAGCTGCTGTCGCGCTACCTGGACCGCGAGATCACCGTGGAGCAGCCGCGGGGCCAGGGCGTGGAGAGCATCACCGGCGTGCTGGTGGGCACCCAGGGCGGCCTCATCCTGCGCCAGTCCGACGGCACCGTGCGCATCGTGGGCGCGCACTCGGGCGTTCGGCTCCCGGGGCTTCCGGGCGGGCTCATCAGCAAGCCCGCCCTCGCCTGGGAGCTCGACTCGGCGCACGCGGGCAAGCAGCGCACGCGCTTTTCTTACCAGACCGGCGGAATGACGTGGTGGGCGGATTACAACCTCGCCTATTCCGAGCTGCGTCCCGGAAGCTGCCGCGTGGACGTGGGCGCGTGGGTGACGATCGTGAACCAGTCGGGAGCGGCGTTCTCCGATGCGCGCCTGAAGCTCATCGCGGGCGACGTGCAGCGCGCGCGCCCGCGGGGCTACGCGGTGCCCGAGGCGATGGCCGCGCCCGCGCGGGCGGAAGGAAAGATCGACGGCTTCCGCGAGAAGGCGTTCTTCGAGTACCACCTCTACGCGCTCGGGCGCCCCGCCTCGCTCGCCGACAACTCGACCAAGCAGATCGAGCTCTTCCCCACCGCCCCGGGCATCGGGTGCGAGAAGACGCTCGTGTATTCGGGCCAGGCGGCGACCTACCCCGGATATGGAACGCCCATGACCGATCGCGGATACGGCGTGCAGTCCAACCACAAGGTAGATGTGTACCTGAGGCTGAAGAACTCGGCTTCAAACGGTCTGGGCGTGCCGCTGCCCGCGGGCAAGGTGCGCGTGTCCAAGCTGGACGACGCGGACGGCAGCCTCGAATTCATCGGCGAGGACGTGATCGACCACACGCCCCGGGACGAGACGGTGCGCATCCGCCTGGGATCGGCCTTCGACGTCGTGGGCGAACGCCGGCAGGTGGACTTCCGAGTGGACAGCGCGGCCCATTGGCTCGAGGAGGACATCGAGGTCAAGGTGCGCAACCAGAAGCCCGACGAGGCGGTGCAGGTCCTCGTGCGCGAAAGCCTGTATCGCTGGAGCAACTGGGCGATGGTGCGCCGGAGCCAGGATTACGTCCGCGAGGACTCGCGCACGGTCGGCTTCCCGGTGCGCATCCCGCCCAAGGGCGAGGCCGTCGTGCGCTACACGGTGCGCTACACGTGGTGAGGCGCGGACCAGGGGCCCGCCAGGACCTGCGGATCACGCCCCACGCGAGGCGCAGCCCCGAGTTGACCGTGGGCTGCGCCCGCCGAGGGGAAAACGGCTTACTTCTTCTTGCCCTCGCCCTTCGCGGCGCCGGCCTTGGCCGCTCCGGCCTTGGGCGGCGCGGCCGCCGCGATGGCGACGGGCTTGGGTATGGGCTTGCCTTCCTTCTTCATGTTCGCCTGGAAGTTCTTGACGGCCTTGTCCTCCGCGGCGGTCTGGATGGCCTTTTCCTTCGCGGCGGCCGCGGCCTTCTTCTCGTCGGCGGCGGCCTTGGCCTTCTCGTCCATGGGCGGGGCCGGCGGAGGCGGAGGGATCTTCGCCCACGCGGCGGAGCATCCCAGGACCAGGGCCAGTGCGAAACCCGCGGTGTGCATGCGCTTGGTGATCATCAGTCGTCTCCCGGCGCGGGTTGCGCCTGTGCGCCCACGATCTTCTCCGGGCGCTTGCCCGCCTTGACCTCCTCGTACCACAGCACGTGGTGCTCCTTCGCCCACTCCTCGTCGACATAGCCGTCCCGCATCGCGCGATAGGCGCCCTGCATGCCGATGGTGCCCATGTAGATGTGGCCCAGGCCCGCGCAGATGAAGAGCACGGCGGCGATGTCGTGCACGACGTTTGCGAGTTGCATCGCATCGCGCGCCTGGTTCCAGTTGGGGAAGTCGAGGATCAGGCCGGTGACCGCCATGGCGATGCCGAGGAGCACGAGGCCGCCCCAGAACCAGAGCTTCTCCAGGCCGTTGAAGCGCCCGGACGGTACCTCCTCCGAGGAGAACATGCCGCCGAATTTGGCCATCCAGCGCCAGTCGATGGCGTGGAGGAAATTGTCCTTCACGAAGATCAGGAATCCCACCACGATCGCGAAGATGAAGAGCGGGCCCACGAAGTTGTGCAGGTTCTTCGACACGATCGTGAGCCAGGAGAACCCGGCGTAGCCCAGCCACGGCAGGACGATGTACTTGCCGAAGAACATCACGATTCCCGTGAGCGCCAGGACCACGAAGCAGATCGCCATCGTCCAGTGGGCCGCCCGCTCCACCGCGTTGAAGCGCTCGATGAGGCGACCCGTGGGCGCGCCCTTGAGCTTGATCGTCCCCTTGATGAGGTAGAACACGGTGATCGCGGCCAGCACGATGACCACGAGCCACCCGCCCGCCTGCGTGATGAGCCCGTTGTGCAGCTCCCTCCACTCGCGTCCCGCGCCCTGCACCAGGCGGTTGGTCTCGCGTCCCGGTATCGACGCGTACTGGGGCCGCTCGCTGACACTCGCCCAGTCGGGAGGGTTGTTCCATCCGGGAATCGCGGTGGATCCCGTGGCACTCGAATGCTCGGCCTGCATGCCGCGGGCGGGATTGTCGGGGACCTTGCCCGTGGGCGCCGTCGTGGGCGGCGCCGGCGACTGCGCTGCGGCGGCGAACGGCAGCGCGAGCGCCGCCCCCAGGATCAACGCGGCGAATCGTCGTGCGTAGGTGTGCAGCATGGCGTCTCCTCGATGTTATTTCTTCGCGTCCCCGGTGCGCAGGTACTCGTTCTCATGGTCCGCCCGCTGCGCGAGGGCCTGCTCGAACTTCTGCCGGTCGCCCTTGAACAGGTCCCCGGCATAGGGCTTCACGTCTTCCTTGCCGGCGTAGGGCTTCGCGGCATCCTGGGGAATCTCGTGACAGGCGGCGAGCAGTCCCGCTGCGGCCACCGCGGCGAATAGCGTCCTCATGCGCCGGCTCCCAGGTTGTCCGAGACCTTGTCGCTTCCCTTGTACGCCATCGCCCATCCCCAGAGCTGCTCGCCCTTGCCGCGGGTGGCCACGCGCGTCTTGTAGATCTTCGCGATCACCGGCGCATCGCCCGCGAGCAGCGCCTTGGTCGAGCACATCTCCGCGCACGCTGGAAGCTTGCCCTCGGCGATGCGGTTGCGCCCGTACTTGCGGAACTCCTCCGCCGAGAAGTTCTCCTCGGGACCGCCGGCGCAGTAGGTGCACTTGTCCATCTTGCCGCGCAGGCCGAAGGCGCCCGCCTGGGGGAACTGCGGCGCGCCGAACGGGCACGCGTAGTAGCAGTAGCCGCAGCCGATGCACAGGTCCTTGTCGTGCAGCACGATCTGCTCTTCCGTGCGGTAGAAGCAGTCGACCGGGCACACCGCCATGCAGGGCGCGTCGGTGCAATGCATGCACGCCACGGAGATGGAGCGCTCGCCCGGCAGGCCGTCGTTCACGGTCACGAGCCGGCGCCGGTTCACGCCCCAGGGCACCTCGTGCTCGCTCTTGCACGCGGTGGTGCAGCCGTTGCACTCGATGCAGCGCTCGGCGTCGCAGATGAATTTCATTCTGGCCATGGTCTTCTCCTGGTCGTCCCGTCAGGCGCGCTCGACGTTGCAGAGCGTCGTCTTGGTTTCCTGCATCATCGTGACCGAGTCGTAGCCGTAGGTCGTGCCGGTGTTGACCGCATCGCCACGCACGATCGGCGCCGCCCCTTCCGGGTACTTGTCGAGCAGGTCCTTGCCCTGCCACCACCCGGAGAAGTGGAACGGGATGAAGCCCGTTCCCGGGCCTACGCGCTCGGTGACGAGCGCGCGCACCTTCAGGCGCGCGCCGGTGGGCGTGCTGACCCAGACCCAATCCCAGTACTTGATCCCGCGGTCGGCGGCGTCTTTCGGATTGATCTCGACGAAGTTCTCCTGCTGCAGCTCGGCGAGCCACGGGTTGGACCGCGTCTCCTCGCCGCCCCCCTCGTATTCCACGAGCCGGCCAGAGGTGAGCACGATGGGCCACTTTTCCGCCACCTTGTCCTGCACCGCCTTCTGCTGCACCGTCTTGTAGAGCGTGGGCAGCCGCCAGAAGGCCTTCTTGTCGTCGTGGGTGGGGTACTTGGCGACCAGGTCCGGGCGCGGGCTGTAGAGCGGCTCGCGATGCTGCGGCACGCCGTCGGGGAAGTTCCACACGACGGCGCGCGCCTTGGCGTTGCCCCAGAAGTGGGTGTTGTGGTTCACCATGCATACCCGCTGGATGCCTCCGGAGAGGTCGGTCTTCCAGTTCTTGCCTTCCGCCGCCGCCTGCTCCTCGGGGGTGAGCTCGTTCCACCAGCCCAGCTTCTTCATGAGCACGTGGTCGAATTCGGGGTATCCCACGGTGATGTCGGAATCCTTCGGGTGCGAGCCGTCCTCCGCGAGCAGCGTCACCCCGTCCTTCTCGATGCCGAAATTGGCGCGGAAGCAGCCGCCGCCGTCCATCATCCTGAGGTCGGTGCGATAGAGCACCGGCGAGCCCGGGTGCTTGATCTCGGGCTTGCCGTAGCAGGGCCACGGCAGGCCGAAGTAGTCGCCGTTGCAGTCGTATCCGCTCTCCTTGTCGATCGTGGGCTTGGTGCAGCGCAGGGTCTTCACGTCGAAGGCCGCCATGTTGCGCATGTGCGCCTTGAGGCGGTGCAGCGAGTTGCCGGTATAGCCGATGGTCCAGTTTCCGTTGTTGATTTCCTGCGTCATGTCCTCGACCAGCGGCTCGTCCCATCCGGTCTTGTCCTTCACCAGCTTGATGTTCTTCACGAACTCGGCCCCGAAGCCCAGCTTCTTCGCAAACGCGTACATGATGGTGTGGTCGGGCTTCGACTCGAACAGGGGCTCGATCACCTTCTCGCGCCATTGGATCGAGCGGTTGGACGCGGTGACCGTCCCCGAGGTCTCGAGCTGCGTGCACGCCGGCAGCAGGTACACGCCGTCGTTGCGGTCCGGCATCACCGAGGAAGCGGTGGGATACGGGTCGATGATCACCATCAGGTCGACCTTCTCCATCGCCTTCTTCATCTCCAGCCCGCGCGACTGGGAGTTCGGCGCGTGGCCCCAATAGACCACGGCCCGCAGGTTGCTGTCCTGGTCGATCAGCTCGTTATTCTCGAGCACGCCGTCGATCCAGCGCGAGACCGTCATGCCGGGCTTTTCCATCATCGCCTTCGAGGCGAAGCGGCCCTTCATCCACTCGTAGTCCACGCCCCAGACCTTGCACCAGTGCTTCCACGCGCCCTCGATCAAGCCGTAGTAGCCGGGCAGCGAGTCCGGGTTCGGGCCCACGTCGGTGGCGCCCTGCACGTTGTCGTGGCCGCGATAGATGTTGGCCCCGCCGCCGGACACGCCGATGTTGCCGAGTGCCAGCTGCAGGATGCACGAGGCGCGCACGAATGCGTTGCCCGTGGAGTGCTGGGTCTGCCCCATGCACCAGATGATCGACGAGGGACGGTTCTTGGCCATGGTCTCCGCGGCGATGTGGACGTCGGCTTCGGACACGCCGGTGACCTCCGTCACCTTGTCCGGGGTCCACTTCTGCATCACCTCGTCGCGCACCTTGTCCATGCCGTAGACGCGGTCGTGGATGTACTGCTGGTCCTCCCAGCCGTTCTTGAAGATGTGGTAGAGCATGCCGAAGATCAGCGCCACGTCGGTGCCGGAGCGGAAGCGGATGTACTGGTCGGCCTTGGCGGCGGTGCGGGTGAAGCGCGGATCGCACACGATCATCTTGGCGCCGGTCTCCTTCGCATGCAGCGCGTGGAGCATCGACACCGGGTGCGCCTCGGCGGCGTTCGACCCGATGAACATCATGCACTTCGTGTTCTGCAGGTCGTTGTACGAGTTGGTCATCGCGCCGTAGCCCCAGGTGTTCGCAACACCCGCCACGGTGGTGGAGTGGCAGATGCGCGCCTGGTGGTCCATGTTGTTGGTGCCGAACATGGAGACGAACTTGCGCATCATCTGCGCCTGCTCGTTGCTGTGCTTGGACGAGCCCACCCAGAAGACCGCGTCGGGGCCGCTTTCCTTGCGGATCTGCAGCAGCTTGTCGCCGATCTCCTTGATCGCCTGGTCCCAGGAGATGCGGCGGTACTTGCCGTCGACCAGCTTCATCGGGTACTTGAGGCGGTGGGAGTTCTCCGTCATGCCGTGCTCGCGGATGCTGGCGCCCTTGGCGCAGTGCGCTCCCATGTTGATGGGCGAGTCGAACACCGGCTCCTGGCGCACCCAGACCCCGTCCTGGACCACGGCGTCGATCGAGCAGCCCACCGAGCAGTGGGTGCAGACGGTGCGCTTCACCTCCGTCTTGCCGGTCTTCTGCGCGTCCTGCGCCGAGGCTTCGCCGATGAGGTTCAGCGGCAACTGACTCGCGAACGCGGCCGCGCCGGCCGTGAGCCCCGTGCCCTTGAGGAACGTGCGCCGGTCCACCGTGCGGGTGGCAAGCGAGGAGACGGCGCGCGCGAGCGGATTGACGGCCTGGACGTGGCCCTGGGATTTGCGGGTGAGCAGCATGGTCGGCTCCTCAGACTTCGGTGGTCTTGTAGTACTTCAGGACGTGGGCGGAGGCGCGATAGCCCTCGGGCGCTTGCGCGGGCGTCGCCGCGGCCTGCGCGGCGCGAGGTGCGGCCTTGCGCCCGGTCGCCACGGCGGCCACGGTCCCGGCTCCGCCCAGTCCGGCGGCGAGCAGGAAATTGCGGCGGGTGGTCTGCTTGACGGTCTTCATCTCACGCCTCCTCTTGAAAAGACATCCTCATTCCAGCAGGAACGATTCGGCCTCGAGCGCGGTGAATGCCGCGCCCAGCCCGGCCACTTTCCGATAATAGTTCGCCTCCGGCGCCGCGCCAACGGCGGCGAAGAAGCGGCCCACCCCCGGCTCGAGGTGGCGCCCGAAGAACGCGCGCTGCTCGGCGACACTCGCCGGCGAGCGCCCGGCCCCACCCGCGACCAGCACGCGCATGGCGTCGAACAGGCCCGCGAAATGGTCCTCGGGCTCCGTGGACT
>JAANCK011436239.1_pt1 | contig 10199 bp, 7 predicted proteins | sample 7277841 | NCBI WGS metagenome assembly JAANCK01 (sample SAMN14222788, study PRJNA588281) | permafrost metagenome | isolation source: Arctic cryosol methane SIP | place: Canada:Nunavut | collected 2015-07 | reverse complement strand
GTTCGCGGGCGCGATCTCGAAGACGGCATCGGGCGGTGAGATCGATGTGCTCGATCCGGGTGGGTTCGGCACCGTCACGATCACGAAACCGATGACCATCGACGGCACCGGCACGTTTGGCTCGTCCCTGGCCTCAGCCACGACCGCCTTCTTGATCAATTCGTCGGCCGCCAACTCCACCGTCGTTCTTCGCGGCCTTTCCATCAATGGGGCCGGAACGACCCTCGGTATCAAAGGCGTCCGCGTTCTCACGAACGCCGGTGCAACGGTCAATGTGCACATCGAAGATTGCGTCATCTTCAACTTCAGCACCGCCGGTGTCAGCGTCGAGACGAGCGCCGCGGCAAACGTCTTCATTCGCAATACTACGATCCGGAGCTGCGTCGATGGCATCGACGTCGTCCCAACCGGCGGCACCGTTGGCCTACACGTCGAGAACTCTAAGATCGACCAGAACTCCGGTCATGGCGTGAACTTGGCCAACAACGCAGTTGCGTCCTTCGTCGGTACGAGCATGAACCACAACCTCCAGTCCGGTCTCCTCGTGCAGGCCACGACGACCGAAGCCGACCTCGACCGCTGCGACATGAACTTTAACAAGCGGGGCCTGTTCGCAGGTAATTCGGGCGGCACGCCAACGATCCGCCTGACCCACTGCATGATTACCGGCAACACCACCGAGGGTGTCTTCTTGAATGGTGGCACGGTAAGGGGCTTTACCAGCAACCTGATCGAAGGGAACGTCGGCAACAACGCCATAACGACGACAGTCGCGCCTCAGTAATCTCACCACTCGGTATTCCCAAAGGCCCCCTCGCTACCTAAGTGGTGAGGGGGCTTTCGTATTGGCACGCTCGATGCGGCGCAAAAGGAAGAATGACAAGCCGACTCTTCCCGCTGATCGTCGCCCTCGCTATTGTGGGGTGCCGCGCTCAAGACCAAGCACAGCGATCGAAACCGAACTACCAGGTTGTCGCCGAGGGATCCGCAAATGGAGTCACCTCGACGATGAACGGGCCGGGAGAGACGTCGGCGCTCGTGACCGACACCAACGCCGATACCACGACGAATTTCACGCTCCCGACCAATCCGAATCCGCTCGGGAACGAGACAGCCGGAACGACATTCGATGCACTCCCGGCAGCCCCGGCCTACGCTGGCTCCGCGACGACCTCTGCTGTGCAACCCTCTCATCCGCTTACAGACACCCGAGGGATGGCCAGTGCCACCGCTCCGGCCGTCATCACGGACACGATCGGAAGCACGCCGCGGCCGATGCCGCCGGAAACGCGCGCCAGAGCCCAGTCCGAGACCGAAACCAACACGACGACAGATTCTTCAGAGACAGCAACGACGGACACGTCAGCCCCAACGCCGACTACGACCGCGTCCCAACCGGACACGCCGCCGTCACCGAAGAAGAAAAAGGAGGATGGCAAGAAACCCGAAGATCAGCAGCAACCTCCTCCTCCGCCGCCAGCCACTGACACGATCGGCGATCGAGGATAGGTCCCTCGTACTCCGACTCCTCGCTACCGATTCCTCACTCCCACGCTAGAATGCGCGCCCGATGCCGCGCCTTTCCTTTCAAGACCTGATCCTCCGCCTCCAGAACTTCTGGGCGGAACACGGCTGCATGCTCGAGACGCCGCTCGACGTCGAAGTCGGCGCGGGCACGATGCACCCGGCAACCTTCCTGCGCGTCCTGGGACCGGAGCCGTGGAACGTTGGCTACGTCCAACCGTCGCGCCGCCCTGCCGACGGCCGCTACGGCGACAACCCTTTCCGGCTCGGGAAGCACTATCAGTTTCAGGTGGTCCTCAAACCGTCGCCGCTGAATGTGCAGGAGCTGTATCTCGATTCGTTGCGCGCGCTCGGCCTCGACCTCACCCGTCACGACATCCGCTTCGAGGAAGACAACTGGGAGTCTCCCACCCTCGGCGCATGGGGCGTGGGCTGGCAAATCCTGCTCGACGGCATGGAGATCACGCAGTTCACGTATTTCCAGCAGGCAGGCGGCATCGATCTGTCGCCGATCTCCGCGGAGATCACGTACGGGTTGGAACGGCTGACGATGTTCCTCTCGCGCCAGGCCAGCGTGTACGACATCGAATGGGGCGCTGGATTCGGATACGGGCCGGTGCGCAAGCAGGATGAGTACGAGTTTTCCAAGTACTACTTCGAGACCGCCGATATCGACATGCACTGGCAGCTCTTCAAGTTGTACGAAAAGGAAGCGCAACACTGCCTCGACGAATCGCTTGTGCTACCGGCCTACGACTGGACCTTGAAGTGCTCGCACGTTTTCAATACGCTCGATGCGCGCGGCGCCGTCTCCGTGACCGAGCGCGTTGGCGTGATCAAACGCGTTCGTGACCTCGCCGTCCGCTGCGCGCATCAATTCCTCGCCTCGCGCGAGGCCCTCGGATTTCCACTGATCAATACTCCGATCAGGGAGCGCGCGTAATGGCCGAGTACTTTTTCGAGCTGCTCACGGAAGAGATTCCCGCGTGGATGCACGAGGCCGCGCAGGCAGCGCTGCTCCAGCAATTGACGAAACTGACCCACGACCTCGGCGAGCCTGCCGGCGACCGCAACCCGGTCATCGTCAATAGCACGCCGCGCCGCATCATCTTCTTTCTCTCTCGCATCCCGTTGCGCGAAAGCGATCGTGACGAAGAAGTCAAAGGCCCTCCGATCAAAGCCGCGTACGACGCGGAAGGAAAGCCAACACAGGCATTGAGCGGCTTCCTGAAAAAGAACAACGCGTCAGTCGAGGATGTCGTCGCAGGCGGCGACTACATCCGCATCCGGCGCCAGATCAAAGGCCGCGCCGCAGGCGAGATCCTGCAGCAACGCATCCCGCAGATCGTCGAGTCGCTTCGCTGGCCGAAGATGATGCGCTGGGGGAAAGGCGAGCACTCCTACATCCGCCCGATTCATTCGGTCGTCTCCATTCTCGACGGCGCGCATCTCCCGATCACGATTTTCGGCGTGCCGTCGGCAACGACGACGGTCGGTCATCGCACCCTCGCGCCGCAAAAGATCGAGGTCACTTCGTACAACGACTACGTCACGCAGCTCGAGCTGAACCGCGTCGTCATCGACGCCGAGCGCCGCCGTCACGTCATGGCCGAACGTGCGCGCATCCTCGCCAATGAAGCAGGCGGGACGCCGGCGATCGACGCGTCGATCTGGTCGCAATGGCAATACCTCACCGAATATCCGGGCGTCGTGCGCGCCGAGTTCGGCGGCGACTACCTGGCGTTGCCCGAAGAAGTGCTCGTCACGGTAATGCGCGTGCACCAGAAGCAGCTCCCGATTCGCACAGCGGCCGGAAAGCTGACGAGCTCGTTCCTGGCCGTTCTCGACAACGACGGCGATCCCGATGGCAACGCCGCGTACGGCAACTCGTTCGTCACCAACGCCCGATTCGCTGACGCGAAGTTCTTCTACGAGACCGATCGGAAACGAACGCTGGAATCGCGCCTCGACCAACTCTCCCATCTTCAGTTCCAGGAGAAGTTAGGAAGTTACAACGCGAAAACCTTGCGCATTGAGCAGATCGTCGAGGCCATTTCTGACGATGCCGACGCACGCACCGCGGCGAGACTCTGCAAGACCGATCTCGTCACTGAGATGGTGAGGGAGTTCACTGATCTGCAGGGAAAGATCGGCGGGATCTACGCTCGTGAAGAAGGTCTGCCACCGAACGTTTGGCAGGCCATCTACGACCACTACTTGCCGGTGAATGTCGACGATCCGTTGCCGCGCACGCTCACGGGCGCCATCGTCTCGCTTGCTGACAAGATCGACACGCTCGTCGGCTTCTTCCGCATCGACGCGAAACCGACGGGCTCGAAGGATCCTTTTGCTCTCCGGCGCGCTGCGCAAGGTGTCGTGCAGATCCTCCTTAATCGCGACAAACGCTGTGTGAAGGTTGGCCTCGACAAGCTGATTGAGATCGCGATCCTTTTGCATGGCTTTGGTCCGGCGCCCCCGCCATCCGATTCCAGCCGCCCGCGTTCCAGCGGTGCTGTCTTCGAACGTACGAAGTCCGACCTTCTCGCCTTCTTCGCCGAACGCGTTCGCACCCTGCTCGAAGCATCCGCGTATGGTTTTGCGTACGACGAAATCGCCGCGGCGATGGAAGCGGGATGGGCGTCGTCGCTCACCGATCTCGTCGATCGCATCGCTGCGGTCAAGACGATGCGCAACGAGCCGAACTTCCTCTCGATCCTCGACTCCGCCAAGCGTATCGCCAACATCACTGCAGGCCAGCAGATTGCGGCGAGTGTCGATCCGTCGAAGCTGGAGAATGATGTCGAGCGCCGGCTTGCCGGCCTTGCCGCGGCCGTCAGCACACAGATCGAGGAGATGATCGCGGAACGCGATTACAAACGCGCCCTCGAGACGTTCGCGGCCATGGCGCCGGAGCTGGAGACATTCTTCGACGAAGTCATGGTCATGGTCGAGGATGAAACGCTGCGGCGAAACCGGATGGCGCTATTGCACAGGATCGGCAGTGCCGTGTCCGGCATCGCTGACGTCACCAAGATCGTCGTCGACCGGCGCGAGTATCGGACGTGAAGTCGCGCCTGCTCCTCGCGTTTCTTCTCCTCGCGAGCTGCTCGCGCCGGGCGTCGGAACATCCTGCGAAATCGAAGGAGCCGGGCGCGCTACCCACCGACATCATCAACGAGCAGTCGAGCCTTCTCGATCTCTCCCGAGGAGCAACGATCGTTTCGAGGACCGGGGAGGCGATGTTGTCCGTGTCGGCCATCAACACGATCGACGGCGACATCGGCACGTTCTGGCAGACACCCCCACACGATTTTCCGCAGTCGATCGTCATCGCCCTCGGCGCGCCCAGCCGCATCGACCGAATCGGGATCCGCTCGCTGGAAGCCGGCTTCGAACCGAAGGCCGTGCCGTTCGAAAGTTCGCTCGACGGCACGACCTGGCAACCGCTCGCGACGATCACGCCCAAGCGGCTTGAACTGGCGCAGTGGCTCGACGTAGCGCCAACGACAGCCTCGTATCTGCGCGCCAACATTCCGGCGCCCGCCACTGCCGGACACGACGTTCGCCTCCACTCGATCTACGCACACGGGGCAGAGATCGCGCCTCGCGTCGATCCGCGCATCGATGGCTGCTGGTCGATCAACGGCAGCGCAGCTTTGTTCGTCCAACGCGGTATTCGCGCGACGGGCGTGCTGATGCGGGGAGCCCAGCCGATCTTCCTCGAGGGAGGCACGACGGGACGCATCTGGCGATTCAACTGGATTCACGGCAACGACTTTGGTTACACCGCATTCGCGATCTCGCCGGACGACAAACATTTCAGCGGCATCGAGTGGCATGAGGAGGCCATCCCACTGTTTCGCGCGCTGCCGTGGTTCGGCGAGCGGACAACCTGCGCTCCGGCCGTAATCCGAAATGACGTCGAGCTGGCGTTGCTTCATCGGGCCAACCGCGTCGGGCTGTTCGGGCTGCAGTTCGATGCATCGGGCAACCTTCTTCTCGAGGCCAGCCGCGAAGAACTGCAGTCGCTGCTGAAAATCATTCACGCGGCGCCGCCGATCGACATCGTCGCGCACGAGTTTCGTCAGCCCGATGCGCGGCGCAACAAAGAGATCGCCCAGCGTGAAATCGACTCCCTCAAAGCCGCACTCGTGAGCCTCAGCGCTGACGTGTCCCGCATTTCTTTCCGCGCGGCGGGAAGCGACGATCCGCGCCAGAAGCCCGAGAGCGAGATCGCCGCCGCGGTCTACAGCAGCGTCGAGGTGGAAGTTCGGAGATAATCGCGCCGCCATGGAGCAGCCAACCTACGTCTTCTATTTCGGTGACGGTCACGCCGCGGGCAACGCGCAAATGAAGGACGTCCTCGGCGGCAAAGGCGCGGGCCTCGCCGAGATGACCAACATCGGCGTTCCCGTGCCTCCCGGCTTCACCATCTCGACGGCCGTCTGCACGTACTTTTACGCGCATGACAAAACCTATCCCTCCGAGCTGAAGAGCGCCGTCGCCCAAAACCTCGGCAAGGTCGAACAGTCCGCCGGCCGCAAGTTCGGCGACCGCGAGAAACCGCTTCTCGTCTCCGTCCGCTCCGGCGCCCGCGCCTCCATGCCCGGCATGATGGACACGATCCTCAACCTCGGGCTCAACGACGAAACCGTGAAGGGGCTGGCGGCCTCGTCGAAGGACGAACGTTTCGCTCTCGACTCCTATCGCCGCTTCATCCAGATGTACTCCGGCGTCGTTCTCGAGATCGATAAGGATCATTTCGAGCATGAGCTCTTTTCGCTCCGCGACAAATCGGAAGTCAAGACGGACGCCGAGATCCCTGCCGATGGGCTTCGCGGCCTCGTCGAAACGTACAAAGGAATCGTGCGCGAGAGGAGCGGGCATGACTTCCCGCAGGATGTGCACGAGCAACTCTGGGGCGCAATCGGCGCGGTCTTCAACTCGTGGAACAACCAGCGCGCCATCACCTATCGAAAACTGAATCAGATTCCCGATGACTGGGGCACCGCGGTCAACGTTCAGTCGATGGTCTTCGGCAACATGGGGGACGACTGCGCCACCGGCGTTGCCTTCACCCGCAATCCGGCGAACGGCGAGCATCGCTTCTTCGGCGAGTACCTTCCCAACGCGCAGGGCGAGGATGTCGTGGCCGGCATCCGTACGCCGCTGCCGATCTCGAAGGCGCAGGCCATCCCCGCCGGAGAGGCGGCACCGTCTGACGCTGAAAAGTCGCTCGAAGAAACCATGCCCTCGGTCTACTCGCAACTCGAGGATGTCTACAAGAAACTCGAATCGCACTACCGCGACATGCAGGACATCGAGTTCACGATTCAGTCCGGCAAGCTCTATCTGCTGCAAACGCGCACGGGCAAACGAACCGGATTCGCTGCGGTCAAGATCGCCTGCGACATGGTCGATGAAGGTCTGATCGATCACACCGAGGCGGTGGCGCGCGTCGAAGCCGGCCAGATCATTCAGCTACTTGCGCCCGTGTTCGATGCGAAAGAAAAAGCGAAGGCACTGTCGGGCGGGCGCATGCTCGGCCGCGGATTGCCTGCCGGACCGGGCGCGGCGGCGGGGCGCATCGCGTTCAACGCCGAGCACGCGGTGATGATGGCCAAAGACGATCCCGTCATCCTCGTGCGAGTCGAGACATCTCCGGAAGACATTGCCGGAATGCACAGCGCCGCGGGCATCCTCACCACGCGTGGCGGTCTCACGTCACACGCGGCGGTGGTCGCACGCGGCATGGGGCGGCCGTGCGTCGTCGGCGCCGGTACGATTCGCGTCGACTACGGCAAAGGTGAGCTCCGCAGCGAAGGACACGAACCGCTCGAAGAAGGCGACTGGGTATCGATCGACGGCTCGACCGGCGAGATTCTCGGCGGCAAGCTGGATACGCGGCCGTCCGAGGTCATTCAGGTGCTGCTGGAAGAATCGTTGCCCGCGGAGAAATCCGAAACGTTTCGCAATTTCGACCGGCTGTTGAAATGGGCGGACGAGCTGCGCACGCTCGGTGTTCGCAGCAATGCCGATACGCCGAACGACGCGCGCGTGGCGCGCCTTTTCGGAGCGGCAGGCATCGGCCTATGCCGCACCGAGCACATGTTCTTCTCCGAAGATCGGATTCTGCGCGTAAGAGAAATGATCCTGGCGCGGAATGAAGAAGGCCGCCGCGCATCGCTCGCGCAATTGCTCCCGTTTCAGAAGGCCGACTTCGAAGGAATCTTCCGCGAGCTCGATGGACTGCCGGTCACGATCCGCCTGCTCGATCCTCCGCTGCACGAGTTCCTGCCGCAAAGCGAACAGCAGATCTCGGCCGTGGCGCGCGACATGGGTTGGGGCTTCGTCGAGCTTCGCGCAAAAGTGAACCAGCTTCACGAGTCGAATCCGATGCTCGGCCACCGCGGCTGCCGCCTCGCCGTGACGTATCCGGAGATCTACGAGATGCAGGTCCGCGCGATTTTTCAAGCAGCCTGCGACGTGAAGAAGGACGGCATCGATGCGCGTCCTGAGGTGATGATCCCGCTCGTCGGAACGGTTCGCGAGCTGTCGATCCTCAAGGAAATGGTGCAGCGCGTTGCCGCGGAGGTCATCAAAGAACGCGGAGTCGAGCTTCCCGTGATCGTCGGAACGATGATCGAGATTCCGCGCGCTGCCTTGATCGCCGACAAACTCGGCGAAGTCGCCGAGTTCTTCTCATTCGGCACAAACGATCTGACCCAGATGACGTTCGGCTATTCACGCGATGATGCCGGCTCATTTCTCCCCGAGTATGTCGACAAGAAGATTTTGCCAAAGGATCCGTTCGAGTCGATCGATCAGGAAGGCGTCGGCCAGCTCGTTCGTCTCGGCACGGAGCGCGGCCGAAGCACGAATCCGGGTTTGAAAGTCGGCGTCTGCGGCGAGCACGGAGGCGATCCCGACTCGATCCGCTTCTTCCGTTCGTGCGGTTTGAACTACGTGTCGTGCTCGCCCTATCGCGTGCCGGTGGCTCGTCTCGCGGCGGCGCAGGCGGAGCTGGAGTTCAAGCACTTCGAGGGGTAGTTTCGCGGATAAGTCAGATGGGCTTAGCCTTTAGGCCGCTACTTGGCACGCCTCCATGTCCGACTCCCTCATCATCGCAATTTCGCGTTCGATCTTTTTCTGAGGAATCGCGCGCGCAAGCGGCTTAACGACAAACGCGGCCAGTTTGCGCGAATGATCCCGTAGGCCTTGTGCGACCACAAAAGGCGTAGCCGCGATCACGACAAGCCATGCTAGCGGCGATAGATGAAACACGTGGAGAAGGAATCGCTCAGAAGCGCTTTTTCTGATTAGCCTCAGATCCTCACCGGCGCGCTTGTCTTCTGATGATGGGAACGTAAACGAGGCAGCAGCAACGTTGCGATGATCCTGAAAAACAGAGATTCCGACCATCAGGCGAAGGAAGGTAAACCTCTCGGCGAAATGGATCAGGCCGTTCAGGAATTGATCGGTCACCACGTACTCCGGATCATCAACCCCAACAACCCCTTTGGCTACGAGGAGAAGCGTGCGCCGCCGGAGACTAAAAATGCGCTGGCGGAAGCTGTCGATGATCGCCGGACGCACCACAAACTGCAGCGTTAGCGAAGAGGCTATGACCCCGAAAACTAGTGTCAGCGTCTTGGCTCCGTAGATCGGATCAGTCATTTTTTAGTTCCTTTTTGCTCAGCTTGCCGCGAGGGTTGAGGCCACTTCTTCCGCGATTCTTGTTGATCAGATCGCGCAAGGCGTCTATCTCTTTCTTCATGCCCTCGATAGCGCGCTGCTTATTCCGACGTTCAATAGCGTACCCACCAACACCCGACGCTCCAAACACGTAAGCCACCCATCGGTCGGCGCTGAGGTTGAGCGCCGCATCAACCACGGCCTTGAAGACCGTCGTTGTTCCCGCAACACTCTCCAGAGCTTTGTAGCTGCATATGGCAACAGTGATGCCGAAGAGGACACGAAGACCAGTACGCACCACGCCGCAACCGGTTTCCCACCTGTGCGAATCTCTAGCGTAGTTGATTCGGGCAAGTTCTACCTCTTCCTGGCCGGTCAATTTGAGACACGGCCTGCTTTATTTCCAACATGCGACTTGGGGAGTCACGTAAGAGTAGCGGAATTAGTTACGTCCGGCAAGCGCAGTAACGGTGGTGGGCTATGCGAAGCGCTCTCTTACCGAATCGCCAACCAAGCCCACCGCCTCGCCAGGGGATTCGCGTTGGCCCCACGCGCTGGAGGCTGCCTCGCGAGAGGGCTTGATTCGGGAAAAGGAGCGCCTCGCAGCGCTCCTTTTAACCAAGTGCGAATTTGGTGAGACTACGTGAGAAGTCCCTTTTCCTGAAGCTCCTGGCAGTCGATGCAGTACGGCGTCCAGGGGACAGCAGCCAGCCGCTTTTCGCCGATCGTGGCGCCGCAGTTGGTGCAGGTGCCGTAGGTCTCGTTCTTCAGGCGGGTGAACGCCTCATCGATCTGCATGAGAAGGTTGCGCTCGCCGTCGGAGAGCGAGAAGTTCAGCTCTTTTGAGTACGCGCTGGCGGCCTTGTCGGCGAGATCCTGAATGCCATCGTCAGCCTGCGCTTTGCCGTCGACCTTGTCGCGCTGAAAGGAGTCATGGATTTGCGTCTGCTTCGCGCGCAACGCATCGATGTGTTCCTGGT
>JAANCK010880592.1_pt1 | contig 10202 bp, 9 predicted proteins | sample 7277841 | NCBI WGS metagenome assembly JAANCK01 (sample SAMN14222788, study PRJNA588281) | permafrost metagenome | isolation source: Arctic cryosol methane SIP | place: Canada:Nunavut | collected 2015-07 | reverse complement strand
GGAGAGGACTTCATCACCCATCTCAACGGCATGTTCGCCCTGGCGCTGTACGACGACGAGGGGCGCGAGCTCTTTCTTGCGCGCGACCGCGCCGGCGAGAAGCCGCTGTTTTACTGGCGCACCGCTGGGAGGATCGTCTTCGCCTCGGAGTTGAAAGCGCTCTTCTCCTTTCCTGAGTTTCCAAGGATCCTCGACCTCGAGGCTCTCGAGCATTACCTGGCCTACGGCTACGTGCCGGGCGAGCTGTGCATTCTGGAGGGAGTCCGCAAGCTCGCCCCCGGGCACATCGCCCGCTTTCGGGTCGATTCGGGGGAATGGGTCGATCGCGCCTACTGGACGCTGCCCCGCTACGAGCCGACGAGCAGCGACGGAAGCCTCGATGGTCTCACCTCGCAGTTCGAGGCACTGCTCGAAGAGGCCGTCCGTAAGCAGCTCATCGCCGATGTGCCGGTAGCCATCCTGCTCAGCGGCGGCCTCGACTCCAGTCTGGTGACCGCCATGGCTGCTCGTGCGCGTTCGTCGGTCAAGACGTTCACGGTTACTTTTCCGGGACACGGCACCTTCAACGAAGCGGCGCACGCTCGTACGGTTGCGCGGCATTTCGGAACCGAGCACGTCGAGCTCAACGCACGGGAGACTGACGCCAGCCTCCTGCCGCTGCTGGCGCGCCACTTCGACGAGCCGCTGGCCGACTCTTCGATGATCCCGACCTTCCTCCTGTCGAGCACGATCCGCACGCAGGCCACCGTGGCGCTTGGAGGAGACGGTGGCGACGAATTGTTCGGCGGCTATCCGCATTACAACTGGATTCCGCGGCTCGATCTGATACGCAAGCTGATCCCGTCGCCTCTGGCAAGGAGCATCGGACGGGCGGCCGAGAGAAGAATGCGAGTGGGCACGCGCGGCCGCGCCTATCTCGCCGCGCTCGGAAGGAAAGATATTCGGGACTCCCTCAGCGCGATCAACGTCTATTTCGACCCGAACCTGAGGGCTGCGCTGTTGAGACGCCGCGGCCCGGCGACGGCCCGGACGCCCGAGCAATACCGCATCAGTGCGGGGGACGATGGAACGACTCTCCTCCAGGCGGCCCAGCGGATGGATTTTCGGACGTTCATGGTCGACGACATTCTGGTCAAGGTCGATCGCGCCAGCATGCTGGCCTCGCTCGAGACGCGCGCGCCATTTCTCGATCATCGGATCATCGAGTTCGCCTTCGGGTCCGTCCCTGACAAGTTCAAAGCGAACCTTCGGCAGCGCAAGATTCTCCTGCGGAATCTCGGCGCCCGCCTCCTCCCTGGCGCGCTCGATCTGCGCCGCAAGCAGGGGTTTTCGATTCCGCTCCATGCCTGGTTCGCCGGCGCCTGGGGGAACCCGATGCGCGAGATCCTGCGGGGAGCCGATCCGGCTCTGTTCGACCCTCAAGTCATCGAAGAGCTCATCGACGGCCAGGAGCGAGGTTACCAAAACGCTCATCGGCTCTTTACCCTGGTCATCTTCGAGCTGTGGCGGCGCGCATACGCCGTTCGACTTCCCGACTGAGGAGGTGCGTTGAATCGCGAGCTGCTCACGATCCTCATTTGTCCCTCCTGCAGATCCGAGCTGGCTCTGGCCGGCGACGAGGCCGTCAACGGGACCATCGAATCGGGTCTCCTGCGCTGCCGTGGCTGCTCGCGTGAGTATCCGATCACTCGTGGCGTACCTCGCTTCGTTCCACAGGAGAACTATGCGGGAAGTTTCGGATATCAATGGAACCGCTTCCCTCGAACACAGCTCGATAGCTTCTCTGGTATGCCGATCACCAGAACGAGGTTCTTTGAGTCGGTGGGATGGAAGCCTTCGGACATGACCGACCGCTGGGTACTCGACGTCGGCTGCGGCTCGGGGCGCTTCGCCGAGGTTGCCGTGAGTACAGGCGCCCGGGTGGTGGCCATCGACTATTCCGCAGCGGTCGATGCTGCTCGAGCCAACCTCGGGAGCGGTGGGCGCATCGACATCGTGCAGGCCGACGTCTACGCCCTTCCATTCCGCGATGCCTCATTCGACTTCGTCTATTGCCTCGGAGTGCTGCAGCACACCCCCGACGTCAGGCGCGCCTTCCTGGCCATGCCGCGTAACCTCAAGAGTGGAGGACACCTGGCCGTCGACCTCTATCCGAAGCTTTGGATGAATGTCTTCTGGCCTAAGTACTGGTTGCGTCCGTTTACGAAGCGGATGGACAAAGAGACCCTGTTCCGGCTGGTCGAGCGGATGACGCCACGCCTTCTGCCGATCAGTCGGACTATCGGACGGATTCCGCTCCTCGGAAGACGGCTGCGTTACCTCGTGCCGGTGGCCGACTATAAAGATCTCCTCCCGCTGAGCGAGACGGAGCTTCGCGAGTGGTCGATTCTCGATACCTTCGACATGCTCTCGCCTGCGCATGACCATCCGCAATCGGCGGCGACCCTGCGCTCCTGGCTGGCCGAGGCGGGCCTGGTGGCGACGGAAGTATTTCGGCGGGGGCATCTGGTGGGACGGGGAGTGCGACCGTAAGATGCGCCTGGCAGTGGTGAATCTCACGAGCGGAGGTTTCAGCGGCGGCTATCGCAAGTATCTCGACAGGCTAATGCCGCGGCTGCGGCGACACCCGGCGGTAGAGCGCCTCGACGTTTTCATTCCCCCGCAGGTCGCCGCCGGCGCAGACCACACCTGGCCGGTACGCGACGCCCTCGGCGGTTATCGCGAGCTGCGGCAGCAAATCCGTGAATTGCGTCCGGACGTCGTCTTCATCCCCACGGCGCGATGGTTCGACGCGACCGGCACGCCGACCGTGGTCATGGTGCGCAACATGGAGCCGATCGAGGTACCGTTCGGCGGAAACGCCTGGCCCGAGGCCGTGAAGAACCTCGTGCGCGCCCACACGGCGCGGCGAGCCTGCCTCCGCGCCGATCGCGTCATCGCCGTTTCGGAACATGTGCGTGATTTTCTCCGCACGCGCTGGGACATCGACGAGCGACGTGTCGGGGTCGTCTATCACGGCATCGACGCGCCCGTCGCCGGCGAGGAACAACGACCGGCGTTACTTGCGGCACTGGAAGGCCGCCCCTTTTTCTTCACCGCAGGCTCGATTCGGCCGGCGCGCGGCCTGGAAACCCTCATTTCGGCCATGGCTCTCGACGCTGGTGGCCGCGACCGGTTGCTCGTCATCGCCGGAAAGGTCGATCCCGGAGCGGAGGCGTATGCCCGCCGGCTCGCCGATCTCGCCGAGCGTGCCGGAGTTGCTCAGCGCATCATTCGCGTTGGTCACATCAGTCCTGCGGAGATGTCGTGGTCTTTCCGGAACTGTGAACTGTTTATCATGACCACCCGCGCCGAAGCCTGCCCCAATACCGCTCTCGAAGCGATGAGTCATGGCGTACTTGCCATCTCGGGAGACAATGCCCCCATGCCGGAGTTTTTTGGCCAGGCCGCCCGCTACTACCACCTGGGCGAGGCATCGTCACTGGCGGCCACGATCCGCGAGACGCTTGCGTTACCCGATCGTGAAATGAAGGCCTTGCGCGCACGTGCGCTCGCGCGCGCGAAGGATTTCGACTGGGACCGCACGGCCGACGAGACCATCCGGCAGTTGGGTCTGGCGATGAAATGACGACGAGAGTCCTGATCCTCGGCGGCGGCGGCATGCTCGGCCACAAGCTGTGGCAGAGGGCCTTGGGGCGTTTCGAAACGACTGCCACCGTCCGCTCCGCTGCGCGATTCTTCGTCGATCGCGGCTATCCCCTTCAGTCGGTGCTGCCGCATATCGACGTCCGCGACGGCAATAGTCTGGTGCGCGCCTTTGCCTCCGCACAGCCCGACGTCGTCGTCAACTGCATCGGCGTCATCAAGCAAACTGCCGCAGCGAACGATCCGCTGCTCAGCATTTCCTGCAACTCACTGCTGCCCCACCAACTGGCGGACCTCTGCACCGCGGCCGGCGCGCGTCTCATCCATATCAGTACCGACTGCGTCTTCTCCGGCCGCAAAGGGATGTACACGGAGGGCGACATGCCCGACGCAGAGGACCTCTACGGCAGGAGCAAGCTCCTCGGCGAAGTCGACGGCCCCCGATGCCTCACACTGCGCACATCGATCATCGGCCGTGAGCTGTCCACGAGCAACGGGCTCGTCGAGTGGTTTCTGTCGAATCGGTTCAAGAGCGTCAATGGCTACAGCCGCGCTATCTTCTCCGGGCTGACCACGATCGTCCTTGCCGATCTGATTCTCGATCTGATCGATTCCCAGCCTGACCTGCGCGGCGTCTATCAGGTTTCGGAAGATCCGATCGGCAAATACGATCTTCTTCACATGCTCAATGACGCCTACGATTCCCATGTGCAGATCCTCCACGACGAGTCGGTGGTCATCGACCGCAGTCTCGACAGCAGCCGCTTCCGCGCCGCGACGTCATTCGCTCCGCAGCCGTGGCCTGAGATGATCGCGGCCATGGCGGCGGATCCCACGCCCTACGACGAATGGAGGAACCTTCCGTGATTCTCGAAGACAAACGTGTTCTGGTGACCGGGGGTACCGGCTCGCTCGGACAAGTCGTCGTACGACGCCTGCTCAGCGGAGAGATGGGCAAGCCTGCCCGCATCACCGTCTTCTCGCGTGACGAAGCGAAGCAACACTACATGCGCCTCTCGTATCTCCACAACGAGGCGGCGACCGACGAAGTCATCTACCGCAATTTCCAGGAGCTGCTCTCGTTCCGCATCGGAGATGTCCGCAACTATTCGGCGCTGTTGCAGGCGGCCCGCGACGCCGACGTCATCATTCACGCCGCGGCGCTCAAGCAAGTGCCGTCGTGCGAATACTTCCCGTTCGAAGCGGTTCAGACGAACATCCTGGGCGCGCAGAACGTCGTTCGCATCGTGCGCGAGAACCGCACGCCAGTGCGCATCGTCGTCGGCATCTCCACCGACAAGGCATGCAAGCCGATCAACGTCATGGGGATGACCAAAGCCGTGATGGAGCGCATCCTGGTCGAGGCGAATATGGACTGTCCGGACACGCGTTTCGGCTGCGTGCGCTACGGCAACGTCATCGCTTCGCGTGGCTCCGTCGTGCCGCTCTTCCTCGATCAGATCGCACACGGCGGCCCCGTGACCATCACAACGACCGACATGACGCGATTCCTCCTCAGTCTCGATCAGGCCGTCGACACTGTCTTCGCCGCGATCACCACCTCGCAGCCCGGTGAAACGTACGTTCCGAAAGTGGCCGCCGCGCGCATGGTCGATGTGGCGGAGGTTCTCATCGACGGCCGCGACATCCGGACCGCCGTCACCGGAATCCGGCCGGGTGAGAAAATTCACGAGATCATGGTCTCGGAGGAAGAGCGCTACCGCACCATCGAACGCGGCGATTACTACGTGATCAGCTCCATGCTGCCTGAGCTTCGGCGCGGAGCTGAACAGCCACCCGCGCTGATGGAGGAGTACTCGTCGGAGCGGATCACGCTCGATCACGACGGGTTGCGCCAGTTGCTGGCGCCGTATCTCGCCGGGCAGACGCACGCGGACGCGAACGCATGAAGATCATGACGATATTCGGGACGCGGCCCGAGATCATCCGGCTGAGCCGTGTGATCGCGCGGCTCGACGGGTTCTGCGAGCAGGTCCTTGTCCATACTGGCCAGAACTACGATCCCAATCTGAGCGATATCTTTTTCCGAGACCTCGGCATCCGCCCGCCCGACGTGCACATGGGCATTCAATCGTCCGGTTTTGCCGAGCAGACGGGGCAGATTCTGGTGCGGAGCGCGGAGATCTTCGCCGAGCACCGCCCCGACCGCCTCCTCATTCTCGGCGATACGAACAGCGGCCTGTCCAGCGTCATCGCGGCGCGCACGGGCATCCCGGTCTTTCACATGGAAGCGGGCAACCGCGCCTATGACGATCGCATCCCCGAGGAGATCAACCGACGCATCATCGACCACTGCAGCAATGTCCTGATGCCGTATACGCATCGGAGCAAAGAGAACCTGCTGCGCGAGGGGATCGAGCGGAGGCGGATCTTCGTCACGGGCAACCCGATATTCGAAGTGCTGCAACACTACGCGTCGCGGATCGACGGCAGCGATGTCATCGACCGCCTGCAGCTTCGGAAGGGCGACTACTTTCTTGTCACCCTCCATCGCGCCGAGAACGTCGACGAGCCGGAGCGGCTCAACGCATTCCTGGGCGGATTGAGCGCCGTTGCCGACCGCTACGATAAGCCGATGATCGTCAGCGTCCACCCGCGCACCGCCGACGTGATGAAGCGGAGCGGCGTTCGCCCCCAGTCCGGCCACGTTCGCCTGCTCGAACCGCTCGGATTCTTCGATTTTGTCCGTCTCGAGAAAAACGCCTTCTGCGTTCTCAGCGATAGCGGAACCGTGCAGGAGGAGTGCTGCCTCTTCGGCGTCCCGAATGTCACGCTGCGCGACGTGACCGAGCGGCCGGAGACGATCGAGTGCGGCAGCAACATCCTCTCGGGCGTGGGGTCGGAGGCGATCGATCGCACCGTTCGCATCGCGGTCGCCGGCGGCGTGACGTGGCGGCCCCCCGAGGAGTACGTCGCACGCGACGTTTCGCTCACCGTTGCCAAGATCGTTCTCGGCTACACGGATGCTCTCGATCACACTGCGCATTGATACGCGGTCTGAGGGGGCCGGAAGGGAATCGGCCTGTTCGTCACTGGCCGCGCTTGTCGGTCTCGGCCGTTAGCAGCGGCGGATGAACGGCGAAGCTATGCTCTCCGCGCCGAAGCACGGCGAAGGTGCGCAGAATCAGCCAGACGTCGAGAGCCAGCGACAGCTTCCTCACGTAGTCACCGTCGTAGAACCAGCGCTCGGGCCAGCTCAGCGCGACACCGCCGTGCGTCTGTGCCATCCCCGTGAGGCCGGGACGGACGAGGAGGCGGAGGCAGCCGTTGACGTCGGCGCGGATATCGTCGAGCTGGATGGTGAGTTGGGGCCTGGGGCCGACGAGCGACATGTTGCCCTGGACGACATTGATGAGCTGCGGCAACTCATCAATCTTCATGCGGCGCAGAAACCGACCCACGGTCGTGATCTCGGACGGATCGCCACTAAAAAAAAGAGTGTCGAACTGGCGTGGGCGATCGATCATCGTGCGGTACTTGTAGGCAAGGAACGGGTTGCCAGAGCGGCCGGTCCGCTCCTGCATGAACAGTGCGGGGCCGCGCGATTCGAGCCGGATGATCAGGGCGATCAGCAGCATGAATGGGGCGCTCACGATCAGGGCCGGCACCGCGAGAAGAAGATCGAACAGACGCTTGCCTTGCCGCGCATAGAACGTGTCGAGGGTTGGCGGAGGCATCATGGAAGTGCAGAACTGTACGCGTCGCAGGAGCGTCCCGGGGAGCGGAGTCTTTCAGGTCCTCACCGCGGAGGGAACGAGGATAGCCGACCGGGACGCAGTGCCGCAACAACATAGAATGAGAACGCATGCGCCTGTGCGTTCTGTCGCAGTACTACGATCCCGAACCGGTGCCAAAAGCCGGCGAGCTCGCCCGTGAAATGCGCCAGCGCGGTCATGAAGTCGTCGTCATCACCGGCTATCCAAACTACCCGACGGGCGTGCTCTACAAGGGCTTCCGCCTCCGGCTGCGCGCGGACGAATCGATCGACGGTATTCCGGTTACGCGCACGTATGAGTACCCGTATCACGGTAAGAGCGTCGCCGGCCGGCTGGTGAACTACGGGTCCTTTGTCGCTTCGTCGCTCCTGGCAGTGCGCCGTGTGCGCGGCAGCGACGTCATGTACGTCTGGCATCCTCCACTGACCGTCGGTGTGGCCGCCTGGCTCCTCGGCCTCCTCGGCGGTGTCCCATTCGTCTACGACGTTCAGGACATCTGGCCGGAGATTGCGGTCCTTTCCGGACTGCTGCGCGATGGCGTGTTCGTCCGCCTCATGCAACGGCTCGAACGATTTGTTTACGGGCGTGCCGCGCATCTGCTCGTCGTCACTGAAGGCTCGCGACAAAACCTGATTGCCAAAGGTGTCCCCGCCGAGAAGATAACCGTGATGCCGCACTGGATCGACGAGAACGCGTTTGGTGAGATCAACGACGAAACTCGGCGGCGCGTTCGCGTGGAGTTCGGATGGCTGGACGCCTTCATCGTCTTATTTGCCGGCAACCTTGGAATGGTGCAGGGGCTCGATCTCGTCATTCGCGCCGCAAGCAACCTGCCGCGGGACGGCAGTATCCGCATCGTTCTCATGGGCGAGGGAACTGACAAAGAGCGGCTCGTCGAGCTGGCATCGACGCTCGACATCTCTGACCGGGTGCAGTTCGTGGCACGTCAGAGTTCCGACCGGATGCCGTCCATCATGGGCAGCTCCGATGCGCTGCTGGTTCATCTGCGACGTTCGGAATTGTCCCGCCTCGTCATTCCGACGAAGACGCTGAGCTACCTGGCCGCGGGACGCCCGATCGTCATGGCGATGGAAGGGGCGGCGGCAGAATTGGTGGCCGAAGCACACGCCGGCGTGGTCATTCCGCCCGGTGATCCACCGTTGCTCGCTTCAACGCTTCTCGCTCTGCGCGACATGCCCGCCGCCGCACGCGAAGAGATGGGCCAGCGAGGCCGCGACTATCTGCGCCGTCATTTGACGAAAAAGCAGGTGCTCGACCGTTACGAGCGCATCCTCACGTCCGTCGTGGAATCCCATGCGCGCTGAGCGGTGTCTGATTACAGGTGCGAACGGCTCTCTCGGGCCATCTGTCGTCCGTGCCTTTCGCGCCAGCGGATACGTGGTACGCGCGCTCGTACGCCACCCCGATGGCGATCCGTTGCTCGACGCCGAGATCGTGCCAGGAGACATCACCGATCCGGAAGTCGTCGCCAATGCCATGCGGGACGTCGACGTCGTCGTCCACCTTGCGCGCTTCTTCACGTCGTGAATCCGGCACCGGAGCTCGATGCGGAGTATCAGCGGGTAAACGTCGACGGAACCCGCATCGTTGTCGACGCGGCCATTCGGGCGGGAGTAGCGCGAATCGTCTTCTTCAGCACAATCGCGGTGTATGGAGAATCGGACGGCGTCGTGATCGATGAAACGGCGCCCGTGCGGCCCCTGACTTCCTACGCCCGAACGAAAGCGGAAGCGGAGCCGATCGTGCTTGATGCTCGCAACGGAGAGGGGAAGCCGATCGGTGTCGTCGTCCGGCTCGCCGCCGTGTACGGCCCCCGCGTCAAGGGAAACTATCTCTCGCTCGTGCGCGCGATCGCACGGCATCGTTTCTGGCCCATCGGTCCAGGCTCGAATCGTCGCTCACTCATATTCGAGGATGATGCCGGTAGAGTGGCGGTGCACCTGGCGCGGCATCCGCTCGCGCCCGGAGGCGTATTCAACGCCACTGACGGCGAGCTGCACACGGTCGCCGAGATCATTGCAGCGGTTTACATGGCGGTAGGGCGTCGGAAACCGCACATCCATGTTCCTCTCCCGCTGGCGCGTGCGATGCTCGGTGCGATCGAGATGGCCTTTCGGACGCTTGGTCGCCGTGCGCCGGCCGGCCGCTTCACGCTGGCGAAATACACCGAAGAGATTGCCGTCGCCTCCGACCGTCTGGCCGTGCTCGGTTTCTCACCGATGTGGACGATGGAAGAGGGATGGCGTGAGACAGTGCGTCGATTGCGCGCACGCGGCGGCATCTGCTGAGCTGCGACCGTCTGGTCTCAGACGCGGGGTTCACCGCTTCCGCGTACGCCGCAACCGCTCCTCAATGGCGGTGCGCTCGCGGGAGATTACCGTGTACATCTCGCCCTTCTCAGGTTCAGGGATGTCGACGATCATCGCGAAGCTGAACCGGCACGCGGTGAGTAGCGACTGCGTGCCTTCGGCGGTCCGCCCGAGGTTCAGCTGGGTAAGGCCGAGGTTGAGATAGAGCTCCGGGCGGCGATCGTAGCTCAGGGCTTTCCGATAGGTGGCTTCGGCGGCGGCGTAGTCCTGAAGAGCGCCCTCGTTGGCCGCTTTCACCATGAGGTATCCAATATTCGTCGCGAAGCAATCCTCGCACGACCTCAGACTGTCGAGATTGTCGCGTACCCCGACGAGAACCACATAGTCGGGTTTGCCGCGCAATCGCTCGGTGAGCGTCATCACCCTCTTCGTGGTCAGGTTGCAGAGGTATGGGAGGACGCAATATTGCCGGACTGAGACGATCGCGGCG
>JAANCK010229838.1_pt1 | contig 10205 bp, 8 predicted proteins | sample 7277841 | NCBI WGS metagenome assembly JAANCK01 (sample SAMN14222788, study PRJNA588281) | permafrost metagenome | isolation source: Arctic cryosol methane SIP | place: Canada:Nunavut | collected 2015-07 | reverse complement strand
TAGCCGTATTCGTTGTCGTACCACGACACGATTTTGACGAAGGTGCTGTCCAGCGCAATACCGGCTTCGGCATCGAAGATCGAGGAGAAGCCGACGCCACGGAAATCGGTGGAGACGACTTTTTCGTCGGTGTAGCCGAGCGTGCCCTTCATCGCGCCTTCTGATGCCGCTTTCATCGCAGCGCAAATTTCGGCGTAGGTTGCGGGCTTGTCCAGTTCAACCGTCAGATCGACCACCGACACGTCGGAGGTCGGCACGCGGAACGCAATGCCGGTCAGCTTGCCTTTGAGTGCCGGCAACACCACGCCAACGGCCTTTGCAGCGCCAGTGGACGACGGGATGATGTTTTCCAGGATGCCGCGGCCGCCGCGCCAGTCTTTCATCGACGGGCCGTCAACGGTTTTTTGCGTGGCGGTTGCCGCGTGAACGGTGGTCATCAGGCCGCGCTTCAGGCCCCAGTTGTCGTTCAGCACCTTGGCAACGGGCGCCAGGCAGTTGGTGGTGCAGGATGCAGCGGACACGATGGCCTGACCGGCGTAGGTGTCGTGGTTGACGCCGTAGACGAACATCGGGGTGGCGTCCTTGGACGGGGCGCTCATCACGACTTTCTTTGCACCGGCAGCGATGTGCTTCTGACAGGTCTCGTCGTCGAGGAAGAAGCCGGTGCACTCGATCACGATGTCGGCGCCGGCTTCGTTCCACTTCAGGTTGGCGGGATCGCGCTCGGCGGTCAGGCGAACGGTCTTGCCGTTGACAATCAGGTTGCTGCCGCTGACCGAAACTTCACCGTTGAAACGGCCATGCACCGAGTCGTATTTCAGCATGTAAGCCAAATACTCGGGGTCGAGCAGGTCGTTGATCGCGACCACTTCGATTTCGGGGAAATCCTTGGCGATAGCGCGGAAAGCCATGCGGCCGATGCGGCCAAAACCGTTAATACCAACTTTGATTGCCATTTGCAGTCTCCAGAGTGAAGTTGAAAATCTTATTAGGGGTCAGGATTCAGGGATCAGGATTCAGGCGACGAGCGGGCCAGGCCCGCATTCAAAGAAGGTGCGGCCTTTGGCCGCCCATTCCCTGACTCCTGACTCCTGAATCCTGCCCCCTGATTACAGAACGCCTTTGACCGCTGCCGCAACCGCTTCGGCAGTGATGCCGAAGTGCTTGTACAGCGCAGGTGCGGGAGCGGATTCACCGAAGGTGTCGATACCGATCACGGCGCCTTCCAGACCGACGTACTTGCGCCAGAAGTCGGTGACACCGGCTTCGACCGCGACGCGCGGCAGGCCTTTGGTCAGCACGCTGGCCTTGTAGGCGGCGTCCTGGCGATCAAAGGTGTTGGTAGACGGCATCGACACCACGCGCACCGGCACGCCTTCGGCAGCCAAAGCATCAGCGGCCTTCATGGCCAGCTCAACTTCGGAGCCGGTGGCGATGATGATGGCTTTTGCGCCTGCAGCATCCTTCAGCACGTAGCCGCCCTTGGCGATGTTGGCCAGGGTGGCGGCGTCACGCGCCATGAACGGCAGGTTCTGGCGGCTGAGGATGTGGCAGGTGGGGCCGTCGGTGCGCTCGACCGAATGCGCCCAGCCGACCATGGTCTCGACGGTGTCACAGGGACGCCAGACGTCGATGTTCGGGATCATGCGCAGGGTGGCGGTCTGTTCCACCGGCTGGTGGGTCGGGCCGTCTTCGCCAAGGCCGATCGAGTCGTGGGTGAACACATGGATCACGCGCTGCTTCATCAATGCCGCCATGCGGATGGCGTTGCGCGAGTATTCCGAGAACATCAGGAAGGTGCCGCCGAACGGCAGCAGGCCACCGTGCAGCGCCATGCCGTTCATGATCGCGGCCATGCCGAATTCACGCACGCCGTAGCTGATGTAGTTGCCGGGTTTGCCGTGGCGCACCGTGTGACAGCCTTCCCAGTTGGTCAGGTTGGAGCCGGTGAGGTCGGCCGAGCCGCCGAGGAACTCGGGCAGCGCGGGGGCCAGCGCGTTGATCGCGATCTGGCTTGCCTTGCGGGTGGCGACGGTTTCGGCCTTGGCGTTGATCGCAGCCAGTTTTTCAGCGACGTGCGCCTGGAAATTGGCAGGCAGCTCGCCCTTCATGCGGCGCTCGAACTCGGCTGCCTCGGCCGGGAAAGAGGCCTTGTATTCGGCAAACTTGTTGTTCCACAGCGTTTCCAGTCCTTGACCCTTGGTCTTGGCATCCCAGCCGGCATAGATGTCAGCTGGGATTTCAAACGCGGGGTGATTCCAGCCGATGTGCTTGCGGGTGGCTACGATTTCGTCGTGGCCGAGCGCAGCACCGTGCACGTCATGCGTGCCTTCCTTGTTGGGAGAGCCCTTGCCGATGATGGTTTTGCAGCAGATCAGGGTGGGCTTGTCGGTGTTGGCCTTGGCGGCCTGAATGGCGGCTTCGAGCGCGACGACATCATGGCCGTCGACGTGGGGGATAACGTGCCAGCCGTAAGCCTCAAAGCGCTTGGCGGTGTCGTCGGTAAACCAGTTTTCGACATGACCGTCGATCGAGATGCCGTTGTCGTCCCAAAATGCGATCAGCTTGCCGAGGTTCCAGGTGCCGGCCAGCGCGCAGGCTTCATGCGAGATGCCTTCCATCATGCAGCCGTCGCCCATGAACGCGTAGGTATGGTGGTCGACGATGGTGTGGCCCGGTTTGTTGAACTCAGCGGCGAGCACTTTCTCTGCCATGGCCATGCCGACCGCATTGGTGATGCCCTGGCCGAGCGGACCGGTGGTCGTCTCGATGCCGGGCGCGTAACCGTACTCGGGGTGACCCGGGGTCTTGGAGTGCAACTGGCGGAACTGCTTGATGTCTTCGATCGACAGGTCGTAGCCGGTCAGGTGCAGCAGCGAATAGATCAGCATCGAGCCGTGGCCGTTGCTCAATACAAAGCGGTCACGGTCCGCCCATTTCGGGTTGGTGGGGTTGTGGCGCATGTGGTGGTTCCACAGCGTTTCGGCGATTTCCGCCATACCCATGGGGGCGCCGGGGTGACCGGATTTGGCTTTTTCGACAGCATCCATCGCGAGTGCGCGGATAGCATTGGCAAGGTCTTTACGGGTTGGCATTGCGTTCCCTTAGGGCTAAAAAAACTGGCTTGGGTAATCGCCCGGACAGCGGTCGGAAGACAGCTTGGGCAGACTATGTAAAACCTCAATTATCCGTCAGCAAGGCTGACTGAGGCAAGCCGACCGCCAAAGCATGGAAAAGGCTTGGTTGCCAGTGGCTTACAGGCCGTTACGTGTGCGCTGTATCAGCAACGGGGGTTCAAATGTTTTTATCCGCGGGGTCGGGAGATTTATGGCGTGGGCACGTGATGGCTGCCGTAAGGCTTGTGGTGAACTTACCCTTCGCCCAGATAAGCATGCCGTACCGCCGGATTGGCGGCGAGTTCGGCGGCATCGCCGCTCAGCGTAATCGCCCCGGTTTCCAGCACATAACCGCGGGCGCAGGTTTTCAGCGCGAGATGCGCATTTTGCTCGATCAGCAGCACGGCCACGCCGCCTGCTGCGATCTGATGAATGATGTCGAACACCGCCCGCACCATCAAGGGCGCCAGCCCCATGCTGGGTTCGTCCAGCAGCAATAAACGCGGGCGCGCCATCATTGCGCGGCCGAGTGCCAGCATTTGCTGCTCGCCGCCGGACAGCAGGCCGGCGAGTTGCGTCCGGCGCTCGGTCAGTCGCGGCAGCAGGGCGTGGACCTGATCGAGGTCGCTGGCAATCGCGGCGCGGTCGGTGCGGGTGTAGGCGCCCATCAGCAGGTTTTCGGCCACCGACATGCGCGGGAACACGCCGCGCCCTTCCGGCACCAGCGCCATGCCGCGCCGCGCGATTTCGTGTGCAGGCAAGCTGGCAAGCGCCTGGCCGTCGAACTGCACGCTGCCGGACTGCGGCGCAATGAGGCCGCTGATGGCTTTGAGGGTGGTGGTCTTGCCCGCACCGTTGGCGCCGATGAGGCAGACCATTTCGCCCGGCGCCACTTCAAGGCTGAGATTGCGCACCGCCTGGATGCCGCCGTAAGCGACGGATAACTGATTGACGGTCAGCAGCATGCTCATATTGCCTCGTCTCCCAGGTAAGCCGCGATGACCTTGGGGTCGCGACTGAGTACGTCAGGGGTGCCCTCGGCGATTTTGACGCCGTAGTCGAGCACCGCCAGCCGGTTACACAGTCCCATCACCAGTTTCACGTCGTGCTCGATCAGCAGCAGGGTCAGTCCGTCGGACTGGAGTTGCAGCAGCAGCTCGCGCAGCGCGCTGCGCTCGGCCGGATTCATCCCGGCGGCGGGTTCGTCGAGCGCCAGCAGGCTCGGTTCGGTCGCCAGCGCGCGGGCAATTTCAAGTCGCCGCTGATCGCCGTAGGGCAGGTTTTTGGCGAGACGGTCGGCGTGTTGCGCGATGCCCACCCGCTGCAGCAGGGCGTGGGCACGTTCGTGTGAGTCGGCCTCTTCGCGGCGGGTGGCGGGCAGGCGCAGCACCGCGCCGAAGACGCCGCTCCTGGTGCGGGCGTGACGGCCGACCAGCACGTTTTCCAGCGCGGTCATTTCGGCGAACAGGCGGATATTCTGGAAGGTGCGCGCCAGGCCGGCTTTCAACACCTGATGCGGTGGCCGGTTGTCGAGGCGGTGTTCATGCAGGCGAATCTCACCACGGTCGGTTGTATACAAACCGGTGAGCGCGTTGAACAGGGTGGTCTTGCCCGCGCCGTTGGGGCCGATCAAGCCAAAAATTTCGCCCGCGTTGACTTGCAAGGAAATGTCGGACAGCGCCTGCAAGCCGCCAAATGCCTTGCTTACGCCATTAACTGTCAGCAAGGCACTCATGTTTTGGCGTCGGCGAATTCCTGGCGTCGCCGCGCCGAGGGGATCAATCCGGCGGGGCGATACAGCATCACCGCCACCAGCGCGATACCGAACAGCAGCATGCGCAAATCGGCCGGGTCGATGTAGATCTGGCCGAACAGGCTGCGCTGCCAGTCGCCGGTGTAGCGCAGCGCTTCGGGCAGCAGGGTCAGCACCACTGCGCCGAAAATCACCCCGGGGATATGGCCCATGCCGCCCAGCACGATCATGCACAGGATCATGATCGACTCCATCAGGTTGAACGATTCGGGGCTGATGAAGCCCTGGAAACTGGCGAACAGGCCGCCCGCCAGTCCGCCGAAGGTGGCGCCCATGGCGAACGCCAGCAGCTTGAGGTTGCGCGTGTTGATGCCGGTCGCGGCGGCGGCGATTTCGTCTTCGCGGATCGCCACCCAGGCGCGGCCGATGCGCGAATTTTCCAGCCGCATCGAAATGAAAATCACCGCCAGCACCAGCACCAGAAACAGGTAATAGGTGAGATGAACGCCGCTGAACGTGATGCCGAAGAATTCGTGGCGCTGGCTGAAGCTGATGCTGCCCAGTTGTACCGGGTCGATCAGGTTGATGCCCTGCGGGCCGTTGGTGAGGTTGAACGGCGTATTGAGGTTGTTCAGAAAGATGCGGATGATCTCGCCGAACCCGAGCGTGACGATGGCGAGATAGTCGCCGCGCAGGCGGAGCGTCGGCGCGCCGAGCATCACGCCAAACAGGCCGGCAAGCGCCGCGCCCAGCGGCAGGATGGCCCAGAACGGCAAGTGCAGGCCGAAATGCGGGCTGGCGAGCCAGGCGTACACGTAGGCGCCCAGGGCATAGAACGCGACGTAGCCGAGGTCGAGCAGGCCCGCGTAGCCGACGACGATATTGAGTCCCAGCGCCAGCATCACATAGAGCAGCGCCAGATCGAGCAGGCGCACCCATGAGCGCCCGAGACCGGTGTCGACCAGAAATGGCAGCAGCGCCAGCGCCAGCGCCAGCAGGCCGAACGAGAACCAGCGCGAGCGCAGCAGTTTCGAATCAAGCACGTTCGACCACCCGTGCACCCAGCAAGCCTGACGGGCGGAACACCAGCACTGTGATCAGCACGAAGAACGCGAACACATCCTGGTAGTTGCTGCCGAGAAAGCCGCCGGTGAGGTCGCCGATGTAGCCCGCGCCGAACGATTCGATCAGTCCCAGCAGCAACCCGCCCAGCATCGCCCCGGCGAGGTTGCCGATGCCGCCCAGCACCGCTGCCGAAAAAGCCTTGAGGCCGAGCAGAAATCCCATGTAGTAGTGGGCCAGTCCGTAGTAGGCGCTCACCATGACGCCCGCGATCGCGGCCAGCGCCGAGCCGATGACGAAGGTCGACGCGATCACCCGGTTCACGTCGACGCCCATCAGGCTGGCCACCTGGCGTGACTGCGCAGTGGCGCGCATGGCGCGGCCGAGCCGGGTTTTCTGCACCACCAGGATCAGCGTCAGCATGATGGCCAGCGCCAGCAGCAGGATCGCAATCTGCGTATCGCTGATGGTCGCGCCGAGAATTTCGTGGTGGCCTTGCGGCAGGATGGCCGGAAACGGAATGTACTGCTTGCCCCAGATCAGCATGGCGACGTTTTGCAGAATGATCGACACGCCGATCGCGGTGATCAGCGGGGCGAGTCGCGGCGCGTTGCGCAGCGGGCGATAGGCGACGCGTTCGATCAGCATCCCCAGCGCCATGCACACCGGAATGGCGACGGCCAGACCCGCCAGCAAAATGACCCCGCCCGGCAAACCCGGCGCCGCCATTGCCAGCGCGCCGATCACCGCCAGGGCCACCATCGCTCCCATCATGGTGATTTCGCCGTGGGCGAAATTGATCAGTTCAAGAATGCCGTACACCATGGTGTAGCCCAGCGCGACCAGCGCGTAGACGCTGCCCAGCACCAGACCGTTGATGAGTTGTTGCAGGAAAATATCCATGTGTCGTGAAACCTGCTTTTCGCTGCCGTCAGGGCAGGCACAAAACCGTATCCAATCGTCGCAAAGCTACGCGTTTGTCGCGTGGCTGGCTGCGCCGTCAGCGTGCAAACGCCTGTAATGGGGCGGAATGTAGCATAAGGGAGCCGCAATTCCGCCGATGGCGATGCGCGTTGCCGGGCACCCGCGCGCAGCCGACGCGGCGCTATAATCGCCGCTCTCATTCGCAAACCCGAGACGACGCTACGCGTCTCCGTCCGCATGCCCCAAGGTTTTTCGCTCAAAGATTCACTGGTGTCCCTGCTGCAGGATGCGCTCGCCAGCGTGGCACCCGACACCGCACTCACGCTCGAACTGGAGCGCCCGAAGAACGCATCCCACGGCGACTTTTCCAGCAACGCCGCGATGCAGCTGGCACGCCCGCTGAAGCGCAATCCGCGTGAACTCGCGCAGCAGATTCTGGATGCGCTGCCCGCTTCGCCCCTGATTGCCAGGGCTGAAATCGCTGGCGCCGGCTTCATCAATTTCCACCTCACGCCGGCTGCCTGGCATGGCATCGTGCCGGCGATACGCGCGGCGCGTGCGGGCTTTGGCCGCAGCGATGCGGGCGCCGGCCATAAAGTCCTGGTCGAGTTCGTTTCAGCCAATCCGACCGGCCCGCTGCATGTGGGGCACGGCCGCCAGGCTGCGCTCGGCGACGCGCTGTGCAACCTGTTCGCGGCGCAAGGCTGGGAAGTGTGCCGCGAGTTTTATTACAACGACGCCGGGGTGCAGATCCAGACGCTGGCCAACAGCGTGCAGGCGCGCGCGCGCGGGGTGAATCCAGGCGATACCGGCTGGCCGGAGTCGGCCTACAACGGCGACTACATCGCCGACATCGCGGCGGATTTTCTGGCCAGGAAAACCGTGCATGCCGACGACCGCGAGTTCACCGCGTCGGGCGACGTCAACGACCTGGATTCGATCCGCCAGTTTGCGGTGGCCTATCTGCGCCACGAGCAGGATCTCGATTTGCAGGCTTTTTCAGTTCGCTTCGACCACTATTACCTGGAGTCGAGCCTGTACACCAGCGGACGCGTCGAAGCCACGGTCAACAAGCTGATCGCCGCCGGCAAGACCTACGACCAGGACGGCGCGCTGTGGTTGCGCACCACCGACTACGGCGACGACAAAGACCGCGTGATGAAAAAGTCCGACGGCAGCTACACTTATTTCGTGCCCGACGTGGCCTACCACCTGGCCAAGTGGGAGCGCGGCTACACCCGCGCGATCAACATCCAGGGCACCGACCACCACGGCACCATCGCGCGCGTGCGGGCAGGCTTGCAGGCGGTTGGCGCAGGCATTGCCGCGGGCTACCCAGACTACCTGTTGCACACCATGATCCGCGTGATGCGGGGCGGCGAAGAGGTCAAGATTTCCAAGCGCGCGGGCAGCTACGTCACCCTGCGCGACCTCATCGACTGGACCAGCAAGGACGCAGTGCGTTTCTTCCTGCTCAGCCGCAAGGCCGACACCGAATACAGTTTCGATGTCGATCTCGCGGTCGCCAGGAACAACGACAATCCGGTGTATTACGTGCAATACGCCCATGCGCGGATTTGCCGGGTGTTCGAAGAATGGGGCGGCGATGCCGCGCAACTTGCCGGCGCCGATCTCGCGCCGCTTGCCAGTAGCCACGAACTGGCGCTGATGCAGCGCTTGGCCGAATATCCTGAAACCGTTGCCACGGCCGCGCGTGAACTGGCGCCGCATCTGCTGGTCCATTACCTGCAAACGCTGGCGGGCGATTTTCACGCCTGGTACAACGCCGATAAATTTCTGGTGGACGACGTAGCGACCAGACTGGCGCGACTGGCGCTGGCCGACGCCACCCGCATCACCATCGTGAACGGACTGGCCTTGCTCGGCGTATCCGCCCCGGAGAAAATGTAGCCATGGCAAAATCCACAACCCGCGGCACCGACCGTCGCTCGGGCGGCAATTCCCGCAAGGGGCGATCCGTCTTCACCGGCGTGCTGATCGGCCTCACTGTCGGCGCAATACTCGCCGTCGGCGTGGCTCTATGGGTGACCGGCAACAATCCGTTCAGGTCCAAGCCAGCCAGCCCGGAGGCGCACCCCGCCGCTGCAGCCGCGGCAGTCAAAACCGCGCCGCCGCCCGCCACGCCAGATACCGCGCCCAGCTTTGATTTTTACAAGGTATTGCCGGGTGACGCGCCGAGCGAGTTGCCGTCCGCCCCCAACAAGACAGTCGCCTCCCCCTTGTATTACCTGCAGGCAGGGGCATTCCACGATGCGGACGAGGCCGACAATCTGAAAGCCCAACTGGCGCTGCTGGGGGTTGAGGCCGAGATTCAAACCAGTGAAGTGACGGCGGACAAGGGTGTGTACCATCGCGTGCGCGTCGGCCCGTTTCGCGCCATGGATGAAGTCAATCGCACCCGCAGCCTGCTCACGCAGAACAATATTCCCGTCACCCTTGTCAAAGAAACCCCCACCCCTCAGGAGAAGCCTTGATGTTTGCCCGCCCCTTGGCGCTGTTTGCCGCCGCAGTATTGTTATTGTCCGCAGCGTTTCAGCCGGCTTTCGCCGCCCCCGATGCGGCATTTGAAGGCCACGATTACGCCGCGGTAAAAGCGCCGCAACCGGTCGCCACCGGCAAGAAAGTCGAGGTGCTGGAGTTTTTCTGGTATCGCTGCCCGCACTGCTTTCACCTTGAGCCCAGCCTCACTGCCTGGCTGAAAAAGCTGCCCAAGGATGCGCAGCTTCGCCGCGTTCCGGCCGTGTTCCGCGACGACTGGATGCCCGCCGCAAAAGTTTATTACACGCTGGAACAGATGGGCCAGCTGCGCCTGCACGACAAAGTGTTCGACGCGTACAACCTCGACAAACTCAATCTGGATGACCCGGCCGTGCTGGGCCCCTGGATCGCCAAGCAAGGTGTGGATCGCACTAAATTCGAGGCGATCTACAATTCGTTCTCCACGCAATCCAAGGCCATGCAAGGCGGCCAGCTGGCAACGGCTTACGCCATCACCGGCGTGCCTACCTTTGTTATCGACGGCAAATATTTGACCGCGCAGTCGATGACGCAAACTGAACCGCGCCTGTATGAGGTACTCGACCAGCTCATCGTCAAGGCGCGCGCCGAGCGCAGCGGCAAAAAGCCCGCAAAATAAGCCTGTTGTCAGCGCGCCCTCTCACCGTCTTCATCACCGGTGCCAGCTCCGGACTGGGCGCGGCACTGGCACGACACTACGGCGCGCAAGGCGCGCAGCTGGGCCTGCTTGGCCGCAAAGCTGACGCGCTCGCCGCCGTGGCGGCCGCATCGCGGACGTCGGCAAGATAGGTGTGTGCGTTGAGGCCGTCCGC
>JAANCK011255327.1_pt1 | contig 10207 bp, 7 predicted proteins | sample 7277841 | NCBI WGS metagenome assembly JAANCK01 (sample SAMN14222788, study PRJNA588281) | permafrost metagenome | isolation source: Arctic cryosol methane SIP | place: Canada:Nunavut | collected 2015-07 | reverse complement strand
TCGCTTTTGACGACAGCAGCTTGCGGTGGCTTGAGACCTGCCCCTGACGGCCGGCCTCGAAGGGCCCTCCTTCATCTCTCGTACAGTTGCGCATGCCGTTTGGACCGGCGATGCTCGTGACACACGACCCGAAGCGGACATGCAGCGAGCATTTAGGCCGGACTAGGTCCTTGCGGCAATCGCTTTCGATATAAGCTGAAATAGTGAACCGAGGCCCGCGACTGCCAGCACGACGATCGTGAAACGGCCCCAGGTTCCAAGTAAATACACCGTTACAGCGAACAAGGCTGACCAGATCCCGGTGCACCAGATGCATTCGAAGAATTCGCAAATCAACCGGCGCCAGCCGCGTGTCGCTTTCTTTAGCTTCGCTTCCTTGCCGTCCATGAATAGCGCGCGGACCAAGCCAAAAATCTTGTCGTATGTCAAAAGATGGACGAGGCGGAAGGTCCCAAGCGCCAGCGCCGTGAGATCAAAGAAGCCGAGATCGGCCGGACTAGTTGTGGCGTACCTGCTTATCGCAACGACCGACAACGTGCACAGGATTATGAAAACAAATAGCGCGACGCCGTTCCAATAGCGCTGTTCAACAACGGGTTCTAATGCCACGTTTTACTCTCCAAAGATTCGAGGCCTCTTCATTCCGGCACCCTACCATCCCGCCGTCCGAGGCCGACATCGCGCAGGCGAGGCAACTTCAACCGGGCCTAGGGCAATAGCGAAAAAACGAATTCGCAGTGCATCAATGTCGCCTATTGGCACATAGCGGACATTCGCGGCACCGCAATAGATTGGTCGCTATCGGATGTACAGCGGACATAGCACGCCATCCAACTCACGTTTATGAGTTCACGCCCTAGCATGCCCCTGGGACGCTGCCCACCGCCTTTGCTAGACTTGTCCTAACAATATGGCCGGCCGTTAGAGCCGGCTCGGAGCTAGGGAGGCGACCCATGCTACTGCTCAAAGCGCTCCGGCGCTTGCCGATGCTTGCCGGCTTTGTCCTGCTGACATTCGCATTTCCTGCCTGCCTGCACGCGCAACAAAGCGTCCGCGTCGGCGCCACCGACATCGGCGGCAGCGTGAGCGGCCCGAAGGGTCCGCAAGCCGGCGTCTGGGTCATAGCGGAAACCACCGATCTGCCGACCAAGTTCGCGCGCATCGTGGTCACCGACGACCGCGGCCGCTATCTCATTCCCGGTCTGCCGAAGGCCAAATACAAAGTTTGGGTGCGCGGCTACGGTCTGGTCGACTCAGCCAAGGTCGACAGCGAGCCCGGCAAGCAACTCAACCTCACTGCCGTGCCTGCGCCGAACGAAGCGGCGGCCGCGCATTATTATCCGGCGATCTATTGGTACACGATGCTGAAGATTCCGCCGGCAAGCGACTTCGGCGGCAAGGGCGCAATCCCGGCGAAGTTCACGCAGAGCGACTGGCTCAAGCAGATGAACAACGTGGATTGCATCGGCTGCCATCAGCTCGGCCAGGAATCCACCCGCACGGTGCCGGCCGAGTTCGGCAAGTTCGCGTCCGGCGAGGAAGCGTGGATGCGGCGCGTGCAGGCGGGCCAGGCCGGCGAGATGATGACCAATCGGCTGGCCGGCCAATGGGCCGGCGTGCCGTACAAATATTACGGCGACTGGACCGACCGCATCGCCAAGGGCGATCTGCCCAAGGACAAGCCGCCGCGCCCGCAGGGCATCGAGCGCAACATCGTCATCACCTCCTGGGAATGGTCCGAGCCCGACAAATATCTGCACGATTTAGTTTCGTCCGATCGGCGCAACCCGACCGTCAATGCCAACGGATCGCTCTACGGCTCGCCCGAGTACGCAACCGACAACATGCCGATCCTGGATCCGAAGACGAATAAAGTTTCGTTCTTCAAGATGCCGGTGCGCGATCCGGCCATGCCGGAGTCGCTGGGACCCGGCCACGCCGCCACCGTCAAGCCGTTGCAACCTTCGGCCTATTGGGGCGACCGGCAGATTTGGGGCACCAGAGCCAACAACCACAATTCCATGTTCGACGGTAAGGGCCTGCTCTGGCTCGCGGCGACGGTGCGCGGGCAAGACAATCCGGCCTTCTGCAAGAAGGGCTCGGAAAATCCTTACGCGAAAGTTTTCCCGATCGAGAAATCGCAGCGCCAAGTGGCGATGCTCGATCCCAAGACGATGAAGTACACCTTCATCGACACCTGCTTCGGCACGCACCATCCGCAGTTCGGCTACGACGCCGACAATACGCTGTGGTTCAGCGGCACCGGGCCGGTGGCGGGCTGGCTCAACACCAAGGTGTTCCTGGAGACCGGCGACGCGCAAAAGGCGCAAGGCTGGGCGCCGTGGGTGCTCGACAGCAACGGCAATGGCAAGCGCGACGAATTCACCGCGCCGGGCCAGCCCGCCGATCCGAACAAGGACATGCGCATCTCTGCCGGCTCCGGTCCCTATTCGGTGATGCCGCATCCGAAGGACGGCTCGATCTGGTACGCCATCGGCACCTTCGCCGGGCAGCCGGGCTTCCTGCGCTTCGATCCGAAGACGAAACTGTCGGAGGTCTATTACATCCCGAAACCCGGTTTCGGCATCCGCGGCGGCGACATCGACTCCGACGGCGTGCTGTGGGGCTCGGGCTCGAGCGGCCACCTGATGAGCTTCGACCGCCGCAAGTGCAAGGGGAAGCTCAACGGGCCGGCCGCCACCGGCAATCACTGCCCGGAGGGCTGGGCCTTCTATAAATATCCGGGGCCGGGCTTCGAGGGCTTCCCCAACACCAGCGCGGAGGCGAGCTATTACACCTGGGTCGACCAGCACAACACGCTCGGTCTCGGTGGGAACGTGCCGATCTCGACCGCCAACCTGAACGACGGCTTCGTCGCGCTCAAGGACGGCAAGATGGTCATGCTGCGCATTCCCTATCCCATGGGCTTCTACGCCAAGGGTCTCGATGGCCGCATCGACGATCGCAAAGCCGGCTGGAAAGGCCGTGGACTGTGGAGCACCAGCGGCGACCGCACGCCGTGGCTGATGGAAGGCGGCAAGGGCAGCAAGCCGCGCGTCGTGCACATCCAGATACGGCCGTATCCGTTGGCGAACTGACGATCCTCCCCCGGATGCGGCGCAGCACGAAGCGTAGCGTAGTGGTGCGACGCTGATCCGGGGCCGTTCCAGCCTCCTAATATCGAACGATCCCGGGTCTGCGGCGCACCGCTGCGCGCTGCGCCGCAGACCCGGGAAACGGCATTGGGCATTTCGCACTAGTCGGCCCGGAAAGCCGGCGCTACTCTCCCCGCCGAACGGCCGTCGGGGGCAAAGCGTTGACGGCCGCACATCATCAAGGAGTTGTCATGCGACACATCATATCCGCCGCCATCGCCGCCGCCTTGAGCATCGGCGTCGCGCACGCGCAGGCCCCGCAAGGTTATCCGGCCGACTACGGCAAAATTGTCGATGCCGCCAAGAAGGAAGGCAGGCTGATAATCTATTCGACCACCGACTCGGTGGCCGCCAACCCGCTGGTCAAGGATTTCGAGGCGCTCTATCCGGGCATCAAGGTCGAGTATTCCGATCTCAATTCCACCGAACTCTACAACCGCTTCATCGCCGAATCCGCCGCCAACAACGGCACCGGCGACCTGATCTGGTCCTCGGCCATGGACCTGCAGGTCAAGCTGGTGGCCGATGGCCACGCGCTCACCTATGCCTCGCCGGAAATCAAGGCGCTGCCGAAATGGGCGGTGTGGAAGGACGCAGCCTACGGCACCACCTATGAGCCGATCGCGTTCGTCTACAACAAGCGCCTGGTGCCGGCCGCCGACGTGCCGAAGGATCACGCCGATCTGCTGAAGCTGCTCAACGCCAAGCCCGATTTCTACAAGGGCAAGATCACCGCCTACGATCCCGAGCGCTCGGGCGTCGGCTATCTGTTCGTCAACGAGGACGTGAAGAATTTCCCGGCCGCCTGGGACCTGTTCAAGGCCTTCGGCAAGACCGGCGCCAAGCTCTACACCAGCGCCGGCGCCATGATGGAGCGCGTCGGTTCCGGCGAGCATCTGATCGCCTACGGTATTTTCGGCTCCTACGCGCTCGGCCGCTCCAAGAAGGACCCCAACCTCGGCGTCATCCTGCCGAAGGACTTCACCATGGTGACCTCGCGCGTGGCCTTCATCTCCAAGCAGGCGAAGAGCCCGAACGCCGCCAAGCTGTTCCTCGACTATCTGCTGTCGAAGCGCGGCCAGGAGATCGTCGCCAACAAGGCCGACCTCTATTCGCTGCGCTCCGACGTTGACGGCGAAGCCACGCTCAAGCGCGTCACCCAGATGGTCGGCGACAAGGCGCGGCCGGTGCCGATCGACCAGACGCTCTTGGAAAATCTCGACAAGACCAAGCGGCTGGCTTTCCTCGCCAAATGGCAGGCGGCCAAGAAGGGGCAGTAGTGGCAGCACTGTCGTGCCAATCCTAACCACGTCATTCCGGGACGACGCGAAGCGGCGGGCCCGGAATCCATACTCCGCAGCGCCGGGGTTATGGATTCCGGGCTCGCTCGTTTCACTCGCGCCCCGGAATGACGGGTGACGGCTATGCCCATCGTCCTCTACCGCTTCCTCGTGCTCGGCCTCACCACGCTCGCCGTGATGGCGCCGCTGTCGCTGGTCATCTACCAGAGCTTCCTCACCGCGCCGTTCTTCGATCACTCGGCGCGCCTGAGCGTGTCCGCCTATTCCTTCGTTTTCGCGGAGAACGACTTCTGGCAGGCGTTCTGGACCACCATCACGATCGCCGGCGGCATGGCGGCGATCGCGGTGCCGCTCGGCGCCCTGCTCGCCTTCCTGATGGTGCGCACCGACGTGCCGGGCCGCCGATATCTCGAACCGCTGATCCTGATCCCGATCTTCGTCTCGGCGGTGGTGATCGCCTTCGGCTACGTGGTGGCGGTCGGCCCGGTCGGGATTTTCTCCACGCTGGCCAAGGACGTGCTCGGCTTCGTGCCGTGGAACCTGTATTCGCTGTTCTCGCTGATCGCGATCGCGGGTTTGACCCACGTGCCGCACGTTTATCTCTACAGCGCCGCCGCCTTGCGCGGCCTTGGCACCGACATGGAGGAAGCCGCGCGCGTTTCCGGCGCCAATCCGTTGCAGGTCGCGTTCAATGTCAGCCTGCCGATGATCATGCCGGCCATCCTGTTCGCCGGCGTGCTGGTGTTCTTCCTCGGCTTCGAGCTGTTCGGCCTGCCGCTGGTGCTGGGCGATCCGCAGGACGTGCTGGTGCTCTCGACCTATCTGTTCAAACTCACCAACAAGCTGGGCGTGCCGTCCTATCAGCTCATGGCCGTGGTGGTGGTGGTCATCATCGCCATCACCGCGCCGCTGGTATTCATGCAGCGGCTGTTGCTGCGGCAGGCGCAGCGCTACGTCTCGGTGCGCGGCAAGGGCCTGAAGACGCAAGCTTTGCGGCTCGGCCCCTGGCGCTGGGTGGCGTTCGGCACCATCGTGCTCTGGCTGATCGTCACGGTGGTGGTGCCGCTCACCGGCATCACGCTGCGCTCGTTCGTGGTGAGCTGGGGCGAAGGCGTCAATCTGCTGGACGTGCTGACCCTCGATCATTACCGCGAGTTGCTCGATTATCCCAATGTCGTGCGCGGCATCACCAACACGCTCGGCATCGGCGTGATCGGCGGCGCCATCTCGGTGGCCTGCTACACGGCCATCGCGCTCGCCGTGCACCGCTGGAATTCCGGCTGGACGCGGCTGGTCGATTACCTTGTGATGGTGCCGCGCGCCATGCCCGGCCTGGTCGCCGGCCTGGCGCTGCTGTGGGTATTCCTGTTCGTGCCGTTCCTGTCGCCGCTGCGCTCGACCATGGTATCGATTTGGCTGGCCTATTCGATCGTCTGGCTCGCCTATGGCATGCGGTTGATCTCCGGCACGCTGCTGCAGGTGGCGCCCGAGCTGGAGGAAGCCGCGCGCGTTTCCGGCGCGAGCGACCTGCGCGTCAAGCGCGACGTCACCGTGCCGCTGATCAAATACGGCATGCTGGCGAGCTGGCTGCTGGTGTTCCTGATCTTCGTGCGCGAATATTCCACCGGCATCTATCTGCTCGGGCCCGGCACCGAGGTGATCGGCTCGCTGTTGGTGTCGCTGTGGGGCACCGGCGCCATCGATCTGGTGTCGGCTTTGTCGGTGGTGAATGTGGTGATGATCGGCGTCGGCCTCGCCGTCGCGGTCCGGCTTGGAGTGCGCCTGCATGGCTGATCTCAAGGTCAAGGATCTCCGTTTGCGTCTCGGCGACAACGAGATCCTCAAGGGCGTCTCGCTCGACGTCACGCCCGGCCAGGTGGTGGCGCTGCTCGGGCCCTCGGGCAGCGGCAAGACCACGCTGCTGCGCGCCATCGCCGGGCTGGAGATACCGCATGAAGGCTCGATCGCGATCGGAGAGAACGTATTCTACGATTCCGCGCGCGGCATCGAGCTGCCGGCCGAGAAACGCGGGCTCGGGCTGGTGTTCCAGTCCTACGCGCTGTGGCCGCACCGTAGCGTGTTCGACAACGTGGCCTATGGGCTGAAACTGCGCGGCACCAGCGCGGCCGAGATCAAGAGCCGCGTCGACAAGACGCTGGCGCAGATCGGGCTGGGCGCGCTCGCCGAACGTTATCCGCATCAGCTCTCCGGCGGCCAGCAGCAGCGCGTGGCGATTGCCCGCGCGCTGGTGTACGAGCCGCCGGTGATCCTGCTCGACGAGCCGCTGTCCAATCTCGACGCCAAGCTGCGCGAGGAGGCGCGCGCCTGGCTGCGCACGCTGATCGTCACGCTCGGCCTCTCCGCGATCCACGTCACGCACGACCAGGTGGAAGCGATGGCGATCGCCGACAAGGTGGTGCTGCTCGATGCCGGCACCATCGCGCAGGTCGGTCCGCCGACCGATCTCTATAACCAGCCGGCGACATTGTTCGCGGCGGAATTCATGGGCAGCAACAACCGGCTCGACGGCACGCTGTTGGAGGTCAATGGCGCGCAGGCCACCATGCAGGTGTTCGACAGCCGCATCAGTGGCCTGACACGCACCAAAGCCGCGGTCGGCGGCAAGGCGGTCGGCATCACCCGGCTCGAGCACGTGCGCTGCGCGTCGGCGCCCGGCCCCAACCGGCTGAAAATGGAGCTGAAGACGCCGATGTATCTGGGCGAACGCTGGGAGCTGGTGTTCGCGCGCGAGCATCTCACGGTGCGCGCCTATGCATCGGCGCCGCTCGCGCCCGGCGAGCATTACGTCGAATTCCCGCCCGAGACGTTGTGGGTGTTTTAGAAAACGCGTGCTACGAAGATCGCATGACAGATTTCCACGGCGTCTTCCCCTATCTCGTCTCCCCGATCGACGCGTCCGGCCGCATCAAGACCGACGTGCTCGGCAAGCTCTCCGACGACCTGATCGAGGCCGGCGTGCATGGCTTGACGCCGCTCGGCTCGACCGGTGAGTTCGCCTATCTCAACCGCGAGCAACGACAGTCCGTGGTGCAGGCCACCATCGAGGCCGCGCACAAGCGCGTGCCGGTGATCGCCGGGGTGGCGTCCACGTCCACCGCCGACGCGGTCGAGCAAGCGAAGCGTTACCAGAAGCTCGGCGCCGACGGCATCCTCGCGATTCTCGAAGCCTACTTCCCGCTCAAGGACGCGCAGATCGAAGCCTATTTCCGCGCCATCGCAGACAGCGTCGACATTCCGGTCGTGCTCTATACAAATCCGCAATTCCAACGCAGCGACCTGACGCTCGACGTGATCGCGCGGCTCTCGCAGCACCCGCGCATCCGCTACATCAAGGACGCCTCCACTAACACCGGCCGGCTGTTGTCGATCATGAACCGCGCGCCGGCGATGAAAGTATTCTCCGCCTCGGCGCATATTCCGGCGGCGGTGATGCTGATCGGCGGCGTCGGCTGGATGGCGGGACCGGCCAATATCGTCCCGCGCCAGAGCGTGCGGCTTTACGACCTGTGCCGCGCCGGAAAATGGGCCGAGGCGATGACGCTGCAACGGGAAATGTGGCGCATCAACGAGGCCTTCGCGCGCTTTAATCTCGCCGCCTGCATCAAGGCTGGCTTGCAGATCCAGGGCTACGCGGTCGGCGATCCGGTGCCGCCGCAAGCCGCCCTGAGCGCGGACGACCGCAAGGCGGTCGAGGGCATCCTGGCCGACGTGGCCAAGCTCGAAAGCGCCTGATTTTGCTACGTTAATGGTACCATCCAACCGAATCTTAACGCTTCCTTGCTAAATGCACGCGATGGCCTCGCCGTCGCTCGTATCTCCGCCGCCGCCGGAGTTGACGGAACCCGTTCCGTCCGCGCTGTCCGCGCCGCGCCCGGCGCTGGCGGACGTGTTTGCACGCATCAAGGCCTTCCTCGCCGAGCGCAGCGACAGCCGGCTGGCGCAACTGGTCGCCGGCAAAGTCTTCCTGATACGCATCGCCAACGCGATGCTCGCGCTCGGCACGCAGGTGCTGCTGGCGCGCTGGATGGGCAGCTTCGAATTCGGCGTCTACATCTACGTGTGGACCTGGGTGCTGATGATCGGCGCGCTCTCCGATGTGGGACTGTCGTCGGCGGCGCGCCGCTTCATTCCGGAATACACCGAGCTCGGCGCCTTCGACCGCCTGCGCGGATTTCTCGCCGGCTCGCGCTGGCTCGCCTTCGGTGTCGCCACCGGCATCGGCGGGCTCGGCGCGCTTGGCGTGATGCTGCTCGAGCCTTATCTCGACCGCTTCGCCATCGTTCCGCTCTATCTCGCCTGCGGCATCATCCCGGTCTACGGACTCGTGCAGGTGCAGGCCGGCGTCGCGCAATCCTACGACTGGCCCAATCTGGCGCTGATGCCGTTCTTCATCGTCCGCCAGTTCGCCATCATCGCCTTGATGGGCGCGGCCTACCTGTTCGGCGCGCCGACCGACGCGGTGACGGCCATGGTGATCGCCGTCATCACCACCTGGGCGGTGACTATCGGCCAGATGATCGTGCTCGATCGCCGCCTGAAGGCGAAAGTGCCGGCCGGCCCGAAGCATTACGAGCCCAAGACCTGGATCGCCACCTCGATTCCGATCTTCATCGTCGAGGGCTTCTACCTGCTGCTCACTTACGTCGACATCCTGGCGCTCGAGCATTTCCGCTCGCCCGACGAGGTCGCGGTCTACTTTGCCGGCGCGCGCCTGCTGGCGGTCGTCGCCTTCGTCTATTTCGCCATCGCCGGCGCCACCACGCACAAGTTCACCGAGTATCACATCGCCGGCGACAAAGAGCGGCTGGCGCGCTTCTTTGCCGAGACCGTCAAGTGGACGTTCTGGCCCTCGCTGTTGTGCTGCGCGCTCATCCTCACCTTCGGGCGGCCGCTGCTCGGACTGTTCGGCGCGAATTTCGAGAGCGGCTACGTCGTGATGTTCATTCTCGCGGTCGGCATGCTGGCGCGTGCGGCCGTCGGCCCGGCCGAACGCTTGCTCAACATGCTGGGCGAACGCAAACAATGCGCCGCGATCTATGCCGGCGCCTTCGCCATCAACCTCGTGCTCTGCGTGATCTTGATTCCGCGCCTCGGCATCGAGGGCGCAGGCGTTGCCACCTCGACGGCGATCGTGGCCGAGTCGATCATGCTCTATTGGGTGGCCAAGCGGCGGCTCGGCTTCCACGTGTTCATCATGGGCGGCGCGCCTACGCCTTCTCCCTGAGCAGCCGCCGGATCACCTTGCCGGTCGTGGTCATCGGCATGGCGTCGATGAAGGCGACTTCGCGCGGATATTCGTGCGCCGACAATTGCGTCCTGACGAAGCTTTGGATGTCCGCGGCGAGCGCGTCGGACGGCGCCTGGTCCTGTTTCAAGACGATGAACGCCTTGACGATCTCGGTGCGCAACGCATCCGGCTTGCCGACCACGGCGGCGAGCGCCACCGCCGGATGGCGCAGCAGGCAATCCTCGATCTCGCCCGGCCCGATGCGGAAGCTGGCCGAGGTGATGACGTCGTCGTCGCGGCCGATGAAACTGAAATAGCCGTCCTCATCCATCACACCCTCATCGCCGGTGGTCATCCAGTCGCCGATGAACTTGTCGCGCGTGGCCTGCGGGTTGCCCCAATACTCCAGGAACATCACCGGATCGGGACGTTTGACCGCGATCTGCCCCGGTTCTCCCGCTTTGAGCACATTGCCCTGGCGGTCGATCACCGCCACGCGATGG
>JAANCK010803225.1_pt1 | contig 10207 bp, 8 predicted proteins | sample 7277841 | NCBI WGS metagenome assembly JAANCK01 (sample SAMN14222788, study PRJNA588281) | permafrost metagenome | isolation source: Arctic cryosol methane SIP | place: Canada:Nunavut | collected 2015-07 | reverse complement strand
TCTTGGGCGCATGACCGCTCAGTCCGAAGCCATTGAGAAGATCAGGACCGGCTACACGTTCACTACCCCGTCCATCGACCTGGGCGTGCTGATGGTGGACGGGACTCCCGACACCGACGTCCGGGTCCGGTTGTCGCTGTCGATGCTGAACCGGCACGGCCTCGTCGCCGGCGCCACCGGCACCGGCAAGACCCGGACCCTGCAGCTGCTGGCGGAGGCAATCTCCCGCGCCGGTGTGTCGGTGTTCGCCGCGGACATCAAGGGCGACCTCTCCGGGATCGCGATCCCCGGCGCCCCGAGCGAGAAGCTGCTCGCGCGCACGACCAAGATCGGCCAGGACTGGCAGCCGGCCGGCTGCCCCACCGAGTTCTACGCCCTCGGCGGCCAGGGCACCGGCGTGCCGCTGCGCGCCACCGTGTCATCGTTCGGCCCGATCCTGCTGAGCAAGGTGCTGGGCCTCAACGAGACCCAGGAGTCGAGCCTCGGCCTGGTGTTCCACTACGCCGACACCCAGGGCCTCCCGCTGCTCGACCTGGCCGACCTGAAGGAAGTGCTGCTGTACCTGACGAGCGATGAGGGCAAGCTCGAGCTGAAGGAGCTCGGGGGCCTGTCGTCTGCAACCGTCGGCGTCATCCTGCGCACGCTGGTCACCCTGCAGACCCAGGGCGCGGACGAGTTCTTCGGTGAGCCCGAGTTCGACACCCGCGACCTGATCCGCACCGCTGCCGACGGCAAGGGCGTCATCTCCCTGCTGGAGCTGCCGAACCTGCAGGACCGTCCGCAGATCTTCTCGACGTTCCTGATGTGGGTCCTTGCCGACCTGTTCCACGATCTGCCCGAGATCGGCGACGTGGACATCCCCAAGCTGGTGTTCTTCTTCGACGAGGCGCACCTGCTGTTCGACGGGGCTTCGAAGGCATTCCTCGACGCGATCGCCCAGACCGTCCGGCTGATCCGCTCCAAGGGCGTCGGCATCTTCTTCGTCACCCAGTCGCCCACCGATGTGCCCGAGAACGTGCTGGCCCAGCTCGGTTCGCGCGTCCAGCACCAGTTGCGGGCCCACACCCCGAACGATGCCAAGGCTCTCAAGGCCACCGTCCAGACCTACCCGACCAGCCAGTACGACCTGGCCGAGACGCTGCAGTCGCTCGGCATCGGCGAGGCGATCATCACGGTGTTGAATCCTGACGGCGCCCCCACCCCGGTGGCGTGGACGCGGATGATGGCTCCCGCGGGTTCGATGGGTGCGATGCCGCCCGACTGGCTCGCCAACGGTGTCGCGTCGTCCGCGATGCAGGCAAAGTACGGCCAGGACATCAACCGCGACTCCGCCTACGAGATGCTCGCGCGCAAGCTCGAGGCCGGCGCAGCGAGGGCGCAGGCCGAGGCGGACGCTGCTGCGCAGGCCAAGGAGCAGGCGGCTCAGGACAAGGCTGACGCCGCACGGGAGCGGGCATCGGCCCCACGGACCGCTTCGAGGACCTCCCCCCGTCCGGCGCCGAGGTCGGGCGTCGAGAGGGTGCTGGGCTCAGCGACCTTCTGGAACCAGGTCATCCGGGTCGGCGGCCAGGTCGTCCGCACCATGTGGGGCACAGCCCAGCGCTGACCACGCGCTCTGGCGGGGAATGGGGACGGTTCCCTTTTCCCGCCACAACCGGTCGGTCAGGCGAGTTCCTCCAGGGGGACGGAGGGGTCCGCGAGTCTCTCGCGTGACACCACCGCACGCTCCCTGATCAGCGTCTGGACGGCGTCGATGGTGTCCCACACGTTGACGTGCATGCCGGCGAGCACCCTCACGCCGTCACCCTCGGGCACCACCCAGAACGCCATGAACTCGTTGCTGGCGGGATCGCCACGGACGACGAGCTCAGCGCCGGCGTCCCGCGGCACGTAGCCCGCGTACTCGAGCCCGGCGTCGTACTGGTCGGAGAAGAAGAACGGCACCGGGTCGTAGGTGACGTCGACGCCCGCCATCGAGCGACCGGCCGCGAGCCCGGAGTCGTTGGCGTTGGCCCAGTGCTCCACGCGCACGTGGCGTCCCAGCAGGGTGCTCTCCCAGTTCGCCACATCGCCGGCCGCCCAGATGCCGGGGACGCTGGTGCGAAGGGCCGCATCGGCGACCACGCCGTTGTCGATGGCCACCCCGGCGGTCTCTGCCAGCTCCGTGCTGGGCCGAATGCCGACGCCGACCACGACGGTCTGGGCAGCAATGGTCTCGCCTGCATCGGTGGTCACCCCGGTGACGTGGTCAGTGCCGGTGAATCCACTGACCCCGGTGCCGAGATGGAGCTCGACCCCGTGTGCACGATGGAAATCGGCGAACCAGGTGCCGATCCGCTCCCCCATCACCGCGAGCAGCGGCGCCGTCGACGGCTCGATGATTGTCACCGTGCATCCGTGGTGCCGAGCGGCAGCTGCCACCTCGAGGCCGATCCAGCCGGCGCCGACCACGACAACGTCACCACCGCTGCGCAGTCTCTCCAGCAGCGCGAGCGAGTCGTCCATCGTTCGCAGGTAGGTGACGCCGGGGAGGTCGCCGCCGGGCACGTCGAGTCGCCGGACGACAGAGCCGGTCGCCAGCAGCAGCCGGTCCCACGGAAGTTCCGAACCGTCGGCAAGGGTCACCGTGTGCTGGTCGACCGAGATCGCTGTGGCCGCCAGCCCCAGGCGCAGGGTCACCCACTCCGCGCGGTACCAGGCCTCGGGGTGTGTGAAGGCCACGTCGGCCTCGGCCTTGCCCTGCAGGACATCCTTCGACAGCGGTGGACGCTCGTAGGGCACATGGGCCTCCGCACTGACCACGGTGATGGCGCCCTCGCGGTCATGCTCGCGAATACCCTCCACAGCGCGGGCAGCGGCCAGGCCGCCGCCGATGATCACGTACTGCACAACGTCGTCGTCGCTCATGCCCCTACTCTGCCCCGCCGCTCAAGAGGGATGGCGGAGAAAGGAACCGTCCCCGTTCTCCGCCGGCCGTTCGTGGCGCGCAAGGGGGACGGTTCTCTTTATCCGCCGTCTTCGAGATAGTCAGCTGATCTTGATGCCCCAGATGCGGCGGGCGTAGGACGCGACGACGATCATGTTGCCGTACACCGCAGGCGAGGCCTCGGTGTTCTTGCCGAGGCTCAGGGTGGACAGGTCGGCGCCGGTGTTGGGGTCGAACAGGTGCATGGTTCCGCCAGAGTCGGTGACGATGCCGTAGGCCTTGCCGGTGGTGGACGTGATCTGCACCGGCGAACTCCACGAGTAACGCTTCATGGTTCGGGTCCAGATCGGCTTGCCCGTCACCTTGTCCAGGGCGACCATCGTGCCGGTGCTCTGCGACGTCGTCTTGGCGACGTTGAAGATGATCATGTCCGAGATCTCGCCCGTGCCCAGCAGCGGAGTGGCCAGCAGGCCGCCGTTCACGCCGTTGTCGTAGAGAGCCGGAACGTCGTACTGCCAGACCTGCTCACCGGTGAGGGCATTGATCTTTCGCAGGTTGGTGATCATGTTCGTGCCCGCGGCGCCGCGCTTGTCGATCTCGTTGCCGGTGTAGATGAACACACCGTCCGGGGTCTGGTCCAGAGTGATCGTCGCGTCGGTGTCGTCGCCCACGTTGCGCGCCCAGATGATCGCCATCGTGTTGGCGTCCCAGCAGATCACGTTGCCGTCGTTGTCCGCGGCGTACATCAGGTTGCGGTAGGCCGCCGCCGAGGACTCGATGCCGAACTTCTCGCTCGTCGGTGTGCGGTACTCCATCCTCGTCAGCTGCGGATCGACCGAAACAGTCTTCGCCGCCGGGTCGAACTTGGCGTTGAGCTTCGCCTTGTAGACCAGTCCGTTCTCCGCCGGCTCGATCAGCGTGTCGGACGCGGCGTTCACCAGCGCGGACGAATCGAACGCCCCCCAGTCCTTGCGTGGAGCCGCCGGATCGGAACCCGACCAGCCGGCCACCTGCTTGTTCTGGATCAGGTCGAAGATGCGGTACTGCCATGGGCAGTTCACGCCGTCCATGTCGTTGAGGCCCTGCCCGGTGTACAGCAGCGGGTAGCCGCGCGGGTCGATCGAGCCGGTGCCCTTGTAGCCGCAGCCGGTGGCGATCGGCGCCCTGGTCTGCTTGCCGGTGGCCAGGTCGAGGCGGTAGATCACCCCGGTGAAGGTGGGGTAGATCACCTCCGTGAAGTTGGGATCGTTCGTGAACTCGTCCGCGTAGCCCATCGCCTTGCGGGTGGCTTCGGGCCAGTGGACGAGCAGCGGCTGCCCCGTCCAGCCGGCGCCGGGCCAGTAGGACCCGTCACCGCGCACCTCGCCGGTGTCCTGGGTCCAGGCCACCTGCAACTTTGCGTCCTTGACCTCTGCCGTGCCGTAGGCGGGCGCGCTGCGGGCGTTGTTGCCACGGAACACCAGGACGCCCGGAACCTGGGTGTAGGTCTGCGGGTCGCCGAAGGCGACGGTGTCGCCCGGCTTGTAGTCCTTCACCGGCTGCCCGTTCGCATCGATGACGCGCCAGGTGAAGTCGCCGGGCGCGTCGGTCATGGCGTTGGTCGTCCAGCCGTCGGCGTTCGGTGTGGCCGACCGGTAGGCCGGGACGCTGGCCAGTGGCAGCGCGAGCCGCGCCGGGTCGGTCTCCGGGTTGAACGTGGGGGTCGTGACCGCCGTGGGCTGGTTGGGACGCGTGCCCGCCGTCACCGGTCCGTCAGGGATCGCGCAGGCGGCGAGCCCGAGGACAAGGGATCCGCCCAGCAGGAGTGCCGTCCCGCGACGCCGGGTCAGTCGCCGGCCGGGCGCGCGGTTCTGGTGTGTGCTCATCGCCAGCGAGTCTAGGCGTCGCCGCTGTGACCTCAGGGCACGGCTGGCCGCCACGGGCTCAGGACGGTGGGGCCGCGGCCGGTGAGCCGGGGCCACCGGTGAGCAGCTGGAGTTCCTCTTCGACGTAGGGGTCGGCCTCTCCGGTTGCCAGCAACTCCGCCTTGAGCTCGCGCTGGATCGCCAGCGCCTCCCCCTTCCGGCCGAGGTTGCGCAGTACCCAGGCCACCATCCAGCGGGCGATCCGCACATCGCCGGCCTTCCCCGTCACCCGACGTGCAGCGAGTGCCCGCTCGAACACGGCCAGCGCCGGCTCCCACTCCCCGGCGTCGGCGTGGGTCATGCCCAGGTTGTTCAACAGGGACGCCTCCCAGCGACGGGCGGCGGCATCGCTCGAGGTCCGGGCGACCTCGAGGGCTTCGCCCAGCAGTGCCTCCTGCTTGTCGGCAGGGACGACCAGCGCGACCATGTGCAGGGCGTCGACGAAGAGGGCGTCCTCGCCGGCACGGCGGGCCTGCGCAACGGCAGCCTCGAAGCAGGGGCGCGCATCCTCTGGCCTGCCTGCTGAGCGGAACAGCCGTCCGCGCTCGAGGGCCATCCGGGTGCTCACCCCGGAGTCGACGCCGGGGGCTTCGTCTGACTCAGCCACCCTGGGGGGCCCGGCCAGCACCTGGTCGAGGGTGTCGTGGGCCTCCGCGAAGCGGTCCTGCAGACCGAGAGCACGGGCAACCTGCGTCAGCAGCACCAGGCGGTCTGCTCCCGTCGCATCCGCGGCCGCCTCACGGAACCGCTGTTCGGAGCCTGCCGGGTCGTCGAAATCCCACAGGGGCGTCGGATCGATCATGCGGCCAATCCTCACCCAGACGGCCTCGCTTGCCCAGGCATTCCAACCTGCGGTTGGCCGCCCCGCTAGCCTGCTGGGCATGCGGACTGCGGGACGGCTGGTGCGTGCACTGCTGTTCGTCATCGGTGCCGCGCTCACAGCCAACGCAGCCTGGCTGGCAGTGACGGCCAACCTCACTGTCGGCACAGCGATGGTTGCCCTTCTCGGGCTCGGCTTCCTCGCCTACGGCATCTGGTTCGACCGTCTTCGTGGGCTGAGGGCCCTCACCACCGTCGCCGTCGTGCCGGTGCTGGGCGTGCTCGTGCTTTCCAGCTTCCTGACCAGCTACGGGACTGCGGACAACGTCACCTACAACGAGAACGCGGTCATCGTGCTCGGCGCAGCCGTCCACGGGCGGGAGCTGTCGAACACCCTCGCTGGCCGGCTCGCTGTAGCGGTGGCCTATCACCATCGCAGCCCCTCTGCCCTCATCGTTGTCTCCGGGGGCCAGGGTCTCCAGGAGGACATCCCCGAAGCCGTCGCCATGAGGCAGTACCTGCTCGACCACGGCGTCCCCGACGACCACATCATCGTCGAGGACCGCTCGACCTCGACGGAGGAGAACTTCCTGAACTCGCGTGAGCTCCTCGACCAGCGCCTCACGCCGGGGTATCGCGTCGCGTTCGTCACCGACGAGTTCCACGTGTACCGGGCCGGCCGCATCGCCGCATCCGCAGGGCTCAGTGCTACGCACGTCTCCAGCCGCACCCCGTGGTACTTCTGGCCGGCGAACTACCTGCGAGAGAGCGTCGCCGTCGTGCTCAACTGGCTGGGTCATTGAGGCTGGCTAGGCTGGTCTGCATGCTGCCGACGTTGCACAGCGAGCGCCTCGCCCTGCGTCCCTGGACGCCGGCGGACGCCGAAGCGGTCTTCGACATGTACTCGCGCTGGGATGTGATGCGCTTCCTCGGCACTAACCCGACGGTGATGACCGAACCCGCGCAGGCCGAGGAGAAGATCGCGACCTGGAGCGCCTTCGCAGGACCGTTGCACGGCGTGTGGGCCATTGTCCCGACCGGGGAGGATCGGCCGGTCGGCACAGCCCTGCTCAAGCTCCTGCCCCTCAGCGGCAGCAAGGCCCCTTCCGCGGACACCGAGGTGGGCTGGCACCTCCATCCCGACGCCTGGGGACACGGCTATGCCACCGAGGCCGGCGGACGCCTGCTGTCCCACGCGTGGTCGCACGACCTCACGCAGGTCTTCGCCGTCACGTATCCGGAGAACACGCCGTCACAGGCGGTGTGCCTGCGCCTGGGCATGGCGGCCGTTGGCATGACCGACAGCTACTACGACATCACCTGCGCGCTGTTCCGGGCCGAACGGCCGAGCTGAGCCGGCTTCGTCCCTTCGGCAGGCTCAGGACAGGCCAAGCCCAGCCGGCAGCGGCTACTGGCCGGTGCGCCCGTCGATGCATTCCCGCAGCAGGTCGGCGTGGCCGACGTGACGGGCGTACTCCTCCACGAGATGGACGACGATGTCGCGGACCTCCGTCGGCTCGCCGTGCACGTCCACGAGGCTGTCCAGGTCGAGGGTCGCGTAGACCTTCCGGGAATGTGCGGTCTCGCGCCGCCACGACTCCCACGCCTCGGCAACCACCGCGTCTTCGGCGACGGCCTCGTTGAAGTCGAGGTCCGGATCCTCCTCCGTCCGGTACAGCCTCGGCAGGTCGATGTGCCCCTCGAGCACCCGGCGGGTCCAGCTGTGCTCCACCCGCGCCAGGTGGCGTACGAGGCCGAGCAGCGACAGCGTGGACGGCGGTACCGAGCGGCTGGCCAGCTGGACGGCGCTGAGGTCGCAGCACTTCAACTCGAAGGTCAGCCGGTAGTGGTCGAGGTAGGTTGCAAGGACCGCCTTCTCGCCGCGCCCGTAGTCGATGGCCGTCCGGGGATCGCTGGCAGGGTCGGTCCACAGGCCGGAGGAGTTCATGGCACGACCCAACCAGTAGCGGTGCGCGCCGGGCAAGCCTCCGACCGGGCGGCGATCCTTTTGGGCCGGGCAGCCGGCAGGGGCGTTGATCGATAGCTTTGCCCCGTGGATCCCACGAACATCGCGCTGCACGCGCTCGGCGTCGACCTGGTCGGCGTCGGCGTCCGCCTGATCGCGCTGCTGGTGATCCCGGTCAACCGGCGCCCGTCCTCGGCGATGGCCTGGCTGCTGGCGATCTTCCTCATCCCCTACGTGGGGATCATCGCCTTCCTGATGATCGGCAACCCCAAACTGCCGAAGCGCCGCCGTGAGCAGCAGCGCGAGATCAACGGCATGCTCGAGGTGCTCACCCGGGACACGCCGGAGCTCGAGCAGGAAACCGGCCAGGAATGGGTCGGCTCGATCGCCCGGCTCAACCGCAACCTCGGCTCGCTGCCGCTGATCGGCGGGAACGCCGCCACCCTCATCGAGGACTACGAGGACTCCCTGCAGCAGATGGCCACTGCGGTGGACGCCGCAGAGCAGTACGTCCTGTGCGAGTTCTACATCCTCAGCGTCGACGCCACCACAAGGCCGTTCTTCGACTCGCTGGAACGCGCGGTGAAGCGTGGGCTGTCGGTGCATGTGCTGTTCGACCACATCGGGTCGAGGCGGGTGGCCGGCTACCGGGCGACGACCCGCCACCTGACGGCGATCGGCGTCGAGTGGCGCCCGATGCTCCCCGTGATGCCGCTGAAGGGCAAGTACCAGCGTCCCGACCTCCGCAACCACCGCAAGATCCTTGTGCTCGACGGCCAGGTCGGCTTCATGGGCTCGCTCAACCTCATCGACCGCAGCTACAACAAGAAGTCCAATATCCGCCGCGGACTGAAGTGGCAGGAACTGGTCACCCGAGTCGAGGGCCCCGTGGTGCAGGCGATGAACGCCGTCTTCCTCTCCGACTGGTTCTCCGAAACCGGTGTGATCCTCACCTCCCAGGCGCAGCTGCTCGCCGCCCCGGGCAGCTCGGTGGCCAGGCTCCCGGTCCTCCGCCCCGGGGACCTCGACTGCCAGGTGGTGCCGAGCGGTCCGGGATTCGACAACGACAACAACCTGAAGCTGTTCAACTCGCTGCTCTACCAGGCACGGCGACGGGTGAGCATCACCAGCCCGTACTTCGTGCCGGACGAGTCGTTGATCAGCGCGATCACGACCGCCGCAGAGCGCGGGGTTGCTGTGGAACTGTTCGTCGGTGAGGTGGCCGACCAGCCGATGGTGTACCACGCCCAGCGCTCCTACTACGAGGTGCTGCTGCGCGCGGGCGTGCGCATCTACCTCTACCCGGCGCCGTACATCCTGCACGCCAAGCACATGACCATCGACGATGAACTGGCGATCATCGGCTCCAGCAACATGGACATGCGCTCGTTCGGGTTGAACCTCGAAGTCACCCTGATGGCCAGCGGACGCAGCTACGTCGACGCCATGCGGGGCGTGGAGGACCACTACCGCTCGGTGAGCCGCGAACTGACGCTCGACGAGCACCTGCACCAGGGCATCGTCATACGCCTGTTCGACAACCTTGCCCGGCTGACCTCGGCCCTGCAGTAGGTGGAGAGGGCTTCACGCCTCCGGGATCGCCGCGGCCTCGGCGCGGTCCATCGCGGGGCTCAGCCCTCGCGCTGCTTCAGGCGCTCGCGCTCGGCGATGACGTCGCGGTAGGTGTTGCGCTCGTGCATCAGCCAGCCGGGCGGGTCGGCCAGCAGGGCGCCGATCTGCTCAGCGTCCAGCGCGTCCTCGATACCGCCGCGGACGAGACCGGAGCGGGAGACGCCGAGCTTCTGGGCGACGACGTCCCTGGGGAAGGGTCCGTTGCGTCGCAGTTCGACGAGCCATTCCGGGGGATCGGAGCGCAGCGCGTCCAGTTCCTCCCGGGTGATCGGCGAGTTCTGGAATTCCGCCGGTGCAGCCGGGAGGTAGATCCCGAGCTTGCTCGCAGCGGTGGCTGGCTTCATGGTCTGGCTCACGTCGGGCAGGATATCTCGTGTGACCTCCTCCGAACCCGCTGCGCACGACCGGACAGCCGGCCTCCCCGGATTGCGCATCGGCTTCGTGCCCGGCGTGACCCTCACCAAATGGCGACGGATCTGGGCAGACCGGATGCACCGGGTGCCGCTGGACGTGGTCGAGGTCGCCCAGGCAGGGCAACGCGCGGCGCTCGTCTCCGGAGACGTGGACATATGCTTCGTCCGCCTGCCCATCGACACCGACGGCCTGCATACCATCCCCCTCTACGAGGAGGTACCGGTGGTCGTCGCCCCCAAGGACCACCCGCTGTCCGCCTTCGAGGACGTCAGCCTTGCCGACCTGACCGGCGAGACCTTCGTCGCCGACGATGACGAGGCCAGCGGGATCGACCGGGTGGCGTGGGGGGCAGGACTCATGATCGTGCCGCTCTCGGTCGCCCGGACTCACAGCCGACGCGACCTCATCCACCGGCCGGTCACCGACGCGGACCCGACGGAGATCGCGCTGGCCTGGCTGGTCGACAACCCCAACGAGCACATCGAGGAGTTCATCGGCATCGTCCGGGGCCGGACGGCGAACAGCTCGCGGACCGCAGTCTCACGA
>JAANCK010577003.1_pt1 | contig 10208 bp, 7 predicted proteins | sample 7277841 | NCBI WGS metagenome assembly JAANCK01 (sample SAMN14222788, study PRJNA588281) | permafrost metagenome | isolation source: Arctic cryosol methane SIP | place: Canada:Nunavut | collected 2015-07 | reverse complement strand
TCGCCGGCCTGGCAGGCCGCGCATTGGCCGCAGCCGATCCAGGGATAGATCGCGACCTTGGTTCCCGGCGTCACCTTGGCATCCGGCCCCGCGCTCTCGACCTCTCCGGCAATCTCGTGGCCGAGGGTGAAGGGCAGCGTGCGACCGCCGCGCACGTCGAGCTGCTTGCCGTCGCCGAGCAGGAAATAGCCGTCCTGCATATGCAGGTCGGAATGGCAGACGCCGCAGCGCGCGATGCGCACCAGCACCTCGCTGCCTTGCGGCTGCGGCGTTTCGACCACCGTCTCGCACAGCGGCGCGCCGTAGGCAGTCAAGGATTGGCGGTGCATCAGCATGGCGGCGAAGATTACACGCGCTCCTTCGTCTGCCCAGCGAAAATATTGGCCAGCCGCACAAAGCCCTCGACCGCGATTTCCTCCGCCCGCGCGGTCGGCTCGATCCCGGCTTGCGCCAGCAGCGCGGCGGTATCGACGCCGAGCGATTTAAGGCTTTGGCGGAGCATCTTGCGGCGCTGGCCGAAGGCGGCCTCGGTCACCCGCTGCAGCGCCACCGCGTCGCAGGCGAGCGGCGCGGCGCGCGGCACAAGGCGAACGACCGACGAGGGCACTTTCGGCGGCGGCACGAAAGCGTTGGCGCCCACGTCGAACATGATTTTCGCCTCGCAGCGCCAGCCCGCCAGCACCGCCAACCGGCCGTAGGCCTTGTCGCCGACCTTGGCGACGATGCGCTCGGCCACCTCGCGCTGGAACATCAGCACCAGCCGGTCGTACCAGGGCGGCCACGGCTCGACGGTGAGCCAGCCGATCAGCAGCGCGGTCGCGATATTGTAGGGCAGGTTGGCGACCACAATGGCGCGCCCGTCCCCGATATGCCGGCGCGCGTCGAATTCCAGCGCATCGCCGGCGATTATCTCCAGCCGGCCCGGATAGCGCGCGGCGATCTCTTCGAGCGCGGCAATGGCGCGGGCGTCGCGCTCGATGGCGATGACACGGGCGGCCCCAAGACCTCCGGGAGCTTGCGCCAGCAGCGCACGCGTAAGGCCGCCGGGCCCGGGCCCGACCTCGATGACGGTGGCGCCGTCGAGCGGTTCGGCCGCGCGCGCGATGCGGGCGGTGAGGTTGAGATCAAGCAGAAAATTCTGACCGAGCGATTTCTTTGCCGACAGCGCGTAACGCCAGATGACGTCGCGCAGCGGCGGCAGGTCGTCGATCTGGGCCATTATCTAACTGGAGCAAATGCCGGTACAGCCGCCGCCAGCCGCGCGGCGAGCGTGAGCGCCGCCACCAGGCTGGCCGGGTCGCCACGGCCGCTGCCGGCGATATCGAAGGCGGTGCCGTGGTCGGGCGAGGTGCGCACGAACGGCAGGCCGAGCGTCACATTCACCGCGTGATCGAACGCCAGCGTCTTGATCGGGATCAGCGCCTGGTCGTGATACATGCACAGCGCCACGTCGTAGCTCGCGCGTGCGGCCTCGTGGAACATGCTGTCGGCCGGCAGCGGGCCGACGGCGTCGATGCCCTCGGCCTTGAGCCGCGCGATGGCCGGCGCCACGATGCCGCGATCTTCCGCGCCGAGCGTGCCGTCCTCGCCGGCATGCGGATTGAGCCCGGCGATCGCCAGGCGCGGACGCGCGACGCCGAAGCGCGCCGTCAGGTCGCGCGCGACAATGCGCCCGGTCTCCACGATCAGGTCGGCGGTGAGCGCGGCGAACACGTCGCGCAGCGGCAGATGGATGGTCACCGGCACAACGCTGAGTTCCGGCGACCACAGCATCATCACCGGCCGGAGCGGTTTGCCGGTGCTCTCCTGCGCCAGCCGCGCCAGAAATTCGGTATGGCCCGGTTCGGCGAAACCGGAAGCATACAGCACGTTCTTGGCGATCGGATTGGTGACGATCGCGGCGGCGCGGCCCGCCATGGTATCGGCGACGGCGCGGCGGATCGAGGCGATCGCGGCCGGCGCGCTGGTCGCGTCGGGTTTGCCCGGGGTGGCGGTCACCGCCAGGTCAAGCGGCGCCACCGGCAGCGCGCGCTCGAAGGCGGCGCAAACATCGCCGCTTGTGTCGGCGGGCGTGACCGCGCGAAGTGGAATATCGAGGCCGAGCATGCGTGCGCGGCGGGTGAGGAAATCCGGATCGCCGATCAGATAGAAGGCCGGCAGATCGAGCGCGACCCGGCGCTGCCAGATGCGAAGCGTCAAATCGGGGCCGATGCCCGCCGGCTCGCCGAGTGTCACCGCGAGAGGAAGGCGGAGCGCTACGCTCATTTGTATTCGATCATGGCCTGCTTGCGGATTTCGTCGAGATACTTCTTGGCTTCGCTTTCAAAGCGTTTGGTGAAAAGCTGTTCGCGCAATTCGCGCTTGGCCGGGGTATCCTCGGCGCTCTCTTTCTTGGCGCAGAGCGCGAACATCTGCAGGCCCTGTTCGGTCCGCTCAGGCGCGGTCAGGCGGCCGATCTCCATGTTGCCGAGCAACTCACGCAATTGCGGGGCCAGATCGGAGGAATTGCGGTTGACCGGCTCGCGCACCGCCACGTCGCGCAACGCGCGCGCCAATGGCAGGCCCTCGTTGCAGGTGAGAAAGCGGGCGCGCAGGTTTTCCGCCTCGCGGCGCTTGGTTTCGATGAGGCCTTCGCTCTGCCCCTGTGCGATGACGAAAGTGATCGGGTACAGCGTATAGATATAGCCGACCATGGCTTTCTCGTCTTCTTTGCGGTCGCGCATCATCTTGGCGATGTCGGAATCGCCGACCTGCAGCGAGGATCCGAACTTGCCGCGCACCAGCTGGTTCCAGGTCAGCTCCGCGCGCAGGCGCGCCTTGATGGTGCTCGGCATGATCCCGGCGCGCTCGATCGCTTGGGAAAACTGTTGCACCGTGATGCGCTGGCGCTTGGCCATATTCTCGAAGGCCTTGTCGACCTCCGCGTCGCCCACCTCCAGGCTATAGACCTTGGCCCTGGCGATCTTGAGCCGGTCGTCGATCAGCTCGTTGATGACCTCCTGGCGGCTCGGCTTGACTTGGCTCGATGTGGCAAGCAGCTTGGTGCGCTGCTGGATGTCGAGCTCGGTAATCGGCGAACCGTTGGCAACGACCACCACCTGCGCATGGCCGAGCGTCGGCAGCGCCAGCGTCAGCGCGACAGCGGCGCCCGCCAGCCAGCGACCAAAGTTTCGAATTGTCATACTCGGCATCGGCATCGCGATATCCACGGTCTCAATCGTGCCGGCGGTTGCAGGCGTTAGCGTGGCTTTGCATCAAAGGCCACCCACTCCACCGACGGACTGGCTCACCGAAGTACCGCCGAGCGTGCGCAGAATCAACTGCAGCATGACGGTGTGGTTGAGGGTCGGCGTGTTGGTTCCATAGGTGTAATTCGTGATGTAATTCACGGACATGAGGAGGCAATCGTCTATATAGCCGATACCGATACGGGTTTGGTCGAACTTGCTGGCATTGATGTCATAGCGGGCGGCGCCGAGCAGCGCCCAATTGGCATCGAGTTTGACCATTGCGGAGCCAAGCAGGCCCTGGCGGCGGTCGAGGAAGCCGAGCTCGGGTTGCGCGGCATAGTCGCCATAGAGCAACGCGACGTTCCAGCGGTCGAACTTGGCGCGGGCCTCGAGCTCGTTCCGCCGCACGGTGAATTGGTCTTTGTCGAAGCGGAAGCGCGAGGTGAAGGTATAGGTGCTGTTGGGCTGATAGGAGAAGCGCGCCACATAGTCGGAGTTGCGCGTGTCGATGCCGCTGTCGAGGCCGGTATTGGTGGTGCCGCCCTGCGCGAAGGAATTCTGCCCGAACAGGCTGTAGGATTGGCCGAACAATGCGTTGACGAAGCCGCCTTGGTTGAACTGGGCGGTGTATTGCAAGCCGTAATTGGCGCGGCCGCCGCCCTCGACCCGATCCCAGCCGGAGAACTTGTCGACGCGGAACAGGTTGCTGTCGTCGAACACGAAACTTTGCGCGTTTTCGTTCGGCCATTTGCCGACCTGCGGCTCGTTCGGCCGCGCGATCACCTGCGCTATCGGCTCCACCGTCTGCGTGCCCCAGGACTGTACGTTGATGAACGGATAGCGATACTCCAGCCCGACGGTCGGCATGGCGCGCACCAGGTCGCTGTTGCCGGTATCGATGAAATTCGCCACGCCAGGGTCGGACTTCACCTGCAGCGAGGCGGCATCGGCGCGCACCGACGCGAACGGCGTGAACACCTGACCGAAGCTGTCGGTGAAGCTGCGCCGCCACTGGGTTTCCGCCGTGAAGCGGCTGTAGGTGCCGGGGAAGCCGCGCAATAGACAATTCGCCGGAGTCTTCAGCGCGGTGTCGGCGGTCGGCGCGCAAGCGCCGGTGTTGAATGCCGTCTGGCTGATCGGATCGAAATTGGCCTGATTGCGCGTCAAGCTGGTGAAATTGATGTTGTATGAGAGCTCGCCGCCGACGATCGGGTGGTCGAAGGTGTAATTGTAGTCGATCACCGGATGGATGACGGGGAGCTGGCTCTGCACGTCCGCCGTCGAGAAGCCCAGATAATAGATGCTGCGGGCGTCGAAATAGCTGCGGTTGCCCTTGCCGGAGATGTAGAGCTGGTTGATGCCCGAACTGGCGGTGGTGGCGAACGGATCGGTGATGTAATAGCTCGACAGACGCGGGTTGTAGTCTTGCAGAAAGGTACGGTCGGACAACAACATCCCGTCCCAGCCCCAGATCCATTTGTCGCTGAGAGCGAACTGGCCTGAGGTTTCCACGCTGCCGCGGATGTCGCGATCGCCCGGTCCGCCCGAGAAGTATTTCCTGTCGAGCTGATAAATGCCGGCGCCGCGGATCGAATAGGCGCCGTTGATCAGGCGCTGGCGGAATTCGCCTTCCAGCAACGGGCCCTGTTTGGTCGTCACCATCGGCGCGAACGTGGCGTCGTAGTCGGGAGCCAGCGCCCAGTAATAGGGAACCTGGACCGCGGTGCCGTAAACCGAACTGTGCCCGATGAACGGCGGCAGCATGCCGGTCTTGCGCTTGACGGTCGGATCGGGTGTCGAGAAGTAGGGCAACCAGGCCAACGGCTTGCCGTAGAATTCGAGGCGCGCGTCCTCGAAATAGATCATCTTCTCGCCCTGGTCGTGGATGATGCGCGCGGCCTTCACCTGCCAGAACGGCGGCTTCTTCGGATCGTCCTTGCAGGGCAGGCAGGCGGTGTACACGCCGTTATGGAAGACGGTGTAATTGCCGTTCGATCGCTCGGCGCGGGCAGCCGCCATGCGAGTCTGGTCGGGGGAATCCAGCCGCAGCGAATCGACGAATCCGTCGCGATAATCGTCCGACAGATCCATGATCTCGCCGTAGGTGACCTTGCCGTCCTCCTCGCTCAGCCGGACATTGCCTTCGGCGTGCAGGCGCTTGGTCTTCTGGTCGTAGACGACCTTGTCGGCTTCAATGGTGGAGCCGCCATAATAAATCTGCACGTTGCCGACGGCGGCGACGCGATGATTGGCATAGTCGTAATCGATCTCGCGCGCCTGCACGAGCATCTGTTTCTGCGCGGCTTTTTCGCGATCGATGCTGATCTGCGAGCGTTTGGGCGGCGGACGCTGCGGGAAGGCGAGCACCTGCGCCTCGGCCGGCTCAGGCGCAAGCAAGCCGCCGCTGGCCATGATGGCGAGGACGGCAGCAAGACCTGCGACGCCGCGGCAAAGCCGCCGGAGCGCTGGTGGACGAGAGCGACCAGGCCCCGCCATCACCCATCCTCCTGGAACAACAACGCGATATACCCCGTCAGACCGCCGACGAGCACAGGCAGCCATGCCGCTGCCACCGGGTGCATCAGCTCGGCTTTGCTCAGATCGTCAGTCACTTTCGATAAAACATAAAGCAGAAAGCCGGCAGCCACGCCACTTAAAACCATCTTTTGCACACCGCCGAAGCGGAAGAACCGTAAACTGACCGCGGCGGCAAGGAAAACCATGGCGGCCAGGAAAAATGGACGGGCTAGAAGCTTCTGGAACTGCAATCTATAGCCTGCCGCCCCGAGACCTGCGTGTTCCGCAATGTTGATATACTGTGGAAGTTCCCAAAACGGGACAGTTTCCGGTGTTGCAAAACTTTCACGCACCTGTTCCGTGGTCAGGTTAGTCTTGAGCAAATAGCTGGCGCGGTCGGCCGGCAGGACGCCCAGCTCGTAGATGCGGGCATCGAACAGCCGCCAAACGCCCGGCTCCAGCACCGCCTGGCGCGCCTCGATGCGCTGCTTGAAGTGGCCTTCGGGATTGAAGGTGAACACCGTCACGCCGACCAGACCGACGCCCTGGTTGGTGCTCGATTTGGCATTGATGATGGCCTGGCCTTCGTCGGTGCGCTGGTTCACCCACAGGGTGCCGCCGCCTCTGCGCAACGCCGACGGGGAGCGTCCGAACAGTTCGGCTTCGTAGTGCTTGGAACGCTCCTGCAGCGTGGCGGAGATCGGGTTGTAGAGCGTGGTGGCGATGACCCCGAGCACGAAGGCCACCACCACCGCCGGGGCAATGAACTGCCAAGCCGATATGCCGGCGGCGCGCGCCACCACCAGTTCGAGCCGCCGCGACAGGTTCAGATAGGACGACATCGCGGCGATCAGCACGCAGAAGGCCAGGAACTGCTCGGTTATTTGCGGCACGCGGTAGAACGAGATCTTGGCCACCAGAGACGCCGTGACATTCGGAACGTCGCTGGTGCGGCGCATCAACTCGACATAGTCGAGCAGCGCCACCAGCGCGAAAATGCCGACGAACACCAGCAGCGCCGCGCTCAGAAAGCGCAGGCCGAAATATCGCGCGAGTGTTCCTCCCAGGAGCGGCATGGCGTTACTTCATGAGGGGGCGAACTGCCGGTTGAAGCGATCGATAACGGCGGCCATCCAGTTGGCGAGGAAGGCCGGCGGCTCCACGATAAGGCCGCGATGGATCACGAACATTCCGCCGGCGAAGGCGATGACGAGCGCCACGTACTGCAGTGACAGCATCCACGGCGTATTGGCGCCGAACACGGTGGAGACGAATCCGATCAGACGCAGCAGTCCCACTCCGCTGATGGCGCCGATCATCGACATCGTGCGGCTTTGCCGCGTGGTGCGCGGCGCGCCGAGATAGGTGAAGGCGATCACCACGAAGGCAAACGGATAGAGCGGGGCCACCAGCCGGTCGTGCAGTTCGGCGCGAAACTGGCCCGGTTGCTCGATGTAGAACGGGTCCTTCGGATCGGGGAACATGAGCTGCCAGAGATAGCGTTCGCGGATCGAATATTTGACCGCCTGCTGGCCGCCGGAGAATTGCGACAGGTCGAAGGCGTAGCGGTCGAACGCCACCATCGCCGGATCGTGCTCCTTGAGCTCGAGGCGCTGTATGATGCCTTTCTGCAGCACCAGGTAGGTGCCGTTGTCGTTGTCCAGAAGCTCGCCGGTCTCGGCGAGCACGGTGATGCGCTCGTTCGGATTGCGGCGGTCGTCGAGGAAGATGCCGGCGAGTTCGCCGTTGTTGCGCCGCTCGCGGATGTGGATCATGACGTTGTGTTCGATCGAGGTGAAGCGCCCGGGCTGCACGATCGTGCTCACCACATTGGCGTGCACCTCGGTCAGCCAGTCGCGCAGCATGCGCAGACCCTTGGGCGCGAAATAGGCGCTGATCGCGGTGACGATCAGCGCCACCACGAGCGCCACCGACATGAAGGCGCGGAACAGAAACCACGGCGACATGCCGGCGGAGTTCATCACGATGATTTCGCTGTCGCTCGACAGTTTGTTGAGCACGTGCGCCACCGCGATCAGCAGCGCGATCGGCGCGATCACCAGGATCAGCAGCGGTATGATCAGGCCGGTGATGCCGACGAACACCAGGATGGTCTGCCCCTGACTGGTCATCAGGTCGAAATCGCGCAACGCCTGCGTGACCCAGATCAGCGCGGTCAGGCTGACCAGCACGACCGTGAACGCACTAAACGTCGTGCGAAAAATATATCGGCTGATCGACCCCATCCGCGACGACGTCCCCCAGTTCCGGCCAGCATCGATCCATGTCCGGCTCCCCGCCGGCGCATGGACAACAGAACGTAAACCCAACCCCCCGTCAGATTTACCTTGATCGGTCTACAAAGTGGCCATGCGAAGGCAAAGCCGTTGAACATGCACAACAAAAGGTAAATGCCGGGGAGGGCGGACGGTCACATTCCGTGCCCCAAACGACCGAACTTAGTATTATAATACCGTAATTTCTAAGGTCGGTTCTGAATTGGCGTCCGATCCCCATGAAAAGCCTAAAAACGTGGCGATTTGGCCTCTGCGGTGGACAAACGAGCCTTTTGGCACACTCCACGCCTCTTCAGGTCGGCCAGCTTGGCCCGGGGCCCTTGACCTGGATCAGACGGCGGCCTGTCGGTCGAAGCCGCCCATCAGCCGATCGATCACGAGGGGCAGCGAAAAGAAAAAGAAGCATAAGTCATGGTGCGCGCCGTGACCACGCCGAGCAGCGCTTCGCCGGCGGTGCATGACAACGCGCCCTTGAATAAGACGTTGCGGGCCGCCGCATCGGTCAGATTGAACATGCGGGCAAAGTCCGCGCGCGCGCCCGCGGTCTCAGTCTGCAAGATGGTCTTGTTGCCGGCCAGGACCAGGATCAGCAGCGGACTGGCGTCACCCGGCATGTCGGCGGCCCAGCCTGCGATTTGGACTTGACCGTTCGGCAGGCGGGTCAACCTCTCGAGTCCGTAGCGCAGATAGTCCGCCGGCTGCAGGCCGGCCGCCGTTGCGGCGGCGGCCAGACTGGCGCCGCGCGAGAGCGCGGCCTTCAATTCGTTCACCGCGGCGGGAAAGGCTTCGGCGTTGCGCGCCATCTTGTGCTCGATCGCCTTTTGCATCGCGATGAAGCCGACGATGCACGCCACGCCACCGAGAATGGCGACCGGCCAGTCGCGTCGCGTCACGGATCGGTCGAGATCGGGCCGCGCGCCGCCATCGATGTTTTCTATGGCGTATGTTTTTCTGAGCCAGCGCCGCAGGCTCCAGAACAGCACGGCCAGCAGAATAAACAGCAGCCATGCCGACGGTCCCGTGCGCGGATCGAACGAATTGCCGATGTCCCAACCCGAGGACACCACCTGGACGATCTGGGTTTTTTTGGCAATCGCAATCCAGATGAGCCCGGTATGCGCGCCGATCGAGCAGGCCAATGAATTGGTCAGGTAATAGACCAGCGCCAGCAGACAACCCAGCAGGGTCAGCCCGATCAACAGTCCGGCAAACCTGAGTTCGAACCACGAGAGCGGGTCGTCGAAGCGATGCGCCAGGGCGAAGACGATCGAGGATACGATCATGGCCCGCAATACCGCCCAGCGGCTATTCGATGTGAGCAGATATCTGAAAGCCAAGGCGCGAAACAGGATCTCCTCGGTGGTCGCGAGCACGATCGCGATCAGGTCGGGCAACAGCAGCTTCAACAGCTCGCGTGCGCCGGTCTGCTCCCAGGCCACCGAAGACCAGCGCGCGCCGCCGGCGGCGAACACGACCATGTACCAGAGCAGGCCGGCGCCGAGCGCCAATCCGGCGCAAACCAGAAAACCATTGAGCGCCTTGCGCCGGTCTTGCCAATAAAGCTGAAAGAAGCCGGTGACGGACTGACGCCAGACCCGCGTCACGAACAAATAGGCGCAAATCAAAACGATGATGTAGTTGACGATCTGGCCGGCGCCGCTGGCCGCCATCAGGTCGATCGGAATGCCGACGGTGTCGATGATCGATTGCGCGACGTACGACGCGAGGAAAATGCCCGCGATGAGGCCGAGCAGGTAGATGATCCGCATGACTTCACCAACGATCGGCGCACAGGGAGACGGCCGTTTGTGACGGATTTTTTCCCGGCAAGGAAGCCGGCCGCCTCGGCGCGACAGCCGTTATCGGCATGTCCCCAGATAAATCTTGAATTGACAGGCTTTCCGCGGATGGACATTGGAAAGGCATGTACGATAGCAGACGGTAGCGGCGGGCCGTAGGGGCTGGCCAGCGCCTGATAGCCTCTGGGTTTTCCCGCATAAGGATCGCGCACAATGCCCGATGCCCTGAAGCTCGGATTTGGTCCCCTCAATGCTCCGGCCAAAGGCGTCCTCATCGTGTTCTGCGACGATGCGCTCAAGTTCGGCCCGGCCACCCGCAAGGCCCTTGGCCCGGCCGCCGCGCTGGTGGCGCGCGCGGCCAAGGC